>Ga0310121_10000059_pt1 | contig 103069 bp, 101 predicted proteins | sample CB27_Tmax_986_MG_FD_203504 | JGI IMG/M metagenome (GOLD analysis project Ga0310121, IMG submission 203504) | Marine microbial communities from Western Arctic Ocean, Canada - CB27_Tmax_986 | ecosystem: Environmental > Aquatic > Marine > Oceanic | place: Canada: Western Arctic Ocean | collected... | reverse complement strand
CGGCGCAGCCTATGGCGACATCGATAGCGACGGCGATCTGGACCTGGTACTCACGACTAGCGGCGGTCCGCCGCGGCTGTTCAGGAATGATGGCGGGAGCTCGAGCAACTGGATCGGTTTCCGCCTTCGGGGCACGAAGTCCAACCCAGAAGCCATTGGGGCCTTCATACGGGTCACGGCTTCAGGGCGCACCGAGACGCGGATGGTCAAGAGCGCTTCTGGCTATTGCTCCCAGAGCCAGCTTGCCGTCATCGTCGGGCTCGGCGCCACCGAAAAAGCCGACAAGGTCGAGATCTCCTGGCCGTCGGACGCCACGCAAACCATCGACGCCCTGGAGTCGAGGCGCATCCACGAAATCATCGAGCCCTAGTGCCAAGGACCTACGCGCCACACTCCTGGAATTTCGCGATCGATACGCCTATTTCCATATCGAGGTCGTCTTTTCGCGCAAGGAGCGTTTCGAGCGTGAATGCAAGCTGTACCATCGGATGGGTGGCGATCGAGGTCAGCTCGACAACGAGCTCCATCCGCTGCCGCCCCGGGGCCGCAGCTAAAGTGCCCTGTCTGCGTCAAATTGTAATCGCACCTTCCGAAGCGGAGGCTACCAGCTTCACGTATTTAGCGAAAACCCCCGTCTCGTAGCGCGGCTCCCGAATGGCCAGCTCAGAGCGGCGCGCTTCGAGATCGGCATCCACATCGAGGCGGCGCGCCTCTACATCAAGTGTGATCGTGTCGCCATTGCGCACCAGCGCTATCGGTCCCGAATCGGCCGCTTCGGGAGCGATATGGCCCACCATGAAGCCGTGTGTCGCTCCGCTAAAACGGCCATCCGTGATGAGCGCCACCGAATCCCCGAGACCCTGCCCGACGAGAGCGGCGGTGACACCGAGCATCTCTCGCATGCCGGGACCGCCCTTGGGACCTTCGTAACGAATGACGACGACATCGCCCGCTTGGATCTTCTTGTCCTGCACCGCCGCGAAAGCGTCTTCTTCACTGTCGAAGACCCGGGCAGGACCCGAGTGCTTCACGCGATCGTGACCCGCAAGCTTGACCACGGAGCCCTCCGGAGCAAGCGAGCCGCGAAGGATGGCAATGCCGCCTCGCGGCTTGATCGGATTGCCGAGTGCTTTGATCACTTCTTGCCCTTCGGTCTCATCCGCCGAAGCCGCTTCTTCACGAAGCGTCTTGCCGGTCACGGTGATTTCGTCTTTCAGAAAACCACCATCGAAGAGGCGTTTTGCGAGCAGGCGCAAGCCGCCCGCACGATCGACATCCGGCGCGGTGAAGCGGCCGCCGGGCTTCAAGTCCGCGATAACGGGCGTAGCCGCCGAGATGCGGTCGAAGTCGTCAATCGATAGCTCTACTCCCGCTTCCCGCGCAATCGCGAGCAAGTGAAGCACGGCGTTCGTCGAGCCAGCGGTCGCTGCCAAGGAAACGATAGCGTTGTCGAGCGCCGTGCGCGTGATGATTTGCCGCGCGCTCACGCCTTCATTGACGAGCTTCATCACGAGCTCGCCGCATCGGAACGCGGCGGGTGCTTTGCGCTCATCGAGGGCTGGGATGTCGTTCGCGCCCATGGGCGAGATGCCGAGAAGCGTCGTTGCGGTGGACATCGTGTTCGCGGTGAACTGGCCTCCACACGCCCCTGCGCCGGGACAGGCGACGTCCTCGAGATCGTGAAGCTCTTTTTCCGTCATGGTGCCGGCAGCGCACGCCCCGACGGCTTCGAAGACATCCTGGATGGTGACGTCTTTACCTTGATAGCGACCTGCCAGAATCGAGCCGCCGTAGAGCATGAGCGACGGAAGATCGAGCCGCGCGAGCGCCATGACCGTTCCAGGTATGGTCTTGTCGCAACCCGAGATGGCGACGACGCCGTCGAGGATGTGGCCGCTCACGACGAGCTCGATTGAATCCGCCACGATCTCGCGAGAGACGAGCGAGGCGCGCATGCCCTCCGAGCCCATCGTGATCCCGTCCGAGATGGTGATCGTGTTGAACTCGAGCGGCGTTCCGCCCGCGGCGCGGATGCCGTCTTTCACGTGCACCGCGAGATCACGCAGATGAAGGTTGCACGGCGTGAGCTCGGTCCAAGTGTTGGCCACACCGATGAGAGGGCGCTCGAGGTCCTCGTCGGTGAGACCCATGGCTTTGAACATGGCCCGCGCGGGCGCCCTTGAGACGCCTTTCTTGATCGCATCGCTTCGCATTTTTTTCTTGTCTCCAGTTGCAACTAGCCCTTCGGCATGCTTCTATCACAAACGCACATGCGATTCATGGTCTTTGGCGCCGGCGCTTTGGGAAGCCTCGTAGCCGCACGCCTATCTTCCGCCCATGAGGTCACTCTCGTCGGACGTCGCGAGCACGTTCTCGCCATCCGTGCATCTGGCCTGCGTGTAACAGGGCGCACGGAGTGCATCGCTACGACGATCGCGGCTGTCACAGAACCGATCGAGACACCACCCGACGTTGTGCTCGTTACCACCAAATCCTATGGGACGGCCGGAGCGGTCGAAGCTCTCGCAGGGTTCTCGAAACAGTCGATATTCGTGTCGCTCCAAAACGGTCTCGGGAACGAAGAGATTCTCGCGGAACGTGTTGAGAACGTTCTCGGCGCCGTGATCAATCAAGGTGTGACGTTCTTGGAGCCAGGCGCTGTCTATCACGCTGGCGAAGGCGAGACCGAGCTCGGAGCGTTCCAGGGAACGGCACCCGGTGATGCCGAACGGGTCGCCTGTGCGTTTCGCGAGACGGGTCTAGAAGCGCGCGCGGTCGAGGACATCCGCTCCAGTATCTGGCTCAAAGTCATCCTCAACGCCGCTGTGAACCCGCTCACGGCGCTGCTCGCAAAGCGTACGGGCGAGCTCATTGGCGACCCCGCCCTCGAAAGCGCCATCCGCCTCATCGTTCACGAGTCCGTCGCGATCGCGCGGGCCGCAGGCGTAGCGCTCGAGGAAAATACCGTCCTCGAGCAAATTTGGAGCGTTGCGCGCGCGACTAAAGACAACAAATCAAGCATGTTACAGGATCTTCAAAGAGGGCGACGCACTGAGATCGACGCCATCAACGGAGCGCTCTTGGACCGCGCGCGCTCTCTCGGCGTCGCCGCCCCCCAAAACGAGCTATTATTTCACCTAGTTCGAGCCGCCGGACAGAACAAAACGCCACGTCCAACGTAACAACAATGTTCAGCCGCGCCTAGGGGGGAGTGCCCATGAGCCAGGAACGTCGTCGCCAGTCGATCCCGCGACTGGTCTTGGTGCCTGCCCTCGTTACTCTTGCGCTCACCCAGCTTCGACTTACCGGAGATCTGCTCGGCTGGTCCGAGATGGGGCTGCCTTTCGAGATCGCGTGGCTCGTTCCGCTCTTTGGCGCCTATTTTGCGCTCCATCTGCGGAAAGTGGACGACTCCACGCCGAGCGCAGCACGCGTGCTCCGCGGCACACTTCTCCCGCTCGTGCTCTTTATCACCGGGCTCATCCTGCTCCGCCCGACGTCCGGCGGGATGGGGCTTTTGTCGCTCATCGCCATCGTCCTCGTGCAACGGAATTGGTCGAGACTCGGAAACGCTCTCCTCACTTACGCGTTCGCGGCGCGCCTTCCGGTGATCATCACGATGCTCGCCGCCACCCTCGGCCGCTGGGACACGGTCTTCGATGTGTCACCCTACAACACGCTCGCGGGCACGCTGCCACAGTTGACGGTCTGGCTCGCATTCACCGTTGTCGCTGGCAGCGTGGCAGCGTCGGCCGCCCTCGCCGTGCGCAAGCGGTACCGCGCTGAGGAAACGAGGCCGTTTCCTGGCTCCACTGCTCCGGGCTAACAACCACCGATCGGGGCGGCCGGAAGCCTTCCACTTCCCGAGGTCTGGGACCGTTCTTGTCATACCGAACACGATGGGATGCAGAATTAGTGAATGACTCGGTAGGATTTGCTTTGACCGCCCTCCCGCTGGAGCAGATTCTCAGAGGCGCGGGTCTTCGAGCCAAGCATCGAGCTCGGAGAGCCGTGCTGCCTCTTTTGCCCATCGACGCGCATCGTCGCCCAGCGAGGGATGCTTCTTGAGCAGAACCGCAACGTCCAACAAGTGTCGCGCGGCGCCGGCGCGCAACTTTAGACGCAGCAAGTCCGGTAAGTCGACGACGCGCAGCTCGCCTCCACCGGGTATCGGCACGACCGTCGCGTTCTCCCACTGAATCGCCACAGGCGGTGGCAAGATTTGAAAGGACACGTCCCCGACGCTCCCGTGAATCACCCAAGGGAGGTCCCCCGCGAGTACGTCTCCGCGTCTTAGCTCGGTCTCAATCCCATCATTCGTCAGAAGTCGTTGGAGCTCCTCAGGGCTTTCGCTCGATACGAAATCAACATCCTCCGTCGCGCGGACGTGACCCCAGGCAGAGACGGCCAGCCCATCGATGAGAAGACTCTCCGCCCCAAGGATCGAAGCCACCCGGACGGCCGCTTTAGCGAGGTCATCGTCGTTCATGACTCGCTTCGACCTTCTCACGAAGCAACGCGCAAAAAGCACTGAGCGCGGCACATCGAAGGATGCGCTCGCCCATTTTCACAGCAAGCTGAGCACGCGTCCGGTCTTCAGCCTGCATTCGATCGATTTTCTTCGCCACGGAGCTCATGTTCGCCCGAGTGGCCACGTAAGAGCCACCACCCGCTTGTTCCCGCCTCGGCCGGCGGATATCATGCGCAAACATTGCCACGAATAAGGGGGGCCACCGTGTTACGCCGCTTTCTTGTCACCGTCACCGTCTCCCTGGTGGCTGCCGCGAGCCTCGCGCAGTCGCCGTTCACCCTCGAGCAGATCTTGAGCGCGCCATTCCCCACCACCCTCGTCGCGGCGCCGAATCACGGAAAGCTCGCTTGGGTGCAAAATGCCGAGGGGAAACGGAACATTTGGGTAGCGCTAGAGCCGGGCTACGAAGCGCGTCAGCTCACACGCTACGACAAGGATGACGGCCAGGAGATCACCGGGCTTCACTTCGGTCCGGGGGCGAACCACATCGTGTTCGTTCGCGGCGGAGCACCGAACCGCGCGGGCGAGACCCCAAACCCGCGCAGTGAGCCCGACGGCGTCGAGCGTTCGATCTGGATCATCGAAGTAGCTAGCGGCGAGCCGCACGAGCTCGCCGAAGGCAGCAGCGCGGTAATCTCTCCGGACGGCGAGACGGTGGCCTTCGTACACGACGACCAAATCTGGACCGTCCCCGCGGTCGACGAAGGCGAGCCGAAACAGCTATCCGAAACGCGCGGCCGCGCCTCGGAGCTACGGTGGCCACCTGATGGCTCGAAGCTCGCCTTTGTGAGCCGCCGCGGCGATCACAGCTTCGTTGGCGTCTACAGTTTCACCGAAAAGCGGATTCACTATCTGGATCCAGGCCTCGGACGCGATGACGATCCCGTATGGTCCTCCGATGGCGACGAAGTCGCCTTTATCCGCATCCCCAACGAACGCCAACGTCTGCCTTTCGGTCCACGAAGGGCGGGAGTGCCTTGGTCCATCCGCATCGCCCATGCCGAGACCGGGGAAGGCCGGCTCGTCTTCGAAGCAGACCACGGCATGGGAAGCGTCTTCCACAGCGTGTCCGCTCAGAACCAGCTCATCTGGGGAGAGGGTAATCGACTGGTGTTTCCCTGGGAGAAAGATGGCTGGACACATCTTTATTCGATCCCGACCTCGGGCGGCTCGGCAACGCTTCTGACGCCCGGGGATTTCGAAGTCGAGCATGTGTTCGCGAGCTCGGACAGAACTGAGCTTCTTTACTCATCGAACCAGGACGACATCGACCGCCGGCACATCTTCCGCGTCGCGGTGTCAGGAGGGCCGCCGCGGGCCGTGACGAGCGGCAACGGGATCGAATGGTCGCCCGTCATGACAGGCGATGGCGGTGCCATCGCCTATCTGGCCTCTACCGCCAAAACTCCCGCGCACGCAAAGATCCGCATCGGGACGAGTGGCGACCGTCCGCTCGCCGCATCGTCGCTGCCGGCCGACTTTCCCAATTCCCTCGTCGAGCCCGAGCAAGTGCTCCTCTCCGCGGCCGACGGAATGCGCTTCCACGGCCAGGTCTTCCTGCCCGCGAATCACCGCAGCGGCGAACGCCATCCTGCCGTTATTTTCTTTCACGGGGGCTCGCGCCGACAGATGCTGCTCGGTTGGCACTATATGGGCTACTACCATAACGCCTACGCACTCAATCAATATCTCGCCAGCCGCGGCTACGTGGTGCTCTCCGTCAATTATCGTAGCGGCGTGGGCTACGGCATGGAGTTCCGCGAAGCGCTCAACTACGGCGCGAACGGCGCGAGCGAGTTCCAGGACGTCGTAGGCGCCGGGCTGTATTTGAGAGGCCGGGACGATGTCGACCCCGACAAGATTGCACTCTGGGGAGGCTCCTATGGCGGCTACCTCACTGCTCTTGGCCTCTCGCGCGCGCCCGATCTGTTCGCCGCCGGCGTCGATATCCACGGGGTCCATGACTGGAATATCGTGATCCGAAACTTTGTTCCAACCTATGACGCCGAGAAGCACGCCGCCTTTGCACGGCTCGCTTTCGAATCGTCACCCATGGCATCCATCGACGGCTGGCGAGCTCCCGTGCTCTTGATTCACGGCGACGACGATCGCAATGTCCCCTTCAGTGAGTCGGTCGATCTCGCCGAAGCACTCGCCAAACGGAATGTCGATTACGAGGAGCTCGTCTTTCCCGACGAGGTCCATGGATTCTTGCTTCACGAGAACTGGCTGAAGGCCTTTCGCGCGGCGGCCGACTTTATCGACCGCAAGCTCGAAGCCGCGCCATCGTCCACGGAGGAACAACCATGAAAACCTTTCGATTTTTTGTCCTCCTGCTCGTCTTGTTCCCAGCGCTTGCGAGCGCGCAGGAGCTGAGCGTCCCCGGCTTGAAAGACACGGTTGAGATCCTCACGGATCGCTGGGGCGTGGCCCATATCTACGCGAATAACGAGCACGACTTGTTTTTTGCCCAGGGCTACAACGCGGCCAAAGACCGCACGTTTCAGTTCGAACTCTGGAGACGCCAAGCAACGGGTACGGTTGCAGAGATCCTGGGGCGGCGCGAGCTCGACCGCGACATTGGCACTCGGCTCCACATGTTCCGAAAGGACATGCAGCAAGAGCTCAACCATTACCATCCACGCGGCGAGGCGATCATCAACGCTTACGTCGACGGCATCAACGCCTTTATCGACGAGACCGAACGCAATCCCGATCTCTTGTCATTGGAGTTCAAGATGCTTGGCATCAAGCCTGGCAAGTGGACGCCCGCCGTCGTTATCTCACGCCATCAAGGCCTGCTCTCGAACGTCACCAGGGAGATTCGTATTGGCCGCGCCGTGGCCGCGATAGGCCCCGAGAAGGTCCGGGAGCTCGATTGGTTCCGCCCCGGCGAGCCCGTGCTCGCGCTAGACCCCGTCATCGACGGGGCGCGCCTCGAAGACGACATCCTTCATTATTACGAGGCCTTTCGCCGCCCGATCGCGTTCAAACCGGACGACCTCGTCGCGGCCTACCGTAACGACGACACGTCTCACAAGCGTCTCGCCGCGGCCACGGAACCGTTCATCTCCAACGGCGACGGCACGGACGCTATCGGCTCGAACAACTGGGTCGTGAGCGGCCGCTTCACGCAGACCGGCTTTCCTTATGTCGTAAACGATCCACACCGGGTGCTCGCGGCGCCATCTCTGCGCTACTTCGTACATCTCAAAGCACCCGGCTGGAACGTGATTGGAGGCGGCGAGCCAGTGCTCCCGGGTATCTCGATCGGCCACAACGAAGTGGGCGCTTGGGGGCTCACCGTGTTCGGGCAGGACAATGAAGACCTCTACGTCTACGAAACGAACCCGGCCAACCCGAACCAGTACCGCTATCTCGACGGCTGGGAAGAGATGCGGGTCATCAAGGACAGGATCGCGATCAAGGGCGAATCGCCCGAGACCGTCGAGCTCAAATATACGCGGCACGGCCCGGTGCTCTTCGAAGACGAAGAGCACCACAAAGCCTATGCGCTCCGTGCGGCGTGGATGGAGATCGGAAACGCCCCCTACCTCGCCAGCTTGCGTATCAACCAGGCCAAGACGTGGGAAGAGTTCGTCGAAGCATGCTCTTACAGCCGCATCCCGGCCGAGAACATGATCTGGGGTGACATCTACAAGAACATCGGCTACCAGGCCGTCGGCATCTCGCCCATCCGCCCGCATTGGAGCGGCCTCGTTCCGGTTCCGGGTGATGGACGCTACGAGTGGGAGGGATACCTTCCAATAAACGCCCTTCCGCGGGTGAAGAACCCGGAGAAAGGATTTTGGGCCACGGCCAATAATTACATGCTGCCGGACGATTATCCCTATCCGACAGCGATTCACTACACGTGGGGTGACGAGATGCGCGGGCTACGCGTTGACGAGCTGATGGCCTCGGGACGCCGCTTCACTATCGTCGACATGATGCAGTTCCAGCACGATGACCTCTCGGTGCCGGCGCGCAGCATCGTACCGCTCTTGATCGATATCGAGCCCTCGGATGCGCGCGAGAAGGCCGCACTCGCAAAACTCGACGATTGGGACTTCGTCGTCGACAAGGATTCCGTCCCGGCCGCGATTTACGTGAGCTTCGAGCGCGAGCTCATGGAGAACGTGCGCGAGCTCTTCGTTCCCGAAGCGGCGCGCTCCATCCTCACGCGCCTCAATAAAAAGCGGGTTATCGACTGGCTCGTCGCCCCCGACGGCCGGTTCGGTGAGCAGCCGATTGCGGGACGCGACGAAGTTTTGGCGAAGAGCTTCTCCGGAGCGATCGCAAGCTTGACGGAGCGTCTCGGCTCGGACATGACGGCTTGGCAATACGGGCAAGAGGCGTTCAAACACGTCCTCATCCACCATGCCTTGAGCTCCGCGGTCGATGCGGTCACGCGCGAGAAGCTCGACGTCGGCCCCGCGCCGCGCGGCGGCTACGACTCGACGCTCAACAATACGAGCGGCCGCGACAACCAGCGCTCCGGTGCGTCGTTCCGCGTCATTATGGACGTTGCCAACTGGGACAACTCGATCGGGACGACGGCGCCCGGACAGGCGGGCAACCCGGACAGCCCGCATTACCGAGACCTCTTCGAGCTGTTCGTGAAGGGCCAATACTTTCCGCTTTTCTACTCGCGCGAGAAAGTCGAGTCTGTCACCGAGAGCCGGACGGTGCTCGTACCGGCGGGAGCTACAGATCGTTAGATGCCCACACCGCCGGTCGCAGAAAAAAAGGCTCACATGTTAGAAGCTCATGGCGACGAGCGTGAGGACCCGTATTTCTGGCTCAACGATCGAGAGGATCCCGAGGTCATCACCTATCTCGAAGCGGAGAACGCCTACACTAAAGAGGTGATGGCGCCGACCGAGGCCCTGCAAGAGGATCTTTTCGAAGAGATCAAAAAGCGTCTCGAGCCCAACGAGAGCTCCGTTCCGTACCGGAAAGACGACTACTACTATTACCATCGCTTCGAGGAAGGGAACGAATACGCGGTCCACTGTCGCAAACGCGAATCCCTCGAAGCGTCGGAAGAGATTCTCGTCGACGGGAACGTGCTCGCCGAAGGCCACGAATTCTTCGCACTGAGCTTGTCACTCTCAGGACTGAGCACCAACCAGAATCTTCTGGCCTACGCCATTGACACACGAGGCCGCCGCATCTATGACGTCTATTTCAAGAATCTCGAGACGGGAGAGCTACTCGAAGACGTCCTGAATGACGTCACCGGAAACGTTGCTTGGGCCAACGACAACGAAACCGTCTTCTATTCCAAGCAACACAGCGAGACGCTGCGCTCCTATCAGATTTATCGCCACCGTCTCGGCGACCACCCGGCGGACGACGTGCTCGTCTTCGAGGAGGCCGACGAGACCTTCGACGTTTCCGTTTTCAAGACCAAGTCCAAGCACTTTATCTTGATTGCCTCGCAGCAGACACTCTCGAGCGAGTATCGATACATCGGCGCCGATGAGCCAGGCGAAAGCTTCCAGGTCCTTCAAGAGCGCGAGCGCAAGCACGAATATGACGCGAGCCACTTCGAAGGCCACTTCTACATTCTGACGAACTGGGACGCACTGAACTTTCGGCTGATGAAAACGCTCGTCGACACGCCCGGGAAGGACAACTGGGAAGAGGTCATCCCTCATCGTGAGGACGTGCTGCTCGAGACCCTCACGATCTTCCAAAACTACCTCGTGCTCGTCGAAAGGCATGAGGGTCTCCGCGAGATCCGCGTCATCCCGTGGGACGGCTCCGACGAGCACTATTTAAAATTCGACGAGCCGGCCTATTACGCCTATCTAACAGCCAACGTCGAGCTCGACACGACCGTGCTGCGCTTCGGCTATACCTCCATGACCACACCGCGCTCAACCTTCGACTACGACATGGGGTCGAAAGAGCGCACGCTTCTGAAACAGACCAAAGTGCTCGGCGATTTCGATCAGAGTGCCTATGTCTCCGAGCGCTTGATGGCCAAAGCGGCAGATGGTACCGCCGTACCCATCTCGCTCGTGTATCGAAGAGACACCAAGCTCGAAGGCTCCCCGCCACTTCTGCTCTACGGCTACGGCTCCTACGCCATCACCATGGAGGCCACGTTCTCGGCGCCACGGGTGAGCCTTCTCGACCGCGGCTTCGTCTACGCCATCGCTCATATCCGCGGCGGCGAGGAGATGGGCCGGGCGTGGTACGACCACGGCAAGCTCCTCGAGAAGAAAAACACGTTCACGGATTTCATCGCTTGCGGCCATCACCTCATCGCGAAGGGTTACGCCGATTCTGAGAGGCTCTACGCGTGGGGCGGAAGCGCCGGGGGCCTCCTGATAGGCGCGGTCATCAATATGCGGCCGGATCTCTTCTCTGGCGTGGTCGCCGAGGTGCCGTTCGTCGATGTGGTAACGACGATGCTCGATGACAGCATTCCGCTCACGACCGGAGAATATGACGAGTGGGGCAACCCCAACGACAAGGAGTATTACGACTACATCCTGTCCTACTCGCCCTATGACAATATCGAGGCGAAGGCCTACCCGCATCTGCTCGTCATGACGGGCCTCCATGATTCGCAGGTTCAGTACTGGGAGCCTGCGAAGTGGGTGGCGAGACTCCGCGCGACGAAAACAGATGACCGTCGGCTGCTCTTGAAAACCAATATGGGCGCCGGTCACGGGGGGGCGTCCGGCCGTTTCAAACGCCACCGCGAAACGGCGCTCGTTTACGCATTCTTGCTACAACTATCCCAGGGGGAGATATGAGCTTTGCATTTTTGGGGCTGCTCCTGCTCGCTTCGACCATGCCCGTCGTGGGCGAAGCCGAGCTCGATAACGGCCTTCGCATCCTCGTGCTCGAGGACCATTCGCAGCCTCGGGTCGCATGCAAGATCCTCACGCGCTTCGGAGCGATAGTGGAAGAGCCAGGACGCTTCGGGAGCGCCCATTTTCTCGAGCATCTGATGTTCAAGGGTACCGCCACCATCGGCACCCATGACTGGGAAGCCGAAAAGCCTATCCTCGACGAGATCCTCGAGCTCGAGCGCGACATCATTCAGGAGCGGAACCGCGCTCGGAGTGAGATGCGTGAGCGGGGTGTTTATCACGACTTCAAGCACGCCGAGACGACGCCCGAGCTCGAGCACTTGATGAGCATCCTGCACGAGAAAATCATCGAGGACGAGCGCTATGTCGACACCGAAGAGAGCAACAGCTACTACCAGCGCACGGGCGGTACGCGCCTGACGGCCCAAACCGAGCAGGAATATATGAAGTTCGACATCAACTTGCCGTCGGAGAAGCTCGAGATGTTCTTCCGCATCGAGGCCGACCGCATGGTCAACAGCCGCTGGCGCCGATTCGACTCCGAAGTCGGCATCCTCTGGGAGCAACGGCTCGGCGATTTGAACCGGGCCGACACAGTCTTCAAAGAAGCCGTGGCCTCCGCGAGCGGCGTCGTCTCGCCGGTCTATTGGAACGAAGGCTACGAGACGGACTTCCCGATTCTGGAGCGCAACTACACACGTCGGCTCTACGAGACCTGGTTCGTCCCCAACAACACGATCGTCGTGCTCGTCGGCGACACCACGCTCGAGGAAGCCGAGCGGCTCACCAAGAAATATTTCGACCGCATCCCGCGCAGCGAGGAGACGCACGACACGTTCGCGGTCGAGCCGCGCCCGGACCACTATGTGCGCGTCGAGATGCAGACGCCCCATTTCGGGCCGGCCCTCGACATCCGTCACCGCATCCCCGGTGTCGGTCATCCCGACCGCCCGGCTGTCGAGCTGCTCGGCGAGATCCTCGGCGACCCGCGCGGCCCCATTGGCGCGGCCACGGTCGGTGAAGGCCTCGCGACGAGCCTCGCCTCCAACACCGTCGTGACCCACACGAACCGCTTCAGCTTCCCCGCCACGCTCAACGTCGTCGCGCATGGAAGTAACCTCGAAGCCTTGGAGCCGGCCATCATCACCACCATGGAGAGTCTGAGAACCGAGCGGGTTACAGACGATGTCATCCGTGCCGCGAAGAAGCGCCGACGCGCTTATTGGGAGCGCCGCCGTCTGAACTGGGACGACGTCGCCTTCGACATGGGGCACTATGCGATCATGGATAGCTGGCAGACGCTCTTTCGCGAAATGGACGCGCTTCAAGAAGTGACGGCAGACGAGTTACTGGCGACCGCGAAGAAATATCTCACAAAGACGAACCGCATCGTCGGCGTCGCCACGCGGGAGCCGGTGCAATGAGCGGCGGCATCTTGTTGCTCGCTGTAGGTGTCAGTCTTGCTGTGGGAAGCGCCCACGCGCAACGCGATCCGATCCCCTTCGACCCGCCCGAAGCCATCGAGCTCGACGACAGCCGATTTGTTCTGCCTGCCCCGGACGACTACCGCGTCGAGCTCGACGAAGGCCTCGTCGCTTTCATCGCTCTAGACCCGAACACAGCGACCGTAGAGCTCACGGCGCTCATCGGCGCGAGCCGCCTCGATGATCCCGAAGGCAAAGCCGGGCTTGTCGCCGCTGTGGCCTACGGGATGTGCCAGGTCGAAGGGCTTGGCGACCATCTCTATGCCATGGACGCGCGCTTGTCGGTCACGACGGATAACGAGCAGACCCGACTCCACCTGTCATTGCTAACGGAAGACCTCGACGAGGGTATCGCTCTCTTCGCCGAGATGCTCAAGCGCCCAAAGCTCGACGAAGCGACCCTCGATGACTATCGACGCGCCGCCGTCCGGCCACTGTGGAACCCGGACGACCCGCGCAAGCGCCCCGAATACGAGCTTCCGAAGCTCCTCTACGGTAATCACCCGGCGGGACGCGTACCCAAGGAAGCCAGTGTCGCCGCCATCACCGTCTCAAACCTCCAGAGCTTTCACACGCAGTATTACGTTCCCAATAATGTTGTTCTCGCCGTCTCCGGCGGTATCGAGCGCGAGCCGGCGACGGCGGCTTTACGCGATGCTCTGTTTCCATGGAAGCGCGGCCGCGTCCGCCACGCCGACGTTCCGGAGATTCCGAAAGCCACCCCCCGCAAAATTCACGTCTGGAAGGTCGAGCGCCTCCAGGGCTGGATGCTCGTCGGACATCTCGGCCGTCAAGGCCGCGAGGACGAGCACGCGGCCCTAGAGGTCGCGAACTACATCCTGGGAGGCAACGGCGCCATCTGGAAGCGCGTCCATCCCGAGATCGCTCCCGCACGCGCGCAGGGTCATTTCGACGCGAGGTTTTTCGTCGAAAGCCGAGGCAAGCGCGGCCTCTCGAACGACATCTCGTCCTACGTGCCCGTGGGCTTCCGCGCACCAGCACTCACCTACGCGGTCACCTTGGGCCGACCGGAATCTATCGCCTTTCTACTGAAGATCATCGACGACGAGTGGCGCAAGATCGGCGAAGACGTGGAAGGTGGCGACATCGAGATCGCCAAAGGCGCTCTTACCCAAGGCTACTTCCAAATGCGATATGCAGGCGCGCACGCGACCGCGCTCAGCTTCGCCGAAGAGCTCTTCTTCGAAGGCGGCCACGACTGGAGCGAGGGTTACATCGAGCGCATCCGCGCGGTGACGAAAGTAGAGGTTCTTGCCGCCGCTCGGAAGTACTACCGCCCCGAAGACCTCGTGGCGGTCCTCGTCGGACCACTCGACCAGATCCAAAGCTCGGAGCACCCACTCTACAAAGCGAAGCTCGAAGATTTCGGCGAGATCATCGTGCACGGGTGGAACGAATAATCAACTTGTTCAGTGTTCTTCAATCACGCTGTGACGCATTCATCGTGATCCAACAGTGGTTCGATGAGCTCGGACGCGTCGTGCCGTGGGATCATGGATCTGGGCAAAGCGATCGACGGATCAGTCCGGGTGGGCCAGCGTCTCACGGAGATTCAGCGATAGCCACTCTCGAGGAGAAGTTTCATGCACTCTGCTTTGATTTCGACCGACGTCATCCAAACGAAGCTCGACCGTGACGACTGGGCCATCGTCGACACGCGCTTTTACTTGCCCGAGACCGAAAGGGGCAAGGCCGAGCATCTGGAGGCGCACATTCCCGGCGCCGTCTACGCTCACCTCTACGACGATCTGGCCGCCCCTCGAACCGGCAGTAACGGCCGCCATCCTATGCCCAGCCTCGGGCACATGGTCGACCGATTCTCGCAATGGGGTATCGACGAGAACGTTCAAGTTGTCGTCTACGACAACGCGGGCGGCCAATTCGCCTCGAGGCTCTGGTGGATGTTGCGCTACCTCGGTCACGAAGCGGTGGCCGTTCTCGATGGCAGCTTTTCTTCCTACGACGGCGAACTTCGAGGCGGACCCGAGAGCCGCGCGCCGCGCAGATTCACACCGAGAACCCGCGAAGCGATGCGGATAGATGTCGAGGCGCTCGCGCCGCATCTCGACGACTACCTATTGATCGACGCCCGCGCAGGCGAGAGATTCCGCGGCGAGACAGAGCCACTCGATCCCGTAGCGGGTCACATCCCTGGCGCCCACAATTTGCCCTCGGGAGCGAATCTGGATGACCACGGGCGATTCTTGTCACCTACAGCACTGCGTCAACGCTTCGAGTCCGTCATCGGTGAGCGTGACATGTCGGATGTCGTATGTTATTGCGGCTCGGGCATCACGGCATGTCACAACCTTCTCGCCATGGAGGTTGCGGCCATCCGAGGCGCGCGACTCTACCCAGGGTCTTGGTCGGAATGGTGCGCCGACGACACCCGAGCTGTCGAGACCGGCTAGTCCCGCCGCATGTTGGGTCGGATTGTTTTGCCAACGCCGTGACGGAGCTACGGCACGGGTCCTTGTGAATGGAATCCTTCTGGCAAGACCTTAGATACGGCATCCGAAGCCTTCTGAAGACGCCTCGCCTCACGGGGTTGGTGCTGCTCTTGATGGCGCTGGGCACGGGCCTCACCGTCACCGTCTTCACTTTTCTCAACGCTCGATCCCGCCCTGTGGGTGCCATGGGTTTTCGCGCCCGAGGAGCGCGCCAATCGACAAACGCATGTCTTCTCGCTAGCTACTTGCCCGCGCGGCAGGCAGGTAGGATCCAGCCGTCGGTGGCACTTCGACACGAGTAGCCGTCTGGCCGCCCGTATCGGAAGGCGACTTTCTTGCCCCCCTGCTGTTGTGCCGGCCACTTGGGGCGAGCCCGGCCTTTATGGAATGGCAGCGCCTCAGTTGCAACGCAACACGGCGATGGGTCCATGCGCGTCGCGCGCCGCGCCGGGACGTAGCAGGCCACGATCGCTACCGCCGCCAGCAAAAGCGGCATGCCGACAAAGGTCACCGGGTCGGTAGCGCTCACGCCGAACAGCAAGGTGGAAAGTACTTCGGTGGCGAACAACGCACTCGGGACGCCAATGACGATGCCCACGAGAATGAGACGCAGGCCCTGACTAATTACGAGTCCGAAGATTTCAGCGGCCGGCGCGCCGAGGGCCATCCGAATGCCGAGCTCGCGCGCTCGCTGGCTGACCGTGTAGCTGATGAGACCATAGAGAGCGATCGAGGCAAGGAGCAAAGCGACGACACCAAAGATCGAGCCGAGAATCAATGTGAATCTCCGCTCGGCCATAGCTTGCGACACGTAGTCCGTCATGGGAAGTAACGCGTGAACGGGAAGGTCCTCATCGATAGAGTGCACGGCGTCTCGGACGACGCTCGCAAGAGCCGAGGGCTCGCCTTCGGTGCGGATAACAATGTCCATGCTGCGGTTGAATCGTTGTCGGCAAGGGAGGTGCACCTACTCGATTCCTGCCCGCGACAGATCTCTGAAATGAACGTGCTCCACGACCCCGACGACTTCGGTCCATTCGCGCCGAACGCCCTCCGGTCCGAACACCGGCAGCATCAATCTTTGCCCGACAGCGTCCTGGCATGGCCACGCGCTACTCGCGAGTACCTCGCGTGTGGTGGGAGATGTCGTCATCCAGGACCCAGACTTTGTGCTCGTCGTTGCTCATTCGCGTCGTCTCGGGGGAGCCTCACTTCTCTTTGGCGCGGCCAAACTCGGTCTCGCTCATCGGCTTGTCATAATCCGGCTGCCAGACGCCTTCACCGTCCGCGATTTTCCCTATCGCCCGGGCCATCTCCCGGACGTGCACGGCCACGGAGCCACAGCAGCTTCCGATGTAGTCGACGCCGAGCTCTTTGGCCTTCCGGGCGAACTCCCCCATCTCGTAGCGCGTCAGTTGAAGCGGATCGAGCTCGTGCGGAAAAGCCGGCGAGGATCATCCCCGAGGCTGTCCGCGTATCGACTGGCCACCGAAAGGCCCGCATCACGTCTTTGACATGTGCGTTGGCTCTCGATCAGAAGCTCCAGGCAGAAACTGGATGGCCATCATACGGCCTCCCGCGACGCAGTGTCATCCGACTGCAAGGTTGCATGACCGGGATGTCAAGAGTGCTATCCTGACGGGCCATGGTGATGCTTCTTTGGCTCGTGCTCGCGCAAAGTGTCGAGATCGAACCGTTGGGCGACTTCGCGCTTCCTTATCGCGCCGATTACGTCGGCTCGGAGCGCTGCGGCGCATGCCACCAGGATCTCGTCGAGCAAGGAAAGACCCACCACATGGCCCAGACCGGGCGTCCCGCGAATGCAAGCGACCCGCTTTTTTCGACCGCGTCGGGCGAGGGCGCCCAGACCATTCCACGCGCCGAGGACGTTTCCGCAATCCTCGGCTCGGGAAAGCACGGTGTCACCCCGATCCGAGCCGCTCCCGGACGCGCCATCCGCGAGCACTTGCTGTCTTACTCGGCCGTTCTCGGAAGCTGGTTCCGCACACCGGGCACGGAAGACACCGACGACCCTCTCGGGAGCCCCCAGACAGTCGAGGGGTCACGTGCCTGCCTCGGCTGTCACGCGACCACGATCGCATGGAAAGACAATGTCCTAGTCGCGTCGCAGTCCGAGCTCGGGATTCAATGCCAGCGATGCCACGGCCCCGGAAGCGCGCATATCGACGCTGTTGCCGGCGACTCGCCGGAAGCAACCAAGATATTCAACCCCGGCGTTCTGACGAGGCACGGACAGGTACGTTTTTGCGCGCAGTGCCACCGCCAACCCATCGACATCGAGCCGCTCGAGGTGCTTGGGCGCGACAAAAAGCTCGCGCGTCACGCGGGGGCGGGACTAATGATGAGCGCATGTTTTCGCTCGTCGCCGCGGGATCGTACGCTGACCTGCACCGACTGCCACAGTCCGCATAGAAACACCACTGCCGCCGATCACGTCCAATATCGTGAAACGTGCTTGCGTTGCCACACCGAGCCCGGTCCCGCGCACGAGTACGAGCGGGTCACACCGTCTTCGGACTGCATCGGCTGCCACATGCCGAAAGAGTCGGAGGGTTTCTACGGCATGACGTTCACCGATCATTGGATTCGGGTGCCGGGTCGCGCCTCGCGTCAACGTGACGACCTGGACTACCTCGAGCTTCTCTATCGCAACGAGTGGGAGATCGACGGGATCGGCGAAGAAAGGCGCTCTCGCCTCGCACTTGGGCTCGCAGAAATCTTCTTTGGGCTCGGGCGGGGCGAGGACGCATTCCAGTGGGTACGCGAGAGCTTGAGCCACGCCCCCGAAACGCAGCATCGACTCAAAGCGGCCGCAATGTTCCGGGAAGGCGGCGCGCTCGACGAGGCAGAAGCCATTCTGCACGAAGCACTTGGCCTCGACGCCAATCTGTTGCGCGCCCATTTCGATCTCGGAGAGATCGCTGCGGAGCGCGGTGCGTATGAAGAAGCGACGGCCCACTACGAGCGGGCCCTGGCTATCAGAAACGATTTCGCCGAAGGCCATACTGCTCTGGGAGCTGCGCTGCGGCACCAGCATCGTTTGACGGAAGCGCTCGAGCATTATCGCGCGGCCTTCAACCTGGCACCGGAAAACTCGCCTGATGACTGGATGGTGCTCGACGGCCTCGCCTGGGTCCTCGCGACACACCCCGAGCCCGCGTTGAGAGATCCCGAGGAGGCTTTGCGACTCGCCGAGCGAGCGGCGACGGTTACCGACTACAACAACCCGATCGTGCTCGATACGCTCGCGGCCGCCTATGCTGCGACAGGAGACCTAGTGACGGCACGAAACGCCGTCCAGCGAGCGATCGAGATCGCGGAAAAAGCTGGAGTCAGCGAGCTGGTCGCGGTTTTCCACGAGCGGCTCGCGGTCTACGAGAGCGGAGCGGCCTTCGTGGCACCGCCCCCGCGCTAGAGGAGTCCCGTCAGCTCGAGACGAGATTCCAGTAGTTCTCCTTGCAGTACTCTTCGAGCTGCTTCGCAAGGTGCGACGCGGCACCCTTCATGCTGCCGCCGCGCTCGCGCTCGTCGGCACCCATGAACATCTGCTGAGCGCCACTCGGTAGGGTGACCAGGGTCTGGATGCGATGCCGTTCGGTGATCCAATTGTTGTCGTAGTAGTTCTTCCCGGTGCCCCTGTCGTTGACCCGCATGTCGAGCTCCCGGCGGTGCTGCTCGTGAACGGCATGCGTCAGGACCTCGACGAGCATGTCCGCGCTTTCCCGGTCGTCGACGACCTTGAGCCACTTCTTCTTTTTGGCGATGCGTTTCGCCACTTCTTTGGTCACCTTGGGCATGTTAACTTCGTCGTTGGCCAACCCTTCCGTAAAAACGTAAACCATGAACGGTTGGTCTGGTTTCTTGGGTGGCTTCCGTTGCTCCTGGGCGAAGCTAGTAGCCGCGAAATAAGCACCCCCACAAATAATAGCGATTAGGACTCGTCGATGCATCGAGTGCCTCCTTTTCCGTGTCGGCGGAGATTCGGCTATTCGCCGGGCAGTCCAGCCAGTCTGGCCTGTACTCCTCTTTGATCGGGCTTCAGTTCGAGTGAACGCTCATAGAGACCTTTCGCTTTGTCGATCTCTCCGAGACGCTCGTAGCAATCCCCAAGCGCATTCAGCGCCGTCGTATCGGGAGCCCGGATCGCCGCGGAGCGCTCAAGGTAATCTTTCGCGCGGGCATAGTCTTCTTTGATGTAATAGGCAAAAGCCATTCCTTCGACAACTTCGTACTCGTTCGGAAAGGAGTCCTCGAGAGGCGTGAGCAACTCGAGCGCGCGATCCGCATCGCGGTCGAAGAGCACGATTCCGGCTAGCCGCCACTTCGCCATCGGCAGGTTGGGATTGTCGGCGGCCACCGCTTTCTCATACTGCGCCCTGGCTTCTTGAGTGCGTCCGGACGACATGAGCTCACTGCCAATCGTCATATCGAGCAATCCGGCCACTTCCGTGTTGAAGCTGTGACGATAAATGAACGCCGGGCGAGGCACTTCATTTCTCGGGCTGACGGTCAGGGGAGTGAGTTTCGACGCGAGGACTGTCCCGTCGGAGCCGACGAGCTGCGCCCGCATCGTGTAAAAACCGCTATCGAGACCCAGGAGCGAGACTTCCTTCACGACCGCGCCGTCCCTCGCGGCGACGCGTTCCTCGTCAATCACGTTCTGCTCGGCACCCAAGATCTGGAAAACAACCTCCTGCCCTGGCTCGCCCCCGATTACTTGGACGAAAGCGCGCACGTTGGAGGCGACCGAGAACACGTTCCCTACGGAGGGATAGACTTCCACTGAGCCGACTTGATACGCGCGGTGTGTCGCCGGGCCGGTGAGATCATTTTCGCCGCCATATCCGAGCACGATATCGCTGAGGGCAGGCTTGCCTTCCTCGATGGCCGGAACGTGAAGGTCGAACTCCGCCGCCGTGTAGTCCTTCGTCGCTCGATTTTTCAACACGATGCTGATTTTGTAGTCGCCAGGGATCAACGGAAAATTGTCGCGGTAAGCGAGCGGATAGTGACTCGCCCGTTTGAACTGGGCCGCACTCATCTGCAGAAGGGGCTGGTTCAAATTGTACGCGACGGTCCGGCCTTCGAGGTCGCGTGCTTCGAAATCGACATCGAGCGTCGTATAGTGCCGCGTCCTGCGCTCGTCCACCTCGAAAGTGAAGTTGGTAGGGTCGATATCGAACGCGAAATGAACGAATGGGATGTTGCCAGGCCCATATAGCACCGCGTAGCCACTACGGCTGGCAAAATATTTGAACGAGTAGTCCGCGCTGACCATGTGGCCGAATTGCTTGTAGCCCTCGAGATCTCGAGTATCGACCCTTTTCGTGGGTGACGTTTCGATGTCGGCGAACGTGCGCTGCGCGCCCAGGGACGGACGGACGTTGAGCTCGAGAGGGTCGATCTGGGCGCGGCCGGAGAAAATGTCGAAGCCCGTGTTCTCCGTCAAATCCACCGTCAGCACGGCACGAGCGAGGTCGAGCGAGAGCCTCGAAATGACTTCCAAGCCCTGGTGCTGATTCACTTGAAAGTTCTGGCTCACGTAGCCACCACGCAGGATGGCCTGAGGCCCATCGTTGAACGGGTTGTAGAGCTGGAACTCCCCGATGTCATTATCCTTGTAGAACATCAGATTGAAGCGCGGCGGGAGCCCGTCATTGGGCTCACCTCTATAGATCCAAAGCTCCGTTTCCACGACTTCGTTGTAACCGACATAGGCTTGGATCTCCGCGGGCTCACCGAGGATGATGTAATACCTGCCGCGATCGGTTTTCCAACCGGGGCGCGGAGAATCGCGCCCGAGGACGGTAAGCGCGTGTTCGAGGCGGCGGTAGTGCTCGACTTGAAACTCGTTCTCGAGCGTGGCGGGATCGGGATCGCGGCGCGCCCAAAAAGCTTCGATGAAGCGCGTGCGCTCTTCACGTGTCGCGAGCTCGAGAAAAATATCCTTCTCAATGTCGGTGATGATATACACGACCTCCATCTCGAACCACTCACGATAGTCGTCGGCGACTTTGTCGAGGCGGTCATCCGCTAAAGCGGCAGCGGCGACGAGCAGAATGGGCAGCGTTTTGACAATCCAGTTTGCCATGATCTTGTAGACTAGCGGGTTCAGTCGCGCTACGCAACACCGTGCTGGCTCCTTACGAAGCCCCAACTACCCCGTCGTCAAGCGATGAACTATAGGTCGCAACCGTATGATTACAAAGAGATTAAGTGCCTCGGTCGCAGACTTTACTGCTCGCGCTTCCGAAGCCCGACCTCTACGCGCTCGCGGACGGCGTCAGGAACCGTCTGCCCGAGCTCACGAGCCCGCTCGAGATGAGAAAGCGCGTCCGCATAGTCTCCCGTCACGGCAAGGGCCGCGCCGAGCTGCAAGTGAACGACACCGAGCTCGGGCTCGACCTGAAGCACCTCGAGGTAGTGATCGGCCGCTGCGCGGTAGCGCTTCAGCCGGAATAGAAACTCTGCAAGCGAGCGGCGGGCAGCTACGTTTTCGGGCTCGAGCTCGAGCGCGTGCTCGTAGTGCGTCATGGCTTCGTCGGTACGACCTTTGAAAGCCAATATGCTCGCCAAGCTCACGAGCGTAGGGACATGGTCGCTGCCTGCCAACAACGATTCTTCGAAGTGGCTCACCGCATCGTCATAGGCGCCTTCCCGCCCAAGCACAGCTGCGAGGCCGGCATGTCCGGCTGCGTCATCGCCTTTGATCTCGAGCGCCGCCCGGTAATGTTCTTTCGCTTCGAGATCTTTGTCTTGTCGCAACAAGACGTCACCTAAGCGCACTCTCATCGCGGCGTCGTCGGGCCTGAGCGCCACCAAGTGTCGATAGGTAGACTCCGCCTGTACCAGGTTGCCCGCTTCAGCGAAATCTCGGGCGCGTCCCAGCTGGGCGGTCGAGGACACAGATTCCTGCAACATTTGGATGTGGATCGGATCGGCAATGGGAATGGACGCGGCCGAGGTCGTCACCCTCCTGGCCGCTTCGACGGCCTTATCGTTTTCGCCCATACGCCGGTAGAGCCTCGCGAGAGCCGCATAGGTCGATCCCGCATCAGGGCTCAGCTCGGATGCTCGCTCCAAGTGAGCGCGGGCTTTCTCGAGCTCGCCTCTGCCCATCATCATGCGACCGAGCGCAAGCTCCGCCGAAGCGTCTTTCGGGTCGAGCTCCACAGCACGGATGTAGAGCGCCTCCGCATCCTCCATCGCACCCTCTTCTTCGAGGAGCTCGGCGCGCACGACGAGCAGAGCAGGGTAGTCGGAGCTCACTTCGAGAGCGCGCGCGGTCTCTTCCATGGCGGCGGCGCGATCGAAGTCGAGCAACGCATGCACCAAAAGGTAGTGCCAACGAAAATCCGAAGGCTCGAGCTCGAGAGCTTTCTGATAGCAAAGAGCCGCCTCCTGCTCGAGGCCGTGCGCGTGGTACACAACGCCTAGATCTCCCCACGCCTCGTGAGAGCTCGGCGCCTTCTCGACGCCCTCGCGAAAATATTGAATCTTGTGAGCAACCTCGGGCTCCATCTGCGATCGGTCCACGTCAGGAATCTCGGGCGCCTGCGAGTTGGCAAGCCGGATGACCGCCACGAGGGCGACCCCACCGACGATCAGCCCGGCGATTTTCGGAGCGTATCTGGAGGTCGAGTGCTTGAGTTGTTTGCGCTGACTCCTCTCCATCGCTCCTATTGTCTGAGGGGTCTGGTCGGGCTGTCAACAACGCGCCTGGTTGACAGGGCTGAGCGGGCGCAGGAAAATGCAAGGGCATCTCCCATGACCCCCTACGCGACGCAAGTGGCTGTACAGCAAAGGCTTCTATGAACCAACGACTCGCGCTCCTCGTTTGCACAACCTACCTCTCAACATTCGCGATTCGCCACACCGAGGCGCAAGATGACGCCTTTTTCACCGACATTACCGAAGCGGTCGGGCTCGACTTCGAGCACGAGCCAGGCACGGAGGGAAACTACTGGGCGCCCGAGGTCATGGGCTCGGGAGGCGCTTTCTTCGATTTCGACGGCGATGGGGATCTCGGCATCTACCTGATCCAAGGCGGCTCGCTCCCCGAATCCAAGAGTACGAAGCGCCTTCCGAACAGGCTGTTTCGTCAAAACGACGACGGATCCTTCGAAGACGTGACCGAAAGCTCCGGTTTGGGCAACACCGGCTACGGGACGGGCGTGGCCATCGGGGACGTCGACAATGATGGCCTCGTCGACGTCTATGTCGGGAACTACGGACCCGACGCCCTCTACCGCGGCAAAGGCAACGGTATCTTCGAGGACATCACCAAAGCCGCGGGTATCGCGGACAACGCATGGACAGCCTCGATCGCGTTTTGCGACTACGATGCCGACGGTTTCTTGGATATCTACGTCTCACGTTACGTCAAACACGACGCCACCAAAAAATGCGTCAGCGGTTCCGGCGCCTCGGACTATTGCAGCCCCCAGAGCTTCGACTACGAGAGTGACACACTCTATAAGAACGATGGCGACGGTACGTTCACGGACGTTTCCAAAAAAGCCGGTATCGCCACCGTCGAAGCACCGGGCCTCGGAGTTCTTTGCCAGGATTTTACTGGCGATGGATTATTGGATTTCTACGTCGCCAACGACGGCGAAGCCAATCAGCTTTGGGAAAATGCCGGCGATGGAACGTTCTCGGACCAGGCAATCATCATGGGCGCGGCTCTAAACTCGTTTGGTCGTCCCGAGGCGAGCATGGGGGTAGCACTCGGCGACGTGGATGGCGACAGCGATTTCGACCTGTTCATGACGCATTTGATCAACCAGACCAATACGCTCTATTTGAACGACGGCACTTGGGGCTTCGAAGACGTCACCTCTGCACGGGGGCTCGGGGCGTCGAGTTTGGAATATACGGGGTTCGGCACGGCTTTCGTGGACCTGGATTTGGACGGAGATTTGGACCTCGCCGTGGTGAACGGCCGCGTGGATCAGAAGCCGGCGCATCCCGACGCGAAGCTCGGTGACTATTGGAACCTCTACGCGGAGCCGAATTTCCTTCTGGAAAATGATGGCAGCGGAAAATTCAAAGACATTAGCGAAAAAGGCGGCGCGTTCACCTCCCTCGTCGAGATCAGCCGAGGTCTCGTTCTCGGTGACGTCGATCGCGATGGGGACATCGACTTCCTGGTGTCGAACACCGCGGGACGCGCCCGGTTGTTCCGCAACGACGCTCCGAGAAAGGGCCGCTACTTGATGGTGCGCGCCTACGACAAAGAGCTCCAGCGCGATGCGCACGGCGCCGTTGTCACGGTGAGCGCTTCAGGCAAGACCTATGCGCGCACCGCCGATTCCAGTTATAGCTATCTGTCCAGCAACGAGCCAAAGGCGCATTTCGGAATTCCTGGCGCGAGCCGCGCGGATTCGATTCGAGTGCGCTGGCCCGACGGATCCGAAGAGGTTTTTCCCGGCGTGGAGCTAGACCAGGCCGTGACGCTCGAAAAGGGCAAAGGCCGCAAAGCCACGAATCCCGGAAACTGAATGGCATACTTTTCTTCCGAGAAGAAGCTGCCCTCCCTTCTTCTCTGCGTTTTCTTGCTCTTTCTCGTCGCCGTGGTGCTTCGAGCGCAGCCGAGTGACGGGCATGCCCGCATGCTCGAGTTGCTGCGACAGATCATCGAGCGTGCTCCGAACGAAAGCCTCTATCTCGGCGATGGGGAGGCTCGGGCGATGAGGGCTCGCGTCGAGGCGCTCGGACCGGATGCTCCCGACTACGTTCAGTTCGAGGCCTATTTGAAGCTCGGTGAGGCGGAACAACATGTCGGTCGGGAACAGGCGGCCATCGACTACCTCGAGCGCGCTCACGCCCTGCTGCCGCAGCTCGAGAACGACTTGGCGCCAAATTGGATTGGGCGGCTGAAGTTCGCGTTGGGAGTGGCTCATCTTCGTTTCGGGGAGACTCAGAACTGCGCGCTGCACCACGCCCCAGAAAGTTGCCTTCTCCCGATTCGCGGTAGCGGCATACACGTCCTCAAGGAGCCATCCGAACGAGCGAGCGTGTTCTTCACCGAGGTCTTACAGCACGACCCACCTGGTTCGAAAGCGTATCTCACCGCCCAGTGGCTTCTGAACATCGCCTATATGACTCTCGGCCGCTACCCCGAAGATGTGCCTCATGACTACCTCATTCCGCCGGAGGTCTTCAGCTCCGACGAGCCTTTCCCTCGGTTCAATAACGTCGCGCAGGAAGCGGGGATGGCGACGTTCGCTCTATCGGGCGGCGTCGTTGTCGAGGACTTCGACGAGGACGGTTTCCTCGATTTGCTCGTCTCCTCCTACGACCCTTCGGAGCAACTCCGCCTGTTTCAGAACAACGAGGACAAGACATTCACCGACGTGACGCTAAACGCTGGGATAGTAGGTATTTACGGCGGCCTCAACATGGTGCAGGCCGACTACGACGACGACGGCGACATGGACGTGCTTGTTTTGCGCGGCGGGTGGCTCGGCAAAGGCGGGCAACATCCGAACTCGCTCCTTCGGAACAACGGCGATGGCACGTTCACCGACGTCACCTTCGACGCGGGGCTCGGTGAAGTGCACTTGCCAACACAGACCGCGTCATGGGCCGATTTCGACAACGATGGTGACGTGGACCTCTATATCGGGAATGAGACCAACGGCGGACTCGACGGTTTGTGTCAACTATTCGAGAACCTTGGCAACGGTCGGTTCGCCGACGTGGCGCCCAGTGCCGGAGTAACCAACAGAAAGTTCACGAAAGCAGTTATCTGGGGTGACTATGACGGCGATCGGTACCCGGATCTGTTCGTGTCCAACGTCGATGGAGCCAATCGCCTCTATCACAACAACCGCGACGGAACGTTCGACGACGTCGCGATGGCACTCGGCGTCACCGAGCCGGCCACGAGCTTTCCCGCATGGTTTTGGGACTACGACAATGATGGCGTGCTGGATCTCTACGTGACCGGCTACGACGCACTCGTGGACGACGTTGCGCGATCCTATCTCGGGGAGCCGTTCACCGCGGAATTGGCTCGCCTCTATCGCGGCGATGGCAAGGGTGGTTTCGTGGACATGACCTCCGCTACCGGGCTGACGCGGCCGAGCGCTCCCATGGGATCCAATTTCGGTGACTTGAACGGCGATGGCTTCCTGGACTTCTATCTGGGAACCGGCTACACCGCCTATTTCGCGTTGGTGCCCAACCTGATGTATCTCAATCTCGAAGGCAAGCGCTTTGCCGACGTGACGACCGCAGGTGGCTTCGGTCACTTACAGAAAGGGCACGGCGTCGCCTTCGTCGACTTCGACAATGACGGCGATCAGGACGTCTTCGAGCAAATGGGGGGTGCACTGCCCGGCGACAAGTACTTCGACGTTCTCTACGAGAACCCCGGGTTCTCTAACCACTATCTCGCCGTCGAGCTCTTCGGCAGGGAGACGAACCGCGCCGCGATCGGTGCTCGCATCCGCGTGGACGTCGCGGCCTCGAACGGGAGCCGCTCCATCTACAAGCACGTGAACAGCGGGGGCAGCTTCGGGGCCAACTCGATCCGCCGGCAGCTCATCGGACTCGGGAACGCGGAGCGTATCGAACGGCTTACGATTTATTGGCCGACGACGGATCGTACGCAGACCTTCGAGAACGTGCCGCTCGACCGAACGATCCAGATCGTCGAAAACCTCGATAGCTTACGGCTGCTTCCCTTCTGACGCCCACGACATCACTTGGACACTGGCAGAAAAATGCAGCCACAGAGGCACAGAGATCAAGAGGTCTTTCGTGTGGCAGCGGCGTCGGTAGACGACTCGCGGTTACAGCGACAACGCCGTGGCCGCTGACCATGCGGATTGGTTGCTGGTAGCTACAGCCTGTTCGCGTTCGACATGGCTTAGTAGCACATACGTCTCACAATCGGCACGAGTGCGATCGCACGGCTTGCCGCGAGGGTTTTGCCACCCGTACAGCACGAAGAGATCATCTCCTGAACCTCTGTGCCTTTGTACCTCTGTGGCAACAAAACGGAAGGATTTCGTGCCGATCAGGCGATAGCGCGATGGCTGGACTGGCGCCACAAAACAAAAAAAAGGGCGGGCCGTGAGGGCCCGCCCTTGATTCAAGAGAATCTCTAGAACATGTACTTGAACAGGACCTGGAGGACCCGAGGGTATCCACCCTGGCCGGTGATCCGACCAAAGTTGCCCACGCCAAAGTTCGAGCTCGGTCCGTTCCAGTTCGGTTGGTTGAAGAAGTTCACGAACTCGATGCGGATACTGAAGTTCTGGTTACCTCCAAGGCGCGTCATCTTCTCGAACGACAAGTCCCAGTTGAACAGCCACGGGCTCCGGAGGGACGCATCCGTGAACGGTGAGTTGCCGACCTGGCCGACCTGGGTCACCGCCGAGAAGGCCGCCGGGTTGATGTAGTTGTCCACGCGGTCTGCCGTGCTTCCAGACGTATTCGGATCCGTGCCCGTGGTATTCGGACGCTGGTGGTCGTAGCCGATGGCGCCGCCCCAGTTGCTCGACTGCTTGATGGCGAGTGGGAAGCCTTCACGCATGATCGTCGTCATGGCCACGGACCAGCCACCCAGGATGGCCTCGGCGGCGCCGCCGTCGGGGCTCGGGAAGCGGTACAGTCCGCTGAGGTTGATCCAGTGCCGCGAGCTAAGACGCGACGGACCGAAATCCGCGTCTACAGCGTTGGTCACGAAGATCGTGCTCTCCTCATCACTCAGGCGGTTGGCACTCTCATAAACGTTATCGCGCTGATTGCTGAAGGTGTAGTTGAACTTGGCACCCCAGTTGCCGCGGAAGCGTTTCTCCAACTCGAGCTTGACCGCGTCGTAGCGCGAACGCCCCGAGGAGACTCTCTTGGCGAAAACGCTTTGGAACTGCGGGAACGGACGCGCGAGCTGCCCTTGGCTAATGGTCGCGTTGTCGTTACCGAGCCCCTGGCCTGCGAATGGGTTCGAAACTTGGGTGCCGATCCCGGCACCCAGCGCTGCCGCGGCTGACGGAGCGAGCTGGTTCATTTGAGTGCCCGCGTCATTCGTGCCGCCGATCGCCAGATCCGTGCCCTTGCTGCCCATGTAGCCGACGGTAACGACCATGTTGTTGGCGAATTCCTTCTGCAGGTCGAGTGACCATGTCTGGAACTTGGGATGGTTGCGGAACTGGTCGATGTAATTCAGGTTCTGGCCCACGTTCTGGAGTCGGCCCAACACATTGCCAACCGGCTGGTTCACACCTGTTGGGAACGGATTCGACAGCGTGCCGGCTCCGCCCCTCTCGAAGTTGTTGTAGGTCGTTTGAGCGCTGAACCCAAGATTCGCGTGATTGTTCGTGCTCGGACCACCGCCGGTGAGAGGCGACCAGAAGATGCCGTAGCCACCACGAAGGACGGCCGAGTCGTTGACCGAATACGCAAAGCCGGCCCGTGGACCAACCTTGATGCCCGGCGGGTTACCGGTGCGCGTGGCCTGCCCGTCGACGCCCGCGTAGAGAACGCCGCCGGTCAAATTGCTGGTCGGATTGATCGGGAACGGGTTGTCGAAATCCCAGGCGGTGATGATCTGGTTGTTGCTCTCGCCCATGCCTGTCTCGTGCTCCAACCGGATACCGAGGTTCAAAACGAGGTTGTCGTTGACGCGCCAATCATCCTGAACGAAACCGGCACCATACAAGATGTCGTTGAAGTTCTGGCTGGCGATCGTGGCGCCACCGCTATTGGGCAGTCCGAGCACCATCGAAGCGATAGAGTTACCGTTGCTACCGGGTCCCTCGGTGAATCGCGGGATGAAGTTGAAACCCATGGGGGCCGGGCGGTTCCAGTCGATCCCGTACTGGCGGAACACACCACCGAACTTCAGGGTGTGGGACCCGACGAAACTCGAGTAAACACTGCTGATCTCTTTGGTGGAGTGGACACGATTGTTGTTGGACCAGCTGCCATGCGTGTTGCCGCCGTCTCCGTAACCGGTCGCGCCGATATCCGGGAACTGCTGGATGCCGATCGCGTTCATCGTGTCAGCATCGAAGCCCATCGCGATGGCGTCCGCCGTCGAAAACTCGGGCTCCACGACGGTGTCGTAAAAGCGCGAGTAACCGATCCGGAACGTGAGCACGGAGGTATCGCCAAGGATGTGCGTGCTGTTGATGGCCACGAGATTGACATTACGGAAGAGAATGGCGGACCCCGTGTCGTACTCGGGCAAATTGCCGTCGAACACGGCCTGGTAGTAAGGATTGGCCGGCTCTTCGGACTTGTAGAACATGTAGGTGCCGGTCAACTGCCAGTTGTCGGTCATCGACGAGTTGATGTTACCGCTCGCCTGCCACGCCTTATTGTCGAGAATAGCGGTGATAGTGCATTCGTTGCCCACGCCTGCCACAACCCGGCCACCCTGGGGGAGGCAGGTATCGCCGACATCGGCGAGAATCCCGGCTAGGCTGCGGCCGACCGGGTCAATCTGACCCGCAGGAATCACGGCTCCGGGGAACGCTGCCCCAGTTAGCGGGTCATAAATCGGGAAGCCCAGGCCCGAGAAGTCGCCGGCCGCCATGGCCTGCGTCGGGAAGTTGAGCGTGCTCACACGAGAGCTAATGTTCTTGTACCCCTCATGGGCCATCCAGAAGAAGACTCTGTCACGGACAATCGGACCACCAAATGAACCACCCCAAAGGTGGTACGGCTCGATGGAAGCGTCCTGTCCGGCACGATCCTCGAAAAAGGTCGGCGCCCGGCCCCAGGTGGGACGGTTCTGATACAGACCCGCACCGGCCCAGTTGTTGGAACCGCTCTTGTGAACGGAGTTGAACACACCACCCGAAGTACGACCCATTTCAGCGTCGTAGGTGGCGATCTGGACTTTCATTTCCTCGAGCGCCTCGAAGCTGGGGTTGATGACGCCGCGGTTGACGAAGTCGGTCATGCCGACGCCGTCCATGGTGTAGTTGTTGCCCCGCTGCGGACCGCCACCGAGAGAAAGGAGCGATGCGTTCGACTGATCCTGCATGCGAACGAACACTGGATCTCCGGCATGAACGACGTTCGGCGTCGTCACGGCCATGATGAACACGTTCCGACCCGGCGTAGGCAGGATTTCCATCTGCGCCTTGTCGATGGCCGAAGCGATGGAGGCGTTGGCCGTGTTGATGAGCGGTGTCTCACCCGTTACCGTTACCGATTCAGCGATGCCGCCGACCGCTAGCGAGACGTCTTGCACGAGTTGCGAAGCCACGCCAATCTCGAGGGCTTCCCGCGTATAGGGCGCAAACCCTGCGAGCTCAACCCCAAGATTGTAGCGGCCGGGCGCCACGACCGCGAAAACGTATTCTCCGCGCTCGTTCGTAACCGACGTACGAGCTACACCGGTACCGACGTTGGTCAGGGTCACAGTGGTCCCTGGAAGCACACCGCCATCGGCATCCTGCACTGCTCCCCGCACGCCGCCTGTAAACGTCTGAGCTGACGCAAAAGCGGGTACCAGTAGCAGGAGACTAATGATAAAGGCTCTCATGCAAATCCCTCCTGTAAATTGGAAATGAAGCCAGTGATGGACCCGAAACCAGTCTCTCAGAATTGAGGTTTGGCATCGCAAAAATAGAAAGAAGGAGCCCCAGCCCCACCCATTCGTACCTAGACACAGCAGGACTGGTATAGCTCCTGTCTGTCTCCATCGAGCACTCTCGGGTCCTCCTTAGGCATTTCTACGGCAGTGAGCTTAATAATTCACCTACCGGTTGTCAACCTAGTCAAGGAATAGCAAATCTCGCGCCAAGTTACCTGCCGGCGCGTACGACACGTGGATCGGACACAACTCCCTACTTAACAAGCACTTAACATTTAACCCGCGAGAGGCGGAGCCAGGCTTCGCCTGCCGTTAATCCAATCGCTTGAACAGTTGTACAACCGGCCGGATCCGAAACCGATCACTAGACGGCCACGTAACATTCACTGCGACAAGGACTTACTGCTTTTCCCATGCATCCATGAGGCCCTGAGCCTCGCCTCCAGGGGCCCAAATCACGAGCGCTTTGACGGGCTCATCGCCAGGCACGATATGATTCACTTCATCCGGCGGGCGCACGAAACCGAGCATACCCGGTTTGAGCAGATGGCTCACGCCATTGACGACGTGCTCGAGCTCCCCCGAGAGGATATAAAAAACCTCGGTCGAGCCATGAGGGTGGTTTCCCGAGTTCGTACCCGGCGGAAAGGTAATTCCCCCTATCTCGACCTCGCCGCCCCCGAGATTCCTCGAATCGAGCAGCATCTTCAGACTGGTGCCGCTCGTGGGGCTCAGATAGACCTCGTCCTCAAGCATCATTCTTTGGGTCGAAACCGACTCCCCAACAGACACACCGATACCAAAGACGACAGTGAACAACAAAACAAGCTTGGTGCGTCGCATCCGATCTCCTCCTTCGGTTATGACGGCAGCACCTCGAGGTGTTCGTGCTCCTCGCGTGAGCCCCGCGTTAGAGCGCGGGGTGTTTCTGATGGTGGGCCGTCTTCGATTGATATGCATGAGCCAGCAATAAAATCTCAGCCTCGCCGAAAAGCTTTCCCGTAAATCTCAAGCTCGTGGGTGTGCCTTCGAAGAAACCGCCCGGCACGCTGATCTCGGGATGGCCGGTCAAATTCGTCAGACCCAAGTTGCTCCCGATGAAACCGTCCAAGTCGTCCAGGGCCTCGTCGACCTGTTCCATGATGCGCATGCGCAGACGATTCGCTTGGATGTACTCGACCGCGGGAACGAAGCGCGCCGAGCGGAAGCTTTCCGGCCACCGGCTTTCTTCGGGAAGCGCCTTCATACTGTCGAGATCGCCCTCGAGCGTCAGGTCGTCGAAAGCAGCGGCGGATTCGGTGGTGAGGATGAAGCCGATGGCGTCGGAAGGCACGTCGGGGAGATCGAATGGCTCGAGATCGACACCCAGCGATCGGATCACGTCGAGCGCTTCGCGGTTGTTTCTTTGGGTCGCTCGCTGCCGTGCGACGCGATCGGCGTTCTCCGGGTCGTCTTCGATCTCGTCGAAAGCGGAACGCAAGTAGCCGATGCGAAGCTCGCGCACGTCGCGCCCTCCGTCCCACACGAACGGGACGTCGAAGAGCGTGTTGTCTTTTCCATCCGGTCCCCGAATCGCGTCGAATACGAGCGCGCAGTCCTCGGCGGAGCGGCACATAGGGCCAATCTTATCCATCGACCACGACAGCGCCATCGCCCCGTAGCGGCTCACGCGACCGTAAGTCGGTCTCAGTCCGGCGACGCCGTTGCGGGTCGCAGGCGAGATGATCGAGCCGCGCGTCTCGGTGCCGATGGCGAAGCCGACGAGCCCGGCGGCGGTCGCTGAGCCCGGCCCCGCGGACGAGCCGCTCGAGCCTTGCTCCGTGTTCCACGGGTTGCGCGTACGCGCGCCGAACCAGCGATCGCCGGAAGCAAGAGCGCCCATCGAAAGCTTCGCCACGAGCACCGCGCCCGCTTCGGTGAGCCGCGTGTAAACGGTCGAGTCGGTGTCGATCCTTTGCTCTTTATAAGGTGTGGCGCCCCACGTCGTCTTCGTGCCGCGCACGGCCAGAAGATCTTTCGCGCCCCACGGGATGCCGTGGAGCGGTCCTCGATAAGTGCCAGCCGCGATCTCTTCGTCGGCGCGCTTCGCCTGCTTCATCGCGATGTCTTCGGTAACGCTAATGACGCAGTGAAGCTCCGGGTCATATTTTCTCAAACGCGCGAGATAGAGCTTCGTGAGCTCTGTCGGCTTGACGTCACGCCTCGCGACGAGGCGTCCGAGATGAGTCGCCGGCAAAAAAGCGAGCTCTTCGTCCGTCGACGGCATCGAGACGTTGACGTCACTCGGCGCCATCGAGCTCTCGCCTTTCGGGATCGCCTTTCCCGGTGGAACGGGATTGAAAACGAGCGCGGGGACGGTGTCGTTTCCGAGACCGGCAGCGCGGATCGCCTCGAATCCTTTCAAGGGGCTGCGCTCACCGTTGAGCCTCTCGAGCAGCGCTTGCTGCTCGGCCGGCGTGAAGTTGAGCCCAGCGATCTTCTGTGCCGCATCGATCATCTCGATCGTCACGGTCGGGGCATCGTTCGCGACGGCTGCCAGAGCTCCCGGCATCAAGGTGGTCCCGAGCCCGAGAGAGGAAAAACAAGCGACGAATCGTCGGCGGTTCATTTCTGTAGTCATGGTCTCTGCCTCGTGACGAGGAGTCTATCACCAGTGCCACTCGTCTTTTCCTGCTAGCATGACCGCTTCTTGACCGACACAACCCAACGTTTTCGCGCCACCGCCGCGCTCTTCACAGGCGTCGGGCTCTCGGCGACCGGTTTCATCACGCTCATCACAGTGACGCCTCTCGTCGCTGAAGATCTTCTCGGAAGCGCGCGCTGGAGCGGGCTTCCGACCGCGCTGGCCATCATCGGGACCGCCGTCGGAACCAGCTGGCTGTCCTTCGTCATGTCCCGGCGTGGCCGGCGACGCGGTCTTCTGCTCGGCTACTTCACGGCGATGGTGGGCTCCATGATGGCCGCGCTGGCCGCGGGCACATCGACCTTCCCTCTCTTGGCGCTCTCCTTATTCGTCCTCGGCGCCGGCTATGGAGCGAGCCGCCTCTCGCGCTACGCGGCCGCGGATTTCTACGAGCCGGAACGCCAGGCTCGCGCCATCGGCTGGGTGGTCTGGGCCGGAACGGTAGGCTCGGTACTCGGCCCGATACTGCTCGAGCCGTCACGCGCGCTCAGCAGCACGCTCGGTTTTCCGGACATCGTCGGGCCCTTTCTCGTAGCCGCCCTCGCCATGGGCTCGGCCGGCTTCGTTCTCTTCGTCGCTTTCCCGGGCGGCTCCCTGACCGAGGCCACCCAGAAGGCGAGCGGCCCACTTCCGCTCCACCACTTGCGTCACGCAAAAGGCCAAGTCGCTCTCGCCGCCCTAGTGATCGGCCAACTCGTCATGATCCTCATCATGGCGATCACACCCGTTCACTTGAGGAGCGCGGGTGGCGGGCTCCAATCGATCGGCCTCGTCATCGCCTCCCACACTTTCGGGATGCACGCGCTCTCTCCGCTCTCCGGCTATTTGAGCGACCACTTCGGACGTCGACCCGTAATTCTGATTGGTGGTGCCCTGCTCGTCTCCGCTGGGCTGGTGTCCTCGGGGGCGGGCGGTGAGACTACGCAGCTTGCGCTCGGTCTGTTTCTGCTCGGTTGGGGCTGGAACCTCAGCTTTGTTTCCGGGAGCGCCCTTCTCACCGAGGCCGTGCCCAGCGAAAATCGCATGCGCCTCCAAGGCTTCGCCGACTCGGTGGTTTGGGCGAGCGCCGCCGCCGCGGGTCTGAGCTCGGGTGTGCTGCTCGAATCCGTGGGCTTCGCGATGCTTTGTCACATTGGCGCCCTACTCGCGCTCGTGCCGGCCGCGCTGTTAGCACTCAGGAGGTGGTAGTGGCGGGCTCGGCGTTCGACGAAGTCCGCACGATCGTCCGCCGCATCCCGCGCGGCCGCGTGATGAACTACGGACAAATTGCGGAGCTACTGAGTCGCACGCTCTCCGCCCGCGCGGTCGGCTGGGCGATGCAAGATTGCCCGGATGGCGTCCCCTGGCAGCGCGTTGTTAATGCTGCAGGCGGCATCTCGACGGAGCATCTCGTCGATCCTCCCGATTTGCAGCGGCGCCTGCTCGAGAGCGAGGGCATTCGCTTCAGCGATGACGGGAAGCTCTCGATGGCGCGCTACCGCTTCACACCAACGAAAAAGACCAAGAAGAAGTAGCTCGTTTTGGATCGCCGGTAAATGTCCCGTGTCGAGATGTTAGCGGTTTTCTGCTCCCGGTTTGACACAAGACTCTATTTTGACTAACTTATACAAAATGACCAACAATCCCAAACCCAAGGTCCTGAGTGCAGCCGAGGCCAAACTCCATTTCGCAGAAGCTCTTCGCAACGTGGACAAAGGGAACGTGATTGTAATCACTCGCTACGGAAAGCCAGTGGCAGCGCTTGTAGGTCCGGCGGACCTCGCGCAACTTCAGAGACTCAAGTCCCAGGTTCCAGAGGAAGGTTTGGCTCAGCTCGTGCACCGATGGAAGGACTCTCGAGAGTTTTCCGACGCCTTGGACGAAGTCGCCAGCAATCGCACCGAAGGCAGGGTAGCTCCTCAACTGGACTGAACCATTTGTACCTGTTCGACACGAATGCGATATCGGAGGCCTTGAGGCCTCGTCCCAACCAAGAGTTTGTCACCTGGATCCAGTCTTTGGCTCCCGAGAGCCAATTCACCAGCATCGTTGTTATAGCGGAGCTCTATGCTGGTGCCTACCATTCTCGTGATCCATCAAAGTGGCTTCAACGACTCGAGCAAGAAGTTTTCCCACGCTTGCGCATCTTGGATTTCGACATTGAATGCGCTCGAGTGTATGGGCAAATTCATGCAGAGCTAGCTCGAGCTGGCACCCCCATTGGCGACATCGATACTGAGATTGCGGCAACCGCGCTACGCCACGACCTGGTTTTGGCAACGGCCAACGTAAAACACTTTCAGCGAGTTTCCGGGTTGGCGCTCTGGTCGTTCACCCCGGGCGACGAAGCCAGGTCGCGATAAGAGCGTCGGCGAAGGCGGGGACCGCGTCAGCCAAATTCCGGGTCGCCGGGAATGTCCGGCGGCAGAGTTGTCATCGGTTGCTCCTCACCCGCCGCACCAGATCCTGGAAGCGTGGATCCGCGTGCAGGCCTTCGAAGACCCAGCGCAGATAGTTATGCTCCAGGCCATTGACGAAAGGACACCGCTCCTCGAAAGCGCGCTCGAGCCACGAAAACGCACTATCGGCTTCACCGAGCAACGCGTAGATGGAAGCAACTTGAGCCGCATCGATATACACGCTCCGGCCTCGGCCTTCGAGCTCGAAAAGAATCTCTTTAGCTCGCCCACGGTCTCCATTCGCGGCATGCACCATGCCGAGCGTCCAGCTATGCCTCGCCGACGACGCGAGCGCCACCTCGATCTCGCGCAAGCTGTCCTATGCCGCCTTTGCCGAGCTCCTCGAGAAGCTCGTAGTGGGAGATCCTCCGCGCAACCACAGCTCGCTCAGTTTATTCGCGAACGGCGGGCCTGGCTAGCGCCTCACGGCCGTGATCTCTTTGATCTGCTCGCGGATCGCCGGGGCCTTTCCCGCCTCTTCGAGGCGCGTCCACAAAACCGCGACCGTGTCGCGGTCGACGAGGCCGGCGGGCGATCCGGATTCGGACGTCGTGAGTCCCTCCGCTTTGCGGAAGGCATCCACGGCCGTGACGAGCTCTTCCGTGTAGATGTAGGCACCGTTCTCGCTCGCTAGCTTGGACCGGCCCGCGCGAAAGTAGCCAAGCGCATGAAGCATGATCTTGAGCTGCACGACGTCTCTGCCCGAATATTGCTGCAGCGTTCGAAACCCGAGCGTCTGGCCGATCGTGTCGTAGATACGCCGGAGCTCGGCGACGGGCGTTTCGTTCTCGCAGACGTTCACGTGGGTCGAGACCCGATCGGCTCGGCGCGAATGTCCTTCACGCGGGTCCGCAACGATGACGGCCGCAGATTGCGTTCGGCCTTTGCGAGCATCACCTCCGGTCGCCTGGCCCGCTTCGAGCGCGGCGATGAGGCGGTCGGCGAGGTGCCGGCCGCTGCCTTCGGTCGACTCGAAGGAGCGAGCGACAGCCTCAACGACTTCAGGTCCTACGAGCGAGTTTCCCTGCGCGGCGTAGTTTCGGCCCGCGAGCTCACCCGACCAGGAGCGCGTTTCGGCGCCCGTATGTTGCGCCGTGCCGCCTTTCAAACCGATGGCACCAATCTGACGATGCGCGGCCCGCTCGTCATGAGCGAGGGTGCGGCTGAGCGCTTCCTCCGCACTATGGCCCTTCGCGAGCAAATCGAGGATCTCGTTTCCGTACTCGGTGCGTGTGCTCGCTTGCGTCGCGACCGCGCCGACGCCTGCGCGCACCCAGGGAACCCCGTTGCCGACACACGGGTTCCGCGTCGTGACGGCAACGCCAGATTCACCCGTTATCGGATAGATCGCGGCGATCGAGAAGGTTTGAAAGACGAGGTCCTCACCCGGCGCGGGCCACGCCGCTGGCTCCTGCGGCTTGGCTTCGATGGGAACCCAGAGAGAAACGAGAAAGGCAATAGCGGCGCGCTTCGACATAAGTCGCCAAGGTTATTACGCCCGACCTCCATGCGGCAAGAAGTGTTTGTCAGGCAGATTCGGACGGTTCTTTTTGGATCCCCGCGAGAAGCGCCGTCGCCTCTTCCGAGCGATCTTTGGTAACGTCGAGGCGCACCTTCCCCAGGAACGGATTGCCGGAGAATACCGCGCCAGCGTGCTCTCCTAGGGCGACGTATTCGATGCCGGCGCCATCGAGAACCGATTTCGCGATGGCGAGGAGAGCCGGGTTCGCAGAGTCGAAAATGTTGACGAGCTCGATATCGTTGTTGTCAGCCATGGCCTCTCACGTCAGTGTTGTCGAATAAGCAGCCCCCACCCGCGGGCGTTCGGCGGGAGGCCCACCCTTGATGGGGATCGCCACGGTAAAGGTCGAGCCCTTTCCGAGCTCGCTCGTCACCGTGACCCGCCCGCCATGGTTCTGCACGATGCGGTAGCAGATCGACAAGCCGAGGCCTGTCCCTACACCGACACCCTTGGTCGTGTAACCGGGGTCGAAAATACGGGCGAGATCCTCTTCCGCGATGCCGGCTCCGTCGTCGGAAATGCGCACGATGGCCTCGTCGCCGTCGCGAAGCGTCTCGATCCGAATCTGACCGCGATCGTCGATAGCCTGAATGGCATTGACGATGAGATTCATGAAGACTTGATTGAGCTGTCCCGCATAACCGTTCACCTGCGGGATGTCGCCATAGACTTTGTCGACCGAGATGCGATTTCTCGTTTTGTGCTCGACGAGAGCGAGTGTCTCTTCGAGCCCTTGGATGAAGTCGATGCTCTGCCACTCCGACTGATCGAGGCGCGCGAACTTCCTGAGATTCGAGACGATGTGAATGATGCGGCGAGACGCCGTCTCGTTGACGGCGTTCATCTCACGCAGCACGGCGATGGAGCTCGAGATCGATTCTAGCTCGGGAGCGGTCAAGCTCTCACCGGAGGCCAGGCGGTCACCCACGCGCGCGAGCGCTTTTCCTTCCGTCTGCGTATTGCTGTGGATGGCGCCGAGCGGAGTGTTGAGCTCGTGGGCAATGCCGGCGACGAGCTGTCCAAGCGACGCCATTTTCTCGGACTGAATCAGCTGGAGCTGCGTCTCTGATAGCTCCCGGAAATCGACGAAGCGCTGGAAGGCAACCGAGATCGCATCGGCGCACTCGGTCAGCGTTGTCACGTGCTCTTCCGTCGGCTCGTCCGCCTGCGAGCTAGAGGCGAAGAGGACCCCGTGCGAGAACGGCACGGCGACGAGCCAGCGCGACTCGAGGTGCCCGCCCTCTTCCGCAAAGTCAGTGCCGTCGAACCGCAGGGGCTCGACCCGTTGTTCTTTCCACGCATCGATGAGCTGCTGGACCTGCGGCGTGTCGTTGACCGAGAGGTCCTTTGTCACTAGCCCCCCGCCCTCCGTCGCGCTGTAAGTCTGCACCTTGTCGTCGTTGAAATTAATGATGGCGATGCCACAGACCGAAAAGCGAAGCCCGAGCCGCCGTAGCTCGTCCTGCAAGACGTCGATGGCGAGCGCCAGGTCGTCCGGTTTCTTCATCAAGAAGACTTGTCTCACCACCTTGGCGACCGAGCGGCCTCGGCGGAGCTCGCGGTTTTGCTCGTGGAGCGTCAATCTCTCGAGAGCATCGAACAAGTCCTGTGGCGTCATACGCATATGGCCGAACTCCGCGTAGTAGACCCAGCGCACGATCCCGTATTTGTCGACGAGGATGCCCGTCGGAAACGCGACATCTTTTCCGGGACCGCCGCCCCGGTGGCGGATGTCGAGCTTGTCGATGAGCTCGCCGTTCTCGTCGGAGAGAAAGGTGAAATCAGCCCCGACCTTCCGTCGGAAGGCTTCCGAGATCGCAGGAGGATCGACGCTAATAGCGAAAATCCGGGCATCGGCATCCGCGACCCTCGCTTGGAATTTCTGGAGCTGCCCGAGCTCACTCGTGCAAAACGGTCACCAGGGCCCCCGGTAGAAGAGGTAAAGCGCTGTTTTGCCGTCGAGCCCCTGGAGGCTTTTCGAGTCGAAGGTCCCGCCGCGGGAATCCTGGAGCGTGAAGCTTGGAAACGGCTCGCCCAGCTTCAAGCTCGTTTCTCCGCGCGAGAATCGCGCGCCGATGCTCATGTACCAGGTAAGGCCGGCGAGCGTCACGAGCTCGACGAGGAAGAGAACCCAATGAACGACGTTTAGCCTCGTCAGCACGGTAGCAAAGCCGATGGCCGCGCTCGCGCCGACGAGCGCGAATTGCTCGAAAGGATAGCGGCGATACTTACCGCGCCGAAGCGTCCACTGGAAGAGAAAGACGCTCACAACGAGGATTGCGATGCCTACGAAAGCCAGCATGTGTGTACTCCATACTAGCGTAATCCTTCTGGGCAGAGCCCCGCCAGCACGGCCTCATCTGGCAGTGTGGTGAAAGCGACATGACGAGCACCATCCCAAAAAATCCATCACGAATAGCCACCCGAAGAGAACCTGCTGCCGGTCGGACAGACGAGCGTGGATTAGCAGCGAGTCCGTCACTAGCGTTTACGAGTTTCGTTCTGAATGCTACACTAGATCCAAAGACTAACAATCCAGTTCACCTTCACGGTAACCGAAACTAACCAATTTTCGGGCCGGTCGTCTGTCTTCTTCAGGTGGTTGTTTGAGCGCTTCGAGTTTCCGTTTTCGCTATCTTGTGGGCCTTTTGTGTCACATCGCTCTGGCCCAGGTAGCGTGTACGCCCCTTACGCTCTCACCCGACAGGGCGCCGTTGATTCTGGCCTCCTGCGGTGCGCAACCAAACTTCACCTCCGCGACCCAACTAAAAAAGTGGCAAAGCTTCCCGGTCGACATCTACGTCGATCTCGGTCCGATTCCCGAAACGCTGGTCGAGGTCTATCGCGAAGGTGTCGAGCGCGGCATCCATCTCTGGGCGGAAGCCCTACCACAGACGACGGGCCGCTTGGTTCAGTTTCGGGTGAGCTACTCTCCGAACGCGGCCCCGGTCACATTATCTCTCAGTGCAGGCCCGCTTCCGGAAAACGCAATGGGCATCACCGCGCTCACCTTCACGGACGAGCTCATCGTGAACGCCAAAGTTAAGCTGACGCGTAGCCATTACGAGCGCACCCCCTTTCTCGTGAACGACCTCGCCAACACGACCGCGCACGAGATCGGCCATGTGCTCGGCATCGTGGACCACTCCCCGTCCTCCGAAGACAAAATGTCGGTGGCAGACAATTTTGGCGTTCACAATCAAGAACAAGACCCTGTGAGTCTTCTCACCGCGAGCGACCTCAACACCCTCCGAGAAGCTTACTGCCGCTAGGGGCAACTTGCTTCAATCAGTACCCGCGCACTAACATCGCGCGTTCTTTTATCGAGCGAGGTGTGCTTCATGGTCCGTGCGTCCGTCTTTTCTTTTATTCCTACTCTCTTCCTCGTTGGCTACGTAAGCGCCCAAGAAGCGTTTTGGCCAGGTGCGAGCTATGACTCCACTGTGCCCACGATGGAGCAAGTCTTGGGCCACGCCCCCGGCGATAGGATCGTCTCCCATGCCGAGATGCTCGAATATCTGCGAGCGCTGACCGAGGCGCGACCCGCGCAAATCCAAGTGCAAGAATACGCGCGAACATGGGAAGGACGTGAGCTCGTCTATGCAGTCATCGGATCGCCGGCCAACATGGGAAGGCTCGACGAGATACGCGCCAATATCCAAAGGCTCGCCGACCCCCGCACGACGACCGACGCGGAAGCCGGCGCCATTATCGAGAACCATCCCGCCGTCACCTGGCTTGCCTACGGGGTGCACGGGAACGAAATCTCTTCACCGGATGCGGGCTTGCTCACGGCCTACCACCTCCTCGCCGCCCAGGGCGACGAGATCGTGGACACAATATTGCGCGAAACCCTCGTTGTCATCGTTCCGACGCAAAACGCCGACGGACGCGACCGCTTCGTGAATCACTTCCGCGTCGCCGAAGGCATCGCGCCGAGCGCCCATCCGGCGGCCGCCGAGCACGACGAGCCGTGGCCCGGCGGTCGGACCAATCATTATTATTTCGACTTGAACCGCGACTGGCTCGCTTTGACGCAGCCCGAGACGCAAGGCCACGTGCGCGCAATCCTTCAATGGTTCCCGCAAATCTTCATCGACCTGCACGAGATGGGCGGCAACTCGACTTATTACTTCACGCCGGAAGCCATACCCTACAACCCTCACATCACCTCGGGCCAGAGAGAAACGCTCGATGTCTACGGACGCAACAACGCGAAGTGGTTCGACACCTACGGATTCCTCTACTTCACGCGCGAGATCTACGACGCCTTTTACCCCGGCTACGGTGCGAGCTGGCCGCTATTTCACGGCACACTCGCGGCGACTTACGAACAAGCGTCGGCGCGCGGGCTCGTCTTCCGTCGCAACGACGGGACCGACCTTCACTTCAGAGACGGCGTGCGCCATCACTTCGTGGCCTCCATCGCTACCACGGAAACAACTGCGCGGAACCGCGCGCGCTTTCTCGACGGTTTCTGGACCTACCGTAAGTCCGCCATACAAGAGGGCCGGAGCGAGAGTGTAAAAGCCTACGCCATTGCCAACGAAGGAGACACGGCGGCGGTGCGCAAGCTCGCGGGCATTCTCGCCGAGCACGGTATCGAAGTGAGCCGCGCAACAGCAGCTTTCACGGGCTGCGGCCGCGCCGGCGACTTTCCCGCGGGAAGCTTGATCGTCGAGCTCGCGCAGCCGGCGAAGCGACTCATTCGAACGATCCTCGATGCCGACGTCCCGCTCGGCGATGACTTTCTGGTAGAGCAAGAGCGCCGGCGCAAGAGAAACCTTCCGGACGAGATCTACGACGTCACGGGCTGGGCGCTGCCGCAGCTCTTCAACGTCGAGACGGTCACCTGCGATGTCGTCCCCACGGGTAATTTCGAGCCCGCTGGGAGCGAGCGCGTCACCCCCGCGACGATCACAGGAGGCCGCGCGCGCGTCGCCTACCTCGCGCCCTGGGGCACGGCCGCGGCCGGGCGTTTGCTGGCAGGAGCGCTCCGCGCTGATCTTCGCGTGCTGAGCGCCGACAAAACGATCGAGCAAAGCGGGCGGACCTACCCCACGGGGACGCTCATCTTTCCCGTGGACCAGAACCCGTCCGAGATGCACGACACGCTCGACGAGCTCGCGCGCCAGACGGGCGCCGAGGTCGTCGCCACCGATACCGGCTGGGTCGAAGGCGGCGTCAACTTCGGAAGTCGCAACGTTCGGCACGTACGGCGGCCCGAGGTGGCGCTCGCATGGGACGAACCGACTTCGTCCAGATCCGCGGGCGCAACACGCTTCGTGCTCGAAGGTCAATACGGCTATCCCGTCACGCCTATCCGCTCGCGGCGAATAGCTTCGACCGATCTGCATCCTTTCGACGTCCTCATCCTGCCCGAAGGAGACTACGACTCGGTGTTCGACGAAAAGACGACCGTGAGCTTGAAGCGCTGGGTGGAGGAAGGCGGGACGCTTATCGGGCTCGGGAGCGCGGTCGACTTTCTTACCGATGCAGAGCTTTTGTCATCGCGGCGCGAGAACCAGACGGAGCGCGAGGACGATCCCAAGAAAGAGGGCGACACACCTCCCGCGATGCTGCTCACGTCCGAAGAGGATTACCTGAAAGCTATCGAGCCGAAAGAAGAGAGGCCCGACGCGGTCGCCGGAGTCATGGTGCGCGCCAAGCTCGACCCCGACCACTGGCTCAACGCCGGCATGGGTGACAGTGTCTATGCGCTCGTGCGCGGCCGAGCGATCTATACGCCACTCACGCTCGACAAAGGACGCAACCCCGCAGTCTTCGCCGGCGCCGACGAGCTCGTCGCGGGCGGTTATTTGTGGGAAGAGAACCGCAAGCAGATGGCCTATAAGCCGCTCACGATGGTCGAAGGCCACGGGCGCGGCCTCGTCATCGGTTTCGTCGCCGACCCGAACTACCGTGCCTATATGGACGGCCTCAACACGATCTTTTTGAACGCTGTCTTCCGGGGTCCCGCGCGGGCCCGCCCAGCCGTGCTCGGGCGATAGCGCATTAGGCGTTCGGCGCTATTCACCTTATGATGGCGACAACGTAGAGAAAGGAAATCTATGCGTTTCGTGTACCCACGTCTCGAGAACTTGATCTTTGTCGGCTTGCTGGCTTTCGGGATCACGGCTTGCTTGAGCGACGAAAACGAAGAAGCGCCCGCCGCCGCTCCCGAGGTCGTCTCCGAGGTTGAAGAAGTGAATGCGGAGCCGGCTGATCCCGAAACGTTCCCCAACATCGTCGCGATCGTGAACGGGGTAGAGATTTCGAAAACTGAGCTCCTCGAGCGCATCGCGGGCGCCGATGCGCAAAAGGGCGGAAGCCCCGGCCCCAAGACCGTCGCGTATTATCGTGAGATCCTGGATCAACTCGTTGGCGCGGAGCTTCTCTATCAAGCGTGCCGCGATCGAGACATGCTCGCGACGAGCGCCGACGTGGACAGAGAGCTCGACAAGCTAAAGAGCCGCTTCCCGCAACCCGACCGGTTCGAGCAGTCCCTCGAAGCTCACGGCATGACCCTCGAGAAGCTACACACCGAAATGCGGCGAAATCTGAGCATCCATAAATTCATCGAGACGGATATCGCCAGTCAAGTGAGCGTCTCCACGGAAGACGTGCGACGCTTCTATGACGGGGCTCAAGATCAGATGCGCCAACCGGAACAGCTGCGGTTGAGCCACATACTGAAAAGCGTCGATCCCGAGGCCACGACCGAGGAGCGAGCGACCGCGCTCGCGGCTATCGAAGGCGTCCTTCTCGAAGCGAGCTCCGGAGCGGATTTCGCTGCGCTCGCGCGGGAGAATTCCGAAGATCTGGGCTCGGCGCAAAACGGCGGAGAGCTCACCGTAACGCGCGGTCAAACCGTGCCGCCCTTTGAGCAAGCAGCTTTCGCGCTCGAACCTGGCGGGCTGAGCCCCGTGGTCGAGACACAGTTCGGCTACCACATCATCAAGATGTTGGAGAGGATCGAAGGACAGCTGATTCCTTACGAAGACGTTCAGGCGCAGATCGAGCAGGGTTTGAAACAAGAAGCGATTCAGTCCCGCATGCAGCAAGCGATCGCGTCGCTAAAAGAAAGTGGCGAGGTGGAGCTCTTCATCGAATGAGGAATGAGCGCTCATGTTCGCCAGCATCGCTCGCGGCGAGAGGTAGCTAGCGGGTCATTTTCTGTTCGAGCTCGTCGCGGAAATTGAGGATGACGTTGAACTGATTCGAGCCGCCGCGTTGGACCATCACGAAATGGCCGCCGTCTGGCGAGACATCGTACTGACGCTCCTGCTGTACCTCGTCCCCTACACGAAAAGCTCTTCGAAACAAAATCTCGGGCTTTCCGGGCGATGGTGAGTCCATACAATATTGCCCGGCTTCAGGTCACGGTGGACGATTTCGGCTCGGTGCGCGTTGTCGAGCGCGTCGGCAATTTGACTTCCGTAGCGAAGGACGTCCTGAAGCGGTAGCGGGCCCTTGCGAAGGCGCTCCGCGAGTGTCTCACCTTCGATGTACTCCATGACCAGGTAGGCAACCCCCTCATCCTCACCTAAATCGTGGAGTATACAAATGTGCGGGTGGTTCAAGCGCGAGATAGCACGCGCCTCACGCTCGAAACGCTCGCGCCACGCGGGATCTGAAGCTACCGCATCGGGAAGTACTTTGATGGCCACCGTGCGACCGAGCCACGTATCGCGAGCTTTGTACACTTCACCCATACCGCCTGCACCGATGGGCGAGAGAATCTCGTAGTTACCCAGCCCTCTGCAGGATTCGAGCACCATCGGCCGTAGGTTATAGCAGACCACACGGCAGGCGGGACCCCAAAGCGCCTCGAGCTTGGTCTGGACTGAGTAAATCGCAACAACCAGCCAAAAACGCGGACGGACGGGACTCGTCCGCAGCTCGTGCTGCGAACACGTCGTCTAGCCAAGTAACTCGATAACGGCTCGGGTGCCGGAAGCCTTGGTCAGTCGGCGATCTCCAGTTAGTAGAGTGGCGCCGAGCGCCTCCGCGAGACTCATGTAGGCGCCGTCATAGGTAGGAACATTGTCTTTGAGCGCCCAGATCCTCGTCAGGAAATCAGAGTGAGCGTAGCGGTTCAAATCGAGAAGAGCGAGGTGCTGAAGTGCTAACTGTGCGCGTTCGTCACTAATTTCACCAACTAGAACGTACCTCCGCAACGTTGGCCAGCGGTTTGGCTGAAACTCCGGTCGATCCGGAAGCCCATGACATGTACGCAGAGTTTGCGACTTCCGGACATGACTTGAACGCTTGGGACCTCGAGTTCGAAAAGCCGGACGCGATCGGCGCCAAGATCGCCGTTGCCATCCGCACACCTCCGATGAGGTATGCAAGACAAGGAGCGACGGGCGAGACCAAAGGTGGGGTCGTCGGACCGGGAACTCCCTATTCCCGCTATCGCAGCCAAGATCCGTTCTTCGTCGGTGTTTCTTTGGATCGTTTTGTGCGAAACAAAGCCCCAGAGAAAAGCCTTTCACAGCACGTTCGAGAGGAAATCTATCGCTCTCTCGGAATCTATCGGGCCCCATCCGTGCGATATCTCACACGTGATGGGAAGCTGAGCGGCGTCCCACCGATGCATCATGGTCAGCACGTCAGCATCGATGCAATGGCCAAGTTTGGCACCCTGATAGCCAACAAGGGTAAAGATCCAAGGACGGGCCGCCAGCTTTTGCACGCCGGCGCCCTGGAATAAATTTTGCCACGCACGGACCGCTCCGGCTATGCCGAGGGCTGGGCGATTGAGACGCGACCCGACGATCCCGGTCAAAGCGATCAAGTCCACTACGCAAAGTTTTTTTCACCTTTGGCCCTATCGGAATGCTGAGGGTTGCTTCTATCAGTATCCGCAGGCCCAGGGCTTTGGAGGCAATCTGATTGCCGTCTTTCCGAACAGCATGGTTGGGGTACGCGTTGCCCAGAATTTGTTCGGAGGCGATGACCCTTATGACTCCAAGGCGATGGGACGTTTGGCAGACTTCCTGGTTCCATTCTGCTAAAGCTCGATGTTGAGGGAGCAGCCAGCGAGGCGCGCTCGCCCACGCGGTTTCCATTCAAATCGCGCTGTCCCTGCTGCGGCTCGTGCAGCGAACACGTGTTCACGGAGCGCGAGTATCACTCGAGCTTGCCAGCGCGTCTGAAGAAACGAGACCTCGTTGTTACGACATGTGCCGAGGGCTCCCTCGACGCCGACTTATTGCCGCCGAAACGTAAACGTCCCAACCGGAGCCACCGCATCCCCTAACGCCAGTGGTGCGCCTTCAAGATGCGCGATCGGGATACGGGGCACCGTGTCGTCGTCGGGCGCGCTGTACGTATTGCCGCTATCGGTGCCGGCATCGTAGGGCTGAAGCTCGACGACGATCTCGTCGGCCCAATCTCCGTTCTCGAACAAACTCATCTCGCTCACGCCCACGAACCAATCGGGGCTCGGCGCGACCATCGAGACGAGGGTCACGAACGGAAACTCGACGCTGATGTCGAAAGCAAGGGGCACGTTGCCCGGCGAGCGCGCGATACCATCGCCGGACAGAAGGTTCTCTGCGTTGCCGTTTTCAATCGCCCGTCCGATTCCCACGTCGAGCGGCGTTTTGGAGCCGAGCTCCGCCATCACTTCGATGCCGTTGGTCGCGATCTCACCGGGGTTCCAAAAACGTATGCCCGCGCGATGGGTCGCGCCGATGAGTCCCGAGAAGTGCGGATTCGAAGGGAACATGTTGGGGTGGGTCGCGGCGCTCCAGGTAGCCGCGAAGGTTACGACATAGCTCGCGGTGGCGTCGTATGTTGGTGGCGGCCCAGGCGCTACCGGAGGCGTCGTGGCGGTGGGACCGGTATCGCCGCAGCCGGCGCTGAGAAGAAGCGCTGCGGCCGAGAACACGATTTCTCACGCTACTTCCCTTTGGCCCCTTGCTCCGCGAGAAAAAGCCAGGTCTCGACGACGGTATCGGGATTCAGTGACACGCTGTCGATACCTTCGTCTAGGAGCCACTTCGCGAAATCTGGATAGTCCGAAGGTCCCTGCCCGCATATCCCAATGTACTTCTCGGCTTTATGGCAAGCCCGAATCGCGTCATGGACCATCTTTTTGACGGCGTCGTTCTGCTCGTCGAAGGTCGCGGCGACGAGCGCGGAGTCGCGGTCGACGGCCAAGGTGAACTGGGTGAGATCGTTCGAGCCGATCGAGAAGCCGTCGAAATATTCGAGAAACTCGTCGGCGAGGATGACGTTGGACGGGATCTCGCACATCATGATCAGCCTAAGGTCGTTCTTTCCGCGCTCGAGGCCGTTTGCGCGCAGCGCCTCGATGACGGCTCGAGCCTCGTCGAGGGTGCGCACGAAGGGGATCATGACTTCGACGTTGTCGAGCCCCATCTCTTCCCGCACGCGCTTCACGGCTTGGCACTCGAGCGCGAAGCAAGCAGAGAACTCTTTCGAGAAGTAGCGAGACGCGCCGCGAAAGCCGAGCATCGGGTTCTCTTCGTTGGGCTCGTAGCGCGCGCCCCCGAGAAGGTGAGCATATTCGTTGGATTTGAAGTCCGACAAGCGGACGATGACTTTCTTTGGATGAAAGGCCGCGCCGAGCATCGAGATCCCCTCGGTAAGCTTGTCCACGTAAAAGCTCACCGGGTCCAGGTATCCGCGTATGCGCTCGCACACTTTCTTCTGCAAGTCCGCGGGCAGCTTGTCGAGCTCGAGAAGTGCGCGTGGATGAACGCCGATCATATTGTTGATGACGAACTCGAGCCGCGCGAGTCCGACGCCGGCGTTCGGAAGCGAGGCGAAGTGAAAAGCTCTTTCCGGGTTGCCCACGTTCATCGTCACGTCGAGCGGGACCTCCGGCATCGCGTCGAGAGCCACGCGGTCGACGTCGAACTCGAGCGCGCCGTCATAGATGAATCCCGTATCGCCCTCGGCACAGCTCACCGTCACGGCTTGACCCGTATGCAACAGATTCGTAGCCTCAAGGCTGCCGACGATCGCCGGGACACCGAGCTCCCGCGCGATGATGGCCGCGTGGCAGGTACGCCCGCCACGATTGGTCACGATGGCGACGGCGCGTTTCATGACGGGCTCCCAGTCCGGATCGGTCATATCCGTCACGAGCACTTCGCCCGGCACTAGCGTGTCCATGTTGTCGACATCCGCGATCAGGCTCACTTTTCCCGAAGCAATCTTTTGCCCCACCGCACGGCCGTCGAGAAGGACCTTGCTCCGAGTTTTCAGCCGATAGCGCTCGAGCACTTGGCCGTTGCGGCGGCTCTTCACCGTTTCCGGACGCGCCTGCACGATGTAGATTTGCCCATCGACGCCGTCCTTCGCCCACTCGATATCCATGGGACGGCCGTAATGTTTCTCGATGAGGAGCGACTGGCGGCCTAACTCCTCGAGCTCGTCATCGGTAAGGATGAACCCCGCGCGCTCCTCTTCCGAGGTCTCGACGGAGCGGATTTTCTCCTCGACTTCGTCGCCGTCGGCATAGATCATCTTTGTTGCTTTCTCACCGAGCAAGCGTGAGAGAACGGCCGGCCGGCCCGCTTCGAGATTCGGCTTGTACACATAGAACTCGTCGGGGTTGACGGCTCCCTGAACGACGGCTTCACCGAGGCCGTAGCTTCCCGTGATAAAAACCACATTGTCGAAACCGGATTCTGTGTCGAGCGTGAAGGCGACCCCGCTCGACGCGAGATCGCTCCGCACCATGCGCTGCACACCCGCCGAGATCCCGACCTCGCGATGCGCGAATCCCTGATGCACCCGATAAGCGATCGCGCGGTCGTTGTACAGCGAGGCAAAGACTTTCTTGATCGCCACGAGAACGTTGTCGAGACCTTCGACGTTCAGAAAGCTTTCCTGCTGGCCCGCGAAAGACGCCTCGGGCATGTCCTCCGCCGTGGCGGAAGAGCGCACGGCGAAGGCATTTCCCTCGTCGAGCGCTTCGAAGGCTTCGCGGATAGCGGACGTAACCGCATCGGGGAGGGGCAGTTCTTCGATCGCGCTCCGAATCTCCCGGCCCACACGCACGAGCGCGTGGACGTCCTCGACATCGAGCTTTTCGAGCGTATCGTGGATACGCCCGTCGAGCCCGGCTCCCTTCAAGAACAAATGGAAGGCGTCCGTCGTGGTTGCGAAGCCTCCGGGGACCCGGACGCCGAGCTCGGTGAGGTGGCGGATCATCTCGCCGAGAGACGCGTTCTTGCCTCCGACGAGGCCAACATCCGACATCCCGGTTTCTTTGAGTGGTTTGACGTAAGATAGTTTCGACATGCGCACCATGTTCTACGTTTCCGACCGTACGGCCATTACCTCCGAGACCATCGGCCACAGCCTCCTCGCTCAGTTCGAGACTGCGCCCGACTACCGGGAAGTTACCATACCCTACGTCGATACTCCCGAAAAGGGGGCGGAGGTCGTGGCCCAGGTCAACGCGGCCGCCGAGGCCGATGGCGAAATGCCCTTCGTCTTCAGCACGCTCGCGGACCCCGTGACCCGCAACCAAATCCACGCATCCCAAGGCCTGATCCTCGATCTTTTCGAAGGCTTCTTGGGCCAGCTCGAGCAAGCGCTCGGCGCGAAGGCTGTCGTCAAACGAACGCGCTCGCACCGCATCAGCAATTTGTCTTCCTACGAGGCGCGCATCGCGGCGATCGATTACAGCTTGCAGCACGACGACGGCGCACGCATCAAGGATTACGACAAAGCGGACATCATTATGTTGGGGGTGTCCCGCGTCGGAAAGACGCCGTCGTGCCTCTACCTCGCGATGCATTTCGGCATCCGCGCCGCCAACTACCCGATTACCGAGGAGGACCTTTCTACGTCACAGCTTCCGGTGCCCGTCGCGCCGTTTCGCGACCGGTTGCACGGTTTAACGATCGATCCGAAGCGCCTCGCCAGCATCCGCGAGGAGCGGCGCCGCGGGAGCCGCTATGCGTCCATCGAGCAGTGCCGCTCCGAGGTGCGACAGGTGGAGGCGCTCTTCAAGTCCTTCAATATCCCGTTCATCAACACAACCAGTACATCGGTCGAGGAGATCTCCACGCGCGTCGTGCAGACGCGGGGCCTCGAGCGTCACACCACCGTCTAAGGGCCCGAGCACGATCCCCAACACCTAGTGGTCGTGAGCTCGTAGAACTCCCGCACTATGGAAACATAACCAACGCGCTTGCCGATCAACTCCGTCTGGACGGAGCTCTTGCGAGTCGGATGTGGCGATGCCTTGAACCGCCGTGCCCAAACCCATAGAATCGCCCGAGAGTAGATAGGAATATGCCTCTCGAGCCCGGCGCCAAGCTTGGCGCTTACGAAGTTCTCTCGCTCATCGGAGTCGGGGGCATGGGAGAAGTCTACCGCGCGCGCGACACCAAGCTCCGGCGGGACGTAGCGATCAAAGTCTTGCCCGAAGACTTATGAAAGCGCCCATAGCCATTTCTCCGGATGGAAGTCTTTTGGCCTACGCCGCCGAGGACGCCGAGGGGTCCGGCGTCTTTCTTCGGTCGCTCGATAGCTTCGAGACGAGAAAACTTTCGGGAACCGAAGGTGCGGACGCGCCTTTCTTTTCCCCGGATGGCGAGTGGGTCGGGTTCTTCGCCGCAGGAAAGCTCCAGGAAGTGTCCGTGGAGCGCGGCGCGCCCCTCTCCATCGCGCAAGCTCCGACCGGCATAGGCGCGAGCTGGGCGGCCGATGACACGATCGTTTTCGCTCCAGCCTTCGGTGCCGGTCTTTTTCGGGTCTCGGCCGACGGAGGCGTGGCCGAGCAACTCACACAGCCCGATTTCGCCGAAGCTGGCTACGCCCACACTTGGCCGGACCATCTACCCGGCGAACAGAAGCTATTGTTCAACGTGGGCGGAAAGGGCGCTGCAGTCCTGAATCTGGAGACGAGAGATTGGCACATCGTTCAGCAGGATAGCCACGGAGCACGATAGCTTTCCACGGGCCACATCATCTATTCGAGCTCAACGATAGGAGGAGGCCTCCTCGCAGCACCGTTCGATGGCAAGAGTCCAGCGGTTACCGGTCCGACGGTTTCCGTGATCGACGCTGTTCGCTACCTCTCCGAATGGGCGTGGCCCTACGCAGCGGTATCGCAAACGGGAACGTTGGTCTATGTGAGCGAACCTGCCGAGCCAGCAACGCTCGCTTGAATGGATCGTGAAGGAACGATGACACCCATCGGAAGCGACGTCCGTCTGACGGCGCCTTTCACCGGACGGCGAGAAGGTCCTGTTTACCGACGACGGCGGGTCTATCTGGGTTCGCGACATTCGTCGGGGAACGATCGACGTTCTCGTCAGCGCCGCCACGCTCGGGGGTAGTGGTGCATGGGGAGCTGTCTGGAACCCGGATGGCCGCCGGATCACCTTCTCGTCCAATTGCGCCGGACGCTGGGACCTCTACGAGATTTCGGCATCGGGCCGCGGCGATCCGGAAGCCCTCCCCGTCGGCAAGCACGACCGATACTCTAAATCTTGGTCGTCGGACGGGCGGTTCCTCGCCTACGTAGAAGCTCATCCCATCACAGGTTTTGATCTCCGGGTGCTGCCAGTTGGCGAAGAGCCTGTCCCGGTTCTGGCCACGGAATTCAATGAGGACGCTCCAGCGTTTTCTCCAAACGGTCGCTACATCGCTTACGTCTCCAATCAATCGGGCCGGTACCAGGTCTACGTGGTGTCTTATCCGGAAGGAGAGGTTTTTCGCATCTCCACCGATGGTGGAGATGAGCCCGTCTGATCCCGCGACGGACGGGAGCTCTTCTTTCGTCACGGAATCAGGTTTCTTTCTGTCGCGATTACAGACGACCCCGAGTTTCAGACATCAACTTCCACCAAGCTCCACGAGCAGCCCTTCGACCGAAGCGGTTACGGGTTTGGTAGTTACTATGATGTCTCGCTCGATGGCGAGCGCTTTGCGGTGGTGGCCGACCGATCGACGACGGAGTTCAAGGTCGTCTTCAACTGGTTCCAAGAGCTGGAGCGCCTCGCACCTACGAAATAGGGTGGCGCAACCGGCGAATCGGACCTCTCGCGCCATATTTGGCAATCGTAATTATGGTATAATTATGGTAACAGATGCTTCACTTTGAATGGGATGAACGCAAGAGTGCTGCGAACAAGAAGAAACACGGCGTTTCCTTCGAAGAAGCGCAATCCGTGTTCTTCGACGAAGGCGCCATCGAGTACGACGATCCGGAGCACTCTGATGACGAAGACCGTTTCATCCTGGTCGGAAAAAGCTATCTGTTGCGTGTCCTCGTCGTCTGCCATTGCTTCAGGCTGTCCGCATCGGTGATTCGAATCATATTTACACGGAAGGCGACCCGTCGCGAGCGCCCTGCACGCAGAGAAAGGTGAAAGATGAAGAAGGAATACGATTTCTCGAAGCTCAAAGGGCGGAAGAACCCGTACGCGAAACGGCTAAAAAAGCAGATTACGATACGTGTCGGTGTCGACGTGCTCGAGTACTTCAAAGAGCTCGCAGACGAAACCGGGATCCCTTATCAGAATCTGATCAATCTCTATCTTCGAGATTGCGTCATCTCCAAAAAGCGTCCGTCTTTGAAATGGGCGTCGTAGACTTTCTCATTGGTGAGCTGGCGCGTCGGAAGTTCGTCGAGACCAACTATTCGGAGCCGCCCACGGCTTTCAAAACGCGGGCGATGACGCCGTCCACGTCAGCGCCTTCGACCCAGCGCGAGACGACCACGAGGTCGTGTTCCGGGTCGACCCAAATCGTGCTCGTCGAGCCGGCGCCCAGCGCGAAGAAGCTCGACTCGGGCGCGCTCGGGAAACGCTCGCGGCCCGTGTTGAGCACCACATGAAGCCGTAATTCGGCTGTATGGCGACGGGCGTCGTCGCGCGCGCGACCCAATCGTCCAGCAAGATCTGTCGACCCTTCCACCGTCCGTTGCGCAAGAAGAGATAGCCGAAGCGCTCATGATCGCGCGTGCTGATGAACAGGCCGCCGCCCCAATGCCCGCCGCCACTCACCGATTGCACCCGCCGTCCCTCTAGATCGACGAAGGACGTGTCGTACCCATTCCAGCTCCACGAATCCGACGCGCCAATTGGATCCATGATCTCTTCTTTCAAGATCCGCGGTAAAGGCTTCTTCCATAGGTGCAGCAAGCTCAGCGCCAGCAAGTTCACACGGACGTCGTTGTACTCCCAGAACATCCCGGGACGCTGCAGCGTCCGGTCGATGCCGCGGCGCCGGTCCGCGGTGTCGGGTTTTCCGAATAGGGTCCCTTCCCACTCCGTCGTTTGCTGCAATAAATGCCGCCACGTGATGTCACGATTCTGCGGCGAGTCGAAAAGATCGCCCGCCACGTCGAGCCCAACACGCCGATCGAGGTCGGGCAAGAGACCCTCACGCTCCGCGAGTGCCGCCACCGTCGAAAGGTAGCTCTTCGTCACGCTGAACGTCATGTCCGCTCGGCGTGTGTCGCCCATTCCGCGACGATATAGCCGCGATAGACCACGATGCCATTGACACCGCCGCGCTCCTTGGTCGGGCCGACAATGTCCTGATCGGCTTTTCCTTCGAAGCGTTCGCGAAAATAGGCGCCCGGGTCCTGTGGCATGGACGTCTCGTGAGCCTCAGCGTGCGCGATCGCCTCGCGCAACGCCGCCCCGTCGAGTCCCATCGACTCGGGCGTGCGCTTTTTCCACGTGTCGCCCGCTCCGGGTAATAAACATCACTCCCCTGCCCCGCCGCGAGAAACGGCAGCAACAGAATCAGCAGATAGCGCATGCGCTCTCCTTCAGCCGAGCAGCATCTCGAGCTTTTGAACGGCCGCTTCACCCGTAAGATAGACGTCTTTCAAACATCGATCGCGTCCGTCCTTCGCACGGATCCGATCGCCGAGGCTGCTCGTGTCGTCCTCCGCGAAGAACGCGCTCATATGCGTGCGCGCCGTCCGATAAGACTCGACGCATCTATAGAAAGTCTCCACCGCGTATAGCGGTTCGCTCGGCAGGACTTGCGGCAAACGCTTTTGCTCGGCGTCGTAGCATTTCGCCGCGACGGGCTCACCTTCCGAGCGACTTTTCGGATCTGACGAGTCGATGAGCTGTCGAATCTCGGGAATGAGCTCCGTCGCGAGCTCGCGAGCGGCTCGCATCCTCGCGCGACCACGCGAGCGCGCGACTAGCCAAGCGACGAGGCCGCCGAGCGCAAGCACCACGCGCAGCGTCGAGAACATGACCGACTACGCTTCTGCCCGTCGCATGAAACGGCGCCCCACGAGAACGAGGGCGACACCGATCACGAGGGCGAGGCCGATGCTCGGATAGTGCTGCTGCAACGTCTCCATCGCTTGGTCCCCGAGCCGCACGGCGAGATAGGCTTCCGCGGTGAAACGGACGAAGCGGCCCACGAAGACAGCCGCCAGGAAGCGGCGCCAGTCCATGCGCACCATGCCAGCGACAAGAATAAAAAGCTTGGTGGGGAAAGGCGGCGGGCCCAGCATCGCCACCATCACCGCGAGCATGTCGTTGCGGTGTACCTTCTCCGTCACCCATTCCTGCTTCTCTTTCGAAAAGCGGGCGAGCATGGCGTCGCCACCGACGCGCGCGATGCGGTAGAGGACCCAGCACCCCATGGTCGATCCAATCGCCGCGAGCAGGGCGCTGAGAATGAACATGGACGGACGCTGCCAGGACAACAGCATGACCACGAGGTCGACGCCGCCCGGAAGCGGCACACCCGCAGAGTCCATGAACGCAATCAAGAACAGTCCGGGCAGGCCAAATGCTAAAAGATATTGTTGGAGAGTCTCCACCTTGCGCCTCTACCGTACCACCTCGGCGCTCACCCCGCGAGAGTGTCGCGAAACCCCGGCTGCAATCGTGCCTTCGTCTGCTGCTCGAAGGCAAAAGCGAGGCGCAACAGCGTCGGCTCGCGCCACGCAACACTGAAGAAAGAAATCCCGACAGGAAGACCGCGCACGTTACCTGCCGGAACCGTTACGTTCGCGTAACCGGCGACGGCGGCCGCCGAGGAGCTGCCGCCGGAATAGTGGTCGCCGTTGACGAGGTCGGTCGTCCAAGCAGGACCGCCCATGGGCGCGACGATGGCGTCGAGCCGATGCGACGTGCAAACGTGGTCGATGCCTTCCGCACGCGTCAAGCGATGATTGAGCGCGAGCGCGTCACTATAGGCTTTATCGCTCAGCGGGCCTTTCTCCTGAGCCTGATGAAAAATCTCTTGGCCGAAATACGGTATCTCACGGTCTCGGTGACGTTCATTGAACGCGATGATCTCGGCGAGGCTCTTCACGGGGGCGTTGTCGCCGAGCGCGGCCAAGTATTGATTCAAATCGGCCTTGAACTCGTACAAGAGCACGGTCATCTCAGAGTCGCCAAATTCAGAGTCCGGGGGAAGCTCCACCGGGTCGATGAGCTCTGCGCCGGCCGACCGCATCGCTGCAAGCGCCTCGTCCATGACGGCGTCGACCTCCGGGTGAAAGCCAAAATATTGCCGCGCGACGCCGATGCGCGCGCCCCGGAGTCCATCGGCGTCGAGAAACGCCGTGTAGTCGGCACGCGTGTGGCCATTACTCGCACGCGTCGCGGCGTCTCGAGCATCGATGCCCGTGATCGCCCCGAGCAAGATTGCACCATCGGTAACGGTCCGGGTCATAGGTCCGGCCGTGTCTTGGCTATGCGCGACCGGGATGATCCCCGTGCGACTCACGAGACCAACGGTCGGCTTGATGCCAACCAGACCGCACGCGTTCGAAGGACAAACGACGGAGCCATCCGTTTCCGTCCCAATCGAGACAGCGCCGAGATTGGCCGACGTTGCGGTGCCGGAGCCGGCGCTCGAGCCGCACGGATTGCGATCCAAAACGTAAGGGTTCTTACACTGGCCGCCTCGCCCACTCCAACCGCTCGACGAGTGCGTGGAGCGGAAGTTGGCCCACTCGCTCAAGTTGGCCTTCGCGAGCAGGATGGCGCTCGCCGCGCGCAGCTTTTCAGCAACCCCCGAGTCGGACGACGGGATGGATCCCTCGAGCGCGTAGGAGCCAGCAGTCGTTGTCATGCGGTCCGCCGTATCGATGTTGTCTTTCAGTAGGACGGGGATCCCTGAAGCGCGCCGCGCGGACCGTTCTCCCGCCGCTCGCGGTCGAGCTTGTCGGCCAAGGACAGCGCATCGGGATTCGTCTCGATGATGGAGCGGAGGGTCGGCCCTTGCGGGTCCACCGCGTCGATGCGGGCGAGATAGAGCTCGGTGATGGAGCGTGCCGTGAGGCGCCCCGACGCCATACCTGCTGGAGCTCGGGAATCGTCACTTCATCCAGCTCGAAAGCTTGTGCGCTCGCGGTCGCGGTTGCAGCCGCGACACTCGCACCGATGGCCATTCCACTACCCAAGAATCCTCGTCGTGTCACTTTCGATACGGTCATGCTAGAGCCCTCCTAAAACGTCCACATGTTAGGCCAAAGTGGGCCAGCGGTTTACATAAGTTCGTTCGCGAGGTAGACTTAGGAAACTTGTTTCGGAATGGGCTCGGAAGAGCGAGTTAAATTTGCGCGCTGATTCAAGGAGAAATCTGGAGAGCCAAGCTTTCTGAAAGACGAACTTATCGTACGGGTTCACATCGAGCGATGTGCTCCTGCCGCGCGAGCACATCAGGAAAACATAGCCTCCCGTACTTCATTACGAAACCAAACAGGAGTTGATCATGTCACTGTGCCACCGCTCGCCGCTGCCCTCGCTGCCCTCGCTGCCCTCGATGACGCAAACCGTGGGGCTCGTCTTTCTCGTCGGAGCGGCGCTCTTCGCCAACTCGGCCGTCGGCCAGGAATATCAGGACTTTAGTCGGTTCGGGACGAGCAATGCGGTCTTCAAGCGGGGCCCGCAAGACGGAGACGAGCTCAAGCGCATGTTTAGTGAGAACCGCGCGGACTATGAGAAAGTTCTCAACGACGCGAATTGGCCCGGAGACCACGACGACCTCTTCAATGCCGTCGAGAGCGGAAGCTTCAGCGAAGCCCAATATCCCGTCGGTCATACATTCGAGTGGATGGCTGTGCGCAAGCGCGGCATCGTGCAGCCGACTGGCCGGCTTCGCTGGGCCGGAAGCGATCCATTCGAAGCTTTCGAGATTCGCTTCGAGTCGAGAGGGCAGGAGCATCGTTTCCTGATCCCGAAAGCTTGCGGCAACTTAGCGCTCATCGACATGAGGACCATCGGACCGCCGCCGATTACCGGCCTCGAGGGGCCCCGAGTCAACATTCAAAGCCCCAATAGCTGCACAGGCGCGAGCGTCACCGTGGACGTATCCGTGCCGGGCGGTATGCCTGAAGGCGGAAGCCTCGAGCTCACGCTGACGCGTCCGAGCGGCCAGCGCGAGACCTTGAGCGCGAGCCGTGCAGGCGGCAGCTACCGCTGGGAAGGCAAGCTCGACGACGCGGGCGCCTATACGTTCAGCGCTACCGTGTCGCGCGGTTCTGAAAGGACGCGCACGACGACGGATCGGTTGAATCTCGAGCCGTGTCAGCCGACATGTAACTTGCAGCTCTCGCCGCCGCCGATGGATCCGACACCCAAGGCCGGACGCGCGAGCTTTGGTATCGACATGTGCTCGAGCGCGGCGCGCGTCGGCTCGTTGACAAGCAAGACCGTCAAGAGTTTCCACACGCCTCTCGACGGCTCCGAGCAGCTCATCGACACGATGTCGCTCGACGCCGAGTGCAGCTCCAGCTTCCTGATGCCCGAATATGGCCGCTACCGGCTCGAAGGCGAAGTCGTCGACGATCGCGGGATGAACGCGACCTGCCAGGCGGATTACAACTTCGGCAAACCCGAAGCGAAGATCGACCCGTTCGTCACGCTCTCGTTTGGTAAGGAGCGCCGCTTGCGTACCGGTATCGCAGAGCTTCACGAGGATCTCCCAGCGGATCACCCAGACGGCCGCTGTGCGGCTCTTTTCGGCGGCACCCTCGGGCTTGCTTATCCTTTCGCCAACGGAGGCGCCCAGGTCTTCGGACAAGGCGGTGTGGCGATCAACGTGCGCGACACGGAGAACACCAGCGTCTTCGCCGATGTCGGCATCGATAAGCTCTTCGCGCGCGGCTTCATCGGTACGGGCGTCGGGATCTGGGACATCACCCATAGTGACACGGTCGACGGCAGCCTCTTCGTCCACGGCGGTTTGAACTTGAACGAAAAAGCCCAGTTCTACATCGAAGGCCGCTTGTTCACATCGATGTTCGATATGATCGGCAACAACTATCTCTTTGTGGGCGGTATTCGCTACTTCTTCAAACGCTAGCGCTTCGAGCTCAGCACCGATAGGGGGACCCTGACGGGTTTCCCTTTTTTTTTTGGCATCACGACATCTCGATCGTGCGGTTTTACCTACGCGACGCCAACGCCGCCAATGCCAATAGCACATATAAACATCATTTAATCAACAACGTACAGCTATCGACGATGGGCGTATCGATGGCATGACTCTTGCGCCAAAGGTCGGACATGAGTACTCCAGCTACGCTCGAAACAGCACACTAGCGGTACGTAGCGGGAGAAATCATCTTTCACGAACACGAACCGACCGACGCCGACGCCGTCCGTGAGCTTTATCTCGCTCATTGGCGTTACAACCGCGCCGACCCGCACTTCCAAAGTCTTCTCGCCAAAGTGCCCATCTACGTACAATGGGACGATCACGAAGTGATCAACGATTTCGGCGCCGCTTGGCCCACGTTGACGGCGGCTGTCGAGCGGGAAGGCTAGTCTGTTCTCGTCCGGGAAGGCCGCAAGGCCCTTTTCGATTTTCATCCGCTGAAGCGGCCAGACGAAGGCCCCCCGCGAATCTATCGCGCTTTTCGATGGGGCCAGCTGGCAGAGCTTTTCCTTCTCGACGCCCGCTCCTATCGAAGCTCGAACGTTCTCACGGATAGTCCCGACAACGACAAGACGCTCCTGGGCCGGGAGCAGCTCGCCTGGTTGAAGTCAGGGCTGGCACGCTCGGACGCAACGTGGAAGATCGTGAGCACGGATGTTCCCTTGTCGATCCCAACCGGCTCGCGCGCGCACGAATATGGAAGAGACGCCTGGGCGAACGGAACGGCCGCGGATTATTCGGCGCGCACAGGATTCGAGCGCGAGCTCAGGGAGCTCCTCGAATATCTCGACGCTGAATCTGTGACCAATGTCGTCTTCGTGGCCACCGACGTGCATTTCGCGACGAGCTTGCGCTACGAGGTCGACCTCGATGGCGACGGCGAGAAGCTCCTGTTCCACGAGCTCATCAATGGACCTTTGAGCGCTGTCCGCGTAGCCGCGCAGACCCCTGACCCGACGTTTCGACCGCGCGTCCTTTACGCGGAAGACGGGATCTTCAATTTCGGCTACGTCCGTATCGAGCTCGCGTCCGACGGCACGTCTCGCTTATATGCAGATATTCGCGACGAGACAGGTGCCGTGCGCGACGGCTCCGCGCTGGAGCTCGTGGCACAATGACCGAACATCCTGGTTGGAAGATGAGCGAAGAGAGTTTGCGCGGGTGGGTGCACGAACATCCATCATCTCTCGAGCCGCGCGAAGAGCTCGATCTCATGGAGCGGTCGGTCGAGCTGCTCACGAAGCAAGCGGGTCAGAGGCCCGTCGGGTATCGCGCGCCCGCCTATGACGTGCACGCCCACACATTCGACATTCTCAAAAGGCTAGGCTTCCTCTATGACAGCTCGCTCATGGCCGCTGACCGACCGTACGAAATCCTCGCGAAGGACGAGCCCAGTGGGCTCGTCGAGCTTCCCGTAGAGTGGATTCGAGACGATGCCACGCTCCTCGACCCGCGTAGCGACAACTTCACGACGCCGCGCAGGTGGCTTCAATCGCTCGTTGATGAGTCCGCGAGCTCGCCTACGACACACGACTGTCCATGACGCCAGCGATCGGCTGTTGGCGTTCTGCCGCGGAAGTGAGCACGTCTTTTGGGAAGATTCCGTCTCGATGCGCGACGAAAAACGTTTTCGAACACGGCACGTTCAAGGATACCGACAGCTTACCGATGTCTACCTCCTCGGCCTCGCCTGGAACACGATGGTTGGTTGGCGACCTTCGATGGAAGCATTCCGATCGCGTCTGTGACCGGCGCAAAATCGAGCCACCTGCGGCTGATTTTGGAACTCTCTAACTAGGCTCGAGAGCCTTCCGAATTGCCGCGACGGTGGCTTCGGTCCGGAAAACGATGATCTTTTTGCCGTTCTCGATCGTTTTTTCCGCCGGCGCCAGGCTGACACCGTTGATGGTGAACTTGCCCGCTTTGATGCGCTGTTCCATGCGCACGGAAGTCGGATCGGCGTTCATCATGATCGCCGAAATGTAATAGTCGTCGTGCAACCCCTCGAGCACTTCGTGAATTCCGAACTCGGTCTCTACGAACTCTTGCACATCGTCGTAATTGTAGTACTCGGGAATGAAAGTGATCCGCGTCGAGTCTGAACCCCACGCCGTGCTCAAAGTCTCGGCGACCTCTCGCATCGGCGTCTGGTTCCCGCCGCTATCACCGAGCAAGAAGATGTTGGTGAAACCTTGGGACTTCAAGCTCGTCGCCATGTCACGGAGTACGGCTTTGTACGTTTCGCGCGACAAATAAATCGTGCCCGGTGTGCGCACGCGCTCAGGGTTCCCGGGCTCGAGCGTCACGATGGGTGCTATCAACGCGTCCCCGAGATCGCGAGCAATCGACTCGCCCATCACTTGCAGCACGTAGTTATGCTTGCCCGTCGCGAGATAGGGGCCGTTCTGCTCGATGCCGCCAGTCAAGATGAGCGCGGTCGTCTTCCCTTCCTGGATCGCGTCGCGCACGTCCATCATCGTCAGCTCTTCGATCCAGACGCTGTCGAGCGCATCGATCGGCCGAGGCATGTTGGCCACATCGAGCCGTTCTTGGCTCATCGCTGGCGCAGCGATACACACCGCCACAACTATGAGCCGCGTCTTCAATGTAAATCTCTTGCTCCACATAGATCCTCCTGCGCGTTCGAAATCGCCCGCCATTGTACCTCCGTCTCGCCACCTCTCGCGCTGCGATAAGATCGCACCCAGGAGTATCCGATTTGGACCAGGACGGCGATCTCGACATTCTCTACACGAATGGTGACGCGTTCGATTACATCCCGTCACTTCCGCGCCCCTGGCACGGCGTCCAGTGGCTAGAGAATCTCGGCGGGCTCGAATTCACCTATCATCGCCTCGCTGCCTTCGATGGCGCCTATCTCACAGACCGAGGTTCCCATGACGAATAAGATTTTATGGATAGCTTCAGCTCTCCTTCTGGTTCGGCCCGATACCGGTCTTACCCAGACAGGCCCTCCGCCGACAGATATTTATCTCGTGGAAGTGACACCGAGCGAGTCGGGACTGCGCTACCAAACGTTGGTCATGGCCCGGGGCGGAAAGCTGTATCAAGCGACCCTCGAGAGCCAGTCGGGCGCGTGGCGTGAAATCGCTGATTGGACGGCGCAAAACATCCGAAACATCACGCGGCTCGCGGTCTCTCCTTCTGGGAAACGCCTCGCTTTTGTCGCGGATGCGAGCCTAAGGTAAGCGAGCGCGGCGCGCCTCGGCGCGGAAGAGCCAGCGCACGGAGCTCTCGCGTTCCCGCTCAGGAGCTTCGCAACTCTCGAGCCCTTCGACGGCTGCGCTGAGCTTCAAACGGTCGTCGAGAGCCCGGTACCCGCGCGCGTCGTCGTCGAAGATCGCACGCGCCCGGTCCGGCTCCCCGCGGCCAGCAGACTGTAAGCACGCCATAGACGCGAATCCGCACTCTTCTTCCAGTGAGCCTCCGCAAGGTCGTGCGCGCCACGGGCTTGCGCAAGCGCGCCGGCATAGTTCCACGCCTCCGCCTCCACGAACGCATACTCGGCCGATGACAGATCCTGCATGGACCAAGGCGAGGAAGATACGCCCTAGAGTGTTGTCCATGACGCCGTTCGAACGAACGTAGAGGCTTACCGCGAGCTCGACCTCTCCAAGATCGCGCTCGAGAGCGGCACGCGTCGAGAACGCCTGGTCTTCGCCCATCGGAGCGTCGTAAATATCGAAGATCGCCGTGGCGGCTTCCATGTCCGCCCACGCTCGCGACCACTCGCCCCGCTCGGCCGCTATCGAGCCGCGCTCGAGAAGCGCCGCGGCTTCACTCTTCCCGTCTTGCGCGCCTCGGGAAAGGGAAAGGGCTCTCTCCACCTCGTAGTCCGCCTCCTCGAAATGCCCTCGTTCTAGAAGATCGCGCGCTCGTTCCAGGTTCTCACTTGCGCGAGCGCTTGCCAGGCTTCGCCGCTCGGATTCCCATTGAAGCTCCTGAAAGGGCTCTACGAACCTGATCAAGTCTTGCCAGCGATATGCCGCCCCGCCGACGATCGCCGTCACGAGGTTCCACGGAAGCATCCTGCTCGGGGCTCTCGGAGTAGCGGGCAGTTGAGCGACGTCGAGCGGAACTTTGGGCGCCGGGGTCTTCTTCGCGTCGATGGTTTCCTCGCCCACAGAGAGCGCGCGCAACAGCTTTTGGCCTTCTAGAGCTCTCGCGATTTCCTGGGCGATCTCGTCTCCGTTTTGATACCTCTCCGCTCGGTCCTTCGCAATCATCCGCGCGACGAGCCCGTCGAGCTTACCAGGCAATAAGTCGACGCATTTGGAAGGCGGTCTTGCATCCTCGTGGAGCACTTGCTGCGAGATGGTCTCGAGCGTCTCTCCGAGGAAGGGAGGCGCACCCGTAAGAAGGTTGTAGAGAAGCGCTCCGAGAGAGAACAGGTCGCTTCTTCCATCGAGATCCTCACCGCGGAGCTGTTCGGGAGACATGAACAGAGGTGTGCCGAGAATCGTTTGCGTCGCCGTCAAATGAGCCGTCGGCACCTTGGCAATGCCGAAATCCGCAATCTTGGGAACGCCCACCGCCGTCAACAATATGTTTGCGGGCTTGATGTCGCGATGCACGACGCTCTGTGCATGGGCATAATCGAGAGTATGGGCGAGCGACCCAACGAGAGAGAGCGCCTCTTTTCATGGAATCCGTCCCGTTACGAGCCGGCGGTTCAGCGAGCCTCCCGTCAGGAGCTCCATGGCGATGACAGGTGTTCCGGTCTTCTCGTCGTGGAAGGCGTCATTAGTGACGACGATGTTTGGATGCGCGAGCATGCCCGCGATCTTGGCCTCGAGAAAGAAACGCTCGAGAAAGTTTTGGCGCTTTCGGGAGAGCCCTAGAGGGAGATCGACCGTCTTGAGGGCAATGTCTCGATCGAGTATCGGGTCGTGGGCCCGATAGACGATTCCCATCGTCCCGCGACCGAGCTCGCCGCGGATCTCATAGCGCCCGAAGGAGCGTATCTCCAAGGGTATAGACCTCGTTTGTGTTGTTGGAATATTAGTATTGTACCAGGTGAGAGGCTGCTCCCCTTTTGCTAAGATAGTCTCACCACTACAATTCACACATCGGAGGAGCTACATGTTCAATACTTGCGCCCGTTGCGGGAGCGCGGTCGATGGCGGCGAGAAGAGCGTGACGTGCTCTAAATGCGGGGCACACGGCCCAATCCCGCGTGGACCACACCTTTTTCGGAGGCGAACGTCCCAACGCTCGAGTCGACGAGCTCGAGTGGGGAGCCTTTCTCCGAGAACAAGAAATACGCCATCGTGATCTTGAATGGAGAAGACCCCGGACGGGTCGTCCTGACCGAGAAGCCTCGTGTCGTGATCGGCCGCTCGGACTGCGACATCGTCATCAACAACGGTGAGCTCTCCACACAGCACGTGCTCCTCGCCATTAACGGAACGAGCGCTAGGCTCGAGGATCTCGACAGCACCAACGGCACCTACGTGGACGAAAAGCCCATCGAGACACACGAGCTCACTGATAAATCCGAGTTCCGAATCGGTTCTCACGAGCTTTTGTTCGTGATGCGCGACCAAGATAATTAGGAGAAAGCCATGGATAGATTTCTGCTGGGCCTCTTCGCCGTCCTGCTCATCGTAACCGCGGTTTTGGCAGCAGCCTTCGTTCTCTACTACCAGCCGCAAACGAGGGAGCTCGAGGACGCGCGGCAGGATGCGAGTCGCCTAGCCCAGCAACGCGCGGACTTAGCCCAGCAACGCGCGGCCCTAAACGGCCGCGTTTCGGACCTCGAGCACTTGCTCGACGAGATTCGAGCTGAAAGCGAAGAGCTCGAAGCCAAGGTGCAGGCCAAAGAAGCGATCCTCGCCGAGCTTCAGTCAACCCAGGACGAGCTCGAGCAGGAAATTGCCGACGGTCAGATTCAAGTCCAAAGGCTGCGGGGTCAGCTGCGCGTCCACATGGTGGACGAGATTCTCTTCGACTCGGGCGAAGTGACCCTCAAGCCCGAAGGCCAGACGGTGCTGAAGAAAGTCGCCTCCGTCCTCGCGAACGCGAACCGCACGATTCAAGTCAAGGGACATACCGACAACGTTCCCATCCAAGGCCGTCTCGCCGAGCGTTTCCCAACGAACTGGGAGCTTTCGGCAACGCGCGCCGTCAACGTCGTCCGCTTCCTTCATGAAGAAGCAGGTTTGGATCCAACAACGCTGTCGGCCACGGGGCTCTCGGAGTACCGTCCGAGCGAGAGCAACGACACCGACTCCGGTCGCCAGAAAAACCGCCGCATCGAGATTCTACTCGTGCCGCCCTACGAGCCCTACCCCGAAGAGAACTAGCAGCTCTCATTCTCGCGGTAGCTGGTCCACGAGACGCGAGCACGTCTCGGAGGACGCAAACCAAGCGACGGCCGTCGTGGCAAAACCGCTCGGGAGCGTCGCGCCGTGTCTCAGCTGATGTCGGTGATAACCCAGCGCCCGATAGGGCTCAGGTTCCGAGACGCGTCGACGATATTGAACTTTTGCAGCGTGAACGTATGGGTCTTTTCGTCGGTCGACCCGTCGTTGACCCGCAGCGTCAGCTCCTTCTCTGAGACTTCGCCCACGAACTTCGCACTGACGTTGACATTCACAGAGAGGCCGGCGGCCGAACGCAGGCGACTGATCTCTTTACCCAAATCGATCGCAATGCGGTCTTTCTCTTCCTGCTTGACAAGCCTCTCTTCCCATTGCTTCTGGAATTCCGCCATCTCTCCCGCGAACTCGTAATCCGGCTCGTCCTTTCGCTTGGCCTCGTACTCGTCGTAGGCGCGCCTGTGCTCTTGCACGAAAGTATTGATTTGCACGGTCATCCGCCTGCGCTCAAGCGAGAGCGCGGACATCCTGTCGTCGAGCTCCGGGAGCGCGAAACGCTCAGTCGACATCGGACCGGCCTCGACGATCTCCCAAGATACGACCTCTCCCAGAAACTCAACCACTGAGACAGCTCTAGTGGCAGGTTCGTTCCCGCTTTGTATGGCGGCCAGGAACGCATTAACGACCTCGTCTTCACCACCCGAGCAAGACACGCCCAAGAGGATGACCAGGAGCCCTGCACGTGTTTTTTGCCTGAGCATCATTCTCCTCCTCGTTTGGCAGGTCGTTGCCCGAACCTTCGAAGCCGCCCGTTAAGGTCAGTGGGTCGATGGGCTGCGCTGTTCGTCTTCAGAAGCTACGGTGTCGGAGACCGTGGACGCCGGGACGAAGTACGGGGTCGACCGCCGCGCCAATCGTATCCCTACGCTCGCCCCGACGCAAGCGCTGCTGCCCGACCTGGGCTCAGGTGCTCCGTCACGCCCAGACGACGAGCGCATAACCGATATACAACGCGTAGCACGCGAGGATCAAGCCCAGAAACATGCGCGGGCCGCGTCCGGGATATTGCTTGAAAAGCACGACGGCGCCAACGACGACCACAATCATATCGATCGTAGAAACGATACTGCCATAGTGGCGGGGGGCCCAGTAAGAGACAGGACTTTGAAAGCGCCAATCCGAGAATGGAAAAAATGCTGATGCGCGTCTTCGCGATGAAGCGCGAGGTCGCAAACGGTGTGGAGCATCATGCTGAGGAAGAGTACCGCGGCGTGTGGGCGAGCGAGCTGGCGCGCCACGAGCACCCCGAGTGCTAAAAGCGGCAAGGAGTTGAAGACATCGAAGAAAGCTTGCCAGCCGGAATCGTAGTAGGCCTCGGACCGAATGACACGTTCCGGTGTTTTCAGCCAACTCTTCTCGTAGGCGTAGAATACGAACATCGGCAAGTCCGGCAATAGGGCGCCGAACGCGACCGGCGCGAAGAGCGACCGACGGTCGCGTCTTCCTAAAATGAGCAGGTTGACTATGGCGTGGCCGGGCGTATTCACGATCCTCTCCGCGCGAGCTCGGCATAAGCGTAGATGAGCGCGAGCCCTCGATAAGGACGCCAGCGCTCCGCGAAGAGACGCATCTCCTCTTCTTTCGCCGCGCCTTCATGCCCGAGCATCTCTCGCGCCAAATACTTCACGACACCGAGATCCCCGCCAGGGAAGATATCCTCGCGCGCGCCCCCGCGAAGAAGTGCGAACTCCGCGGTCCATCGTCCCACGCCTTTGAACGACATCAGAAACTCGACGGCCGTCTCGTCGTCCATGGTGCCAATCGCTTCATCGGCGATCTCTTCCGCCTCGAACGCTCTCGCCAGCCCGATGAGCGTCGAGGCTTTAGCACGGCTCAAACGAAAGCCACGAAGCTCCGTCTCGGAGAGAGCGGCAAAACGACGGGTCGTGGGGAAGGCAAAATAGCGCGCGCCGTCGATGCAAGCCCTTCGCCCGTAGTGCTGCACGAGCTCACAGAGGATATCGTGCGCAAACGTCAAGTTGATTTGCTGAGATAGCACGATCTGTATCAAAGTGTCCCAAAGCTGCAAACGCCCTGCGACACGCAAGCCAAAGTGTTCGCGGATAATAGGCCCGAGCAACGGGTCGTCCCGGAAGCGCAGGTAGAAAGGTCGAACGTCCGTCGAGGTGCCGAGGACACGCTCGAGCACCTCGGCCGCTGCGATCCGAGCTTCTCGAGATCGCGCGGTATCGCCGTGGAGCGTTAGCCGAAGCGTGGCTCGTGACGGGGATCCCTCTTGGCGGACTTCTAGAAGGAGCGGCTTCCGCTTCACGAAGACGAGCCGGCGAAACACGCCGTCTTCGAATCGGTCGACACGCTCGGGAAAGCGTGCTAGACGCGCGGCCGTGCGAGCGAGCGAGTAGGGCCGGCGAGGGATCACTTTGTACCGCACCGCCATAGCGGAGGAGCTTATCTCAATTGAGAAGGAACTTTACCCCCGTTTCGTTCGTCTAACATAGAAAGAGACAGAAAAAGAAAAGGTAGGAAGAATGTACGCACACAATATGTTCGCCAAACGAAGGCGCGGGGGTTGGGCCGAGAGGCAGCGCTATTACCGGCGCCTCACCGAGCAAACGTGCACCAAAGCGGGCGAGACAAACAAGAATCAGAAAGCCAGCGCCGATAAAGGCACCGACTAATTTCTTTCGTTTCTCTCCGGACACAGGGGGGCTTCAGGACCCCCTTTTTTTGTTTAGAATCGACGAATGAAGGACCTTCTTTCTGATGCACTCAAGCGCTCCGTGGACTATTTGAGCGGCCTTTCCTTTCGCCCGGTCGAGCCCAGACCCGACGCGATCGCAAAGTTGGAGGCTTTTTCGGGCGCGCTACCGGACGCGCCTACGGCTCCCAAGGAAGTGTTGCGACGACTCGACGAATGGGGATCGCCCGCCACGATCGCGAATGCCGGCCCTCGATATTTTGGATTCGTGACCGGCGGAGCACTTCCCGCGAGCTTGGCCGCAAATTGGCTCGCGGGCGCTTGGGATCAAAACGCGCATTTCGTCATCGGCTCACCTGTCGCGGCCGCGCTCGAGAACGCCGCGCTCGGATGGGTTCGTGAGATTTTGGATCTACCGAAGAGCTGGGGCGGCGGCTTCGTCACGGGGACAACCATGGGCAACTTTTCCGGCTTGGCCGCGGGGCGGCATGCGGTTCTCAAAAAAGATGGGTGGGACGTCGAGGCGCAGGGACTCTTCCGGGCTCCCGAAGTTCAGGTCATCGTAGGGGCCGAAGCCCATACGACTTTGTTGCAAGCGCTCGCACTCGTCGGATTCGGCCGAGAGCGCGTGATCAAAGTGCCCGTCGACGAACAAGGACGGATGCGGGCCGACAGGCTTCCAAAGTTGCGCTCGCCAAGCATCGTCTGCCTGCAAGCTGGGAACGTCAACACCGGAAGCTTCGACCCCATCGCGGAGATTGCGGCACACGCACGACACGCGGGCGCGTGGATCCATCTCGACGGTGCGTTCGGTCTGTGGGCAGCAGCCTCGCCTGACACGCACCACCTCACCGAGGGCATCGCCGATGTGGACTCCATCGCGACGGATCTTCACAAATGGCTCAACGTACCTTATGACAACGGGCTCGCACTTTATCGTGACCCCGAGGCCGCGCGCCAAGCACTCTCGATAACGGCGGCCTATTTGCCGAAAGGCGAAGAGCGCCAGCCTTGCGACTACACGCCCGAGTCCTCGCGGCGTGCTCGCGGCGTAGAGATCTGGGCGGCACTCTTATCTCTGGGCCGCTCGGGCCTGCGAGAGCTCATCGAGCGCCATTGCCGCTTCGCGCGCCGCTTCGCGGGCGGCCTCCACGGCGCGGGCTACGTGATCCTCAACGAAGTCGTGCTCAACCAAGTGCTCGTCTCCTTCGGAAGCGACGAGCAGACCGAGCGCGTCATCACCGCGGTTCAGGAAGAGGGTACGTGCTGGTGCAGCGGCACAACGTGGCGGGGCCGGGCCGCTATGCGTATCAGCGTCTCGTCTTGGGCCACGACCGAAGAGGACGTCGAAAGAAGCCTCGATGCCATCGTGCGCGTTGCGAAGGCAATCTAGGACGCGGGCTCTCGATGAGTACCTGATCCCGACGCGACTCGAGCTCGAGGTGCCCGAGGGCGTGAGCGAGTCAAACGTCTCTACCCGAACGCCGCCATCCTCAAGGCCAATGCCTTCGACACCAAAGGTCACCGTAAGGCGTTCCATCGGAGTGAATCGGTGGCGGACTGAGCGCTGGCACTAGGCCCTAATTCTGCTGCCTCCAGATTTCTCGAAGGAGGACGCCGTGCCGCGCTTTTTCCGGCCTCGCCACTTCGCCCTCGTTCTACTCCTTGCCACAGAAGCGGCTCCACAAACCAGGACCTAGTCACCGTGCCGTCGAAGCCGAAGAACAACTTGGCTGCGCTCAACGCGCAGACTTCTAGTTGACAATACTGGCTCGCTTCGTTAGCGTCGCTTGCTGCGACAGGATCAGAACTGAACTTTTTGCCTGGAGGGCCCGTGAAGCATACACGTAGCGATTTCCATCGAGCTCCCGCTCTTTGCATAGTCCTTTTGAGCCTCTTATCGAGCTCGGTGTCTTCTCAACCGGCAGTTATGACGGTCGAGGAGATCTTTGCCAGCGAAGAGGTCATCGAAGGACTGCGAGCTCCGCTCAGCAAGCTCTCGAAGAGCATGCTGATTGAGGTTTCCGGACGAGCAGAGCCTTGGCGTTTTCGCCTCCGATGTGAGGACGAACGATCTGACTTTTTCGCCCGAGCCGGAGAAGGAGACCCTCCTGGATATGGAGGTCAGTCTCTGGCACTGGCCGATCGGCCAAGGGTTTCGAACGACGGTCCCGAAGGATCTCTCTCTTTGGAAGAATTTCCTAGCGAGTGTCGACTTCTTCCATCATTTCAAGTTCTACAACATCAAGGGTAACTTCGAGAACGACGCGAACACGCGCTACCTAACCGAGACTGGCTTCAAAGGTTTGGCGCAGCTTCGGTCAGGGACGATCGCGGCGGTCAAAGGGCATCTCAACATCACTTGGGACGAACACGCCCTGGATTCGCAAGGGGAGAAATCTGAGTGGCGGATCTCAGAGATGAGCGTGGAGGAGTTGGGGCTCGTTGAAAGTGCGCGGCCGTTCTTCGTCGACGTGATTGGACAGGCTTTCGACAAGGAGGCCCGTGACCGCTTGCTCCGTGCGCCTTTTGACGACTTGATGATCGGCTTGGTACTCGGTATCGCGACGGGTGAGGTCGATCGAAGAACTTGCGGAGCGCCAAGCCCTTTTTCGTAATCAGCTCCGCCAGGGTCTTCCCTTCCACCAGCTCCATGGTGATGAAGTGAAACCCATCCGCCTCCTCGACGGAGTAGGAATTAATAATGTTAGGATGATTCAGCGCGGCGAGCGCTTTGGCCTCGCGTTTGAACCGAGCCCGTCGCCGTGAGATTTCCAAACCGCTGCGCTCGAGCGATCCTTGATCTCCCCCGCGTTCAAGGTGACGAGCGTCTCCTCCGGGTCTTTGCGCCATCGGCTGAAGGCTAATACGAGCGCGGAAAAACCGAATGCCAATCCCCAAAGGAACCACGAACGGCTGAGTTCCCCTTCTGGCGCTTCGATGACGACCGGTGTCGGCTCGACGGCCTCGACGGCGACGGCCACATCATCAGCGGCCTCGAGGGGACGTCCCGCTTCCGGAAGCATCGGCGCGAGTGTTACCCGATACAACGTCTCCCCTACGGGCTCAATCTCGATGCCCTCGGCGAGGTCCGCGTAGCCCCTTCGCGACAGTCGGATCCGGTGCGAGCCCTTTGCGACGTCGCTCCGCATGAGCCGGCCCGTTTTCGGGTCGGTGCTGCCAATGAGCTCGTCATCGAGATAGACGGACGTGCCTGGGGGGTCGGTCACGATGACCAGCGACGGCGGCTCGACGCGAGGCTTCGTCGGCTCCGGGTCGGGCCTGCGTACAGGAGCAGGCGCCGGTTTGGGCTCGGGGAGAATCAAGCGCTGGTTGAGCACGTTCGTCTCTCCCGCCTTCACACGAACGGAGATGCGCTCGGGCGGGGCGCCTTCCTTGCGAACCGTAATCACGTATTCGCCCGCGTCGAGATCGACAGTGAGAGGCGTAACTCCGAGAAAGCGGTCGTTCGCCAGAACACTCGCACCGCTCGTCGGCTGGCGGCGGACGACGAGGGTTCCGGTTGTCGGGGCCACGGGCGGCGGCGGTGTCGGAGCCGCGGTCGTCGTGGGTTTCGGAGGCTCGACTGGAGGCGAGGGTGGCTCGAGCGGCTGGGCGCGGGCCTCCTCTGTTTTGACCGCCTCGCGCCATCGTGCGTGTAAACTTGCCCTGGCATCCGCGGGCTCTTTGCCGTTCGTCTCCGAGCGTTCGAGCGCTGCGCCCGCCGCATCGAGATTACTCAGCGCGAGGTGGGCTTCCGCCAGTTTCAGATAGGGGTAGTATTCTTTGAGGCGGTTGGTTCCGTAGGTGATGAGGTTGGACCCTGGTTCCAGCCGTTTGCGAATCGTCTTCTCCAGAAGTGGGATGGCGCGTTCCGGCCGGCCTTTGGCGAGACCGCGACGCCGCGCTCGTAATCATCGAACCAATCTGCAGACGCGGTCCCCGGCAGGAGCCAGAGCGCGCAGGCGAGGCCTAGCGTTACCAGGTGCGGACGCGCTCGGCTCAATGTCGTCTACTTCGACACATCCTCGCTGTCATTGCCCGCGAAGAGCCCCCGGAAAAACGTGGCCAAACCGCCGTCATTGTCGAAGCGCAAAATGACGGAATCGTGCTCGACCCTCCCTCGATCGCATTACCGAAAGGGGAGGTCGTTCGAAAGAGGCCAGCGCGCACAGGAATCACGACGCCAGAAAATGCCATGAGATATTCCGCGCCTGCGCGCAGTTGGCTCGAGTCCGTGGTCGACGTCAAGGTTTTCGGAAACAGATCGAAGAAGTTACGATCGGTGAAGCCGCCGATCAAATCACCCTCAGGATCAATAGGAGTGTCCGTCAAGAGCGCCCCATCCGGAAGCTGCTCGATGGACGCGCGCGACCAGAGCGTCGTGCTGATGTCCGCCGCGAGGGTGAGGCCGCCCAACGGCCGCAGCGCGATGCCGAGTCCGCCGCCGCGGGGCCACTCGAGGCGGCTCGTGACACCGTAGCCGTCGAACTCGGGTAGCGAGCTCGCACCGCTCGGCTCGAAAAACACATGCCGATCGAGCTCGTCGAGACGGTAGTCACCGCTGACCGGCATGCGCAGCACACCGCCCACACTCACCTTCTCGTACTTCAGGAGAAATCCGAGGTTCACGTTGAAGCCACGAAGGCTCTGCACCTGCTCGAACTGCGTTTGGATCCGCGCGAGCTCTCTGTCCTTGAACGACGCGCCCGCGCGCGGCCCCGATGATGGTTCGAAGAGGACCGTGTCGCGTGTGCCGTTCGCGGTCCAGTCCCCCATCCAGTGATTGAACGCCGCTCCGAGATAGAGCCGTTCGGTTACCTGGAGCGCCGCGCTTACACTAATGTTGTGAAGCGCCCCTCGCTTTGTCGGCACGACGCCAACAGAGACCCCCACCGTTCCGGGGTCGTCCACCCCGAGCTCCGTGAGCGGGAGCTCGTCTACGAGAATGGTCTGCCCCTGTCCAAAGAGATCCACGGCACGCTGGTAGGAAAGCTGAAACGTGAGTCGCCTCGTGCCCACCTCGAAGGGGATGGCGAGCCCAACGAAGTCGACGGCGCTATGGGATGCGGAGCTCTGGTCGCTTTGACCGAGAGCTGAGCCGTTGACAGAAGACCTCAGCTGCGATCCGAAGCCCACGATGGAGAGCTCCGCACGGCGCCAGCTGAGCGAGCCCGGCAGGGTTGAACGTAGCGGCGCTGCCATCGTCAGCTACGGCGATGAAGCTCCACCCATCCCAACGCCCCACGCTCCCGCGCCAATGGGGCTGAACGAGTTCCTGAGAACGATGTTTTGCACCGCCTGGGCGCGGACCTCGATGGCCGCGGCAAGAAACAAGACGATGACGCCGATGATTGCGGCCGTTCGCTTCATGTACACACCTCCGAAGGAATCCCTGCGATCCCCGGTAGCGCAAGAGACGGATGCGTTTCTGTTGGGGATCGCCAGACGCTTCGCCGATCAGGTCTAGAAGTACGTCATCGACATGACCCCGTGCCAACCACGCCTTTTTCGGGAGTGAAGCGCCTAACTGGATTCGCTTTTTGTGATTAATTCAGTATGCCATCGGGAGGCGGAAAAGTCGTCTTGGACGGATGGCAGGAGTGGGCAAATCTCGGCGAGAGCACTACACATATCCGCACCCGGCAGGACCTCGCCGTGGATCACCGAACCCGCTCATCGAGCTGGCGAAGCTTGTGTTTCGCGTAGGCAATGTTGATCGCATCGCTGACGGCACCAAATACCGCAAACAACCCTCGTTGACACGCGCGCCTTTGCACCCTAGAGACTTGACCTTCAACATCAACCCTTCGGGGACTTCAGCCAGCCCTGAACCTATCGACACGAGGCCGTGATGATTGTATCGATGCGAAGTCTGTCACAGAACGCTTCCACTCCTACTCGGGCACATCGTCTCGTTATTGAGACGCGCAGCCGAGACTACCCTCTCCGACTCAAAGCAAACCGTTTCCAAAAAGGCGTCCGCAAAGAGCGAAGCTACGACCCCGGCGGTCACGGTATCGAGACTGCCCGCGAGGCCATCGTGTGCCCGTCTTGCTCGAGGCGGGCGAGTGAAGTTTCGGAAGATCGTCCAAGCTACGTTTCGACGGCGCGTGGCCCGCCTACGTTCAATGTTTCGGGACGCGTGGGTCGATGCGATCGGACCTTGCGAGAATACCGCCTTCGAGGTTGCGGACGTGGCCGAATCCGGCCTCTGATAGAAACTGTGTCACCTTGGCGCCGCGGGCGCCGCTTCGGCAATGGACGACGACGTCCTACACCGTGTTCAGCGGTGCACTTCGTGCGGTAAGCGGCCCAAAGGGACCAGAGTCGTTCCTTCTAAATACGTGATGCCTTGCTCAAAACTATTTTCGGTCCGAGCTGCCGCGCGGAAGTGTGCCCGGCATATCGGCGAGCACATAACCTACAACTCCGAGCATCGCGACAGCTCTCCGGAAATCCTGCAGGTCCACTTTGTCGAACGTGTCCGCCTGGCTATGGTGCCAATCGAAATAGTGCTCGCCGACCGTACGGAGCGCAAGCCCGGGAACACCATCATTCATCAGAGGTCCGATATCCGCGCCGCCGCCGCCGCGCCTCATCATGCCGGCATCGATGCCGTCAAGTAGCGAGCCGATCGGCGTCAGCAGCTCGAGCGCGCGTTCATAGGCCGCGTCCGAGCCGTCGCCCTCCCCCGTCCGCAAGCCGACACCGAATCCGATGGGGCGCTCGGCGCCGCCATCCATCTCGATGGCGGCGACATGCGAGTCGATACGGTCGCCCACCCACTCGCGATAGGCCCTCCCGCCGCGGAGGCCATTCTCTTCGTTCGTCCACAGCACCACGCGCAGCGTCCGCCGCGGGCGGAGACCGAGACGGTGCACGAGCGTCAGCGCGTGCCACGCCGCCATGCAGGCCGCTCCGTCGTCATGTGCACCTTGCCCTACATCCCACGAATCAAAATGTCCGCCCATCACAACCACTTCGTCCGGGAGCTCGCGCCCGCGGATCTCGGCAACGAGATTGAATGAGTCCGCGTCCGGAAGCATCCGGGCACTCATCGAAAGTTGCACACGCACGTCTTGCCCGTGCTCGATCGCGAGTCTCATCCATTCGGCATCCTCGACGGTAACGGCCGCCGCTGGGATTTTTGGCAGTGTTTCGTCGTAGCGCAAAGCGCCTGTATGAGGTGTGCTCAAACTGCGGCCGGTGGCCGAGCGCACGAGCGCCGCGACCGCCCCGAGCGCCGCCGCACGGGACGCGCCCGCGGAGCGATAACGCACCGTGCGTCCATAACCCATCCACGGGACCGCATAGAGCACGATCTTCCCTTCGACCTTCTCGCGCCCGAGAGCTTCGAGCTCTTCGAAGCTCGTGACTGCGACGACCGGCGCAGTGATGCCACCCTCGGGCGTTCCGACGCTCAGCCCGAGCCCCAAAATCGGGAGTGCGCGCTCGACAGGTGCCACGAGTCGCGCCGATTCCTCGCCCCGCACCCAATGCGGCACTTTCACCGGAAGCCTCCGCACTTGAAGCTCCTCGCGCTCCATGCGCTCGAAGGCCCAATCGATCGCGCGCTCGAGCCCCGAAGATCCGCTGAGGCGATGGCCGATATCGATCGTGAGATGCTCGAGCTTCTCAAAGCCTTCGACGTCGGTCATCGCAGCACCGATCACCCGGCCCGCGGCCTCACGATAGTCATCGGCAAGGCTCGATTGAGCGCGCAGTACGGAGGCCGTGCCGAGGCCAAGCCCGAGACCGATGGACAAGAGCGTCTTCCAAAACATGACGGTTCTCCTAGAAATCGAACAGATAAGTAAATTTCGCGATGAGCGCGCGATCGACCACCCGACCTTGCTCGTCCCTCAGATCGTTGTACACGATAAAAATATCCGACAAGGGGCGATGGATAATATTGAAACGTATATTGCTCGCGACCTCATCCGTGATGCTGTTGTACTGAATCAAGGCATTCACAAACATCGATGGGCTGAAGCTGTAGCTAGCGTGCGTTGTCAGAAGATGCGTGGTGAACGCGCCTTCGGCGAGTTCCACGTCGTTGATCGACCAACTGACTTGCGCGGTGAATCGCGGACCGAGTTTCAAAGACGTTCCCAGTGAATACGAGGTTCTCGTGCCCGAATAGAAACCGCCTCGCGTAATCTTGACATTGGCCGAAACCAAGCGGCTCGGATCGGTGAAGACAAAAATGGCCGTGTCGTCGAATGTAAAAAAGCCCGGCTCGATGGTGACGTCGTGGTGGATCTCGAAGGGCTCTCTAAGCTGCTCGAGGTTCGTGTTGCGTGTGATACCTAAAATTCCACCGTTTTGGAGCCGGAGACTCAAACGTAAATTGAAATAGCGACTGACGACGTTACCTTCCTGATCGGTGAAGTAATCACCCTCGGCGTTCGCGACGAACTCGCGCAGCTTGTCGCGAGCCCAAGGCTGGCGGTAGTTGTATGAAAACCTGCCGCTCGCACGGCGCACTCCCGTGCGCGGTGCGAAGCCGACTTCGGGATTGAAGTTGTCCTGAAGCGTCGAGAACGAAGACGTGAAAACAATCGAGCGGCTGTTATAGCTATACGCGACCCGGCCCGCAAGATCGTCCCCCTCCAAATCCGGAGTCGCCGTCTTCGCGATATAGGCGTTGACATCCATCTGAGGAGTGAGCCTCAAATTCACGTCGGCGCCAATGCTGCGATTGAAATGATCAGAGTCCATCGTCTCTCGATTGATGAACATGAACCCGATATCCGAATTTTGGAAGATATTGCGCTTCACGCGGGCCACCGTGAAGTTGTCCCCGTTCGAGATGAGCGGCTCGCTACCGGTCTGAATGTTCAGAAAGCCGAGCTCGTAGGGACCCGAGCGACCGGTGAGGCGGCCACCGCCAATGACCGGGATGGGCTCTCCTCCGCTCCCGAGGCCGATGCGACGGCTGAAAAACAATAGAAGATCGTTGCCGCGGCTCTGCCCACCGCCGAAACTGGCGGCGCTGAGACCGAATGAGCGTTGAAAGCGCCGGCGGCGAGGGTCCTCCGGCGGCCCGAAGCGGAACACACCGGAGTTCTCCAGAAAGAAGTCGCGCTTCTCGGGAAAGAAAAGGCTGAAACGCGTCAAGTTTACTTGCTGCACGTCCGCCTCGACCTCGGAGAAATCGGTGTTGACCGTCAGATCGAGCGTGAGTCCACTGCCAATGCCGATCTTTGCGTCGAGCCCCCCGGTCCCTTCCGTAGTCTGGTCGAAGCCGAGGGTTTTCGATACGTCGCCGCGGGCATAAGGTGTGATCTTGAACTTCGATCCAGGCTTGACATTCTGGAGCCCCTCGAGTGTCCCCGCGAGCGAGACGCGCGTCGTCGTGAAGATACGGGGGATGGGCGCCCAGTCGCTCTCTTCGTTCAAGTGTCGATTGCGTCGGAGAAAATTGACGCCCCAGGTCTGCTCGTCGAGTCCTCGGAATTTCACGGTCTTGAAAGGGATGGCGAACTCGGCAACCCAGCCGTCTTCGACGATGCGGCTTTTGACATACCACACACCGTCCCAGTTGACGTCGAAAGCCTGGCCTTCGTTGAAGCTCTGACCGTCCATCTTCGCACCGAGGGGATTCGTCTGGAACATGTAGCTGTTGCGGCGATCATGGAACGTGTCGAGGACGACGGCAAACGAGTCGACGGAACGAGTGTTGTAGTCCCTCGTGAGGTCGGTGAGGATGAGATTTTCGGGCTCGTCATCGAAGGCGAATACGCCGAGATAGAGATGCTCGTCGTCGTAGAGGATGCGAACCTCGGTGTCATAAGTCGCGGGCGCACCTTCTTCGGGCTCGCGCTGAATGAACTTGTTGGCCACTGGCGCTTTCCGCCAATCGTCTTCATCGAGCACGCCGTCGATGACGATTGCCTGCTCGGTGCGGACCGCGGGCAGCTTTCGCTCGAGATGCGCCGTTCGGTAGTCAATCTCCTGGGCGGACGCAAAAAGCGGGCTCACCAATAAGAAAATAACGGGAAAGATGTCTCTCATGCCGAAACCAAAACACTAGATTCTACACGAAGCACGGTGGCCAGTGCGCGGGCTTCGCTCTATACTCTGCTCGAGGAAGGCGACCATGGCATCACGTGACACGAGATCCTTGCTACCGTGAGCTATCGTGGGCTCGGCAATCATCGTCATTCTGGCGCTCGGATACGCTGCCGGCTCGATGCTCGAGACCTATAACAACGATATCGGCTTCGCGGAAGAGGCCGACCGCATCGCCGAAATCCTCGAAGTACAACCTGGAATCTCAGTCGGAGACGTCCGAACGGGTACGGGGCGCTGTTCGCGGTAGCGGCGCCGACGGGAGCCTTCTGGCTCATCATGTTCGGAATTCGCCTCCACGGGATCTGCTACGACTTCTTCTTCGTGACCGGACAGATCTTCGTGGACCAGAAGTCCACCGACGAGATCCGAGGCCAAGCCCAAGGCTTCCTCGTCCTCCTAACCTACGGCGTCGGCATGCTCGTAGGCGCCCAAATCTCCGGCTGGATCTTCAACCGAATCGTCCCCGACCCAGCGGTCCGTGCAAACTGGCAAACCTTCTGGATTCTACCGGCGGCGTTCGCGTTCGTCGTATTGATCTACTTTGCCCTCTGTTTCGAGAACACCCGAGCAACGGATGAGACATGATTCCGAGCACTAGTGCTCGAACCCGCTAATCCTGCCGGTAAATTCCGGATCCTTTTCGCGCTGGCTGCGTTGCTCCTCCTCGGAATATCTAGATATGAAATCGTCGGACCGCCTTGCCAGCACCAAAAATGACCTCGGAATTTACCGACAGGATTAGTGGGTTCAAGCACTAGCCTTCGAATCGATAGCCCAGGCCGTGGACGGTCACGATAAAGCGCGGCGAGCGCGAGTCCGCCTCGAGCTTTTGCCGCAGCCACGCCACGTGGACATCGACCGTGCGCGTGCTCGGGATGAAGTTGTAGCCCCATACGGCGTCGAGAAGCTCATCGCGCGACAACACATCTCCCCGATGCTCGATGAAGTGCTTCAAGAGCGTGAACTCACGCGCCGACAGTTTGACGGGCTTTCCATCGCGGCTCACTACGGCGCTTCGTATCTTCACCTCAACGTCGCCAAAGCAGTACGGGTCCGGAATCTTGCGCGCGGCCGGGACGCGCCGCAAGAGCGCTTCGATACGCGCCAATAGCTCGGCGGATTCGAACGGTTTGGTCAGATAGTCGTCCGCGCCGAGCTTTAGCCCGACGACTTTGTCGGAGGTGCGGTCGCGCGCCGTAAGCATGAGGATGGCCGAAGTCACCCCTTTTTTTCTCAAATCACGGCAGACTTCGAAGCCGTCCTTGCGCGGCAGCATGATGTCCAGGATGATGACGTCATAGGTGTTGTCGAGCGCAAGCTCGAGGCCCGTCTCGCCATCGGTGGCGCAGTCGACATCGTAGCCGACGCTCCCGAGGCGGTCGGTCAAAGCGAGTACGAGCCCAGGCTCGTCCTCGATCACGAGCACGCGGCTCGCCATCGCTCAGGCGCCCGCGGGTAAGAGGAGAGTGAAGCGGCAGCCGCCACCTTCGGGGCTTTCGACCTCGATAGTGCCGCCGTGAGCATCGATGACATGCTTGACGAGGCTCAGACCGATCCCGCTACCTTCGATTTGCTCGTCGCGCGCCTGCCAGCCACGGTAGAACGGCTCGAAAATATATGGGAGGTCGGAAGCCGGTATCCCCGGCCCGTGGTCTTCAATCGCGATCTCGATCGCGGAGCCGTCCAGGCCCTCGGCGGCTTTCACGGACACCGAGATGCTCGCGGGCTTGCTGCTATGTTTGACAGCATTGGCGAACAAGTTCTGCAGGGCCGACTTGAGCGCCGCGCCGTCGCCGATCACATCTGGAAGCTCGTCCGCCACGTGCTTGACCACTGCAGCCCCCGACACCTCGGTCTCGCCGAGCGCCGCCTCGATGATCTCCGCGATGCGGACCGGTTGGCGTTCCAGGTCCTTCGCGGCCCCCGACTCGAACTTGGAGTGCAAGAGCGCGCTCTCCACGACCTTCGAGAGCCGGCGGCTTTCCTTGTTGATCATCTCGCCGTACTTGCGCGCGGTCGGCAGATCAGAGACGACCGAGTCGGCAAGGTTCTCGCTCGCAACACCGATGACCGCAAGAGGTGTTCTGAGCTCGTGCGCGATGCGCGCGACATATTCGAGCTGCAACCTCGCCCAGCGCTGCGAGCGACGTGTCGTGAGCACGAGGACCAGAATCGATCCCGCCAAGAGCATGAGAGACCCAAAGCTGACCGCCAAATTGCGGGCCCGCATCACGCCCACGGCCGCCGCGAGCGCTCCCGGCTTGTGTCGGATGTAGAGCCACCATTGATGCTCGGTCGCGGCTGTTGGGAGGGCCTCGATCCAGTCGAATCTGAAATCACGCGTGTGAAGCCCAAAAACCGGCGCGGACGCGACGGCCTCATACGCGATGAGCTCCTCGGCCGACAGATGAGGGTCCGAGATATGAAAAACTTTGTCGCGAGCATCGTAGCCAACCACGGTGGCGTCGAAATCTATCGGCGTGTCACCGGCGAAGAGGTTCACGCGGTCTGTCAAGAAACGCCCGGCGATGACATCGAGGTCTAGCACTACGACAGCCCAAGGGACGGGCTCGGTCCCGTGCTGTGGCACGACGAGCGCGGACACGGAATCTTGCAGAGGATTCACGCTCCCGGGTACGAGAAAAACGTCCCGGACCGGCTCGAGCTCGGCGGGCCAGTCGATGTCGCGAAAAATCCCGGCATCGAGATCCACTTGCTGGAGGGTCGGCTTGACCTCGGCAAAGACCTCAACCCAATAGACCTCTTTCACGAGCTCCGGATAGGGGAAGGATTGCGCCCACTTCTGGTAATCCGACGCCATGGCGCTGGCCGGGTCGTCGAGCCTCGCCGTCCGGACGTGCAAGGCCTGGTACAAGTTCGCAAGCTCGGCGTCGAAGTCGATCGAGAATCGGCGTGCGGCGGACTGCAAGTTTGCGCGCATGTGCTGTTGCTCGAACCGCGAGATCTCTCCCAACCAGTGATATTGCAGAGCCGCTAGAACGGGCAGAAGGGCGCCAATCACGACGATCAGAGCTATGGTGGAATGCCTTGTCCAGAACTTCACGCCCCAATTCTAGCAGCCTTGGGAACCCCTGCCGCCTCCCATTCCGGCGATTTTACATGGTCTTAACACGTCCTTTTCGAAGCCTTAACCATTCGAAAGCCGGGTTCTCGTATCGTGGCACCCGGAGCAAGAAGGCTAGGAGCGAGGGTGGTTCCCGGAAGGGTAAGACGACTGGCAAGTTCCTGAATGGTGCCGCCCACACGCTTTTTTCTCCGAATTCAGCGAATTCTGCGGCGAAATGCCTGGACTGTCGCAACGCCCCTCTGTTTAAATGACCGGGCGTTTCGCCGCAGATGATTTTCTCCGTCCGGAAGCTCAATTCCCTCCGATAGATTGGATTTGGACGAGCTCTTGCTCGGCCGCGCGGCAATCCGCCAGCCCTTGTTTTCGATCGAGCGGCACCGCCTGCTCGTCGTCGGGGCCTGGTAAGGTCGAGACTGGATAGACCGCAATATTCTCGTTGCCGTCGGGAAGCTTCCTGTCGAGATAGAGGTCGCGCGCGTTGGTGCCTTCGGCTCGACGACACGCCCATTCACGATCTCGAGGTCGAGCCACCACTTCTTCAAAGGATTCTGTTTGCCATATTTGAGGGCGTCGTCGAGCCAAATCAACAAGTGCCGCGTGAAGGGAAGGTGGATCGCCGCCCAGAGCGCCCAGCGATGCACCATGAGACCTTCCTTATTAAACACATCTTCATGCACCGGCCACAGGCCGAGCCCTTCGGGTTCGTCACGCGGTACTTCACGCATTTGCCAACATCGGGCTTCCAGATCTCGTAGCCGTTATAGAGCACTTTGTCGCCGTAAGGAATGGCTTGGGCCGGACACTTGCGGGCGCACTTCTTGTACTTCGAGCAGAAGTCCTGGAGCCCGAAATCGATGGGCTTGTCCACGGCCAGCGGCAGGTCGGTCGTGACGATCGCCGTCTTGTGGCGCGGCCCGAGGAATGGGTTCAGTACGAGCTCGCCGATGCGGCTCAGCTCGCCTACGCCCGCGAGGACCATCAAGGGAATCTGTAGCACATCGCCGTCGGCGTTCGAGTGGGCCTGAGCGGGGTAGCCGAGACGGCGAATGTAATCAGCAACGACGCAAGCCACCGTGCTGCCTTTCAAATAGGCCCGGTAGCTTTGGGTGCCGCTTACCCAATCGTCTCCACTCGACGCTTCCATCGCGTCAAATCCTTGATTGATGAGGATCACGATCGCGTATTTGTGATCGGTCTCAATGGACGTGCCGTCCCGCTGGTGCGAGTACCATGCCCATTTCGGCATTTCGCAGATCCCAACGATATCCGCATCAAGGAAGTGGCAGAGCGACTTGATGTGCTTCGCGACTTCTTTGGGATCGTCGGGGAGCGGCGCCTTCGCCTTGACTGGGTCTCCACGATGGACCGCGATCTGCTGCCAATGGACGTGCCCAAAGGCGCGGTTGAGCGGCGTCTTCGTGATGAAGCGTTTGATCTCCTCGCCTGCTTTCGGGCCAACATCGCCATGCGCGCAACGGACGAAGAAGCCGGCCCGTTTCGGTACGCGCTGGATGTCATCGGTGATGAGCGTCGTCGGCTTATCGACGCGCCGGATTTTCTCCATCGGGTAGCGACCTAAATGCATAGGCCTTTTTCGGGACGAGAACCAAGCCATAGCGGGCCTCCAAACAACTAGTATCATATGATACTAGTTGAACTATTTCAAGGTCGCGGTGTGGCGAAGGAGCTTTACTAGCGTCCGCTCGAGTGCTTTGCGCTCGCGTCCGGTGAGACAGGACAGGACTTCGCGGTAGCGGGCATCGGCAGTCGGAAGGATCTTCTTCACGAGCCGTACTCCGCGTGGCGTAGCGACCAAAACGAAGCTCCGACCGTCCTCGGGATGACGGTGTCGCTTCACCCAGCCGTCTTCCTCGAGACGCCGTACGGCGCGGCTCACGGTCATCTTGTCCATCGCCCACTGCTCGTGAATTTCTTTGGCCGTCAGACCCGACGTGCCGAAAAGGCTCAACAACACGCGCCATTCCGCGACGGAGATCCCGTAGCGCGCCTCGATTCTCGATTCGAACGCGCGCGTGATGCGGTTCGACAAGACGTGGACGGAGGCGAGCACGTTGTCCGAATGCTCAACACCCTCAACAGGCATGAACTATCGCTCCAAGAGCTCGGTCAAAGCTCGACGAGCCGCGCGGCGTTGACCACGGCCATTTGTGCCACGTCTTTCGTGGAAAAGCCGGCATCGAGGAAGCGTTGTGCAAAGCTCGCGAGACCTTCAGCCACGGGTGGGTTGATCGTTTGTCCGAGGTCGCTCGACAGCAGGCAGCGCTCCGGACCGACGGCCCTGACGTTGTCGAAGCACAGCTCCCACGGAGCTTTTCCCGTATGGGTCGTCGTAAAACAGTGCTCGACCACCGCACCCATGTCGGCAAGCTCTCGCTGCTCGTCGGCGGTCAAGCTTTGTGACGGGAACTCCGCGTGGGTGACAACGACGCGACGGACGCGCGCCTCGCGACACGCCGCTACGAGCGCCGCTATCTCGCGGCGGCCGAGGTGGCCGGTCGCCAAGATCATCTCGTGCTCGGCGATGAGGCCGAGACAGCACCGAGCGGCCTCGGTCACCGCCCCAGCCTCATCGAGAACGGTGATTGGCGCCGGGGCGATCCCTTTCTCGGAGAGCTCTCTTTGGATCTCCGCCCAGAACGGAAGCTTTGTGCTCGCTCCGCCAGAGCGCCCTGCGGTCTCGTTGGCCGCGTCGACGGTGGGCATCCATACGATCCGAGCGCCGGAGCGGCCCGCGATCTCGACGGCGACCGGATTGAGGCCGCCAACCGCGTGATTGAGCGTCACGGCACCGTAAGCCGAGATGCCGGGCACCGCTCGGGCCACCACCTGGGCGCGCTCCCCAGTGTGAACATAGTGGGACTTGAGCACGAAGCCTTTGAGCCCGCGGTTCAAGAAATCGCGCGCGAGGTCTATGTCGTCGGTGCGGCGCTCGATCACGTCGGGTGCGACGTGCACTTGGAGATCGAACGCACCTTCGATGGCTTTCCAGGCCGCGTCGGTCGGTAAAGTCATAGCGAAAGTAATCGGATCGGGCATCTTTCGGCGGAGAATAGCATAAGCCGCGAATGTAGTAAGATTCCTCGCTTTGATTTTCGACGGTATAAGGCACGCCCTTAAGAATCGCAGCTATCGACTCTACGCGACGGGAAGCTCGATCTCTCTGGTCGGCTTCTGGTTACAGAAAGTCGGTGTCGGTTGGCTCACTTGGGAGCTCACGGAGTCTGCCACGTGGCTCGGCATCATGGCGATGGCGGACGCGCTCCCCACGACTTTCCTCGCGCCTGTCAGCGGTGTCATCGCCGACCGCTTCGAGCGGATCCGACTCATTCGCTGGACGCAGTTCGCGCAGTCGGTCCAAGCCGCAACGCTCGCCACCCTCGCGTTCACGGGTCTTCTGCAGACCGAGATTCTGCTCGCACTCGTTCTCGTGCTCGGTGTCATCCAAGCTTTCGCGCAGCCGGTCCGCTTGTCTCTCGCCCCGAGCCTCGTGCGCTTGGAAGACCTTTCCTCCGCGGTAGCCCTCAACTCGAGCTTGTTCAACTTGGCGCGCTTCATCGGACCCGCCATATCCGGCTTTCTCATCGCGGCCTTCGGCGTCGCGGCCTCTTTTGCCGGTGCCGCGCTCTGCTTCTTTTTTTTTCTCGGGATCATGTTCCGCATCGAGCCGCTTCGAAACGAAGTCAGAGACCGCACCGAGACGAGTATCTGGACCGAGATACAGGAAGGCTTTCGCTATGTCACGACCCACCCCGGCGTCCGCTCCATCTTGGTCTTGATCGTCGCCGCGACTGTTTTTGCACGTTCGTTCTTCGACCTCTTGCCCGCCTTCGCGGATCGGGTGTTCGAGCGCGGCGCCGAAGGCCTCGCGACCCTCATCGCCGCGATCGGCGTCGGCGCGGTCATGAGCAGCCTCTGGCTCGCGGGACGCGGCCACCCGGCTGGCCTCACCCGTATCGGGGTTTCTTCGCTCCTCGTCGTCGCAGTGTTCCAAACGCTGTTTGTGACGACGGATAACTTCGTGGTCGCGGTCCTGTGTATGACCGTCATTGGCTTCGGTACCGTGGCGACGGGCATCACGTGTCAAACCCTCGTGCAAAACACCGTCGAAGGCCATATGCGCGGCCGGGTGATGGGTCTCTATGGCGTTGCCATGCGCGTCAGCCCCGCGGCGGGCGCGCTCGCCCTCGGCGTGCTTTCCGAAAGCTTCGGACTCCAGTGGACGGTGCTCGGAAGCGCACTCGGTTGCGGTCTCGTGTGGCTCTGGGCGCAAGCACGCATGGAACGTATGGCGACACTTCTCGAGCGCGACCACTTGTCAGAGGCCCGCGCCGAAGCTACGATCCGCAGCTAGCTGAAGGGAGGAATGAGCTTGTCCCGAAACTGGTGGGTCGTTTTCGCCGCGTTTCTCTGCCTCGTTTTCATGTTCGGGGTTCCCACGTTCATGATGCCCGTGCTCTACTCGCCAATCATCGACGAGTTCGGGTGGAGCCGAACCCAGGTGACGCTCATCGCGACGATGAAGTTCGGGGCTGGCGCCGTCATCGGCCTTCTCTTCGGCGTTCTTCTCGACAGGATGTCGATACGGAAAATCGTCCTGTTCGCGGGCACTTTGTCCGGCCTTGCGATGATCGCCTTTCTCGCTATCCAATCGCTGACGATGTTCTACATCATCGGTCTCTTTCTCGGGCTCGGTGCCGTCGGCGTTATGATCTCGATGAAGGTGCTCGTGTCGCGCCGCTTTCGTGAGCAGCAAGGCTTTGCCGTGGGCGCGGCGTTGCTCGGGACAAGCGTCGGCGGCACCGTGACCCCGATGCTCGCAAGATATCTCATCAACGCATTTGGCTGGCGTGAAGCGGCGGCCCTCATGAGCGCTGGGATTTGGCTCATCGCGTTGCCTGTATTTCTCTGGATCGTGAAAGACGAGGACTTCGAGGAAGCCGAGGACCTGAGCAGCGAGAGCAGAGATTTTTCCACCGTTTTGAGGCAGCGAAGCTTCTGGATGCTGGCGGCTGCCGTCCTGCTCATCGGCTTCGTAGATCAGGCCATGTCCCAACATTTCGTGCTCTACCTCGACAAAGATGTCGGCTTGGGCCTCGCTGTGGCCGCGGGCGCCGCCTCGGCTGCCGCGCTCATCAGCATCTTCGGCAAAGTCGGCTTCGGCTGGGTCTATGACAAGCTCTCCACGAAAGGCGTCATGATTTGCTACGTGCTCATGGCGCTCGCGGTCCTGATAGCTATACCTGTCCAAGGATCGTTTCTGCTCGGGGCCTTGGTGTTGACGCGCGGCCTCGCCCACGGAGGCGCCATCGTCGACATCCCCGTTTTGTCCAAGCATTGCTTTGGTCCGAATATGCTCGGTCGCACGATCGGTGTCCTGACGGCCTGCGTTACGGTCGGCTTCGCCGCCGGCCCGCCTGTCGTAGGATACATCTACGACACGCAAGGAACCTATCGCTACGCCTTCATGCTTCTTGCCGTGATGAGCCTCGCGGCGGGCGCGGCGGTTCTCGGCTCCCGACCCGTCTATTGGGAAGAGAACATTCGCAAGCCCGCGGGAGGTCGTTCGGCCGGCGCTTCTGAACCGGCGCCGGCGCCCTGAGATTTGCGGCTGTGTCCTGTAGAATGCCTCTCTATCGTGTCGATTTACGCGAAACTCGCTGAGCTCGAATGCCAAGGTAAGGCGTTCGCCGTCGCCACCGTAATCCGTGCGCAAGGATCCGTCCCGCGCCATAACGGCAGCAAGATGGTCGTCTTCGGCGACGGCCGCATCGAAGGAACGATTGGCGGCGGCGATATGGAAAGCCGCGTCATCCGCGAGTCTCTCGCCGCGATCGCGGACGGAAAGACGCGCATTCTCTCTTATGCGTTTCGCGACATCCAAAAAGGCGATGTCGGGGTTTGCGGCGGAGAGGTGGAGGTCTACGTGGAGCCTGTCAAACCACGATCGAAGATTGTTATCGTCGGCGGCGGCCATGTCGGCAAAGCCGTCGCCCATCTCGCGGGCTGGCTCGGCTTTCGCGTGGTCGTCTCCGACGACCGGCCTGAATTCGCGCGTCCGGAAGCCGTGCCCGACGCGGACGAGCACATCGAGTGCAAGCTGTCGGAGCTTCCGGAGCGCACGTCCATCGATGGCGATACTTACGTGCTGCTCACGACGCGCGGCGTCCCCGTAGATCTAGAAGGGCTCCCCGGGCTTCTTTCGACCCCTGCAGCCTATATCGGCGTCATCGGCTCACGACGACGCTGGGAAGTTTGTATCGAGAAGCTGCGCGCCTCTGGCGTTTCGGATGAAGATGTCGCGCGCATCGTCTCACCCATGGGCCTCGAGCTCAACGCCGAGACCCCGGAGGAGATCGCGGTCAGCATTCTCGCCGAGATCGTGATGCTGCAGCGCGCTGGGTCCGGCGAGCGGATGCGGCACGCAAAAAACACCTCCGAGAAATGATCTGGGCCGCTCTCCTACTCGGGCTCGCGCTTCAGAACGCGAGCCCGGAGCTTGCGCCAAGCGCGCGATACGACCCGGGCGTCCCTAACCTCGAAATTGGTCGACCCTCGCTTACGAAGCGCAAACGGCCTCTAGAACTTTCTCGTTTAGACGCAGGAGCTCCGCGCCGAGATAACTCGCGACCGCGCCCATGCCAGAAAGGCCGGCGCGCCGCTCTGCATCGGCGTTGTAGTTCGTGTTGACGTTGACGTCATAGGCATAGGCGATGCCGTCTCGGTCCTCGATAAACTCGATGGCGGCGATCTTTATGCCGTTGCCGGCGAGAAACTCCGCGAAGGGACTGAGGAGGTCGTGGTGGAAGCTGCGAAGGATCTCGAACCGCGGTCGCTCGCTCACGGTCGCTGGGCAGAATTCGTCTCCCGTTTTGCATTCGTCGGCGGGGCAGAGCTCGAAACCTTGGGACGTGTCGACGCGGACCGCGTATAGAAACTTCCCGCCCACGAACTCGCAACGCGTGATGGAGGCGTCGGGCGCTTCGATATATTTCTGGATCAGCGTGATCCCGTCGAGCGGCTCTTCGAACGCGTCGCTCTCCACGTAGCTCCGGAGCGCTTCGAGGCTCTTGAACAGCCGGACGCCTAGGCCTTTACCACCTCGGTTGTGTTTGGTGATGAACGGCCGATCGAAGCCGCGTGCTGCTTCGAGGATTTCCTCTCGGCCAACCGCGGCAATGGTCTTGGGGGTTCGGATGCCGTAGCTTCCGAGCGCCGCATATTGCACCACTTTGCTTACCTCGAGCTGCATCGCCCGGGAGTCATTGACCACGACCCTGTCGTGGCGCTCGAGCCATGCGAGCACCGCGGCCGTGTGCTCCGCCGCGAAGCGATGGCCGCGTGTGTGGGATGAGGCGCTCATGCGGTTGTAGAAAACTCCGTGGGGCGGCGCCGAGGAGAGCTCGATCGTTCCCCGATCGAGAAACCATTCCTCGAAGGGAAGCTCGCGCCGGTTCAGCTCGACGCGCAAGGGGGCGGTCCAATCGTCGTTCTCGTGAATGATGTAGATCTGTGACATAACCGTTGTGCTCCTCTAGATAGTTCTATCCTGGGGTTCGACAGATATTGGGGAGCGTCGCGGTTAGCGAGAGGTGGGAATCACTCAGACTGGGAGCCGCGCGCTCCCCTGCTACAACTGCAACAGGGACAAGCGATCGGCATGAAACCGTCGGTCGAGCTCATGCTCCAAGACTAACACGCTGTGTCGTGGCTCGCAAAGGAATCGAGTATAGAATGCACGTCGACAATGCTCGCCGATTCAGCAGTTACGGGTGACATCCTCCGCCGCTCGGCCGCGCGCAGCCCAGAGCGGGCCTCCATCGTGTCGAGCTACGCGGAGCTCGACCGCATGACGCAGCAATGCGCCCACGCGCTCGCCGAGCGCCTCCCACCCGGAGCGAAGATCGGCTTCATGCTCAGAAACTCGCCCGCCTACGCCATCGGCTTCTACGGCGCCGCTCGCTCGGGCTGTGTGTCGGTCCACGTGTCCCCCCGCTACACGCCGTCCGAGCTCGCTTATGTGTGCCGTCAAACCGGGGTCGAAACTTGGATCGTCGATGCCAAGACGAGACCGACGGCTGAGGCGACGTTCCATGAGCTCGGCGTGGTACCGGATCCGATCGACGCTTCCAGCTTCGACGCGTTCTTGGACGGACATCCCGAGACGCCAGTCGCGCGGACCATCCGGCCCGAGGATCTGTTCTGCATCCAATATACGAGCGGCACGACGGGTCACCCCAAAGGCGTCGTGTTGAGCCACCGGTCGCGCATCCTCTCCGCCATCGCCGCCGTCGAAGACATCCCACTTCACGCCGAGGACATCCTCGCCGTGACCACACCCCTGTGCCACGCGGCGGGCATATTCACGTGGTTCCAACCAGCACTTCTCGCGGGCGCCACGTCCATCTTTCTGCGGGGTTGGAGCCCGAAGGAGCTGAGCACGCAAGTCGCGGCACACGGCATCACCGGAGCATTCATGGTGCCGTCTCAAATCGCCATGCTCCTGGACGAGGGCGATTTCAAAGGGCTCGACGGGCTTCGGAAGATCGTTTACGGTGGCGCGGCCACCTCTCAGAAACTTCTCGAGCGCGCGGAGGCCGCGCTCCCCCATGTGACGTTCGTACAGGCGCTCGGCTCGACAGAAACGGGGCATCTTCTCTGCCAAACTCCCGAAGAGCGCCGGAAGAACCCGCAGGCAGTGGAAAAACCCGGACCTCGCATCGAGCATTGCTTGTTCACGGAAAAAGGCGAGGTAGCATCCCCAGGTGAGGTGGGTGAGCTCGCTGTTCGAGGGGCCGTTTTGATGGAAGGCTATCTGGATGCGCCCGAAGAGACGCGGGCTTACTTCAAATCCGATGACGGTTGGGGCTTTACGGGGAACCTTGCTCTTGCGGATGACGAAGGCATCCTGACGCTCGTCGGACGCACGAAAGAGCGCATTCTGTCGGGAGGGATCAACATCTATCCCGCCGAGCTCGAAGGCATGCTCTCCGAACATCCCAATGGGGCGCGCTTCAAGCGCGTCCGCTATATCTTCTTCGTCGACGAGCTCCCGAAAACCGGAAGTGGCAAAGTGAAGCGCAACTTACTGAAGAAAAACTACTCCGGTTCCGTTTGAGAGCTTTCCTCGGCGTGAATCGACTCGAGCTCGATGCCGAGCCCGTCAGCGAGACGGTTCGCAAACGCGTAATAGCCGGTCACTTGGTTGATATCCAAGATCGCGCTGTCGCTGAAGCCTGCTTCGCGCAGCGCGACAACGTCCTGCTCCACCATGTCCCACGGCCGAAGCGTGAGCTTCTCTGAATATTCGAGCATCGCCCGGTCCGCGTCGGAGATCTCGGCATCGCGCCAGCTTTCGACGAGTTTCCTGACGAGCGCGTCGTCCCCGGTGAGCTTACGGAGCCCCGCCCCGTGATGTTTGATTCAGTAATGGCACTGGTTCGCCACGGAGGAGACGAGTGCTATCATCTCGCGCTGCTCTCGCGTCAAATCAGAGCGCCCGCGCATCACCGTCGCGTAAAGCGCAAAGTGCGCGTCCATCGAGCGCGGGTTGAGGGAGTGTATCTTGATAATGTTATCCACACCGCCCCAAGGCTCCGTGTATTTCTCGTAGAGCTCTTTCAGCCGGCCGGTCGCCTCGGCTTCGGGAATCATGTGAATCCAGGCCATCGTGTCGCTCCGCGCGGCGTTAGTAGAACGTCGCGATCTCTTCGAGGGTCTTCTTTTCGATCTTGGGAACCTTGACCTCGTCCGCCGGGTAGCCGACGACGAGAATCAAGAACGCCCGCTCGTGGGACGGTCGCTGAAGGACTTCGTTCAGAAAGTTCATAGGGCTCGGTGTATGAGTTAAAGATACGAGCCCCGCATTGTGGACCGCGGCGATGAGCAGGCCGGTCGCTAGCCCGACGGACTCCGTGACGTAATAGTGCTTGTAGGTACCCCCATCCGGTTTGACGCCGTAATTCTGGGCGAAGACCACGATGATGTAGGGTGCTTTTTCCAGAAACGGTTTGTGCTCGTTGGTACCGAGATGGGACAACGCCTCGAGCCACTCATCGGGCGCCCGCCCACTGTAAAAGGCACGCTCCTCTTCCTCGGCCGCTTCGCGGATCTTTTTCTTGATGGTGCCATCGGTGACGACAGCGAAGTGCCACGGTTGCTGATTCGCCCCGCTCGGCGCCGTCCCCGCGCTCAGCAAACACTCCTCGATGATGTCCCGCGGCACCGGACGGTCGGAAAAATCACGCACGGTGCGGCGCTTCGAGAGCTGCACGCGAAAAGCGCTGGTCCGCCCGCGCATTGCTTCCACTGGAAACTCTTCGTATTGAGTCAAGGGTATGAAGGTAGGTTTCACCATGGCGTGACGTAACTTAATGGAACGGAACGAACAGCGCAAGACTACGATCGGCTTGGGCGTCCCAGCCCGGCATGTTACTCTTCACTCACATTCGGGGGCATTTCCACGAGCGCCAACTCAATCCTCGAAAGGAACATGTCTGGGGCGTCGTAGCGGGCCGATGGACGGGGCCAAACGTGGCCGCTCCTATCGGCCGAAGCGTGGCATTATAACTCTCACACTCGTTGTCTGTCTGAGCGCCGTTTTGTCGTCCGCGTGCCATGAGGGGCCGGCCGAGCAGAAAGAGATTCGGCTCGGACTTCTCGCGATCCTGCAAGGTGTGCCCAGGGACACTTCGGGCATACCTTCGGTCCATGGCGCCGAGCTCGCGGTGAAAACCGTCAACGAGCACGGCAGAGTCATACTCGATGGCACGCCCCACCGCGTCGTGCTCATCGTCAAGGATTACGAAGACAGGGCCGACTCCGCCACGAGCGTGGCGCGCACGCTCATCAACCAGGAGCGCATCGACGCACTCATCGGTCCGCAGTTCAGCCGCCACGCGATTCCTGTCGCGGTGGTAGCAGCGAATGCACGCATACCGATGGTGAGCCCCCTTTCGTCGAGCCCGGCGACCACGGAAGGCAAAGAATTCGTCTTCCGTCTGGCCTTTCTCGATGCCGTACAAGGGGCAGTGATGGGCCGTTTTGCCGTGGAGAAGCTCGAGGCCAGCCGCGCCGCCGTACTCTACGATATCTCCATCGCCTATGGGCGCAATCTCGCCGCGGTGTTCCGGGAATCTTTCGAGGAGCATGGCGGGCGCGTCGTTGCCTTCGAGTCTTACACGCGGGACCAGCCGCTCGACTATCGCGAGCTACTCGCGCGGATAGGGCAACCCGACCCCGACGTCTTGTACTTGCCCAACGACACCGAAAGAGTCGCCGCACAGATCCTGCAAGCGCGGGAGCAAGGTCTGGACATAACGATACTCGGGGGATACACGTGGGACATGGAAAGCTTCAAGGCGATGCCCGAGACCAACGGCTCTTTCATGACCCATCAGTGGCACCCGGCGTCGGACACGAGGGAGGCACGTGACTTCGTCGCTCGTTACAAGAAGGAATATGACGAGACACCCAAGGCGACGGCGGCAATGACCTACGACGCTGTGATGCTGCTCGTGGACGTCATCGAACGGAAAGGCCGAAAAGGACGCCGACACGATCCGCGCCGGCCTCGTTGAAGTCGAAGACTTTACGGGCGCGAGCGGCACGATTTGGTTCCACGGAAGCCCAGATCTCGAACGAGCCGTCATCATATCCATACTCGAGAACGGCAACAGCAAGCTGTATCGCATCGTGGACCCCGAATAAGAACCATGCCCGTCTTTGACAAGCTGCCCCGCGCCGTTCGCCCCGATCGAAGCCTCGTGGCACGACTGGTCGGCTCTTTTCTCACCGTTTTGGTTCTCACGGTCAGCTTCGTAGCCCTCGTCGCTTTTGTCGAAGCTCGGCGGGCCTTGCGCGAAGCGATCACCGATCGCTTGATGACGGTCGCGGTCGGGAAGGAAGGCGAGCTCATCCGATGGGTGGACCAGCAACGAGACCTCACCGCGTTTCTCTCCGACCTTCCGTGCTTCGAGACGACGCGATGGAGCTGCAACACGCGCCGGAACAACGCATGATAGATGCGCGCGATCGCATCGAGAGACTCCTTCGCTCAGCAATCGGTGAGCGGTCGGACTGGGAGGAGCTGAGTTTGCTGTCTTCCGTAGGCGGCGAAGTGATCGCCTCCACCAACCGGGCGCGTCCCGGCAGCTATCGCGTGAACGATCTGTTCTACACGCGAGGCAAGACCGAGACCTTCATCCAAAACGTCTATACCTCACCGGTGACAGGCCGCACCGCGATAACGATTTCGTGAGCGCGGATCGGTTCGGCCGCACGGAGTTCCGGCGCGGCGTGTTCAGCGAAGACATCAAGACTGCCCTCAGCGGAGAAGCCGGCGTCGAGGTCTATACGAACTACGCCGGGACGCCCGTGATCAGCGCTTATCGTTTCATCGCTGCCCGAGATATCGCACTTCTCGTCGAGTTGCGGCAAGACGAAGCCTTCGCGCCCGCGCGACGCCTCGTCGCGACCATTCTCGGCATCGGGATCCTGTCGGCGCTCTTGCTCACCGGCATCGTCGTCCTCATCGCAAGGCAAATTGCACGGCCAGCACTCGCTATTGCGCAGGCAGCGACCTCAGTTGCCAAAGGTGATTGCACCACGGTCGCTCCGGTTCTCACCGATGACGAAGTCGGCGTGCTCGCCACCGCGTTCAACGAGATGACCGCACGACTTCAGAGCCTCTACACCAATCTCAACGAGCAAGTCCAAGCAACGACACACACGATGGTAGCCTCGAGGAAAGCCAGCATCTTCTTCAGGCCATCACGGATAACTCCACCGCCCTAATCGCCGTCACCGATCCCGAGAATCGTTTTCTACTCATCAATAGGAGCTTCGAAGCCGTTCTCGGCCGCCCTCAGTCCGAAGCGCTCGGCCACACGCCAGCGGACGTACTGCCCGAGAAGATCGCTTCGACCTATGCTCTCATGACTAAAACCGCCTGGGAGACGGGGCGTGTCGTTGAGCGTGAGCTGTCTTTCTCGCTACACAACGAGATTCGCACGTACTTCGCCGTCGCCTTTCCGTTGGGCCCGCGCCCTTCGGAGTCTTTTGGCGTCGGTGTCGTCGCGACCGACCTAACGGACGCGAAACACGCACGGGACGCCCACGAGCATCTCGAAGCTCGGGTCCAGCACGCGCAGAAAATGGAAAGCCTCGGCTTGATGGCGGGCGGGATCGCGCACGACTTCAACAACATTTTGACGAGTTTGCTCGGCAATACAGAGCTCGCTTTGAACTATTCGACCGAGGGCTTACGCACATCCGCCTATCTGGAAAAGGTCGTAGCGGCGACGAAGTCGGCCGCCAACTTGACGAATCAGATGCTCGCCTATGCCGGCAAGGCAAGCTTCCACCAGAAGGTGTTCGACGTCAACGTGGTCGTACAAGAAATGGCGGAGCTTGTGCGCGTTTCGATCCCGAAGAAAATCAAATTCTGGACCAAGCTTTCGACTGAACGAGCGGTCATCCACGCCAATCGCGGACAGCTGAGCCAGCTCGTCATGAATCTGGTCACGAACGCAGCCGAAGCCATCGGGGACCAATCCGGTGACGTCACCATTCGGACGCGAGCAGACGGCGAAGCGGTGCGGCTCGAGATCTCCGATACCGGCAGCGGGATGAACGAACAGACGCGCGAGCGCATTTTCGAACCCTTTTTCTCAACGAATGGGCCGGCCGGGGCCTAGGTCTTGCCGCCGTTCAAGGAATCGTGAAGAGCGCGGGCTCGACACTCCATGTCGAGAGCGCGCCGTCTCGCGGCTCGCTCTTCGAGATCCGCTTTCCCGCTGCCAAGCTCGCGCCCGCCGCGGGCGCGGATGATGCGCCCGAGACCGTCGCCAAGAATAAGCGATTACGAGACACAATCCTCGTTGTCGACGACGAGCCCGAGGTGCTCAAGATGGCGCGCGAGCTTCTCGAATTTGCCGGATTCGACGTCATTGAAGCATCGGATGGGCGCGAAGCGGTGGATCAGTTTCGATCTCAGGACGACGCGATCCTCCTGGACATGACGATGCCCAGGATGAACGGCGCGGAGGAGCTCGCCGAGATCCGGAAGATGGAACCCCAGGCCAAGGTGATCCTCACGAGCAGCTATGACGGACAGGACACCGTGGCCTCGTTGAGCGGCGCCGAGGGCGTCGAGTTCCTACAAAAACCTTACTTGGCACGAACGCTCGTCGCCAAGCTCGCAAGCATCCTCGAAAACAAAGACCAAGCCGTTTTGAAGCGGTAGCAAGGTGGCGCCTTCAAGGGTCCTCGATGTCGAATGAGATGATTCTCCATTCGCCGTCTTCTTCTACCCAAAGCGTACGAAATACGGGTGCCTCGCCACTTTGCGTGCGAAACCGAAAGTTCGCGCCGAAGGCTTCACCGTAGTCGAGTGGCATCTCGTCCGGCAACACACCGTCCCGATCCCGAGCGCAGTCGGCCCAATCGGCAATAATGTTCGGAACGCCCACCAGGGTAAACGCTTCCTCATCGGGATGGGTCATGACACGAACGACCGAGTCGCTCGGCTCTACACCAGAGAGCAACGACGCGAGCTCCGTCCTAGGACCGACGAGCTCCCCCACCTCCCGCACACTGTCTCGAATGTAGCGACCCGCTTCTTCGAGCGACGTCGCTTCCGGAACGGTCTCGTCCCGGTAGAGGTTGAAGCAGGAATAGGCCTTCGGCGACATATAGTCGAAAGCACCGTCGTAATCTTTTGTAATGAACCACTTCGTCATGAAATCATGCACCGCGGAGCGGAAGTCCTCACGGGTGGCGATGCGGAAAACAGCGATCGGTGGCGGCTCGTGCAGACCGGCCATGCGGGCGTCTTTCATCGGCTCGGACTCGAACGAAACTATCTTCCAATAATCGTTCTCGCGTGCCCAAAGCAGAACCACCGTCTCACCCATGCCGTCAGGCGTGTTCACGAAGAACGTGGACCCGAAATAGTTTCCGTATTCCCTCGACGCACGCTTGTTCTCTTCGATGAGCTTCAAGCGGCTGGCGCAATCGAGCTCGAGCGCAATGTCATCCGGCACGGAATAAATGACGAATTGCGCATGATATTGCTGTCGCACGAGCTTGAGCGCACGGTCCGCGAGCCTTACACCCACGACCAAGCCTTCGAGACTTTTGCGCCCATGCAAGACATCTGAGGCCGCCTTCATCCCCATCATGAGCGTGAATGGTGCCATGCCCAAATCGAATTCGCCGCTACCGTCTAGCCCGACGCAGGGGTAGGCGCGCGCGGAAATATAGCCCATCGCGTCGAGAATGTTGCCTTCGAGAAGCCACGCGCTCATGAAATCGTGCATCATGTTCTCGATCGTTTCCTGGCCGGCGCGAGGCACGTCGGGGATCTGGAGGGCCTCGTTTGCGACAGTGTCTTCGTAGTCGCTCGCAAGCCGGATGCCAAAAACGTCTCTCCACCAGTTCTCAAGTCCGGTCCAACGTCCGTTGTGGCGGTCACCGTTATTGCCCGCACGCACATCGGAGTTCGACGAGCTCAGATGTCCGTTGAAAAGCGCCTTTGGAAAAGAAGAGGAACGATAGTCGACGTCGATATCCGCACGGCGCCCGTCGCGCGCAATCGAGATCTGGATCGAGGGCACGCCACCCTGCTGCCGGTAGTTGATGGGATAGCCCTTGTGAAAGACGGTATTGTCCGTCCCGCGCTTGAACTCGAGGCTTCTCTTTAGCGTTTCGATGGCGTCCACTTTCAGGACGCAGTACATGCGAAATTGCCGATCCCCGCCGGCACCTTTGACCTTGCCGCGTACCGTCTCTAGACGCTCGACCAGGTCGAGAGCCGTCCCGAGAGAGACGCCAGCTTCGTCGGTGAGCGTTGTCTCTGTCAGGGCATGAGTCACGGCGTCGAAGGTTGTTTTGGTGGAGAGCTTTACGAACTCGTCGTAAAAAGCCGCCCGCTCGGGCTCGAGACCCGTTACCTCGTTGAATCTCGAGACCCAATCGATGACTAGACGTTGCTGGCCGGACGCGAGCGCCTCGTATTCGCTGCCAAATCGCCTCGGTGATTGCGCGCCTGCCGCCGACACGAGCAGCACGAAGGCGCTCGTCGCGACAAAAAGGCCTCGTGCGATCCGTTTTTCGATCATGCGCAACCTCACGTCATTACTTCGTTTCAGGCTTTGTCGGCGTCGATTCTGGAGGCTCCGTTTGAGCAGGATTAGAGCTTTCATACGTCAGTGAGCAGGGCTCAGTGAGAGCCTCTGCCAAGGCCGGCGAGCACCGCGCCGGAGTCTTATCACAAAGTCACCACGAAAGAAAACTTCAAGACCGTATCGAGCTTCTTCTTCCGCACGATGACCTTGCCAATCGTGAGACCGTCGAAATCCTTGAGGTTGATTTTTTCGAGCGCGGGCAGGTTCTGATAGAGAAATTGGAGGCTGAAGCGAAGCGCGAAAATCGAGCTCAAGCTCGACGTAAAGGTATTGATAGTATCGAAGCGGTAATCGCTCGGGTTCGCGACGTTGAGAAAGACAACGAAATCACTGTCGATGCGCTGGCGCGTATCGAGACTGTGTCGATAGCTCGATGTGAGGCGCGCTTCTGAAGTTCTTTCCTTCCGTTTCGGATCGCGGATGGCGTCGATTCTTCTCGTGAAAGTGATGGCGTAGTCGGTTTTGAACGTCGTTTGCTCTTTGTCGATCCAGGTATTGCCGACACCGCCGAACAACACGGACCGAGTCTCGATGCCGGCGTTCGAGTCTCTGTCCCATCCGCCACCCGTCATCCAAAAGAAGCGCGGCAAAATATTGCGCTGGAATTGACCGGACACGTAGTAGCGCTCGTTGTTGAGCTCGCGCGCCGTGTCCTCGATGACCTCGAAATCTTCCGCTGTGCCAACCGCAAAAGGGTTATCAGCCGTTCGGGTACGGAGCACGCCGAAGCGAATCCCGAGCTCCGAGCTCTTCCACTTGCGATTGAGCTTGTCGTCAACGGCAAAAGTCGACGTCGAAGCGTTGCCGGCGGTCACGACAACGCTCACATCCGCGACGTTGGTCCAGCCGAGCTCCTGCTCCTTTTCTTCTTGCGCCATGGCGGAAAGAGACGTAAACAGGACACAGATCACCGGGAAGAGAGATCGCATGGTTACAATATTAACCACATTGCACCGTTTCTGGATGGCCGTCCGTTGAGCACTTCTCCTGACGCCTTCGGAACCGAGACGGATCTCCGCCGCGACCTCGGACTCGGCACCGCGACCGCCATGGTGCGGGACCGTGATTGGCTCGGGTATTTTCATCGCCCCCGCTCTCGTTCTCGCCCGTGTCGGCTCTCCTTCCGTGGCTATTGCGGTGTGGCTCGTTTCCAGGCTCTGCGCGCTCTTCGGGATCTCTTCGAGACGGAAGAAGGCTTCGAGCGCGTTGACGAGGTGGTGGCATGGTGCGAGAAACACGAGGTGTACGTCAGCCTCAACGCACACGCTGTTTTCGGCTGGCAGAACACCGACTGGTCTTCGGACAATGCGACGGGGCGCGCCTTGTTTTGGAAAGAGCGCCACTACCAGGATCGCTATGTTGGGTGGTGGGAGCAACTTGCGGAGCGCTACCGCGGTCGAGACTATGTTGCGGGATACGACCTGCTCAACGAGCCGGTCGCGAACGCTCCCCCGAGCGGTGGCTTCGACAAAGCGCGCTACGTTCCGGGATGGGAGGCGTTGAACGCTCTGTACCGCCGGACCGTGGCGGCCATTCGCGCGATCGATCCGGACCACATCATTTTCCTCGACGGTCTCCCCTCTGTCGATAGCCTTTATCTATATAGGGCTCGGTGAAACCGACTAAGCTTTTCTCTGGCTGGATCGCGCTTATAGCGAGCGAGCCGCCATGGCGTTCGGCCTACCAACTCACTTGTGGGTGGATCCTCTGCGAGACGACCCCCGTTTCCAAGACCTGCTCCGCCGAATGAACTTCCCAGAGTGAGATTTCGACGGTCAGCCGGCAATTCGAAGGCTACGACGTTTGAGCTCGGCGAAGTCACTGGCGAGAAGGTCTTCCGGGTCGCGGTCAAAAGAGTTCCGGTGTGCGCGACCACGCCCGAAGGCGCGAAGGGTCCGCTTCGGGCAGAAGAGAAGGCCGAGGCTCATGAACACCATCCGATCGATCCAGTAAAGAAGGTACCAGCCGCAGCCGCCACTGCTCAGCTCCCACGCGGCGATCTCGAGCTCACCTCGCCAATCCGTGTCGTACCCGCTGACGACGTGGTGGATGTCATGGACCATTAGCGACTTCTTGAAGCCGTAGATGGGAAATACCGGCACGAAGTAGCCCCACATGGGCACCTTGACCCAATTGCTACGGTAGAGCTCCTCGCGGGGAGTGCTCTTCTCGACGAGCCCTCGCTCGACCAGATACTCCCTCAAAGCCTCTTCTGTCGTCATCATCCTCTACTACTACGATAGCAAAGGACTAGTCGATAAACACGGGGCTCGACCACGCGACGCCGCCATCTTCCTGGACGACGCGAATGTAGACATATTCGCCAGACACGAGACCGTCGAGCGTCAAACCTTCCCCCCATTCACGGCGTCCGAAACCGGGAAGGCTGGTGACAACACTGCCGCTCCGGATCACGTCGACGCGCTCGATGGGCGCCGTCCCCGCCACGGCGAAGCGTGGGTTATCGTCGAGCCAGAAGCGAAGCCAGATGCGCGGGCCGTTGGTCGCGTAGACGCGCCGCGACGCGAGGGCTTCGAGCACACCTTCGCGCGTCAAGTGTTCCGAGAAGATCGCGGCGAGGCCGCCGCTGGGTTGTGCGAGATGTGCGAGCCCCGGATGACCGTCGTGGCTGTCGCCGCTACCGATGAAGCCGAAGCGCGCGCCGCGATCGAGTACGTCGCGTACGAAGTTTCCCGGTACGGCGCTATAGATTGTGCCGGGCGAGTCGGCCGCTTCGCTGCTTCCGTGCACAGAGACGATCTCCGTTACGGGTTCAATCGCGGGGTCCGGCATGAAATCCCAATTCGTTGAGACCGGTCCGCCCGCCGAATGGTGCGCGACGGTGATAGCCTTCCGTCCTTCGAGCGCTTCCCACAACTGAGCCGGCGTTTCATAGGCGGGATCGATGGAGCTCAAGACCTCGCCACCGCTTTCGAAATACAGAACGTGACGATGACCGTGAAGCCAATTCGTCCACTCATAACCCTCGATGGCGAGGAACCGGCCGGGCTCTTCGAAGCGGCGGCCCGATTCACGGATCGCCTCCCACATCGCTTCGTTCTGATCGAGAAAACGCCTGCCCCAATGGTCGTGATCCGTGAGCGCGACGATGTCGAGCGCCGCCACGTCCCGCGCATACCAGAAGTAGTCGTCGGGTGTACCGGTGCCGTCAGAAAGCTGGGAATGACCATGAAGGTCGGCCCACAGGATGCGGGGGATGCCGTCGCGGACAACGAGCGGGTTGCTTTCCCCAATCATGTCACCCGACGCGCCACTAACGCGGTAGACACCCGCATCGCGAGCGACGACATCGACATAGCCGACCCCGCGCTCCGAAAGCACGAGACCGGTGGGAAGGTCCAGAGCGGACGGCCCGGAGAGCGCCACGCTTCCGTCGAGCGCCACCTCCGCGTTGCCGGCTCGGTCGAGAGCCGCCACCGTCAAGCGCACGCGGTCTCCCGGCCGCGCCGTGCTCGTTAGCGTCAACACGAGCTGCGCCGGCGGACCCGCGGCCACATCGACGCTCGGTACCTCGTCGAGAATGGAATATACACCGTCCCCATCGCCGTCGACGGCGAGCCAGATCGGCGACCGCGACTCCGCGTAGTGATCGATTCGAGCCCCCGCCGGACCCGCTCCATAGACGAGCTCGATCCGCTCACCCGGCGCGAGGGCGCGTCCGCGGATTGTGATAGCAAGAAGGTTTCCGAGCGTCGACGTGTCGAGCTTCACGTCCGGCGCGTTCGTCGTGGTCTCGGTATATCCAGGAGCTTCCGGAACCTCCGTCTGTGGCACATCCCAACCCCAAAACGGCGATGGTAGCAGGAACAACACCCCGCCCTCGGAGATACCCAACGGGCCGGCCTCGTAAACAATCTCGAAACGGTGGCGGCTACCCACCAGGATTGGACCCTCGGGGGCCTCGGCGAGAAACGCGCGCCCGCCGCCATCCGAAGGATGGCGCGGCGTTTCGAGATCCTCGAGGAGCGCTTCGTGCGTCGCTGTTTTTGCGTCCTTCGACAAGTTGGGCGTCTCGTCGCTCGAACACGCGCCGAAAAAAAGCAAGAGAACCACGAGACGAAGGTCACGCATCTTCGCGCCATGCATCTTGGCATATGATACGCGCATGCTTGCTCTCCTGCTTTCACTCGTGGTGGCTCAAACGGAGCCCATCAATGTTCTCGTGTTCAGCAAGACGGCCGAATTCCGTCACGTGTCGATCGGCGACGGTGTCCGCGCCATCGAGGCGATCGGCAAACAGCACGGATGGAACGTTATCGCCACTGAAGACTCGAGCCGATTCACCGACAACACGCTCGCGAGCGTCGTCGTCGTCGTTTTTCTCATGACAACGGGCGACGTTTTGAACGACGCGCAGCAAGCCGCCTTCGAGCGTTTCATCCAGTCGGGATGCCAATCGAAGCTAGAGATACGCCACGCACCCGTCGTCAATAAGGACGGGGCGGATACGTCGCCGGAAGCAATGTCGACACGCCAAAGCTGCGGAGGCCGGCCGTCCTTGTCGACGACGCGGGCATCGTCTTTGTCCTCGATTCTTTCTTCGTCCTCTTCCGAGCGAGGCTCGGGCGCGGGAAACGCAATGGCGCTCCCGTCCGGGGACCATGCGAAGCGGGTGACCCCAGTTTTCCCGTCAGTAAGCGCCCGGGCCTCCCCGCCGCGCATCGAGAGCAAATAGATCTGCGGCGGGTGGTGCGCTCAGAGATAAAGGCAAGTGTTTGGCCATCCGGCGACCACCGCGGGGAGCGATCCGGCTCCTCGGAAGTCGTGAGCCGGCGCAGCTCGTCATGCGTTTCGTCGTAGAGCCAGATATCGAGGTTCTGATCGGCTCCACGTATCGGCTCGGCGACGACGAATGCGACCTTCGTGCCATCGGGCGACCAGCGAACATCCGAAAGCCCTCGCCGATCGAGCACCTTTTCCGGCGTCAGGGGCTCCGCCCACATGGCAGCCGGCACCAACACGGCCGAAAGAACGAGTCGAGACCAATTCCTCATGAAGCCCTCCAAATGCAAAAAAGGGCCACCGTTGCCGGTTGCCCTTCAAAAGATCGATCGACTTGAGGCTGTGCTACTCCGCCGGCAGCGGATCATAGACCAAACGGGAGCCGGGATAAAATTCGCCGCAGGCCACATCCACGTTATGCTGGGCGCATGACCAAACGGATGACCGACGCCGAAATCGAGACTTTTCTACAACAGCCGCTCCACGCGATTCTCGCCACCCACGCGAGCAACGGCCCCCCGCACCTGAGCCCAGTATGGTTCCTGTTCGAGGACGGCCGACTCTCAACGAGCATCCTGAGTGGCAGCGCAAAACACAAGAACCTGAAACGCCGCCCGGACGTGAGCCTCTGCATCGACGGTGGCCGCGGCGACGTGCGGACCGTCATGCTGTACGGCACCGCCGAGCTCCGTCCCGGAGACGACAAAGCGTCCGAGGCCACGCGCCGGCGCATCATTCGGCACTATCACGAGCGCGAGGAAAACGCTAAAAGTTACTACGAGAGCGTTCGGGACGTGCGGCACGTGCTTCTCGTCCTCAAGCCCGAGCGTGTCGTGAGCCAGGATTTCAGCGACTAGTGGACTGTAACAGCTGAACGTTTAGTGGTTTTGATGCGCCGAGAGGGATCGTTGTAGGTCCACTTCACGGGCTTGGGGTCATCGTTGTACCTGCGAATGTAGCGCATGATCCTGCGCGCCAA
>Ga0310121_10000058_pt1 | contig 103084 bp, 99 predicted proteins | sample CB27_Tmax_986_MG_FD_203504 | JGI IMG/M metagenome (GOLD analysis project Ga0310121, IMG submission 203504) | Marine microbial communities from Western Arctic Ocean, Canada - CB27_Tmax_986 | ecosystem: Environmental > Aquatic > Marine > Oceanic | place: Canada: Western Arctic Ocean | collected... | reverse complement strand
AGCCAGTCAAGTCCGTCAAGACTGCGTGGAAGGCGACATGCCGCCGAGCGGGAATCACCGATCTACATCTCAATGATCTGCGACACGAGTTCGGCTGTCGGCTTTTGGAGTCGGGGTCGCGACTTCATGACGTGCGGGACTTCCTCGGTCACGCCAATATCACCACCACTTCCCGCTATTTGCAGTCGTCATCGTATCGATTAGCAGACGCTCTGAGGAGGTTGGAAGTAGCTACGCCTGAAAAGTTCGCACATAGTTCGCACAAACCGTCGGATCAGACAACGCCACCAGCAGCACCGGATCAGAACACGCCCGTTTTATAAGGGCTAAAGTGGAGCCGGCGAGCGGACTCGAACCGCTGACCTGCTGATTACGAATCAGCTGCTCTACCAACTGAGCTACGCCGGCCTCGGGCGGGACTTCGGGCCGCGCCTTGCCGTGACCGAACCGCGGCTGGGGCCCAGCTGGGGAATCCTAGCACACGGTGGCCTTCGAGGCCGGGAGCGATCACGGCAGCACTGGTGGCTCCGGAAGGCGTTGCGGACGCCGTGGAAGAAGGGCCCGGCGAGCAGATTCTCAGCGGTCCTGAAGGGTCTTGCTGCAAGTGGTGCCTCGACGTGCCCAACCGGAATCTCGAGCACGTGCTCCGTTGCGAGCACCGAGACATACGGGTCGATGTAGCCTCGGGTGCGATCGCGCCCGCACACCCGTTGGACTGCCGTGCAAGGCCGCAGTAGACTAGCGAGTTGCGGTGCCGCCTGAATTCGGCGCCAGTGGCCACTAGTTGCCGCGCATGTCAGCATCCCCAGCCGGCCGGAACGGGCACATCGTCATCCACGGGGCTCGGACCCATAATCTCAAGGACGTCGACCTGACGCTGCCCAAGGGGCAGCTGATCATCGTCACCGGTGTCAGCGGTTCGGGGAAGTCGTCGCTGGCGTTCGACACGATCTATGCCGAGGGGCAGCGGCGCTATGTCGAGTCGCTCTCCGCCTACGCTCGCCAGTTCCTCGAGCGGATGGAGAAGCCGGATGTTGACCAGATCGATGGCATTTGTCCAGCCATCGCTATCCGGCAGAAGAACACCTTGCGCAACCCCCGGTCGACGGTCGGCACCACCACGGAGATCCTCGATCATTTGCGGCTGCTCTTCGCGCGGGTAGGGTGCACCATCTGCCGGCAGTGTGGCGGCGAGGTTGTCCGCGAGCCGGCCGAGGCTGCAGCGCGGCAACTGCTGGCACTGCCAGAGGGGACCCGCCTGTTGGTGGGGTTCGAGTCGCCGGTCGTGCCGCCGGACGCGGGCTCCGGAACGGGGACGGACGAGCCGGCACCCGGGCTGTCCGGCGAGGCGCAATCCCCGATCGAGGTGGCGATCGCGGCGCTGCGGAAGAAGGGATTCGGCCGTGTAGTAGTCGACGACCGGGCGGTCAGGTTGGATGACGTGGATCCCGGTGCGCTGGTGGACCGTGCCGCTTTGCAGGTGGTCGTCGACCGCCTGCAGGTGGGCCCGGACCTGCAGGGCCGGATGACCGACTCGGTCGAGACGGCCTATCTGGAAGGGGCCGGCGCGGCGTTCGCGATGGAGGTGGGCGACGTGACAAAGGACACCCCGATCGTACACCGGTTCAGCGAGCGGTTCGAGTGCCGGCCGTGTGGCATCGCCTACGAGGTGCCGCAGCCGCGGTTATTCTCGTTCAACAGCCCCTTCGGGGCCTGCCCGACCTGTCACGGGTTCGGCAACGTCATCGAGCTCGACCTGAACCTGGCGGTGCCTGATCAGTCGAAGTCGATTCAGCAGAACGCCATCGAGCCGTTCAGTAAGCCGCACTACCGATCGCATCTGGTCGATCTAAAGCGCGCCGCCCGCGCTCGTGGGGTCCGGCTGACGACGCCGTGGCGCGAGCTGACGGACGACGAGCGCGCGTTCATCGTCGAGGGCGACGGCGACGGCTACAAGGGGATCAAGGGGTTCTTCCGCTGGTTGGAGCGGAAGAAGTACAAGGTCCACGTTCGGGTGTTTCTCAGTCGTTATCGCGGGTATCTGGTCTGTCCCGAGTGTGACGGAACGCGGCTGCGCCGCGAGGCGCGCGACGTCTACATCGGGGGTCGGACGATCGACTCGGTCTGCGGGCTCACTGTCGGTGCGGCGGCCGGTTTCTTCGACGGCCTTCCCCTGGCGCGCACCGAGCAGGCGGTGGCCGACCGGATCATCCGGGAGATTCGACGCCGGCTGTCATTCCTGGATGATGTCGGCCTCGAGTATCTGACGCTCGACCGATTATCGTCGACGTTGTCCGGAGGTGAGGCGCAGCGGATCAACCTGGCCAGCGCGCTCGGCGCAGCGCTGGTCGGCGCGCTCTACGTGCTTGACGAGCCGTCGATCGGCCTGCACCCACGGGACAACGCGCGGCTCATGGCCATCCTGCGGCAACTGTGCGACCAGGGCAATACCGTGCTGGTGGTCGAGCACGATGCCGACACGATTCGGATGGCCGATATGGTCGTCGACCTTGGCATTGGGGCGGGGGAGCAGGGGGGGCGCATCATCCACGCCGGCTCGTTCGACACGCTGCTCGAGGAGCCGCGGTCGCTAACCGCTAAGTACCTGCGGGGTGACCTGCGGATTCCGTTGCCGGCAAGCCGCCGGAAGCACGCGCCCCCGGCGATCCGGGTGACCGGCGTGCGCCACCACAACCTGCAGGGGATCGACGTCGAGATCCCGTTGAACACGCTCACCTGTGTCACCGGGGTCAGCGGGTCTGGGAAGTCGACCCTGGTCCACGACGTGATCTACGCGGCACTCAAGCGTGCCAAGGGGGCATGGGACAAGCCGGTTGGCGCGCACGACCGGCTCGAGGGTTCAGAACTGGTGACCGACGTCACTCTGGTGGACCAGGCGCCTATCGGGCGCACGCCCCGGTCGAACCCGGTAACTTATCTCAAGGCGTTCGACCCGATTCGCGAGCTGTTCTCGAAGACCAAGGATGCCCGGGCCGACGGGCTGGCCCCCAGCCATTTCTCGTTCAACGTGCCGGGTGGACGCTGTGATGAGTGCGATGGAATAGGGATGGTACGGGTTGATATGCAGTTTTTGGCCGACGTCTATGTGCCGTGCGACCAGTGTGGAGGTCGGCGGTTCAAGCCGCAGGTGCTGCAGGTGCTCTATCGCGGGCGCAGTGTAGACCAGGTGCTCGCGATGACGGTGCGCGAGGCACTTTCTTTCTTCGGCGCGTCGCCCAAGGTGGTGCGGCGATTGCGCGTGCTCGATGAGATCGGGCTCGGGTATCTACGGCTCGGCCAGCCGGCGACGACCCTGTCGGGTGGCGAGGCCCAGCGCATCAAGATCGCGTCCCACCTGACCTCGCGGAAGACCGACCTCACGCTCTACGTGCTAGACGAACCCACCACCGGGTTGCACTTCGACGATATCGCGAAGCTGCTGGCGGCGTTCCGTAAGCTGCTGGCGGCCGGCAATAGCTTGCTCGTCATCGAGCACAACCTCGACGTCATCAAGACGGCCGACTGGATCGTCGATCTGGGGCCGGAGGGTGGCGAGGCGGGGGGGCGTATCGTGGCCGAGGGCACACCCGAGCAGATCGCGATGGTCGAGTCGTCGCACACCGGTCGGTATCTCAGGCCGATCTTGTCCGGTGGATCGGCGCTCGGCAGCACGGAGGCACGGGCCTAATTGGCCCATGTCACGAAGACGATCGCCATGGGCACGGCGGTGGTCAGACGAGCCAGAGAGCAGAGTCGACAGTTTATGGTACGCTTTTCCGGCTTGCGCCGACCGCCGCGCGCCCCGTGCTGAACACGAGTATCCTCAATGCCATGGAGTCCGTTCAAGCCACACGTCTTCGCAAGGGCATGCTGATCAAGCTACAGGGCGGACTGTATCGCGTGATGGATGTCACGCATCTCACACCAGGCAAGGGGAAGGCGTTTGTGCAGTCCCGAATGCGGAACGTCCGGGCCGGCACGCAGCTCGATCACAAATTCCGGTCGGTCGAAGTCGTCGAGCGCGCCGTGCTGGACGACCGCGAGATGCAGTTTACGTATCGCGACGGCGACACCTTCCACTTCATGGACCTCGAGAGCTACGAGCAGATCGAGATGACCTCCGAGGTGCTGGGAGACTCGGTGAATTATCTGCTGCCGGAGGCGACCATCAAGGTCTCGCTGTTCGAGGGTTCGCCGATCGGGCTTGACTTGCCGCTTACCGTCGATCTGAAGGTGGAGGAAACGGCACCGGCTATCAAAGGGGCCACCGCCAACGCACAACTTAAGCCGGCCCGGCTCGAGACCGGGCTGGTCGTGCAGGTGCCGCCGTTCATCAGCGACGGTGACACGGTGCGGGTGAACACCGAGACCGGCGCATATCAGTCGCGCGCCTAGCGGCCGCGCGCGCTCCGGAGCGCGACACACCGATCCGTGGCTGCCGACGGTTTGCTCCCGTTTTTTCTCCACACCGTGCTGCCGGGCGCCCTCTTGGTGCTGGGCGTCGGGTTTCTGGTCGCCAACCTTCGCCTGCTGGCGCGGTTCGTGCGGTTCTGGACGCTGCGGTCGTCGGCGGTCCTGACGTGGCCCGCGCGGCGTCCGACCTCCTACGGCATTTCGCTGGCCTTCGGCCTGCTGTTCGGGGCCCTGGTGTTCGGGAAGGTCGCCATCCAGCAGCGTCCGCTGGTCGACGCGTTCGGCGAGGGGATGATGTTTATCTACTACGCCTACGCGTTCCCGCTCAGTCTAAAGATCGGCCGTGGCCTCTACGCCGACGGTATCTGGTCCGAGCACGGGTTCGTGCCCTACCGGCAGATCGGCGGTCTCTCGTGGCGGGAAGGTACGGAGCTGACGCTCGTGCTCATCAATCGGGTGCGAAATTTGGTCCGGCACCTGGAAGTGCCGCAGGAGCGCTACGGCGAGGTACGCCGCGTGCTGCGTGACAAGATCGCGGCGCACGACATTCAGTTCACCGGCAAGGGCTTCGACCTGGGCACGGACGAACGGGAGCTGGTCTAAGACCAGCCCCGCGCGCCGGCAGCTCACGGTTTGATGCCGCGGCGCGGCGGGGCTAGCGGAGCTGCTCTAGAATGATGCCGATCAGGCCGGGGCCGCTCGCTGTCGGGTCGCCGATCCAGCCTGGCGGCGTGAGCCAGACGAACGCGAGGATGGCAACGACCATGATGTCGTACTGCCAGGTCGCCCGATCGAAGGTCCAGAACAGGGCGTGCCAGATCGCCACCGCCGGCAGGGTGAGGAGCCGCCGGAGGGTCATGCCGCGGCCGCTCCTTCCGTCTTCAGCGCCCGCCACGTGAAGTAGATACGATCGATCACGGTCACCACCGACAGCACCAGGATGATCCAGAGCACGGCAGCCATCCGGTTGGTGAACGCGCCGATCATCACGAGCACGATCCGCTCGGGGCGCTCCATGAAGCCGACCTTGCACTTCTCGATCATCGACTCGGCGCGGGCGCGCGTGTAGCTGGTCATCACCGAGAACATCATCGCGAACGCGGCGATCATCACGTAGTCGGTGCGCCCGAGTTGGGCGTAGAGGTAGATGACGCCGATGAATAGGGAGAGGTCCGAGAATCGGTCCATCACCGAGTCCCAGAACCCGCCGAAATCAGACTGCTGGTTCGTTACCTCGGCCACCTTGCCGTCGATGAAGTCGAAGATATTGGCGATCAGCATGATGAACCCGGCGGTCATGAACCGGCCTACGGCGAATTGCCAGGCCGCGACAAAGTTAATGATCACCCCGATCAGGGTCAGCACGTTCGGGTGAATCCGGAGCGCCACGCACACGCCGATGATGGCGCGAAGTGGGAACATGCAAGCGGCGCCGATCGCGCCGGTAATCGTCATGGCAACGTCCCGTGAAGCATGCGGACGTTCGGTTGTGGCGAGGCGCTATGAGAGGGCACGTCGGGCATGTGTGTGCGAGGCGCAACCTGGCAGGGCGGTGTGGGTAGATGACACTCACCCGAGGCGGGACACCGGCCTGGAGCGAGGGTTGTATAATGCCGTCAGGGATGCACGATCCGGCCGGGACCACCATGGGTCTCCCCTGCCGGAGGCACGATAGACGCAGTGTAGCCCATGGCCATTCACGATCTCAAGACTCAGATCGCCCGGTTGCCGGAGCAGCCCGGGGTCTACCTTTTCTTAGACGCCGCCGGCAAGACGCTGTATGTGGGCCGGGCGCGCGCGCTACGCGACCGGGTCCGTAGTTATCTGGGCGCCCGCGGCTCGAGTCCGAAGACCGATGCCCTGCTCGACGACGTGACGCGGCTCGAGGTCATCGTCACCGACTCGTTGGTCGAGGCGCTGGCGCTCGAGAACCACCTCATCAAGCAGCGCGCGCCGAGGTTCAACATCCTCCTGCGCGACGACAAGAACTATCCGTATTTGCAGGTGACCACCGCCGAGGCCTTTCCGCGGGTGCTCGTGGCCCGCCGGGTCGCCAGTGACGGTGACTACTACGCCGGCCCGTTTCTGCCGGCAACCCTGGCGCGCAAGACGATGTCGCTCACCCACAGGCTGTTCGGTATCCGGTCCTGCAACGAGGTCATCACCGGCCGGCGCGAGCGGGCGTGTCTCGAATACGACATCAAGCGCTGCGTCGCGCCCTGTGTCGAGGCGCTGTGCAGCCCGGCCCGCTACGCCGAGACGGTGGAGCATACGCGGATGTTTCTCGAAGGGCGCAACGACGACCTGGTCGGCGAGCTGAAGCGCCGCATGCTGGCGGCGTCCGACGACCAGCGCTACGAGGTAGCGGCGCAGACCCGGGATGCCATCAAAACGATCGAGACACTGCGGGACCGACAGCAGAAGATGTCGACGGTGAGGCTCGGCGACCGCGATGCGTTCGGGGTTAAGACCGGACCGGCCGGCGCCGTCATCCAGGTATTCCAGATGCGGGGCGGCCGGGTCATCGAACGGGTCGAGTTGATCGCAGATGCGTCGGCGGGTGTTGGGCCCACCCCGCTGGACGCGGTTCAGGCCGCGGTCCAGCAGTTCTACGAGGTGCGTCTCGCACCGCCTGAGGTGCATGTGCCAATCGAGATCGAGGACCGGGTGGCGCTCGAGCGCTGGCTGGGCGACCGCGCCGGCCGCAAAGTGAAGGTGACGGTGCCGCAGCGCGGTGACAAGCGGGGCCTGCTCGACCTGGCCACCCGCAACGCTGCCCTGGGGTATCGGTCCCGTTATAGCGATGAGGCCCTGGCACGCGGTGCCGCGCTCGAGGAGCTGCGGCAGGCGCTAGGGCTCCAGACGGTGCCACGCCGGATCGAGTGCTTCGACATCTCGACGATCCAGGGTAGCGAAACGGTCGGGTCGATGGTGGTCTGCGAGGACGGTCGGCTCGTGCGCAAGCAGTACCGGAAATACCGGCTGCGCGGCGGTGTCTGGAGGAAGGCGCGGGCGGCGCCGCCTGGCAGGCGCCGGCCCCGCCCGGCCGCGGGCGGTGTCCACGGGTCGCCGACGGTTTCCGCCGTGCCCTCCGAGTCTGGCGACGGCGTTGGGAGGCTTCAGGACGACGTCGCGGCGATGCGCGAGGTGGTCGAGCGGCGCTGTCGCCGGCTGCTGGACGACGGCGGGCCGCTGCCAGACCTCGTGGTCATCGATGGCGGCAAGGGGCAGCTGTCGGCCGCCTACGACGCGTTCGGGACGTTCGGGCTCGCGACCCTGGTCGCGGTCGGGTTGGCCAAGAAAGAAGAGCTCATCTTCACGCGCGACGCTGTTGATCCGATCATTCTCGAGCCGGACAGCGCGGCGTTGTTGCTGCTGCAGCGGCTTCGCGACGAGGCGCACCGCTTCGCGGTCTCCTATCATCGGACCGCGCGCGCCAGGCGGGATCTCCGATCGGAGCTCGACGACATTCCCGGGGTCGGTGCCCGCCGGCGCCGGGCGCTGCTGACCCACTTCGGCAGTGTCGCGAACATCAGGCGCGCCAGCCGCGAGGAGCTGGTACCGGTCATCGGGGCCCGGGTTGCCGACGCCGTGCTCGCGCATTTCGCCGGCTAGTGATCGGCGGCTGCGCACCGGCGCCGAAAACTAGTTGGCTCGAGGCGGCGCTAGACGAGCGCGGGCCTGTCCCCAGGCCTCGCCTCGGTTGCCCTATTCCTCCCAGTGGGCATATCCTTGAGGGTCTTGCCAGATATCGGTCAGCTGCTCATCATCCTCTCCGTCCTGCTGTTTTCCCTGACGATCCACGAGACGGCGCACGCCGTCACTGCGGACTGGTACGGGGATCCGACCGCTCGGCGGCTGGGTCGGATCTCGCTGAATCCGTTGGTGCACATGGACCCGGTCGGCACCGTCCTGTTGCCGCTACTGGGGATTCTGGCGGGTGGATTCGTGTTCGGGTGGGCGAAGCCGGTGCCGGTCAACCCCGCCAATCTAAAAAATCATCGCCGGGACTTCCTGGTGATCGCGGCGGCGGGCCCAGCCAGCAACATCGTCCTGGCCATGGGCGCGTCTGCCCTGCTCGGTGCCATTCCGGGCGGCCTGGGTGCGTCCGAGGGACTGCCGGGCACTCTGGCGACGTTCGGGTTCGCGATGCTACAGCTCAATCTGCTGCTGGCGGTATTCAACATGCTGCCGATTCCGCCGCTCGACGGTGGGAACGTCCTTGCGGGGCTGCTGCCCGAGGCGCTGGCCGACGGCTATGATCGGCTTGTCCGGCCGTACGGGTTTCTGATCCTGATCGTACTCATGGCAACCGGCTGGCTGTCCCGGCTCATCGGGCCGTCGTTCTCCTGGCTCATGCGGTGGATGCTCACGTGAAGGCGCGCGTTGTCTCGGGAATGCGGCCGACCGGCAAGCTGCACCTCGGCCATCTCGTGGGGGCGCTGCGCCAATGGGTCGAGTTGCAGTCGACCTACGACTGCATGTATTTCGTCGCCGACTGGCACGCGCTGACCAGCGAGTACGCCGACACCGCCGGACTGACGGCCTACGCCTATGACAACGTCGTCGACTGGATCGCCGCAGGCGTCGACCCGGAGCAGAGTACGCTGTTTGTCCAGTCGTTGGTGCCAGAGCATGCCGAGTTGCATCTACTGCTGTCGATGGTGGTGCCGATTCCGTGGTTGGAGCGGGTGCCGACCTACAAAGAGCAGATGGAGCAGCTGGCCGAGAAGGATCTGTCGACCCTCGGATTTCTTGGCTATCCGCTGCTGCAGGGCGCCGACGTGGTGATTTACAAGGGGCAGTATGTGCCGGTTGGGGACGACCAGGTGCCGCACCTGGAGTTGGTTCGCGAGGTCGTCCGCCGGTTCCACGGGTTCTACGGCGAGGTGTTTCCCGAGCCGAAGCCGTTGCTGACACGGTTTCCTCGTCTTCCTGGACTTGACAACCGGAAGATGAGCAAGAGCTACCGCAACACGATCGACCTGTCGGATGACGCCGAGGCTGTGAAGAAGAAGGTAATGCGAATGTACACGGATCCGAAGCGGATCCGCGCCGACATTCCGGGCACGGTGGAAGGCAACCCGGTGTTCAGCTACCACGACGCTTTCAATCCCGACGCGGCCGAGGTCGAAGACCTGAAGACGCGCTATCGGGCCGGCACCGTGGGCGACGTCGAGGTGAAGCAGAAGCTTGTGCGAGCGATCAACTCCGCGCTCGACCCGATGCGCGCGCGTCGTGCCGAGGTGCTGGCACGACCAGCCCGGGTGCGGGAGCTCTTGCTGGACGGGTCCAGCCGCGCGCGGGTGATCGCCAAGCAGACGATGCAGCAGGTCCGTGACGCGCTGAAACTCAGCTACGCGTGAGCCGCGCAGAAGGCAGCGGTCAGAAGACCCATGACCGACACGAGCGACCACGTCAGCGATTTCGAGTCGACGCTCGAAGAGTATCCGATCAGGCTCGACAACTTCGAGGGTCCGCTCGACCTGCTGTTGTTGCTGATCCGGAAGCAGGAAGTCGACATCTACGACATCCCGATCGTGCTCATCACCGAGCAGTATCTCCACTACCTCGACATGATGGAGGAGCTCGACCTCGACGTCGCGGGCGACTTCCTGGTGATGGCCGCCACGCTGATACACATCAAGGCGCGCACGCTGGTGCCCCGGCTCGAGCTCGAGACGGAGGACGATGGCGACACCGAAGATCCGCGTGATGCGTTGGTTCGGCGGCTGATCGAGCACCAGAAATTCAAGGCGGCGGCCGAGCTGCTGCATGAGCGCGAGACGGTGCGCAGCGCGCAGTGGGGTCGCCCCGCCGAGCGGATTACCGACATTGCCGGCGAGCCGTTCGAGCGGGAGCTCGAGGTGGACCTCTTCGGGTTGTTGCAGGCGTTCCAGGCTGTGCTCCAGCGGGCTCGCGAGCGCCCCGGCGTGCCACTGCCGAGCGAGGCGGTCTCGATCGAGGCTCGCACGCGCGAGATCATGGCACGGCTGTCGGAGACCGAGGCGTGCGGGTTCGAAGACCTGTTCGAGGCGGTCGACACCAAGGGCGATCTGATCACGACCTTCCTCGCGCTGCTTGAGATGATCCGGCTGAAGCTGATCCGCGTGTTTCAGTCCGGCGAGCTCGGCCCGATCCGGGTCTATCGGCGCGAGCGGCCAAAGGATGCGCCGAAGCCGGTCGGGGACACTGGACGCACGAAGGAGCCCGGAGATCGGAGACCGGAGACAGGGGGAGCCAGGAAGGACGTATCGGACTCATGAGGCCTCACCCGGACGAGCGATCCGCGGCTGCGGATCGACGCCTACCACCGGCCGCTCCTGTCTCTTGTCTTCTAATTTCTTGAGAGACCACTCGCCATGTCCGACGAGCTCAAACCGATCATCGAGGCCCTCATCTTCGCGTCGCCAGACCCGCTCACGCCCAAGGCGCTGTTTCGGCTGCTGGATGGGGAGCCGCGAGAAGACGTGGAGCGGGCGGTCGACGCGCTTCGGGCCGACTACGCGCAGCGAGGCGGGTTGCAGATGGTGGAGGTGGCCGGCGGCTACCAGATCTGTACCCGCCCCGAGCTGCACGAGTGGGTGCGACGTCTCTTTCACGAGCAGTCCAAGCAGCGGTTATCGGTCCAGGCGCTCGAGACTCTGGCGGTCATCGCCTACAAGCAGCCGATCACCGGTCCCGAGATCGCCCAGATTCGCGGGGTTAATACGTCGGGCGTCGTTGGAACGCTGCTGGAACGAGGACTAGCGAAGGTGGTCGGCCGCAGGCAGGTGGTCGGACGGCCGTTTCTCTATGCCACGACCCGCGAGTTCCTGAACCGGTTCGGGCTCAGCGATCTGAGCGACCTGCCCAAGGTGGAGGAGATGGCCGAGGCGCTCGGCCTGGAAGTGCCCCCGGAGCTCGCGACACCGGGACCGACGAGCGAGGCGTTACCGTTCGAGGGCGAACCCGAGGTAACGGCCGACTCGGAGCCGCCGCCGTCCGAGCAGGTGTATTGATGGAGGGCGTGCGGCTGCAGAAGGTCATCGCGGCCGCGGGGGTGGCGTCGCGCCGAGTGGCCGAGACGTTCATGCGGGAAGGCCGCGTGACCGTCAACGGAGCCGTGGTGTCGACCCTGGGTGCGCGCGCCGATCCGGAGGTGGACGATATCCGCGTGGACGGGCGCCGGGTTGGGCGCGTGGGCCGGCGGAAGTATCTGTTGCTGAACAAGCCACGTGGCGTTGTGACGACGCGTGACGACCCCCAGGGGCGTCGGACGGTGATGGACCTCCTGTCGGGTGTGCGAGAGTCGGTCTACCCGGTGGGACGCCTAGACTACGCCAGCGAAGGCCTGCTGATCTTGACCAACGACGGGGATCTGGCGGCGCGGCTGACCCACCCGCGGCACGGTCTCGAACGTGTCTACGAGGCTCGGGTGCGCGGTGTGCCTGATGCCTCCAGCTTGAAACGGCTCGCGCGTGGAATGACGCTTGAAGGTCGCCGCACGGCGCCGGCGACGGCCAACCTCGTCCGGACCGGACGGGGCCAGCGGGGCGACCAGGCGGTGGTGCGGATCACCCTCACCGAGGGGCGGAAGCGGCAGGTCCGGCGCATGTGCGAGGCGATCGGGCATCTCGTGGTTCGGCTGCGTCGCGTCCGGATCGGCCCGATCCAGGACAAGGCGCTACGGCTCGGACAGTTCCGCGACCTCAGTCCCGGCGAGGTGACCGCGCTACGCCGCGCCGTCGCCTCGGTCGAGACGTCGGCCGGTCCGGCTCCCGTGGCCCGTGCGTCTGCGCTGACGCTTCGGCGAGATCGCGCCGTCGATCGCCGCCGCCGCTCGTTGGCGCATGGAAGCGGACAGCTCGAGCCGAGTCGCGAGCGCCCGTCCGGAAGATGAGGATGGGACAGGATCCGGTTATCGCGATCGACGGCCCCTCCGGTGCCGGCAAGGGGAGCGTCTCGCGGGCCATCGCCACCGCGCTCGGGTGCCGGCATGTCGACACCGGGTCGATGTATCGGGCGGTGGCCTGGATGGCCACCCACGAGGGCCTCGCGCTCGACGATGAGCCGGCCGTGCGCGCGCTGGCCGAGCGGGTAGAGCTTGCTCTGGACGACCGGATCGTGAGGGTCGAGGGCCACCTCGTCACGCGTGCCATCCGGACGGCGGAGATCGACGCCGCGGCGGCCCGCGTCGCCAGGATGCCCTCCGTTCGAGAGGTGCTCGTGCGGCGGCAGCGGGCCTATGCCGCGGGGGGCGGGCTCGTCATGGAGGGTCGCGATATCGGCACCACCGTCTTTCCCGCAGCCGATGTGAAGATCTACCTGGATGCGTCCCCCGAGGAGCGCGCATCGCGCCGCGCCTCAGATCCGGCCCACGGCCTGGGGGACGCCACGACGGCGCTCTCTGACGTGGCCAGCGCGCTCGAGGCCCGGGATCACTCGGACCGCACGCGGGAGAGCTCGCCACTCGTGATGGCCGGTGACGCGGTGCGCGTAGATACGAGCGGGGTACCGCTGGAGGCGGTTGTGAAACAGGTGCTTCGCATCGTGCAGGAACGGCTCGCCGCCCGGTCCTGACCGAGCCCAGTGATCGTAAGATAGCGTGGCACGCGGGCGCATCGGCGTCCGCCGGCCACACGCGACCGTGCGATCGGCGCACCAGGCGCCGGTGCCAGCCGCATTTGACGGGGCGGCGATAACTAGCGTAGAGTCTAAGGCTTATCGCCAGTCGATGTTTATCGATCGTGGTGCCTATCAAGGCGGCCATCGTCGGCATCTGTCGAGGCGGTCGCACCGTGTGAGTCAGGGCGAGAGTCGATCAGAGGAGGACCGGCAGTTCCATGACGAAGGTAGAAGACGTCGACACCGTTGCCGGCAAAGAGAAGACCGCGCGACCTGCTCCCATGACGCTCCTGGTCGATCAGGATGACGACGATCGGGAGGGGTACGAAGAGCTGCTCGAGCTGTACGAGGGCAGCTTCCGCAACATCGCCGAAGGCGAAGTGATCAAGGGCACCGTCCTGAAGGTGACGTCGTCGGACGTCGTAGTCGACGTCGGGTACAAGTCCGAAGGAAGGATCGCGATTCAGGAGTTCTTCAACGAGCAGCGCGAGTGCATCGTCCAGGCGGGGGACACCGTTCACGTCCTGCTCGAGCGCACTGAGGACCGGAACGGCCACATCGTGCTGTCGCGCGAGAAGGCCGAGAAGATGAAGATCTGGGACGAGGTCGAGAAGGCGTTTGACGAACAGAAGGTCGTCATCGGCCATGTCATCGAGCGGATCAAGGGCGGGCTGGCGGTTGATATAGGGGTCAGGGCCTTTCTGCCTGGCTCGCAGGTGGACGTGCGCCCGGTACGGAATCTCGATGCGTTGCGCGGTCAGGAGCTGCGCATGCGTGTCATCAAGGTGAACAAGAAGCGGGGCAACATCGTGCTGTCCCGCAAGGTGCTCCTCGACGCGGAGAACGCGGAGAAGAAGACCCATACGCTCGCCAACTTGGAGGACGGGAAGGTGCTGCATGGCGTAGTCAAGAACCTCACCGACTACGGCGCGTTCATCGACCTCGGCGGGATCGACGGGTTGCTGCACGTGACGGACATGTCGTGGGGCCGGGCCGCGCACCCGTCCGATCTGTTCAAGGTGAACGACGAAGTAGATGTCGTCGTCCTGAAGTTCGACCGGACCACCGAGCGAGTCTCGCTGGGCTACAAGCAGCTGCACGCGGATCCGTGGACCGCGGTCGAGGAGCGCTATAAGGTGGGAGAGCGGGCGAACGGCAAGGTGGTCAGCCTGACCGACTACGGCGCGTTCGTCGAGCTCGAGGCCGGCGTCGAGGGCCTGATCCACGTATCCGAGATGTCGTGGAGCAAGCGGGTCAAGCACCCGTCGAAACTACTCACGGTGGGCGATGCCGTAGAATCGATGATCCTGGGTATCGACCCGCAGGCCCGGCGCATCTCCATGGGTCTCAAGCAACTCGAGTCCAACCCGTGGCACCAGTTGGCCGACACCTATCAAGTCGGGTCACGACTGAAGGGCAAGGTTCGTAACCTTACCGAGTTCGGAGCGTTCGTGGAGGTCGAGGAGGGCATCGACGGGCTCATCCATATTTCGGACATGTCGTGGAGCAAGCGGTTGAAGCATCCATCCGAGGTCCTCAAGAAGGGAGACGAGGTCGAGGCGATGGTGCTAAACGTCGACCCGGACAACCAGCGGCTCTCGCTTGGGCTGAAGCAGTTGGCGACGGACATCTGGGACGAGTTCTTCGAAAATCACAAGGTCGGGGCGGTCGTCGAGGGCACGGTGGCGCGGATCACAAACTTCGGCGCGTTCGTGGAGCTGGCCGAGGGTATCGAGGGGCTCATCCATGTGTCGGAGTTTGACGCCGGTGGGGGGCAGGACATGGTGGAGTTGAAGGTCGGCGAGGTCACGAGCATGAAGATCATCAAGCTCAGCCCCAGCGAGCGGAAGATCGGTCTGAGCATCCGCGCCCTGAAGTCGGACGACTACGAGACAGACTGGGAGTCGTATGGCGCCGAGTCCGGGTCACCGGAGGTGACGCTCGGCGATCACTTCAAGAACCAGGCTGAGTAGCCTGGCGTCGTCACGACACCGGCGCGGACCGAGGTGCGCGTCGCCGGCCGCCGGCCGCCGGCGCTGGTCGGACTACCAGGCGAGAGGGCGATCTTGGCAGCAGGCGGGAGCATGACCAAGGCGGCGCTGGTCGAGCAGGTGTCTCGAGTTGCTGATCTGACCAAGAAACACTCGGAGGTGGTCGTCGACACGGTCTTCCGCAGCATTATCACCGCTCTGCGTCGCGGCGAGAAGATCGAGCTGCGTGGGTTCGGGAGCTTCCGTCTGCGCCAGCGCGAACCGAGAAAGGGGCGAAACCCCAAGACCGGCGATCGAGTCGACGTGCCACCCAAGAGGGTGCCCTTCTTCAAGCCAGGCAAGGAGCTCAAGGAACTGATCAACCGGGAGCCGCCGCCGGGTTCCTCGCAGGACTCGTCGGCGGTGCCACCGCCCGTGCCCGATTCCAGTATCACGTGATACTGACTGATCAGCTCAGTACACCCAGGGCGTCAGGAGACAGGAGGCCGGCGGCATCTGGCGTGCGTCCCCGGCGGCTCCCGATTCGGCGTGGAACGACTCTGGTCCCCTTGGAGGTTTGACTACTTGACCGGTGCGGCCGAGGCGCCGAGCGACGGCTGTGTGTTCTGCAGCGCCCTGGCCAGCAGCGAGCCTGAGTCCCTGGTTGTGACACGCGGGCAGGCCTGCTTCGTCGTAATCAATCTCTATCCCTATAACAACGGTCACGTCATGGTGTTGCCGAACCGCCACATCGGGTCGCTCGCCGAGGCGTCGCGTCAGGAGCTGACCGAATTGATGACGATGACGCGCCGCGCCGAGATCGCCTTGACCGAGGCGTATCGGCCGCACGGGCTGAACATGGGGATTAATCTGGGTCGGCCGGCTGGCGCCGGTGTCCCGGGGCATCTTCATATGCACGTCGTGCCGCGCTGGGACGGCGACACCAACTTCATGACTGTCGTAGGGTCGACCCGGATCGTGCCCGAGTTACCGTTGCAAACCCTGAAGCGACTTACACCGATCTTTGCTCGGCTGGCGTCCGGCACGGACTGAGATCCGGTCAACGCTCGCCGAGGACGCCCGCCGCGATGATCAGCCCTTGCACTTTCCACGCGCCCTCGTAGATCTCGGCCGGATTGTCGGCCAGCATGCGTCGCTCCCCTGATACCAGACGATCGGGCGCCCGATCCGGATCCAGACGCTTCGAATCTCTGCCGCCCGTCTGGCTGATCATACGCGGTCGTTGCGGTGCCTGGAGATCCGGTACACGGCCCGCGTGGCCTGCGACCCCGGTGATATCATTGGAAACAGTCAGCGTCGTTCGGATGGGTCGTGGCGGCCATGATAGTCAACAGGCCAGGGAGAGCAGGCATGTCCAGCAATCCGGGGTGGGAATTACGACCCATCGTGCGCCGATTGGACGTCGGCTGGCGACCAGGGTGGACCCCGTCGATCGTCATGGTCCTGGTGATGGCGCTGTCGGCGATCGGTACTGCGCAGCAGCCCCCCGACACGCAGCCCACGGACGTGTCCCAGCCGCCCGCGGCGCCGGAGGCGGCTTCCACCCAGCCTCAGGACCAGCAGGTCCAGCCGCCGGTGTTCCGCTCCGAGATTAACTTCGTACGGGTGGACGTGATCGTCACCGACGACGATGGTAACCCCGTGCTCGATCTGACGGCCGAGGACTTCGAGATTCTCGAGGACGACGCCGCACAGGAGATCGAATCTTTCCAGCTCGTAGAGATTACCGGCGTTCCCGACCCGACGCTGCCGCCACCGTCCAGTATCAGCAATGACTATGACCAGGAGCGAGAGGCCGCTCGGCCGGACTCACGTATCTTCGTCTTCTTCCTCGACGACTACCATGTGCGCGACTACAACGCCACGCGGATGACGGCGCCGCTGGTGGAATTCGTGGAGAAACAGCTCGCGCCGACCGATCTAGTGGCGATCATGTATCCGCTGACACCGCTCTTCGACGTGCGGCTGACGCGGGACCACGCGCAGGTCGTGCGGGCCCTCCAGGCGTTCGAAGGCCGAAAGTACAAGTATGAGGCGCGCAACACCTACGAGCAGGAATACGCCTACTACCCGCCGACGACGGTTGAGACGATCCGAAACGACGTGAGTCTGTCGGCGCTCAAGGCGCTGGCGATCCATCTGGGCGGGCTGCGTGAGGGGCGTAAGTCGGTCATCGTGTTGAGTGAGGGCTACTCGAACTACGTTCCGCCCCAGCTACGCGATCTGGGCGCTGCCGGCTTCCGCAATCCCCAGCGCAGCGACCCGCTGGCTGGCGACAGCCGCGCGGAGCAGACGGCACAGTTCTTCGAGAGCTCGGCGACGCGGACGGACCTGCTGTACGTCGCCGACGTGGCGAACAAGAACAACACAAGCTTTTACATGGTCGATCCGCGGGGGCTGGCAGCGAACGAATTTGACCTGAGCACGCCGTTGATCGGGGCGCAGACCGACAACCGGATCTTGCGCGATCTGCAAGACACCCTGTATCTCCTCGCGGAAGAGACCGACGGGCGCGCGATTGTCAACCGCAACGATGTGTCGACGGGTCTAGCGCAGATCGTCCGCGACCAGAGCGCGTATTACCTGCTTGGCTACACTTCCTCGGAAGCCGCCACCGACGGGCAGTTTCACGAAGTCACGGTACGGGTGACGCGGTCCGAAGTCAACGTGCGGGCACGGAAGGGGTACTACGCCCTGACCGAGGAGAACGCCGCGCGCCTGCTGGCACCGAAGGCGGATCCGCCGAGGGCAGTCGAGACGGCCTTGGCCGGATTGGCTGAGCCGACACGCGGCCGTCTGGTGCGCACCTGGGTCGGCGTGCGGCGTGGCGATGACGGGAAAACCTGGGTGACATTCGTCTGGGAGCCGATCGCGAACCAGAGTCAAGCTCGTGAGTCGGCGTCGCAGGTGATGCTGATGGCCATGAGCGACAGCGGCGCGTATTTCCGCGGGCCAGTGCGTGAGCGAGGGAACGATGCGCCGCGGGCTGAATTCATGGCCGACCCGGGCGCGCTCGAGCTCAACGTTGCGATCGAGGATGAGTACGGCGACGTGATTGACCGGGCGGTGGACGAAGTGACGATTCCCGACTTCACCGGCACCGACGTCGCCCTGAGCACCCCGGTGGTGCTGCGGGCGCAGAATGCTCTCCAGATGCGACAGTTCGTCGCCGAGCCGGAGGCGCTGCCGACCGCGACCCGCCTCTTTCGCCGCACCGACCAACTGCTGGTGCGTGTCGAGGCATACATGCCCGCCGATGGCCGGCCGGCGGTTACGGCGCGTTTGTTGAATCGGGAGGGCACGTCGATGCTGGAGCTGCCCGTCGAGCAGCCGTCGCCCAGTGAACCGCACCAGCTGATGCTGCAGCTGGCACCGTTCCCGAGGGGGGACTACCTGATCGAGCTCTCGGCCGTTTCTGGCGATGATGCGGCGACCACACTCGTGGCGTTTCGCATCCTGGGATGACGTTCGACTGTTCGTCTGCCGCGGGACGGGTCGCGTCGTCGCCGGTTGCACGCTTCCGCTCGGTTCCGCCGGGGCAGACCCGATGGCGTTCTCCCGCTTCCTGAGGGACCATGGACACGGTCCGCGTCATTATTGCGAAACCAGGCCTCGATGGGCACGATCGGGGTGCGAAGGTGATCGTGCGCGCGCTGCGCGACGAGGGAATGGAGGTCATCTACACGGGGTTGCGCCAGACACCCGAGCAGATCGTGGAGGCCGCGCTCCAGGAGGATGCGGAGGTCATCGGTCTATCGATTCTCTCCGGCGCCCATAACCAGATCTGCGCGCGGGTTATGGAGCTGCTGCGAGAGAAGGACCTTGACGATGTGCTCGTGGTGGTCGGTGGCATCATTCCCGACGCGGACCTGCCGGGGCTTCTGGCGATCGGGATCCAGGGGGTGTTTCAGCCCGGAACGTCTATGAGAGACATCGTTCGCTTCATCCGGGAGCACCGCCGGCGTGACGCGCCAGTTTCGGGGCTACAAAAACCATCTAAGCAACTGTGAAAACTAAACTTATATGAATTACCCAGGTGCGATCTGGCAAATCTATGGCACACACACTGTTACTTGCCGATGACAGCGTCACCATTCAGCGTGTGATCGAGTTGACGTTCGCCGACGAGGATATCCGCGTGATCGCGGTTGGGGACGGACAGCAGGCGATTGATCGTATTAAGGCGGATCCGCCGGACATCGTGCTCGCCGACACCGGGATGCCGGAGCGTGATGGGTACGACGTCTCGACATTCATCAAGGAGGACCCGGCGCTGGAGCACATTCCGGTCGTGCTGCTGACCGGGGCGTTCGAGCCGGTCGACGGGGATCGAGTTCGGCAGGCTGGCTGCGACGCCGTGCTGGTCAAACCGTTCGAGCCACAGGCCGTTGTCAACCGGGTGCGGGAGTTGCTCGGCGAGCGGACAGTCGGCGTCCAGCGTCATGCGCGACCCGCCACGGAGGTCCCTACGGTGCGCGCCGAGCTTGCCCGGGACACCGGCGACTACCTGGACAAGATAGACGAGGCGTTCGAACTGCTCGAGCCGGTGCAGGGTGACGCCCCTGCCCCTCGGCCTGCGGCGTTGGATTTGCCAGGTCCCCCGGAGCGGTCGGATTCGGCGCCTGAGACCGCGCCGGCAGCCGTGGCGCCAGCCGGGGCTCCGCCGGCGACTGATTCACCGCCCACCGTCGAACCCGTGCCCGCGCTTCATGCGGCACCGGTCCCGGCACCAGTATCGCCGCCGAAGCCGCCGTCCGACGTCGTGATCGCGCCGATCTCGGTGACTGCGACGCCGCCTCCGGTCGCGATTCCCACGCCGACGCCACCAGTGCCGGTCGCCGTGTCCGGTCCGGTGCCGCTACGTCCGGCCGGCCCCCCGGCGCCGCCGCTGGCGCAAACAGCACCACCCTCGCTGGCCGAGGCCTTCGCGTCGCTCCTCGCTGCGGAGCAGGGTGGCGTGGATCGTGTCCGGACGCTCTATCCCTGGCCCACGCCGGCCGCGCCGGCCGGCGTGAGCGAGGAGCTAGTCGAGCAGGTGACCGAACGGGTCATCGCCCGTTTGACCACTGGCGTGACCAATGACCTGGTAACCGAGGTCGTCGCTCGTGTTGCCGAGAGGCTGGTGCGCGAACAGATTGATCGGATCACGGAGGTGTGACGGACGGAGGCTCCAGTGGTGGGTCCCACGATGTCTTGACAGCATTGCCGGCACCACATCCCGTCTGACGGCGTTGCTTCTCGGTCACGAATGCCCATTATTTTTCCGCGTCGCGCCCGGTCAGCTGGGCGTAGCATCGGCCTCGGTGCGACGCGGATCTTCACCACGGGCGCCCAGCGTCCGCGTGCCGGCGGCGTGTCGGCTACCGGTCAGGACCAGCGCCCATGCCCGTCTCGGAGCAACCCCAGGCCGGGCGCACCCACCGGCTTGATACCATGAGAGGCATGCGTGAGCTGGCCAGGGTGTTCGAACACGCGACCGTCGACCCCAAGTGGTACGCCTTCTGGGAGTCGACCGGCGCCTTCCGGGCCGACCCCGCTTCAACGCGTCCCGTCTTCAGTATGGTGCTGCCGCCGCCCAACGTCACGGGTGTGCTACATATCGGGCACGCCCTCAATCAGACCTTGCCCGACATCATCTGTCGGTGGAAGCGGATGACTGGCCACGACGTGTTGTGGCTGCCCGGGACCGATCACGCCGGGATCGCTACCCAGAACGTCGTCGAGAAACAGCTCGCCGAGGAGGGGACCAACCGGCACGAGCTGGGTCGCGAGGCGTTTGAGGCGCGCGTCTGGGAGTGGAGCCGGCAGAGCCACAGCACGATCGCGACGCAGATGCGGACGCTGGGTTCGTCGGTCGACTGGAGTCGCGAGCGGTTCACGCTCGATGAGGATCTGTCGCGGGCCGTGCGACGGGTCTTCGTCACGCTGTTTCGTGAGGGGCTGATCTATCGCGGCAAGTACATCGTCAACTGGTGCCCGCGCTGTCGCACGGCGCTGTCCGATCTCGAGGTGGTGCACACCGATCGGAAAGGCAAGCTGTATCACATCCGGTACCCGGCGGTGGAGGGCGACGGTGTCGTGACCGTGGCGACGACGCGGCCCGAGACCATGCTGGGTGACACGGCTGTGGCAGTGCATCCCGACGACGACCGCTACCGGGAGATCGTGGGGCAGCGGCTCCGGCTCCCGGTCATCGGCCGGGAGCTCACCGTGATCGCCGATGCGTTCGTCGACGCCGGGTTTGGCACCGGCGCCGTCAAGGTCACGCCCGCGCACGATCCAAACGACTTCGAGATCGGGAAGCGCCACGATCTGCCGCAGATTGCCGTGATCGACGAGGACGGCCGGATGACCGCCGAGGCGGGTCCCTTTGCCGGCTACGATCGGTTCGCGGCGCGCCGCGCCCTGGTCGAACGGCTGACGGCGGACGGTCTGCTCGAGAAGACGGAGGACTACACTCACGCGGTGGGACACTGCAGCCGCTGCAACACGGTGGTCGAGCCCCTCGTCTCGACGCAGTGGTTCGTGCGCATCAGGCCGTTGGCGGAGCCGGCGATCGCGGCGGTCAAGGATGGCCGGACCTGCTTCGTGCCGGATAATTGGGCCCGCATCTACTTCGACTGGATGACCAACATTCACGACTGGTGTATTTCGCGCCAGCTCTGGTGGGGACACCGGGTGCCCGCCTGGTACTGCGACCAGTGTGGCGCGGTGGTCGTCGAGGAGGAGACTCCGGTCAAGTGCGCGTGCGGCGGTGCGCTGCGCCAGGACACGGACGTGCTGGATACCTGGTTCAGCTCGGGGCTCTGGCCGTTTAGCACCATGGGGTGGCCGGACCGGACGGCCGACCTCGCGCGCTACTACCCGACGAGCGTGATGATCACGGGGCTCGACATCATCTTTTTCTGGGTGGCGCGGATGATGATGCTCGGGCTGAAGTTTACCGGTCAGGTCCCGTTCAGGACGGTCTACATCACGTCACTGGTGCGCGACGCGCACGGGCAGAAGATGAGCAAGTCCAAGGGCAACGTTGTCAACCCGCTCCGGGTAATGGACGAGATCGGTGCCGATGCTTTCCGCTTCACACTCGCTGCGCTCGCCTCCCCGGGAATGGACATCTCGCTGTCCGAGGGGCGGCTGCGTGGCTATCGGCAGTTCGTGAACAAGATCTGGAACGTCTCCAGGTTCGTTTTGATGAACCTACCGGAGTCGTTGACCGAACGCCCCGTCCTGCCGCCCTTCGAGGAGTTGGAGACCATCCACCGTTGGATCCTGCATCGGGTTAGCCGTCTGGCCGGCGAGCTGGGGCGGGCGCTCGAAAGCTACCGGTTCGACGTCGCGGCAGACCGGCTCTATCACTTCATCTGGCATGAGTACGCGGACTGGTACATCGAGCTAGTCAAACCGCACCTGCAAGCGGACGGGGCGGAGCGGGACCGGGCGGTCGCGGTACTGTGCGCTGCGCACGACGGTGTCCTCCGTCTGTTGCATCCGTTCATGCCGTTTCTGACCGAAGAGATCTGGCAGATCCTGCCGCAGGATCCGGCCGACGGGCGAACACCGGACGGTCGGGCCCGTACGATCACCCGGGCCGCGTATCCTGAGGAGATGCCGGCCTGGTCCGACGACGCGGCGGTGGCGGTGATGGAGCTTTTGCAGGAGGTCATTACGACCGTTCGGACCGTGCGGGCAGAGCTCAGAGTGCCGCCATCGAGAAAGCTGACTGTACTGGTCGAGGGTGCTGATCCCGAAGTTCGAGGGGTGTTCGACGCGCATGGGGACTACGTGCGTCGGCTCGCCGGTCTGGAGTCGTTGGCCTTCACCGACGCCGTCGAGCGTAGCAGCGACATGGTGCGGCGCGTCGTCCGGCAGATGCGTCTCTATCTGCCGTTGGCCGGCGTTATCGACAAGGCCGCCGAAACCGCGCGTGTGCGGCGCGAGCTCGACAAGATCGCCAAGCAGCTAGGCTCGCTGGACGGGAAGCTGGGGAACCCGAAGTTCCGTGAGCGGGCGATGCCCGAGGTGGTCGTCGAGGCGGAGGCGCAGCAGCAGGCCGTCCAGCGGCGCCGCCAGCAGCTCGAGCAAATTCTGATGGAGCTGGCGCCGTGAGGGTCGCTCTGTTCGCTACGCTCGACCCGTCGTTTTACCGTGAGATCGTGCGCCTGGCGCTCGCCGAGGATGTGCGCTGGGGTGATGTGACGACCGATTTTGTTGTGCCAGACGAGCTCAGGGCGACCGGGACGCTCGTCGTGCGGACACTTTGCGTGCTGGCCGGGCTGGCTGTCGCGACCGAGTGTTTTCGTCAGCTGGATCCGCACGTGGAGGTTGACGGTGCGCACTGCGACGGGGCGCGCTGTGAGCCTGGCGACGAGCTAGCCCGGGTACGGGGATTTGGTGCCGCATTGTTGACGGGGGAGCGCACCGCCTTAAACTTCCTGCAACGGCTGTGCGGGATCGCCACGCTAACACGGGATTTCGTCGATGCCGGTGGCGGATGCATGACCGTGTTCGACACCCGGAAGACACCCAGACACTTCGCGCCCTTGAGAAGTACGCGGTGCGGGTTGGAGGCGGGGTGAACCAGCGAGTTGGACTAGACGATGGCGTGTGCGTCAAGGACAATCACATCTTAGCCGGAAGTATTGCCGAAGTCGTCCGCCGGATACGCGCGGCGGATGCCGAGCTGCCGATCGAGGTTGAGTCCAGGACGCTTGACGACGTCGACGCGGCGCTGGAGGTCGGCGTGGCGACGGTCCTGGTCGCCGCGGGGCCCATTGATGTGGTCCGGGAGGCCGTGCGTCGCAGCCGCGGCCGAGCCAAAATCGAGGTATCCGGATCGGTGACGCTTGACCGGATGACGGAGCTGGCTGGCACCGGGGCAGAGCATGTGTCGATCGCCGCGCTCACGCAGGTGACCGCGCCGGTCGAGCTCACTTTCGAGCTCGCTCGTGCTGCTGGCTGACCTCGAGGCGCGGCTCCGTTCGGCGGCGGGCCGTTTGGGTCCGTTCGGTGGCCGGGTGCGCCACTATCGGGAGGTCCGGTCGACCAATGATGTCGCGGCCGAGCTGGCCGAGTTGGGTGCACCCCACGGGACCGTCGTGATGGCCGACGCCCAGACCGACGGCCGGGGGCGTCACGGGCATCGGTGGTTCTCGCCCGCCGGCGCCGGGCTGTATGTGTCCGTGCTCGTGCGGACGGTATCGGCCCCGGTCCTGACCCTGGCGGCCGGCGTTGCGGTGGCCGACGCGCTCCGCACCGGTGCCGGTCTCGCCGTGACGCTCGAGTGGCCGAACGATATCATGGTCGACGTCAGGGGGCGCCGGCAGAAGGTGGCGGGCATTCTAGCCGAAGCGGCCTCCGTGCACGAGCAGGTCGAGCGGGTGATTGTGGGAATCGGTGTCAACCTCCGTGACACGGCGTGGCCGGCCGAACTGGCCGACCGAGCGGGCTCGGTGGAGGGGCTGATCGGCCGGTCGGTTGACCGGGTGGACCTGCTCGTTGAGCTACTGGCGGCGTTCGCCACGTGCTGTCGCGAGGTCGAGTCGGGCGTGCTCACCGGGCTACTCGCCCGTTGGGAGGAGCTCGCCCCTTCGAGTCGCGGCGCGACGGTGGAGTGGTCCGTTGGGTCGGTCAGGCATCGGGGAGTGACGGAGGGTATCGACGGCGATGGTGCGCTGGTCGTCCGTGTTGGCACACGGTGCGAGCGGTTGTTCGGCGGCGACGTGCGCCACGTTCGGTAGATCACCACTATGCTGCTCGCGATCGACATCGGCAACACGAACACCGTGCTTGGAGTTTTCCAGGGGCCGACCCTCAGCGTGAGCTGGCGTCTGGCCACGCTGCGGGACCGGACCGCAGACGAGCTGCGGGTACTTGTCAGCCGGTGGTTCGAGGAGTGCGGTCTGGACATGACACAGGTGTCTGGGGTTGTGCTGTCGTCGGTCGTGCCGCCCCTCACCTCTACCGTTGCCGAGATGGTGAAGGGGGCGTTCGGGCGGGAGGCGCTCGCGATCGATGCCACGAATGCCGGTCTGCCGATCAGGTATCACGCCCCAGAGGACGTCGGTGCCGACCGGCTGGTCAATGGCGTAGCGGCGGTGGCGGAGTACGGAGCGGGACGGCCCCTCATCGTGGTCGATTTCGGGACGGCCACGAGCTTCGACGCCATCTCCACGGCGGGTGAGTATCTCGGCGGCGTCATCTGCCCGGGTGTCGAGATCTCGGCCGACGCCCTGTTTCAGCGCGCCGCAAGGTTGCCACGGGTCGACGTCCGCCGGCCGGCCCAGCTGATCGGGACCAGCACCGTGGGGTCGATGCAGTCCGGGCTCTATTTCGGTCACGTCGCCATGGTCGAGGGGATCGTCGCGCGCCTTCGGGATGAGCTGGCCGGCGATCAGCCGGCGGTCTGCGTCGCCACGGGTGGTCTGGCTGGGAACATCGCGGTGGAGACCGCCGCGATCGACCACGTCAGGCCCGACCTCACGCTGCACGGTCTCCGTCTGGCATGGCATCGGAACGTTAGCTAACGTGGGGCTTCGCCCACACCCCGGCTCGGTCGCTTGCGTGGGCCCGACCGCCCTGCGCCGGTCCTTCGCGGGCGCACGCGTGCGCGCCGTGGCGGTCACAGAGGCCGGTCCCGAACGAGCACGAAATCCTCGTTTTGGACCGCATAACTGGCTAGAGAGTGTCTCTAAGCAGGCAGGATGAGCCCGCCCGCCCGGCGAGACCTCGGCGAAGGCGGGAGGGTTTCGCGACGTTCTTCAGTGACTTGCGTCGTCCGGAAAACGTGTTGCCAACCCCACGGCCTGGAAGTTGGTGGTGTCGGTGATGGATCCCGGCGCGTACAGCCGCGAAATTGAGGCTTATCTCTGCCGTAAGAACGGCGGGCATCTCATGCGTATCGTGGGACCGGCGTTCGAGCGGGTGCGTGCTTGGGAGGAGGCCGGTGTGCCGCTGCAGGTGGTGGTTCAGGGTATTGACCGGAGGCTCGAACGCTACCGGGTCGCCCGGCGCCGGCGGCCCCTGCGGATCGAGTACTGCGAGGCGGACATCCTTGATCTGTTCGACGAGTGGCGACGCGCCGTCGGCGTGACCGGTACACCGGATCCGCGGGCTGCGGCACCGGGTGGGACTATCCCACCGGACGACACGGGCCGCGCGGCGCGACGTCGCGTCAGCCTGCCCGCGCACATCGACCGAGTGCTCGCGCAGGCGACGAACCACCTGGTGATTGGGGAGTCCGCGCCGGATATCCACGCCGCGCTGGAGCGGGCGATCGTGGACCTGGATACTCTGCGCCGCGATGCTCTGGGCGCCCGCGGCGCGGCCCGCGCGGCGCTGATCGACCGGCTCACCACAATCGACCGGGTGTTGCTCTCGAGCGCTCGGATAGCGGCGGGGCCAGCGCTGGGGGAGATCCGGGATGCGGCAGGCACCGAGCTGGCGCCGTTCAAGGCCCGCATGACCGAAGCCGCCTACGCGCGCGCGTTGGCGGCTTGCATCGACCGCCTGGTGCGGGAGCGTTGCCGGCTGCCGACGGTCCGGTTCGACTAGTTATGGGGGAACGATCGGCGGGCCGCTGCGGCCTGTGGACTAGGCTCCGTGAAAGAGTTGATACTGGCAAGAGAGTCAAGCCCTAGTCGTGTTCCCGTTGCACTCACCGCGAAATCTCCGTTCGCGGGTTCCTAGCCTCGGCGGGGCGAGGCTGGGAGGAGAGGTGACTCGGAGTGAACCTGACCAGGACGGTCTAAGATGGAGCCTGGCTAGAGCATGCCTGGCGGTTCGGTGATCGAGTTGACGGTTGAACGACCCGTGGTCGGCGGCCGGATGATCGGACGCCACGACGGGAGGGTCGTGCTGGTCGACGGCGCCATCCCCGGTGAACGGATTCGGGCCGAAGTGGAGCGCGCCCGGCGCGACGTTGTGCTGGCGCGCACGGTAGAGGTCCTCGAGGGCAGTCCCGATCGCCGGCCGGCGCCGGGCGGGCCGGCCTGCGGCGGCCGGTGCTTCGCCCACATCGCCTACCGGCGGCAGGTGCAGCTGAAATCGGAGATCGTCCGGGACGCGTTTCGCCGGATCGGGCGAATCGATCTCGCCGTTCCCCCGCCGGTCGTGCCCTCGATCGAGCAGGGCTACCGGATGCGCGCCAGGCTGCATGTGGGTGACAGCCTAGTTGGATTTCTCGAAGCAGGGTCGCATCGCGTCTGCGACGTATCGCGCCTCGGACCGCTGCTCCCGAAGACCGAACGGCTGATTGGGGCGTTCGCGACCCACGCGCCCGCGTTGGGGGCGGTCGGCGCCAGGACGGTGGAGCTGGCCGAGGACCTGGCCGGCGACCAGTGCGTTCTGCATGTCGTCGTGCCTGGTGATGCGGCCCGCGCGCGCGACGCGCTGCGGCCGATGGCGTCGGTTGCCGGGGTGACCGGGCTCACCGTCGGTTCGACGACGAATCACGCTCCGCTCGTGTTGGTTGGCACTCCCTGCGTCAGCGACACGCTCGCGGCGTTCCTGCCATCGAGTCGAGCGGAGACCCTCTCGCTCCGCCGGCACGCGGCCGCCTTCTTCCAGGCGAACCGATACCTAGTGCCGGAGCTCGTCGCGGCGGTGGCTTCCCAGACCGCGCGCGAAAGGGTCGTGGATCTCTATGCTGGTGTGGGGCTCTTCGCGGTCAGTATCGCCGCGCTGCGGGGTGGGTCCGTCACCGCGGTTGAACGGGACCCGTGCAGCGCGGGGGATCTGGTGTCGAACGCGGCGCCGCTCGGCCCCACCGTGCGTGTGGTCCGGGCGCCGGTCGAAACGTTCCTGAAGCGGTCAGCCGGTCTGGAGGGCGCCGCGGCGATCGTTGACCCGCCACGGACCGGTCTCTCGCGCGAAGTGGTTACGCGGCTGGCGCGCGGCCAGCCGGACCGGATCGTGTCCGTGTCGTGCGACGTGGCGACACAGGCGCGGGATCTCCGTGCGCTCCTGGGGGCCGGTTACCGGATCGACCAGGTCCATGTGTTCGACATGTTTCCGGACACCGCGCACGTCGAGACCGTCGTCTCACTCGAGCGCGCGTGACACCAGGAAAAACAGGGTTAAGAAGAGGACTTCAGACCTTGACCTCAGCGCGTGCCCATTTCCTACATGCGTTCCGGCACTTCACACCCCATCAGCTCCAGAGCGCGCGTCATCTGTGACTGAAAGTAGCTGACACCAGCCGCCCGCCAGCGGCGTACCGACTCGTCCGATTCCACGAGGACTGGGCTGCTGTGGTAGAAACCGTTGAAGCGCTGCGCCAGCCCGAACGCGTACTTGGCCAGTACCGCCAACTCGAGCGTGCGAACCGCCTGCTCGGCCACCTCGTCCAGACGGGAAGCTTCCAGAATCAGGTTCCACAACTCGTCGCCGGCCTTGGACGTTAGGCTATCGGCCGGCGTTGACACCAGGCTCTCGAGTAAAGTGGCGGTCTCGATACCGTCGCGGTCCCGAAGCTTCTCTAGGATCTTCCGAGCGCGGACGGTCGCGTATTGCAGGTAGGGGCCGGTCTCCCCTTCGAAGCTGAGCGCCTCGTCGATATCGAACGCGATCACCTTCCCGCGCGAGAACTTGATCATGAAATACCGGACCGCCGCCGTGGCGATGATGATCGCGATCTGACGGCGGTCTTCCGGGGACAGGTCGCCGTGCCGGGTCTCGACCTCACTGTCGGCGCGCTCGGTCACTTTGTCCAGGAGGTCGTCGGCCTTGACGCCGAGCCCTTTCCGGCCGGAGACCTCGACAAATGGCTTGCTCTCCTGCGAGCTGGACGTGTAGCCGAGCGCGTGCGCGGTCGAACGGGACAGGGCCACCATCTCATACGAGAAGTGTATGGACCGCTCCGCCTCCCGAGGGTGTTGCATCGCCGTCAGGGCCTGCACGAGCAGTTGCTGTAGATAGCTCTGTCGCGTGTCGATGACGTTGTAGACCGCGCTTGCCAGACCAAAGGGGGGGGGCGGTCCCCGTTCCGTGGAAGGAGGCGTCTCGATGCTCGACGTGGTCCACAGGTGCCGACCGGATGGCTGAGTGGCGAACCAGCGGTAGTGAAAGTCCTTGCCGAGGAGTCCGAATTTCCAGAGTTGATACGCGATGTCCTTACCGACGTACGTGACCGTACCGTCTGACCGTACGATGACCTTGGCCCGTGCCTCGTCGGACCCGTCAGCTCCCGCGCTGTCCGGTGGGTTGCCGGCCGCGGCGGATTTGCCCGTGGCGGCGTCGTCGATGATCGGCATCACCCAGCACCCGGCGAGCCGCCCGTCCGGTTGTAGGAACATTGCCCCGGTTGCCGTCAAAATCTCGAAGGCGCGGGTCCAGAATTGTAGGCGGAGGATGTCCCCCTCCCAACTCAGCAGGTCGTACTCGACGCCGAGCCGCGCCATCGTCCGCAGGTGACAGCGCACGATCCGATCGGTCAGCAGGCGTGCCATCGCGGCGGTCGGGTCCGTGTCGTGCTCCAGGTCCCGGAGCGCGGCGCGGCGGTGTGACAGTCGCGTCTCGTCGGCGTCGAACCACTTCGTGACCCGGGCATACAGATCCCAGCAGTAGCCGTCGAACCCCGGCGCATCGGTGAGCTGACGTAGGTCGTCGAGTCCCTTACCTTCGAGCTCGCGTAGCCCGACCACCACGTCGGCCACCTGGACGCCGGTGTCATCGATGTAGTTCTGGACTTCGACGTCGGCACCGCGATATCGGAGCAGCCGGCACAGCGTGTCGCCGAGCACGGCGTTACGCAGGTGTCCTATGTGCGCCGCCTTGTTGGGGTTGATCGCCGTGTGCTCGACGATGGTCTTTGGCCCTCGGACGGTCCAGGGGACCGGAGGGTCGGCCGCCATTCGGGTCCGCGCGAACGCCGCCCGGTCGAGAAAGATGTTGAGGTAACCGGTGCCGGTCGGCGCCACACGGCAAACACCGCTCAGGTCGCCGACCATGTCGGCAAGCTCCTGCGCGATAACGCGCGGCGCCTTGCGGAGGACGCGCGCGAGCTCGAAGGCGACCGTGATCGCGAGGTCGCCGAGTTGCCGGTTCGGCGGGTATTCGATGACGATCGCCGGTAACGTCTCGGCGTCGAGCCCGTACCGCTCGGCCAGGGCCGAGACAATTCGGTTACGCAGGTGGTTATGGAGCGTCAGTATCATGTGCGGTCGTAGTCCAGTGCGGGGGCTACCGCATCCGGTCGTGTGGAGTGGTCCGGCAGGTCAGAGACGACGGCGGGCAGCCAAGTCGATCGCGCGTTTGTAGTCATTTGGCGTATTGACGTTGAAGAATAGCGTGCCGTCCGGGTCGAACAACGCGACCTCAGCCGGCCCGATGTCGGTGACCCGTAGCGCGTCGACAAGTCCAGCCACCCGGAGCTGGCCGCGCTCGAGCCGGTCGCGGATCGGCTCGGCACAGGTGCGATCGTACACGGCGCAGAGCGGCTGCAAGCCTTCTTCAGTCCGCGGAATCGCCGCGTCGGCCCTGCCCATGCGCGCCGCGAGGTGACGCAAGAACGACGCGGTCAGAAACGGCAGGTCGCAGGCCACCACCAGCGTCCGTGCGCTCGGAGACATGACGAGCGCCGTGTAGAGACCGCTCAGCGGGCCTGCGCCCGGTATAAGATCCGCGCATACGCGCAAACCGGAAGAACGGAAGCGATGGTGGTCGTTCGAGACGATCAGGATATGCTCGGCGACATGCCCCAAGACGGAGAGTTGCCGATCGACGATGCGTCTGCCATCGATGACCAGCTGGCTCTTGTCGAGTCCGTCGAGGCGTTGCGCCAAGCCTCCCGCGATGATTGCCGCGGTCCACACACTTGCCGCCAACGATAACAGATCACCTTCATGTCGGAGCCGAAAATCGGGCGAGTGCTGGCCGCCAGCCTGCACCAGGCGATCAATGAGCTGATACCCACACGGCTCGAGTTCTATGAAAGCTGGCTGACGGCGGGTCGCATCCGGGAAGGCGAGATGGGTCGTGCCCGCATCAACGCGGTCATCAGTTTTCTCCGCCAGGAGGGCACTGCGTACGACGCCGTGATGGAGCGCGCCGGGCGCTACACCGCCAGCTGGACACTCGATGGCCATTCGGTCGTCAAACGCGCCCTGCTGCGCCGGCTGCCCCGACCGATCCGGATGCGGGTGGTCCTGCGGGTGGGGGCCAGGCTGGTCCGCCGGCTGCACGGTGATGTGTGGCTGCAGACGGCCGTGCGGCGTGGCACGGCGGTGGTTGGTATTGAAGGGTCAATGTTCTGCGATGTTCGGTCGCCAGCCGGCGTCCCGTTGTGCCGTTTCTACGGGGCGGTGCTCGAGGGGTGTCTCGAGTCCTTCGGTATTCCGTGCCGCGCCCAACTCTTCCGATGTCGGGGGGCCGGCGACACGGTCTGCGAGCTCGTCATCGAGACGCGCAGACCGGGTTCCGGTGGGGATGATGCCGCGTCTCTGTCCGGCTGATAGGGCACCCGATCGGCCGCCCGCCTGCCTTGCGTTACGGCGGTCGGCGGGATACCGTGAGCTGAGCACCAGTGACTAAAACAGCCCAGCGTTCCCGAGTGGCTCGTCGCCTGATCGCGGCCGGGATGGTCCTGTCGTGGCTGGGTGGTCCGGTGCCGATGGCCCAACGCAGCGATGCGGTCGACCGGCGTCCGCTCGTGCACGTCGCTGAGGTCGACGCGCTGATCCAGCCGGCCTCGGCCGAGTTCATTACACAGACCCTCGACGCCGCCGACGCCGCCGGCGCCGATGTGGTCGTGCTGATGCTCCGCACGCCCGGTGGTCTGGTTGATGCCACCCGTGATATCAACAGTGGCATCATAGAGGCCCGCATGCCGGTGGTCGTGTTCGTCGGCCCCAGCGGGGCCCGTGCCGCCTCGGCCGGATTCCTGATCACGATCGCGGCCGACGTCGCCGCAATGGCCCCGGGCACGCATATCGGCGCCGCGCATCCCGTGGCGGGCACCGGTCAGCCGATGGACGACACCATGGCCGAGAAGGCGGTCTCCGACGTCGCCGCCTACGCGCGGTCTCTGGCCACCCGGCGGGGTCGTAATGTCGAGCAGGCCGAGAAGGCGGTGACCGAGAGTCAGTCGTTTACAGAGATAGAGGCACTGACGGCCACGCCCCCGTTGATCGATCTCGTTGCCGACGATCTCGACGCCCTTCTCGAGGCGCTCGACGGCCGTGTGGTTAGGCGTTGGGATGGGCGGACCGAGGTGCTGCACACGGCGGGCGCACAGGTCGTCCGGGTCGACATGAATTGGCGGCAGCGGTTACTGAGTGCGATCGCACATCCGCAGATCGCGGTGCTGCTGTTCAGTCTCGGCACGCTCGGGCTGACGATCGAGCTCTGGAGCCCGGGCGCGATCCTGCCCGGTGTGGTCGGCGGGCTCTGTCTGCTGCTGGCGTTCTTTGCGTTCCAGATACTGCCGGTCAACTACGTCGGGCTGCTGCTGGTGCTGTTCGGCCTCGTGCTGCTCGTGCTCGAGATGGTGACGACGACCTTCGGGGCGCTCGCCGCCGGCGGCGTCGTCAGCATGGTCCTCGGGCTCGTCATACTGATCGACTCGCCGGCACCGGAGCTACAGTTGGGCTGGCCGTTCATCCTCTCGACCATGCTGGCGCTGGCGGCAATCGTGACGTCGCTCGTACGGCTCGCGGTCCGTGCGCAGCTCCGTCCTCCCGTGACCGGGGTCACAGGCATGCTCGATGGGTCAGGTGAGGTGATCGAGGCGATCACGCCTGGCGCTGCGGGGCTAGTCGCTACGCACGGCGAGAGCTGGTCGGCCGTCGCGAGCCAGCCGATTGCGCGTGGCGCGCGAGTGCGCGTCGTCGGAATCGACGGCATGATGTTGACGGTGTCACCGGAGGCACCCGCGGGGCCAGCCCCGGAAGGAGCGCAGTCATGAATATCAGTCCAGTGCTGATCTTTGGCCTTGTTCTGGCGATGTATCTCGCCAATTCGGTCAAGATCCTGAACGAATATGAGCGCGGCGTGATTTTTCGGATGGGGAAGCTTCTGGCGAGGCCCAAGGGGCCGGGCATAGTCTTCGTGTTCGCGCCGATTGACCGGATGGTCCGGGTCGGGCTCCGGACGATCGTCATGGACGTTCCACCGCAGGACATCATCACGCGCGATAACGTCTCGGTGAAAGTGAACGCGGTCGTCTACTTCCGTGTCATGGATCCGGGGCGGGCGATCGTCGAGGTCGAGAACTTCCACTACGCCACGTCGCAACTAGCCCAGACGACTCTGCGGAGCGTGCTGGGAAAGGGAGATCTGGACGATCTGTTGTCGGAGCGAGACCGGTTGAACCAGGATCTCCAGCGGCTGATCGACCAGCAGACCGACCCCTGGGGCATCAAGGTCTCCGCCGTCGAGGTAAAGCACGTCGATCTACCGGAGAACATGCAGCGGGCGATGGCACGGCAAGCGGAAGCCGAGCGCGAGAAACGCGCCAAGATTATTCACGCCGCGGGTGAATTCGAGGCGTCGGAGCGCCTGGCGGAGGCCGCCGGGGTGATCGGCACACAGCCACTCGCTCTCACGTTGCGCTACCTCCATACCCTCACGGAAATCGCCGGGGAGAAAAACTCCACCATTCTGTTCCCGATTCCGATCGATCTCCTGAACCAGCTCTCACACGGCACGCGCGCTTCGAACGATGACGAACACCGATCCGAGTGAGACGGCGCCCGCCGCGAAGCAGCTGGTCTTCCTAGCGATGATGGCCACCGTCGTGGCCGTCATCGTCTTTCTGTGCGGCGTGTTGGTCGGGCGGGGTGTGCCTGTGAGACGGGCGACCGGGCAAGCGGCTGGCGAGACGGTCCCGAGCGGGGTCGGTGGGATCAGGCGCGGCCTTCCTGAGATCGCGCCGGGTCTGGGGGCGGAGCCAGGCTCGCCGCTCGACGATCTGAGTTACTTCGGTCGACTGAACGATGCCGACCCGGCGCCGGAGACGCTGGATGCGTCGGTCGAGATGCGAGCCGCGTCGCCCGCGCTCGAGACCGGTGCGGAACCGCCGGCATCGAGTCTGCCGACCGCCGAGCCAGCGCCCGACGCGGCCCCGGTGATTGGTACCGCCGCCGCTGCCGCGTTCGTCGTCCAGGTCACCGCGCTGCGGGGCGGCGACGAGGCGCGCGAGCTTGCGGGAGGGTTGGTGCAGAAGGGGTATCCTGCGTTCGTGGCCGATCCCGTGCCAGGGGCGCCGGTGGCGGTCTATCGGGTGCGCGTGGGGCCATACCCGGATCGTGGTGAGGCGGAAACGGTGCGGCTCCGGCTGGAAACGGAAGAGCGGTTCAAGCCCTGGCTTATCCAGCTCTAATTGACGTGGGGCTCCGCCCCACACCCCACCTCGGTCGCTCGGGGGAGTGGAGAAGCCCCGCGCCGCTCCCTCGCGGGCGCGCACGTGCGCGCAGCGGCTGTCAGCGACGGCCCCGAACGAGTACGAACTCCTCGCGTGTGCCTGCATAACGGGCTAAGACTGCGTCGTGCCACAACTGCTCGGTTCCGTCCACCGATTGGGGGCGTTCACCGCCGCCGCGCTATCGGGGGCGCTCCTCGTGCTCAGTTTCCCCTTGTGGGGGCATCCCGGTGCCGCCTGGGTGGCGCTGGCGCCGCTGCTCGTCGTCCTGCACAGCACTCGATCTACCAGGCTTGCGTTCGGTCTTGGGCTGACGACGGGCGTGGTCCATTTCGCCGGCACGCTGCCATGGTTGACGCAGGTCATGACCGAGTTCGGCGGACTCACGCTGCCAGTGGGCGTGCTGCTCAACGGCCTGCTGGTTGCGTATCTGGCGCTCTTTCCCGCGGCGTTCGCCGTCATAGTCGTATTGCTGTGCACCCGATTCGGTGGCTGGGCCCTGCTGAGCGCCGCGCCGGTGTGGGTGACGACCGAGCTCGGCCGGCTCTGGCTGTTCGGCGGGTTCCCCTGGGAGCTGCTCGGGTACAGCCAGACGAGCGTGCTGTCGGTCGCCCAGCTGGCGAGTCTCTTTGGGGTGCACGGTGTGACCCTGCTCGTCGTGTTCATCAATAGTGCCCTGGCGCTGGCACTGGTCGGGCCGCGGGAGCACCGCGCGCGTGTGCTTGCTGTCGCCACCGGGGTGGCCGGGGTGGTCGTGCTGTTCGGCGCCTGGCGGCTAACGGACAACCGCCTCGTGCGGGACGGCACGCCGCTGCGTGTCGGTCTAGTGCAGGGGAACATCGAGCAGGCCGATAAGTGGGATCCGGCCATGCGGACGACCATTCTAAACCGCTATCTGGATCTGAGCCGGCAGAGCGCAGCGGCTGGGGCCCGGTTGATCGTGTGGCCAGAGTCGGCCACGCCGTTCAGCTTCGAAGATGTCGCGGCCGGAGAAGCGGTTCGCCAACTGGCGCGCGACACCGGCACCTATCTGCTGTTCGGCAGCACGCAGCGCCGGCGGGACCCGGCCCCGCAGCTCTTCAACGCCGCGTTCGCCCTGCGGCCAGACGGCGAGACCGCGGCGGTGTATCGCAAGATGCATCTGGTGCCGTTCGGTGAGTACGTGCCGTTCCGATCCTTGCTGTTCTTCGCGTCGCCGCTCGTCGAGACCATAATGGATTTTTCTCCCGGCGCCAGCCCGGTCACGTTAAAGGTTGGGTCGCACCGGATCAGCACGGCCATCTGTTATGAGATCATCTATCCTGGTTTGACTCGGAGCTTCGTCCGGCGCGGCAGCCAGCTGTTGACGACGATCACCAACGACGCTTGGTATGGCCGCTCCGCTGCGCCGTACCAGCACTTTCAGCAGGCAACGATGCGGGCGATCGAGCAGGGCCGGTATCTGGTTCGCGCCGCCAACACCGGCATCAGCGGCGTCGTGGACCCGTATGGCCGCGTGCTCACGCGCAGCGCACTTTTCGAGACGGCGGTCATCACCGAGGAGGTCCGGCTGCTGTCTGGGTTTACGTTCTATGGGCGGATCGGCGACCTGGTCGCGTATCTGTGTCTGACCCTCAGCTTGACCGGAGTTTTGACTGCCTGGCGCACCCGCGTGTAGGCGGCGTCGACACGAATCCGGCGTGTTCTGATTAGAGAATTGCCGTCTGGAAGGTGAGAAAATTCGGACTACGCGGCGGCCAGTGAGCCCGCTTGCTCGAAAGGGAGGATGACCGTGGCAGTGGAGATCGAGGAACAGATCCGACGGTATCAGGAGTTAGTGGAGCGGTCGACCACATTGCGCGGCTATCTTTGACACAACGCAGACGGCGGAGGAATTGACTGCGCTCGAGGCACGCGCGGCGGCACCTGACTTCTGGAAAGACCCCGACCAGGCGCAGCAGGTGCTGCGGCGGCGTCGGGGTCTCCAGGATGATCGGGATCTTGCCGAGTCGCTCCGTCGGAAGGGGGGCGACCTCGAGGTGTTGGTCGACTGGGCCGGCCAGGGCGAGGAGGTTGGCGACGATCTTCAGACGGCTCTCGACGCGCTCGCCACGGAGGTGGAGAACGGTGAGGTCAAGAAGATGCTCGGCGGCGAGCATGACGACAAGAACGCCATCCTCACGATCCATCCTGGCGCTGGCGGCACCGAGTCACAGGACTGGGCCGGGATGCTTGCGCGAGCGTATCTGCGCTGGGCCGAGCGGCGGGCGTTCAGGGTGGAGATCATCGAGTGGCAACTCGGAGACGAGGCGGGGATCAAGGCGGCGACCCTGACGGTCAACGGTGACTACGCCTACGGCTTGTTGCTCGCCGAGGCTGGTGTCCACCGGCTGGTCCGGATTTCGCCGTTCGACCAGGCGGCGCGCCGTCACACCTCGTTCGCCTCGGTCTTCGTCTGGCCCGAGCTGCCCGAAGATGTCGAGGTCGAGATCGATGAAAAGGATCTACGTATCGACACCTTTCGCTCGAGTGGTGCCGGCGGCCAGCACGTCAACGTGACCGACTCGGCAGTTCGGATTACCCACCTGCCGACCAGCATCGTCGTGTCGTGCCAGAACGAGCGGTCACAGCACCGCAACCGCGACGCCGCCATGAAGGTACTGAAGGCCAGGCTCTACGATCTCAGGCAGAAAGAGCAGCAGGAAAAGCTGGACGAGATCGGCGGCGAGAAGAAGAACATCGGGTTCGGGAGCCAGATCCGCAGCTACGTCCTCCACCCTTACCAGATGGTGAAGGATCTCCGTACGAAGGTCGAAATCGGAGCCGTGGATCGGGTGCTCGACGGCGACTTCGATCCGTTCATCAAGGCGTATCTGGCGCGAAAGGCTGCCGCGGCGCACGACACGGACCCGCCGCCGGCGAAGACAGGTACGCGCCGGCAGTCAGGGACCCCGTGAGGCCGCCACTCGCCTCCGTCATCAGGGCTCGAACAGGCTCCCCGGTTGCGTGCCCGAGATGAACGCCTCCTGGATGGCATTGGGTGCCCAGGGTTCGGTCACCTTGCCGGTTGTGCCGTCAACCGTCACGAAGACGATGTTGTTCGGGGGGACGAAGCCGTCGGGTGCGGGACGATCCGCGATGTAAGCCTGCATGAACTCCCGCCAGATCGGCAGCGCGACCGAGGCGCCGTCCCGGCCGTTACCGAGCGAGCGCTTCTGATCGTATCCTACCCAGACCCCCACCGTGATGTCCGGGTCGAAGCCGACGAACCAGCCGTCGGTGTAGTCATCGACCGTGCCGGTCTTGCCGCCCAGAGGCCAGCCGAGCGACCGGGCGCCCACACCGGTGCCGCGCTCGATCACGCCGCGGAGGATGTTCAGCATCACGTACGCCGTGTCGGCGCGGATGGCATCGTGTGCGTCGGGTTGGTTCTCCTCGAGTACCTTGCCATTGCGGTCGACGATCCGCGTGATCCGATACGGTGTCATCCGTATGCCGCGGTTCGGGAAGACCGAGTAGGCGCTGGTGATCTCCTCGAGCGTGGTCTCGGCTGACCCGAGCGCCACCGACAGAAACGGCGGCACCTCCGAGGTGAAGCCGAACCGGTCCGTGTATGCGACGACCGCCTCCGGGCCGATCTCATTCATCAGGCGGACCGCCGGCACGTTGCGCGACTTCTCCAGCGCGAACCGCAACGTGATTGGGCCCAGATAGTCCCGTTTGTAGTTGGTCGGTTCGTACGGCTCCTGGCCCGGACCGACGTCGTAGCTGACCGGTTCGTCCACGATGATCGAGGTCGGGGTGTAGCCTCGGTCGATGGCCGCGGTGAAGAGGATCCCCTTGAACAGTGATCCCAGCTGCCGCTTGGCCTGGGTCGCCCGGTTGAACTTGCTTCGCTCGAAGCTGTACCCGCCCACCATGGCCAGGATTCGGCCGGTGCGGTTGTCGAGGGCGAGCAGGGCCGCTTCGACCTCCGGGTCCTGCTCGAGCGTGGTCCGCAGCACGCCGGCAGCCTCGTCGATCGCCATGACCCGGACATCGATCAGGTCTCCCGGCTTGACGAACTCCCCGGCGGTGCGTCGCCGTGTCCAGGCAAACCCGTCGGGGGGCATGTCGGTGGTGTACTGCCCGATCCGAGCCTGGATCGCACCGCCGTCGGTTCCGGTCACGATCGCCGGCACGACGTCTCCCTCCACGACGCCGAATCGCCACCGCCGGTGTTCGTAGCTCTCCACCGCCTCGCCCTCGGTGACGACGTTGCGCGTGGGAGCGCGGTAGCCCTGACTCTTGTCGAGTACCCGTAACCACCGTTCGGCCGCGACGGTTGCCGCGCCCTGCAGCCTCGCATCCAGCGTCGTGTGGACCTCGAGCCCGTCCTCGTACAACGAACCGGCACCGTAGGCGGCCTCGAGATGCTGCCGTACCTCCTCGACGTAGTACGGTGCGACCGATTCCAGCTCCGAAGGCCGATCCGCTAGTACGATCGGGCTGGCCGCCGCTGTCCTAGCCTCGTTCTGCGTGATGTAGCCGTTGTCGGACATTTCACCCAGCACGTAGTTGCGTCGAGAGTGCGCGAGGTCGGGGTTGATGAGCGGACTCTGACGGGACGGGGTCTGGAAGATGCCGGCAATCAGCGCCGCCTCCGCGAGCTCCAGCTCGAGCGCCGGCTTTCCGAAGTAGAGTCGCGCCGCAGCCTCGACTCCGTAAGCGCCGCTGCCGAGATACATCTGGTTGCAGTAGAGCGTGAGGATCTCTCGTTTGGTGTAGCGCTTCTCGATCTGGAGGGTGAGGATTGCCTCGTTGAGCTTGCGGGTCCAGAACTTGTCCCGTCCGAGCGGCGTCGAGCCGCCCAGCGACACGTGGCGGGCCAGCTGTTGGGTGACGGTGCTCGCGCCATACAGGCGCTGATACATGATGTTTCCGATCGCGGTGATCGCCGTCCGCCGCAGGTCGAACCCGAAGTGGCTGAAGAAGCTGGCATCCTCGGAGGAGATGATCGCCTGGCGCAGCACCTCCGGGATGTCGTCGTAGCCGATGACGACCCGCTGCTCGATGGCGAACTGGCCGATCTCCTCGCCGCCAGCCGCATACACCCGCGTGATGGTGCTAGGGGCATAGTCGTCGAGCGTCGACACCTCCGGCAGGTCCGGAGTGTAGGCGAATAGCACGCCGCTGATGCCACCTGCGAGTGCTGCCGCGACCAGAAAGAAGACGACTTTGGCCTGCTTGACGAACGGATCGATCAAACGCTTCACGCGGGCTCCTTTGCCTCTATTCTAGCGCCCGACCGCGTGGTTCGCGAAACAATTCTTGGAGGGGGGCATCCCGCCGGGCGGCGTTACTCTTCGGTCTCGAATTTCCCAAGATGCCCCATTGTCGCGCCGGGACAGCCAGGCACTGCAGTTGCGACCTGTTCCAGTTCCAGGAGCCACGCAGTCAGACCCCTCGCCAAGACGCCGAATAACGCACAATGTTGACAATGAAGAGCTCATATTTTATAATTGACATACTATTACATTGTAGCGTCACCAAGTGCATGGTGATCATGATTAAACCATTACAGGAAAAGGTGTTATGGGTAAAGTAATCGGAATAGACCTAGGGACGACCAACTCGGTTGTCGCTGTCATGGAGGGCGGGGAAGCCGTCGTCGTGACCAATGCTGAAGGGAACAGGACCACCCCGTCCGTCGTGGCATTCACGAAATCTGGCGAGCGTCTCGTGGGGCAGGTGGCCAAGCGTCAGGCCGTGACCAACCCAGAGAACACGGTGTTCTCCATCAAGCGGTTCATGGGACGCAAGCACGACGAGGTCAGCGAGGAGATGAAGATGGTGCCGTACGGGGTCATGAAAGCCTCGAACGGCGATGTGCGTGTAAATGCCGGAGATAAGGAGTCGTCCCCCCCGGAGCTCTCCGCCATGATCCTACAGAAGCTCAGACAGTCAGCCGAGGAGTATCTCGGCCAGTCGGTCAACCAGGCGGTCATCACCGTCCCGGCCTATTTCAACGACGCTCAGCGGCAGGCGACCAAGGACGCCGGTCAGGTCGCCGGTCTCGAGGTGCTCCGGATCGTCAACGAGCCGACGGCCGCGGCCCTCGCATACGGGTTGGACAGGAAGAAGGACGAGACGATCGCCGTGTACGATTTCGGCGGCGGTACCTTCGATATCTCCATTCTCGAGGTGGGCGAAGGCGTCGTGGAAGTCAAGGCGACCAAGGGCGATACACATCTGGGTGGTGACAATCTCGACCAGCGCGTCATCGAGTGGATCGCCGCCGAGTTCAAGAAGACCGACGGGATCGATCTGACGAAGGATCGTATGGCGTTGCAACGGCTCAAGGAGGCGGCGGAGAAGGCGAAGATGGAGCTGTCGACCGTCGTCGAGACCGAGATCAACCTGCCGTTCGTCACCGCGGATCAATCCGGACCAAAGCATCTGGCGATGACGTTGAGCCGGTCGCGTTTCGAGCAATTGGTGGAAGACCTGCTGCAGAAGACGGTCGAGCCGGTCAAGCTCGCGATGTCGGACGCGGGGCTCGAGGCGTCGCAGATCGATGAAGTTGTGATGGTCGGCGGGTCCACTCGGGTACCTCGGGTGCAGGCGATCGTTAAAGAGCTTTTCGGCAAGGACCCGCACAAGGGGGTCAACCCGGACGAGGTGGTCGCCCTCGGGGCCGCGCTGCAGGCGGGCGTGCTGGCCGGCGAGGTCAAGGACCTGCTACTGCTCGACGTCACACCGCTGTCGCTCGGGATCGAGACGCTCGGCGGGGTCATGACGACGCTGATCGAGCGTAACACCACGATTCCCAGCAAGAAGAGCGAGAACTTCTCGACGGCGGCCGACAGCCAAACGAGCGTCGAGGTGCACGTGCTGCAGGGCGAGCGGCCGATGGCGCGGGACAACCGCACGCTCGGGAAGTTTCATCTCATCGGCTTGCCACCGGCGCCGCGGGGGGTCCCGCAGATCGAGGTCGCTTTCGACATCGACGCCAACGGTATCGTCAACGTCTCGGCCAAGGATCAGGGGACCGGCAAGGAGCAGAAGATCACCATCACGGCGTCGAGCGGTCTCCCCAAGGAAGAAGTCGAGCGGATGATGCGGGAGGCCGAGTCACATGCCGAGGAAGACAAGGAACGGAAGGAGACCATCGAGACGCGGAACCAGGGGGACCAGGCGGTGTACACCGCCGAGCGGATGCTGAAGGACGCGGGGGACAAGCTGTCGGCCACTGAGCGTGGGTCCATCGAGAACGCTATCGCCGATGTGAAGAAGGCGCTCGAGTCGGATGACGGCGCGGTGCTCACTCAGGCGATGGAACAACTAACGTCCGTGCAGCACAAGGCCGCCGAGGCGATGTACAAACAGGCTAGTGAGACCCCGCCGCCAGCGGAGCCAGGGCCCGGCGCTCCCGGCGGCGACGCCGCGGCCGACGGGGCGGCGGAGGGCGAGGTCATCGACGCCGAGGTGGTCGAGGAGAAGAAGTAGCCTGGCGAGGAGGCTTTCGATTTTCGATTAGCTCCACTGTGATCTTCGATTAGCTCCACTGTGATCATGGACTTCTACATCATTCTCGGCGTCGAGCGAACCGCGTCGGCTGGGGATGTGAAGCGGGCCTACCGCCGGCTGGCGCGCCGGTATCACCCGGACATCAATCCTGGCGACCGGGAGGCGGCGGCGTTCTTCCGCCGGGTCGCCGAGGCCTACGACACGCTGATCGACCCGGAGCGTCGGCGGGAGTACGACGAGCATGGCCACGTCTATCCGCGGTCGGGCGGGGTCGGCGTCGAGTTCGAGGGGTTCGACTTCTCCCTGCCCTCGACGGGGGAGTCGGCGTCTACCTTCGGTGATCTGTTCGCTGATGTGTTTACCGCGTGGGGCGCGGGTCGTCCACCGGACACGAGCAGCCAGGGTGTAGATCTACACGCCCCGCTGCGGCTCGACTTCGAGGATGCAATGCGTGGGGGGACGCACGAGGTTACCGTGACGCGCGTCGCTCGATGTGACGCCTGTCTTGGGTCCGGCACTAGACGGGTGGTTGAGAGCCGCTGTGCCGGCTGCGCAGGCACCGGTCACATGCGGTGGACCCGAGGCCATATGGTGTTTTCGCGCCAGTGCGGACAGTGCGGCGGCACCGGTCACCGTCGTCTGCGTGCCTGTGGGGCCTGTGGCGCCCAGGGCGTTGTCTCGCGCACCGATGCCGTTGCCGTGAGCGTGCCAGCCGGGGTCGCCGACGGCGCTCGGATCAGGCTGGTCTGTTCTGGTAGCGTCGGGCAACGGAGCGGCACGGCGGGAGATCTCTACGTCACGGTGAGCGTCGACCGGCATCAGCTTTTCCGGCGGGACGGAGACGACTTGCATCTCGTCCTGCCGGTTGCGGTACACGAGGCGGCGCTCGGCGCGCGTGTGGACGTGCCGACCATCAGTACGCCGGCCCGGGTTCGGATTCCGCCGGGCACCCAGTCCGGTCAGCGGTTCCGGGTGCGCGGTCGAGGGGCGCCGTCGCCACAAACCGGAGAAGCCGGGGATCTGGTGGTCGACGTGCGGGTCGTGCTCCCGCGCCTGCTCGATGAGCGCTCGAAGGAGCTGATGCGGGAGCTGGGGCGGATCCACACCGAGGACGTGCGAGCGGGGCTGGTACGATGATCCGACGTCACGCGAGGTGAAAGTGACCGGTCCCCGCGTGGTGCGCCAGAGGACGTGCAAGACGGGCTGCCAGACATTGTTCCTGAGGCGCAACGAGAAAGCGAGCGGCAGATGCCAGGCAAAGGAACCGGGCACGGGTACTTCATGATCAGCGCGGTGGCCCAGCGGTACGACATCCATCCGCAGACGCTGCGCCTCTACGAACGAGAGGGGTTGCTCAAGCCGTCGCGGACTGAGGGCAACACCAGGGTGTACTCTGACGCTGATCTTGAGCAACTGGAGACCATCCTGGCGCTGACCCGTGACCTGGGGGTGAATCTGGCTGGGGTCGAGATCATCCTGAACATGCGCCGCAAGATGGACCGAATGCAGGCAGAGGTTAACGAGTTCATGACCTACGTCAAGCAGGAACTCGCGCGTGGTCTCGGCGATTGGGAGCAGCGGCTGGGCACAGCCCTGGTAAGATCATTGCCGACCGACCTGGTGCGCGCCGACCAGCGCCAGCCGGCCGACGGCACCGAACCGCCTGGCGACCGGGCTCGCGCCTCCAGGGTGGGCGGAGACGTCAACAGGCGCCAGGCAGAAGGCAGTAGGGTGTCGGCGGCTGCGCGGCCTCCGTCAGCGACGCGCTGACGCTCGACAGCCGGTGTCCCGTCTCAGGCGTTGGCCTCATCATGTCCTGTTCGCATTGTAACGATACCGGCTGGCGTATGGTTCCAGAGGACGGCGTGTCCCGAGTCGTACGCTGTGAGTGCTGGCGTCGGGGCGTGGCGCGGACGATGCTGGCCACTGCGCAGATCCCACCGCGGTATCGAGCCTGCGAGCTCGAAACGTTCGTCACCTATGAGAACGAACGATTGTTGCGGGCGGTCGACCGGGCGCGTCGGTTCGTCGAGGCATTTCCGGTGGTCGACAAAGGGCTGCTGCTGATCGGCCCACCCGGCATCGGCAAGACTCATATCGCTGTCTCGGTCCTTCGACAAGTCGTGCTCGAGAAAGGCGTGCGCGGTCTGTACTACGACACGCGTAGTCTGCTCAGCACCATTCGCAGCACCTACAATCCGGTGACCCGAACGTCGGAGGTCGACATACTCCGCCCGGTTATGGAAGCGGAGTTGCTGGTGCTGGACGATCTCGGCGCGGAGCGGCTGACCGACTGGGTGGAAGAGACGATGAATCTCATCGTCAACACCCGCTACAACGACCGCCGGGCAACCATTTTTACCTCGAACTACGAGGACATCCCCGACCCGGAGGTTCTGGATTCGTTGTTGGTTCGCGTCGGTTTTCGCATGCATTCCCGCCTGCGCGAGATGTGCGAGTTCCTCGAGTACGGCGGACCCGACTATCGGGACTTCGAGTTCACTCCGAGCAGCGACGATCTGTATCGCAAGTGGAAGACCCAGCCGAGGCGCAAGCTGCCGGCGCGGACATCGGCGCGGGCCCGGGCACAGCTGAAGTCGGGCCGGACCGAGCTCGGTTGGACCGGCGGCAAAGCGGGCGGCTAATGGTTGGACGGCTCGACGGAACGGGTGCGTCACCGCTTGGGCTGTATCTCCACATCCCATTCTGCGAAGCGATCTGCAACTACTGCAATTTCAACCGGGGACTGCTCGACGTCGGACTGAAGCGCCGTTATCTCGAAGCGTTGAGCCGGGAAATCGAGAGCTCCCTCGACGGGGGCCGGGTCGACTCGGTGTTCTTCGGCGGCGGCACGCCGTCGGTGCTTGCGCCGGCCGAGGTGTTCGGGCTGATCGCACGGTGCCGGTCGACCTTCGACCTCGATCCCGATGCGGAGATCACGCTTGAAATGAACCCGGAAACCGCGTCGCGTGACCGGCTTGAGGGGTATCTGGCGGCCGGTGTGACGCGCCTCAGTATGGGCGTGCAGTCGTTCCGGGACGAGGAACTGGGGCGGCTCGGACGGCGCCACACGGCAGACCGTGCGATCGAGGCGTTCGATCTGGCCCGGGCCGTGGGATTCGACGACGTCAGTCTGGATCTCATGGCCTGGCTGCCGGAGCAGACGGTGTCACACTGGATCGAATCGGTTGAAACGCTGGTCGGCCTTGGTCCAGACCACGCGTCGCTTTACCTGCTCGAGTTGTATCCCAATGCGCCACTGCGTGAGGAGATGGCGAGGGGAGGCTGGTCGCAGGCGCCGGACGAGGTCGCGGCCGAGATGTATCACGTCGGGCTCGACCAACTCGACGCGGCGGGGTATCGTCAGTACGAGATCTCGAATGTGGCCCGGCCCGGTCGGATGTCCCGACATAACTTGAAGTACTGGTCCGATGGCGCATGGCTGGGGTTCGGGTGCGGCGCGCACTCGACATGCGAGGGGCGGCGGTGGCACAACGTGACCGAGATCGGCACCTACATCAACCGTCTGAGCGGCGGGGTGAGCCCGTTGGCTAGCCAGCGGACCATGTCAGCTGAGGAGCGTTTGACCGATAGGTTGTTTCTGGGTCTGCGCCTATCGGAGGGCGTGGACGTGACGGCGGTCGCGCAACGCTACGCGGTCGATGTCTGGGCGCGCTGGGGGAAGGAGCTGGTCCCCTTCGTCGAGGCTGGGGTCCTCGCCCGTGACCGCAATCGGCTGCGCCTGACACGGAACGGGATGCTGCTTGCCAACGAGGTGATGCGTGTGTTCGTCTAGGGGATGGCCACCGAGGGCGGTCCACTCCTGCCTGGGGCTCGGCGGACCCGCCGAAGCCCGGGCGATGGAGGAAGGGCTGAGCCGTCCACTGCGCCCGGTGCGGCAGGGAGGCGCGGTATCGACGGCATGTGGATAACCGGTCGAAGGCGCGGGGACCGTGTGCGCGCGGCGGTGCTGGTCGCGGCGGCGTTCGGGATTGGTGTGGTCTGGGGTGGGAGCGGCGCGGTGCGGGGGATGACGCGCAGTGCAACCGTGACCCAGACGCCGCGGGTCTTCAGCGCCGAGACCGGGATGCTGCTCGACTACGTCAAGGCAGGTCAAACCGACGCGTTCGAGGGTGCCATGACGCGGGTGGGAGTGGCGCTCACCAGCAGCGCGGCGGCGGACCGGCGGCGGCAGGCGGTCGGGTGGAAGATCTACAAAGCCGCGGAGCCGCTTCCCGGTGACGTAGTGTTGTATGTTTCAGTCCTCGAGCCGGTCGTGACTGGGGCGGACTACTGGGTGCCCCAGATCTTGAACGAGGCATTCCCGACGGAGGTGCAGACGCTGTACGAGACCTACGCCGGGGCGTTCGCGGACGGTCAGATGCTCTTGAACCTCATCCCCGTCAGCGGGTTGTGAGCGGCCGCCAGGAGCGGCGTCCAGACATCGGGCGCACGGAATCGTTTGGCTCAGCGGCTTGGTACGGTAGAGTGGCCCCCTTTGGGCAGGCCACACTGGCATGAAGGAGGAGTACATGCGGACGATGCTGAGTAAGCAGTCTCGGAAGAGCCGGGTCTGGATGGGCACGGCGGTGGTGGCGGCACTCGCCATCGGCGTGCTGTTAGGGAGCTCGTTTGCGCCGCGGTCCGAAGCGGCGGCGCAACCGGTGCTGAATTTCAGTGGTGGGTCCGGCCTGCTGATGAACTACGTGGCGCCGGGGGCCACGGCCGATTTCGAGCGCGTCATGCGGACTTACGGTGAGGCGCTCGTTGGGAGTGACAACGCTCAATACAATCAGATGGGTGCGGGCCTGAAGGTCTTCCGCGCCGCTGAGCCGGGTCAGAACAACACGGTGCTCTATTTGTGGGTCGTCGACCCCGTCGTGTCGGGAGCCAACTACGCTGTCGCAAATGTGCTCAACGACGAGATGCCGTCCGAGGTGCAGGATCTCTATGACGCCCTGGTCGCATCGATGGAAGGTGGCGGGCAGCAGACGATCAACATGAACCTCGTGATGGAATTCTAGCCAGGCTGCTTTAGCACGACCTGTCGGTATCTGCCTTCTGGGGCCGGGGTTGGCGTCACGGCGTGTGGGATGAGCGCGTCGCTCCAGCCCCTGCTGCGGCGTCCCCGGGCTGGGAAGACTCCGCGCAGAGCCTCACTAGAACCCGAGGTTGAGTCCCGCGTAGAGCCGCTGGTGCGTGTCGTGCTGGGGTGAACCACGGAGCGTGAAGACGCGGTAGTCCAGTCGCAGACGGATCGGTCCAGCGACCGCGATCTTGACGCCGGCACCAGTATTGACGCCTCCGCTGGTCGCCTCGAGACCGCTCCCGGTCTCCTGGTACAGCCCCCCACCGACGGTTCCGTAGAACTGCAGCCCCGAGATCCCGAACGGCGTCTGGACTAGGAGATTAAACATGCCGGTCCGGAGCCCAGGCGCGCCAGCTGCCTGATCTACCGCCGTGTCGGAAAACTCGAACTCGAAGCCCACGACGATCAACGAGAGCCCCACACCGAAGCCACGGACTTGGCGGTTCGACGGGGTGGCGTTCGTGCCCACGAAGGCGGTCAGGTCCGCGTCAGCGGGCGCCGCGGCACACAGCATCACAACAAGTAGGGCCAGGGTGATGAGGAATAGGCGCATGCGCGTTGCGGTGATCTGACCATCCATCATTGGTTGGTTCCGGCATGGTATCAGAGTCGTCTCGGCGCCACGTCTGGCAGGAGTACGCCGGTTTGGCGGTGTGATAGAGTGACCGCACCCGATGGACCCGCGGTCCACCGACGAGCAGCGCCGCCCCCGCCACACTGTTCGAGAGTTCGCTAAAGCCGCCACGGCGCCCCGTGCTACGGAGTGGGATCTGGCCCAGTGCATGCCGATCGAATCGCCGCCCAGGCTCGTCAACCTCGGGCCGATGGGCGCTCAGTTTCCTGACTGCCTTGGTGGCGCCGCCATGACGATCAGCGAAGGATTCGTGGAGGTGGTGCCCGTACTCGACGCCGACCGGATTGGCACCGCAAGACAGCATTTGGTCCTAGGCGCATGAATGCCGACGCCGACCGGCTGGCCGGGGCGGTGCTCACCGCCGATTGTCGGGCGATCGCTCGGGCGATCACGATGGTCGAGGCCAAGGGCAGGTCGGCGGCGGCGATCATCAAGGCGGTCTATCCTCGCAGCGGACGGGCGTATGTGATCGGAGTGACCGGGGCCCCGGGTGTGGGGAAGAGTACTCTCGTCGATCGGATAACGGCGGCGCTGCGTTCCCGCGACCGCACGGTTGGTGTGCTGGCCGTGGACCCGACCAGCCCGTTCAGCGGTGGCGCCGTGCTGGGCGATCGGGTGCGGATGCAGCGGCATGTAGGCGACCCCGGTGTGTTCGTGCGAAGCATGGCGACGCGCGGGCAACTCGGCGGTCTAGCGCGCGCGACCGATGATGCGGTAGTGATCCTGGATGCCGGTGGGTTCGAGGTGATCGTCATAGAGACGGTCGGTGTCGGTCAGGCGGAGATCGAGATATCCCGCACGGCGGATATGTCGATCGTCGTGACCATGCCCGGGTCCGGTGACAGCGTGCAAGCGCTGAAGGCTGGCATCCTGGAGATCGCCGATCTGTTCGTCGTGAACAAGGCAGACCACGATGGTGCGGATCACGCGGTGGCCACGATAGAGGCGATGCTGAGTCTGAAGGAGTATGGCCCAGATGATTGGCGGCCACCGGTGCTGCAGACTCGCGCGACGGACGGCATCGGGGTCGATGAGCTCCTGGACGCGGTGGATCGGTTTCGCGCGCGTGGCGGTGCGGTGCTCGGGCAACGACGCCGGGCGCGTTTCCGCGCCCGGGTCCGGCAGCTGATGTCGGACCGCTTCCTCGAGCACACCGAGTATCACGAGCTCGAGCCGGGTGTCTTTAACTGGTGGGTTGACCGGGTGACCGCGGCCGAAGTTGACCCGTATACGGCCGCTGACGAGATCCTCGAGCGCGTCCTGGGTGGCGTACGCAGCGCCCGCAAGCCAGGTGAGCCGCTCGAACGTCCCGTGGATGGCCGTCAGGCAGCCGGAGTGCCACGAAGAACCCGTACCTCGAACGGGGGGTAGCGTGCCGGGCGGATGAATCTGTTTAAGCACAGGGAGCGCCATGCGATGAAGGTGGTTCTCGATCACGTCGGCATCGCGGTCCGCGATCTGGATGAGGCGGTGGCGTTTTACCGGGATGCCTTGGGGTTGGAGATCCAGGGCGTTGAGGAGGTGCCGTCGCAGCACGTGCGCGCGCAGCTCGTGCCGGTCGGTGGAGCTGCACTTGAGTTGCTCGAAGCCACCTCGGAGCAGTCGGCGATCGCGCGCTCGATCGGGCGGCGCGGTCCTGGACTGCACCATCTCACGCTCCGGGTCGACGACATTGCGGCCGTCCTCGCGAGGCTCAAGGCTCGCGGCATCAGACTGATCGACGAGAAGCCCCGTCCGGGCGCTTGTGGGAGCCTGGTGGCGTTCATCCATCCGACCGCCGTGCACGGCGTTCTGGTGGAGCTCAAGGAAGATCCCGGAGTCGGCGAATCGAAAGGCGAGGAAGGACTGTAGTGGTGGGCAACGAGCAGACAGCAATGCAGATCGGGGTGATCGGCGGCAGCGGCCTGTACAAGATGGACGCGTTGACGGACCGCGAGGAGGTCCGTGTAACCACGCCGTTCGGAGATCCCTCCGCTCCCTACATCGTAGGCACGCTCAACGACCGGCGTGTGGCGTTTCTGGCCCGGCACGGGAAGGGCCATAGGCTGATGCCGTCGGAGCTCAATTTCCGCGCCAATATCTTCGGGTTTAAGACGCTCGGCGTCGACTGGATCCTGTCCGCCAGTGCCGTCGGGAGTCTCCAGGAAGTGTATCGCCCGCTCGACATAGTCATTCCGGACCAGTTCCTGGATCGTACCCGTGGGCGGCTCAGCACGTTCTTCGGCGGTGGTATTGTGGCCCACGTCGGGTTCGCCCAGCCGTTCTGTCCCGTGCTCAGCGACATCGTCTTCGATTCGGCTACCGCCACCGGGGCCAGCGTCCATCGCGGTGGGACATACGTGTGCATGGAAGGGCCGCAGTTCTCGACGCTGGCCGAGTCGCGGCTGTATCGCTCCTGGGGGATGGACGTTATCGGGATGACGAATCTACAGGAGGCGAAGCTCGCCCGGGAAGCCGAGATCTGCTATGCGACGCTGGCGCTGGTGACCGACTACGATTGCTGGCACGAGGGACACGACGACGTGACCGTAGATATGATTATCGCCACTCTGAGTCAGAACGCCGTGACGGCGCAAGCGGTTGTGGCCGACGCCGTCGCCCGGCTGCCGGTCGCCCGCGGATGCGGGTGCGGTGCGGCGCTCGGCTCGGCTATCATTACGCAGCCGGATCTGATTCCACCGGACGTGAAGCGCGATCTGGCGCCGATTATCGGTAAGTACGTGCCGGAGTAGTAACGACGTCAGGTGGTGTCGCTGTTTCGGCACTCGCAACGAGCCAGGAGCGCGTGATCAGCGGGCCGTTTACCGAGTGCGCTTCAGACGGAAGCCCCGCGCGAGAGTCGGAGCATGACCGCGTCCGATGGCGGACCTGGACGCCACGGGATTCCAGAAGAGAGCACAGCCCATTGCAGCCAATCCTCACGGTCGGGTCCGTCGCGTTCGATTCCATCAAGACACCGTTTGGAGAAGTCTCGCGTGTGGTCGGGGGCGCCGCCACGTATTTCAGCATCGCGGCATCCTTCTTCACCGATGTACGTATGGTGGCGGTCGTCGGTGACGACTTCGTGGAGGAGCAGATGCGGGTCTTCTCCGGCCGTCGTATCGACCTGACCGGGCTGCAACGTGTGCCTGGCGAGACCTTTCGCTGGAAGGGCGAATACAGTTTTAATCTCAACAGCCGCGAGACGATTTACACCCACCTCAACGTTTTCGACCAGTTTCGCCCGGTGTTGCCGGAGAGCTACCGACCGACACCGTTCGTGTTTCTCGCCAACATCCACCCGGCGTTGCAGTTGCAGGTACTCGACCAAGTGAGCGCGCCGCAGTTCGTCGCCGCCGACACGATGAACTACTGGATCGAAGGCACGCCGGCCGAGTTGCGGCAGGTGCTCGAGCGGGTCGACGCGCTCGTGATCAACGACGAGGAGGCCCGCGAGCTGAGCGGTGAGGCGAACCTCGTGAAGGCGGCGCGCGCCATCCAGCGTATGGGACCCAAGCTGCTGATCATCAAGCGGGGCGAGTACGGCGTCCTCATGACAGGCGACCAGGGGTTCTTCGCCGCTCCGGCGATGCCGCTCGAGGAGGTGTCTGACCCGACCGGTGCCGGGGACACGTTTGCCGGCGGATTCATGGGGTATCTGGCCGCCGCCGGGGAGATCACCGAAGCGGTCGTTACCCGCGGTGTCATCGCGGGCAGCGCGCTGGCCTCCTTCGCGGTCGAGGACTTCGGGCTCGATCGACTGTTGCGGCTAACACCGGCTGAGCTGCGCGACCGGTTCGACGCGTTCAAGCGCCTGACGCACTTCGAAGCGTTATGACGATGCGTGTCGGAGGCACGTTGGAGCTCGCCCGCCGCCCGCGTGCGTGGCTTGCGCAGGGATTCCTGATCGTGACACTGGCCTGGATGCTGATGCTGGTGACGGTGCCGTTACTACTGGCCCACGAGACGGGCGAACGTGCCGTGACGGCGACCTCAGCCGGTACCTATCTGGTCGGTAGCATCATCTGTCACCAGCGACCGGATCGGTCGTTCCGGCTTCGTGGGGTGCAGATGCCGGTCTGCGCACGGTGCGCTGGGCTGTATCTAGGCGCAACGGTCGGAGTCCTGCTGGCCGGTGCCGGCGTCCCGTTTCGGAGGTTGGCGGACGGGTGTTCTGGCATCCTACACGTCGTACTCGATGTCACGTCCAGCCAGTGCACGGCGCAACGCAGGCGTAATCAGGCAGGATGCGGCGTGGGCGCCACGCCGCCGGTCGAGATACCCGGCCGGGAAGCCGGTCGCGAATCCCCGCTCGGGAACTTCACGTCCGGTGGAGGCCGGATGACAGCCTTGGGGTCGTCGCCGTCGCTCCACCTGATGGTGCTGGCGGCAGCGGGGCCGACGGGTGTGACTTGGCTGGCGGAAGCTGTCGGGTGGCTGCCATACGCAGATGGGCTGCGGGCCGTGGCGGCGGTGCCGCTGGGAGTGGCGGTGACATGGGTCGCAAGTCTCGTGATTCGCGGCGAGCTCGCGTAGCGGCGAAGCCAGGCCCGGTCGTGTCCGATCCCGATACGAGTCTGGCGATGGCGGTCGCCGCGCTCGGCTGGGTGATTCCCGGGGGCGGGCATCTCTGGCTGGGGCGGCGCCAGAAGGGTCTCATCTTCCTGGTCATCTTGCCCCTGATGTTCGCCATCGGATTGTGGCTCGAGGGACGGCTCTTTCCGCTCGACCCGGGCCAGCCGCTTTCCCTGCTGGCGGCGCTCGCGGATCTCGGGAACGGCCTGCCGTATCTGATTGCAACCGTCAGTGGGCTTGGCGAAGGTCGCGTCGTGGCCGCGACCTTCGAGTATGGCAATACGTTCACGATCGTATCCGGGCTGCTGAACATGCTGGTCTGTCTTGACGCCTACGACGTGGCGCTCGGCCGGAAGTAGTCCCCGATGCAGAGCCACTTCTTCCTGATGGTGATCTTCGCGGGGTTCGTGTCGCTGGTCTTCGCTGTGATTATGAAGGACGAACCGGTAGACCAGGTGAAGTTCGGCGGCATGCTTTTCGTGAGCTTCGTGGCCACGGCCGTGGTGTTTGGCTGGATCTTGTACCCGTTTCCGTTGTGATCCGTGGTGACAGCGTGACGTTCGCGAGACACTTCTGGTCGCGTCAGGAGCGAAGCGCGGCCCGGCGACGTCGCACCGACGACTGGCTGGGCGGTCGGACGGCATGAGGCGTCGCGTACGGATCTGGGGACCGGCTTGGGCGATGATGGTGCTCATCTTTGTCCTGTCCTCGATGTCGCGGCTGCCGCCTGGCGCCGAGCGCGTCGACGACGGTGTGGCGCATGCACTGGAGTACGGTGTCCTCGCGGCGTTGCTGCTGCGGGGGCTCGCCGACGCGAGCTGGCAGGGTGTGACCGGCTGGGCCGCCTGGCTTTCCGTGCTGCTGGCAGTTCTCTACGGTGTCACTGATGAGTTGCATCAGGCCTTCGTGCCGGAGCGCACGACCGAGGTTGCCGATCTGACCGCAGACGCCGTTGGGGCGATGGTGGCAGTCGGCCTGATCCGGACCTGGCAGTCCGTGGTGAAAGCCCAGCATCGCACCGACTGTGACGTGGCGCCAGACTGACATGGGGCGATAAGAGAGAAAGCGTCGCCGCCGCTCGGCTACCACGCGGCGGTCACCTCGGACTGCTGAAGTATAGTGACGGATAGTAGACACCCATGAGTGACGATCAGGTGCTGACCTCGCGCGACGGCGCCGTCGCGACGGTGACCGTCAACCGTCCTGCGGTGCTGAACGCTCTCGACGCGCGCACTGTCCGGACCCTCACGGGGGTGATGACCGATCTGGGGCAGGACGAGGAGATCCGCTGCGTCGTGCTGACCGGTGCCGGTGATCGCGCCTTCGTCGCCGGGGCGGACATCGACGAATTGGCGCGTCTGACACCGACTGCCGCCCGCGCGGTGTCGGTTGCAGGGCACCGGCTGTGCGCCTTGATCGAGGGTCTGGGCAAGCCGGTCATCGCCGCGATCAACGGTTTCGCGCTCGGGGGAGGCTGCGAGATCGCCATGGCGTGCACGTTCCGGATCGCCGTTACGACGGCGAAGATCGGTCAGCCGGAGATTGCCCTGGGGCTGATTCCCGGGTTCGGCGGCACGCAGCGTCTGCCGCGTTTGGTCGGCCGGGGCCGCGCGCTCGAGCTGCTCCTGACCGGGGCGCCGATCGACGCAGAAGAGGCCAGGCGGATCGGGTTGGTTAATCGAGTGGTGCCGCCGGCGGCGCTGGCCGATGAGATGAGGCGGCTCGCCGTGACCCTGGCGGCGCAAGCCCCCGTGGCGGTTCGGCACATCCTCGAGTCGGTGCATCGCGGTTTGGACATGCCCCTCGCCGAGGCGGCGGCGTTCGAGGCGTCGATGTTCGGTCTGGTGTACGCGAGCGAGGATGTGCGCGAAGGCACCACCGCCTTTTTAGAAAAGCGCACACCGCGGTTCACGGGGCGCTAGGCACCGTGATGGAGACTCCGACGTCGACCGGGGGGGTGAGCGACTGCAGGGTTGGCATTGTCGTATCGACCTACAACGACTTTGTCACCAACCGATTACGGGACGGCGCGGTCGAGGCGTTACAGGCAGCCGGCGTCGCGGCCGACGCGATCGTGGTGGTCACCGTGCCGGGCGCGTTCGAGATTCCCCAGGCGGCGCACAAGCTGTCAGCGTCCGGTGGGGTGGACGCGGTTGTCTGCCTCGGATGTGTGATCCGCGGGGAGACGCCGCACTTCGACTTCCTTGCGTCGGCCGTGGCGCACGGCATCACGATGGTGGCGCTCTCCAGCGGGATTCCGACCACGTTCGGAGTGCTCACGACCAACTCGGCCGAGGAGGCGTTGGCGCGCGCCGGGTCTGGTGCCGCGAACAAGGGGTGGGAGGCGGCCGAGGCGGCCCTGGAGATGATCCGGCTGTTCCGCCGGCTGACGCCACTGGAGCCGGAGCCCGGACGGTGAGTGCGGCGCGGTCTGCTCGCGACGAACGCCACCGCGGCCGCGTGGCGGCGCTCCAGTTGCTCTATCAGCGGGAGGTCGGCGGCGCGACCGGGGCGGAGCTAGAGGAGGCGGTGCGGTGTTACTGGGTCGGGCATTCCTCAGGCCCAGCCCACCGGGTGTTCGCGACGACTCTGCTGGATGGTGTCATCGAGGCGTTGGACCGGATCGACCCGCTCCTCGAGACGGCGGCGGATAACTGGCGCCTCTCTCGGATGGCGGTGGTGGACCGGGCAATTCTGCGACTTGGGGTCTACGAGCTGCTGGCCGCCGTGACGCCCCCTGCGGTCGTGATAGACGAGGCGCTGGAGCTGGCGAAGCGTTACGGCGGTGAACAATCCGCCGGCTTCGTCAATGGTGTGCTCGATGCCGTCAAGTGCCGCCTGGAGGAGGGGGCTGACTAGCCCGGACCCTGTGCCGAGCTCGAAGCTCCCGGTTCCCAGCCTGCTGTCCTGGAGCCGAGGGCTGAAGGCGGACCTCAGGCGGGAGTCACGAGCGACCGAGGGCGTCGCTGTATGCTGCGGTGACCTGTCGATGTGCCGGAGACCGGCGCGCAGCCACGACTGGATCCATGTCTGAACCTCGAGAGAGTGACCTGCGCGTACAACGGCGCGCCAACCTGGCGGCGCTCGTCGAGCTCGGCGTGCCGGCGTACCCGCATGCGTTTCGGTGTACTGACACCGTGTCGGCAATCGTGACCGCGCACGGCGAGACCGGCGGCGCCGATCTGGAAACCGCGCAGATCCAGACCACGTCAGCTGGCCGGGTCCTGATCATCCGGAGTTTCGGCAAGGCCAGGTTCTTCGTGATCTCGGACGGGGTGACCCGGCTGCAGGTCTACGTTCGGCAGGACGCCCTGTCCGAGCGGGACTTCAAGATCGCGGCGTTGCTGGACATCGGGGATCTCATCGGGGTCGAGGGGCGGCTTTTCCGAACCCGTTCCAATGAGCTTACAGTCTGGGCCTCGCGGCTCGAGTTTCTCGCCAAGTGCCTCGTACCGTTGCCTGAGAAGTGGCATGGACTGACTGACGTCGAGACCCGGTACCGCCAGCGGTATGTGGACCTGATCGTCAACCCGACGTCGCGTCGGGTGTTCGAGCTCCGCGCGCGGGTGCTGACGACGATCCGGGCCTTTCTGACGGACCGGGGCTATCTCGAGGTCGAGACTCCGATGATGCAGCCGGTTGCTGGTGGCGCGCTGGCCCGGCCGTTCGTGACACATCACAATGCGCACGACATGCCGCTCTACCTGCGGGTGGCGCCCGAGTTGTATCTCAAGCGCCTGGTCGTGGGCGGTGTCGCACGGGTCTTCGAGATCAACCGAAATTTCAGGAACGAGGGTGTCTCGACCCGGCATAATCCGGAGTTCACAATGTTGGAGTTCTATCAGGCCTACAGCGACTATCAGGACCTGATGGCGATGACTGAGCAGTTGCTGGCTACCGTCGCACGCGAGGTCACCGGGGGTGACGAAGTGACCTTTGGCGAGCAGACCTTGTCGTTCCGTCCGCCATACCCGCGTGTACCGCTTCGGCAAGCGGTTCGCGAGGCAGTTGCCGCGCATCTCGGCGTGCCCGTGTCCGAACAGGATCTGCGGATGCGAGACACCACGGCGGCGCTGGCCACCCGGCTCGGGCTGAAGCCGGCCCCCGACCAGGGGGCCGGGAAGATCACGGTCAGGATCTTCGAGACACTGTGTGAGCCATCGCTGATCCAGCCTACCTTCATCCACGACTTTCCGACCGAGGTGTCACCGCTCTCCAAGCAGCGTGACGACGATCCGGACACCGTGGAGCGCTTCGAGCTGTTCGTGGCTGGTATGGAGCTGGCCAACGCCTTCAGCGAGCTCAACGACCCTGTCGAGCAGCGCCGCCGGTTCGAGGCTCAGTTGCGCAACCGTCAGGGGGGCGACCTCACGGCGCACCAGATGGACGAAGATTATATCCTGGCGCTCGAGTACGGCCTGCCGCCGACTGCGGGTGAAGGGGTCGGGGTCGATCGGCTCGTGATGGTGTTGACCGACAGTCCGTCGATCCGTGACGTCGTTCTGTTCCCGCTCCTGCGCTCAGGCAAGGCGGGCTCTGACGACGCGCCGCCTCACAGCCCAGCCACGTGAAGGGAGGTTTTCGCGGTCATCGCGGAAGACAGGCGATCACAACGCCAGTCCGCCGTCACGATACACTCTGTTCAAGGAGTCTCGTCCGAAGCCCGATCTCATGACCCCGCGCTTCGAGCTTTACATTGCGACCCGGTATCTGCTCGCGCGTCGCCGGCAGGCATTCATCTCGCTCATCTCCGTGGTCTCCACCGCGGGGGTAGCGGTCGGCGTCATGGCGCTGGTGATCGCGCTGGCGCTCATGACTGGGATGCAGCAGGAGCTGCGTGACCGGATCATCGGCGCGTCGGCGCACGTCTACGTGTGGAAGCTCACCGGCGGCGGGTTCGACGACTACCGCGAGGAGGTCCGGAAGCTCAGTGTGGTGCCGGGTGTGATTGCGGCAGCTCCGTCGATACTCGGCAAGGCGGTGGCCACGGCCGGTGGCGGCGAGGCGTTCATTTCCATCAAGGGCATTGATCCGGACCTGGAGGAGGAGGTCACCGAGGTCGCCCGCTCAGTGCGGCACGGCAGTTTGAAGGCGTTGTACGAGTCGCAGGAAGTGGGGCTCGGTGGGGTGGTCATCGGGGAGGAACTCGCGTTGCAGCTGGGGGCGTTCGTGGGCGACGTCGTGACGGTGCTGACGCCGCAGAGCTCGACCCTCTCGCCGATGGGTATGATCCCGCGTCCGCGCCAGCTCACAGTGGTTGGCATTTTCAGTCTCGGGTTGTACGAGTACGACAACGCGTACGGGTTCGTCACGATCGACGTGGCCGGCCGGTTGTTCAACAAAGACCGGGTCGACATGATGGAGCTGCGTGTGGCGGATCTCGACGACGCGCCGGTCGTGGCACGCGCGGTCCCCGAGACCGTCGGACCAGGATATCTGGCCGAGGACTGGTCCCAGATGAACCGGGCCCTGTTCTCGGCGCTCCGGCTCGAGAAGATGGCGATCTCGATCACCATCGGACTGATTATGATGGTTGCAGCGCTCAACATCGTGGCGTCGCTGATCCTCCTCGTGATGGAGAAGAGCCGGGACATCGCCATCCTGAAGACCATGGGAGCCACGTCACGCAGCATCCGCGGCATCTTCATCCTGCAGGGCGGCATCATCGGGTTGGTCGGGACGGCGGTCGGGGCGGTGTGTGGATTCGCCATCTCCCATTTCGCCGATCACTATCAGTTGATTCAGGTGCCGATCGACGTGTACGACATCGCGTGGGTCCCGTTCACGATCGAATTCGCAGAGTTTTTCCTCGTCATCGGCGCCGCACTGCTGATCTGTTTACTCGCCACGCTCTATCCCTCCCGTCAGGCCTCCCGTCTCGACCCGGCTGAGGCGCTGAGGTATCAGTGATGACCTGGAAAACAGGAGGCGGAGGACCGCCTAACTGTCTCCTGTCGCCTGTCTCATGACCGTGTCCGTTCTCCCCATGCCTTTCGTGGACGTTCGCGCGCTCGCCAAGTCCTACACCGTGGGTGATCGTCAGCTACCGGTGCTTCGAGGGCTCGATCTGGCCGTCGAGAAGGGCGAGATGGTCGCCATTGTCGGCGCATCGGGAGTGGGGAAGAGCACCCTGTTGCAGCTGGTCGGCGGGCTCGACAAGATCGACGCGGGCACTATACGGATCGGTGGCACCGACATGACGGCTGCCGACGACGACGCACGTGTCACGTTCCGAAACCGGCAGGTCGGGTTCGTGTTCCAGTTTCATCATCTGCTGCCGGAGTTCACAGCGGCCGAGAACGTGGCGATGCCATTGCGGATTGCCAGAATGTCGGCCTGCGCGGCGCGACCGCTCGCCGAGACGCTCCTGAGGGAGGTCGGACTCGGTGACCGGGTGTCGCATCGGCCCGGAATGCTGTCCGGCGGCGAGCAGCAACGCGTGGCGGTTGCGCGGGCACTGGTCATGAAGCCGGCGCTGTTGCTGGCTGATGAACCGACCGGCGACCTCGACACACAGACCGGTGAGGAACTGCAGGCCCTGCTGCGCCGGATGCACACGGCCTATGGGCTCACGTCGCTCATTGCCACCCACAATATGCGGCTAGCCGGGTCCTGCGACCACGTGCTGCGGCTTGAGAATGGGCGTCTCCGCCCTGTGTGAACCGGCCGTGGGGGCCGTAAATCATTATTCCCCATGCACTTTCTGGTCAAATCCCTAGCCTGGCATCGGCCCGGCTTTGCCTGTCTTCGGCCAGCTTTGCCTTATAATGGACGACGTAGTTGTCTGAGCTTCCTCGACCATGTCCAGCGTCGAGAGGATCCTATGTTCGAGCGCTACACGGAGCGGGCACGTCGGGTGCTGTTCTTTGCCCGTTACGAGGCGAGCCAGCTCGGGAGTATCTCGATCGAGACAGAGCACCTGCTATTGGGACTGATCCGGGAAGGCAAGGGCCTGACGAGCCGCATCTTCGCGCGGTCGCACCTCTCGCTTGAGGGGATCCGGAAGGAGATTGAGGGGCGGACCGTCTTCCGGGAGAAGGTCTCCACTTCGGTGGAGATTCCGTTCAGCACCGAGACCAAGCGTGTACTGCAGTTCGCCGCCGAAGAGGCTGATCGGCTGCTGCACAACTACGTGGGGACCGAGCATCTGTTGCTCGGCATTCTCCGCGAGGAGCGCAGCGTGGCGGCATCGATCCTGGTCGAGAAGGGGATGCGTCCGAACACGGTGCGCGAGGACATCGTCCAGTTGCTGAACGAGAAGACGACGCTGACGCGCGTCAAGGAAACGCCCCTCCTGGCGGAGTTCAGCCGCGACCTCACCGACAGCGCGATGAAGAACTTGCTGGACCCGCTGGTCGGTCGGACGACTGAGATCGAACGGGTGCAGCAGGTGCTCTGCCGCCGATCGAAGAACAACGCCGTGCTGATCGGCGAGCCCGGCGTGGGCAAGACCGCGATCGTCGAGGGGCTCGCCCAGCGGATCGTCAGCGGGGACGTACCGCACTTCCTCGCTGACAAACGTGTTCTCGCGATCGACATCTCGCTCATCGTCGCCGGCACGAAGTATCGGGGTCAGTTCGAGGAACGGCTCAAGGCGATCATGAAGGAGCTGACCGAGAACCCCAACGTCATTGTCTTCATCGACGAGCTGCATACGCTCGTGGGTGCCGGATCCGCGGAAGGGTCGCTCGACGCGGCGAACATCCTGAAGCCGGCCCTGTCACGGGGCGAGATCCGCTGCGTGGGCGCGACGACCCCGGCGGAGTATCGGAAGTACATCGAGAAGGACCGCTCGCTCGAACGCCGGTTCCAGGCGGTCAAGGTCGCTCCCCCCAGCGAGACCGAGGCGCTCGAGGTGCTGCTGGGAATCAAGGACCGCTATCAGAGTTTCCACCACGTCGTGTACACGGCGGAGGCGATCGAGGCCGCGGTCTATCAGTCGAGTCGCTACATCACCGAGCGGTTTTTGCCGGACAAGGCGATCGACCTGCTGGATGAAGCCGGGTCTAGGGCCAAGCTGCGCGGGGCGGGTTACAGCGAGGAGTTTGGCGACATCAACCGCAACATCCGGGTGGCCGTCGAGCAGATGGAGAGTGCGGCGGCGCAGAAGGACTTCGAGAAGGCGCAGTTTTTCAAGGAGCAGGAGGTCATCGCGCGCGAGAGCCTGCAGTTCGTGCGGGAGAAGTTCGATGTCAAGGCCGGGTCGAGGCCCGTCGAGGTGGGCAAGCAGGATATCGACGAGGTGGTGTCGACCTGGACTGGCGTCCCGCTGACCTCGATCAACCAGGATGAAAGTGACAAGCTGCTCCGGATGGAGGCTGAGCTCCACCGGCGGGTCATCAGCCAGGATCACGCCATTTCGGCGCTCTCGCGCGCCATCCGACGGTCGCGTGCCGGGCTCAAGTCACCTAATCGCCCTGTGGGCAGCTTCGTGTTTCTCGGTCCGACGGGGGTCGGCAAGACCGAGCTGGCGCGGGCGCTGGCCAATTTCCTGCTCGGCAGCGATGCCGCGCTGATCCGGTTCGACATGTCCGAGTACATGGAAAAGCACTCCGTGTCGAAGCTTATTGGGTCCCCTCCGGGCTACGTGGGGTATGAAGAAGGCGGCCAGCTGACCGAGAAGGTCAAGCGCAATCCGTACTCCGTGGTGCTGCTTGACGAGATCGAGAAGGCCCATCCCGACCTTTTCAATATTCTGCTCCAGGTATTCGAGGATGGCCATCTGACTGACGGGCTTGGGAATCGTGTCAACTTCAAGAACACGATCATCATCATGACGTCGAACATCGGGGCCCGCTTCATTCAGAAGAAAGCCTCGCTCGGGTTCCAGCCGTCGGATGCTAAGGAGATTCAGCGCAGCGTCACGGACATGGTGCTGGGCGAGGTCAAGCGGACGTTCAATCCGGAGTTCGTGAACCGGGTCGACGAGGTCATTGTGTTCGAGGCGCTGGTGGACGAGGATCTGCGTCAGATCACAGCGATGCTCGTCGGCCAGCTGAACGAGCACCTCTGTGACCGTAAGCTCCAGATCACGCTGACACCTGAGGTGGTCGACTGGGTTATCGAGATGACCTGCAAGGACCGATCCTATGGTGCGCGGCCCCTGCGTCGAGCGATCCAGCGTTATGTCGAGGACCCCCTCTCCGAAGAGTTGATTCGTGGGCGCCTGCGCGACGGAGAGATCGAGGTGTATCTCGATGGGGGCGAGCTGACCTATCGGGACGTAGAGCGAACATACACCGGCCGTCGGCTGACGGCGGCCGTCTAACGAGTAAGACGGTGTCTGTCTACGCCCGCCGAGCGGGTGGGATGGCGCAACCGCGCCGACGGGAAAGTTCATGAGAAATACGGTGATTCAGACTTGGCTCAGGTTGGCGGTGGGGCTACTCGCCGTGGCGTGCGCCGGGCTGGCGCCGGTCGCCGCTGAGGCCGGCCCGGCCGAGGCGATCGTCATCGGCGAGCAGGCGCAGGCGGCGTTGCCGCCGCCTGACTCGCCGCCGCTGTTCACCACGGTCGAGCTGCGGTTCCCGAACCAGGGGAACGTGTCGAGCGTCGATGGCCAGACGTATCTCTACTACATGGAGATCGACGACTTGGTCAGCCTGCCGTCGCAGGGACGTTGGACACCGTTCGACGAGACCGTCGAGCGGATGCTGATCGCGGACTTCAAGCGATTGTGGGGCACCGAGTTCCTGAGCGACCTAACGATCGAGATCATCGATGACCCGTACCCGAACGGCGTTTCTGGCAAACGGGCGGTGTTCCTGATGGAAGAGCGCGAGCGAGTTCGTATCGTGACCTTCGATGGGTCCGACGAGTTTGAGCGGTCGGACATCGACGAGATGCTGGAGCGGCTCGGCATCGAGTTACGTCTGGACACCAGGATCGGCCCTGACGTCATACGACGCACCGAGGGCGTACTGCGGCAGATGTTCGCCGAGAAGGGCTACGAGTTCGCCGAGATCGGCCATGAGATCACCCCGGCTGTCGGTGGTCCGAAGATGGTCCGGTTGGCGTTCCTAATGGACGAGGGACCTAAGGTGACGGTGGCGGACATCTCGTTCGTCGGCAACGAGCGCATGAGCGATCGTACCCTCAAGCGGCAGATGACGAACACGAAGGAGCGCTGGTTCCTCTCATTTATCACAGGGCGCGGGACCTACCAGCCGTTCGGGTACGAGCAGGACGCTGACCTCCTGGTGGCGCACTATCGGAACAACGGCTACATCAATGCCCAGGTGGGGCAGCCGGAACTGGAATACTTGGACGTGTCGGAGGATGCCAAGACCCGCCCGGTCCGTCTGCGAATCCCGGTCAGCGAGGGCGAGCGGTATCGCGTCGGGAAAGTGGAGTACGACGGGCTTGAGGTGCTGCGGAGCGAGGCACTCGACCGGATTTTCGGAGACTTACGCCAAGACGGGTACTACTCGGAGAGTGATGTTCGCGAGGCTTTCGAGATCGCTCGGGAGGCGTACGGCGCCTTCGGCTACTACGAGATGACGGCGTTTCCCGACCTGATGCCGCGCGCTGATCCCCATCCCGAGGGATTACCTTCACGAATCGACGGCGACCCGGTCGTGGATGTCACGATCCGGTTCCAGGAAGGGGAGCAGTATTTCGTCAACCGCATCAATTTCGTAGGTAACAACACCACGCACGACGAGGTGATCCGGAGGGAGATCGGTCTGGTCGAACGCGGCATCTTCAACACCGAGGCGCTCCGATACAGCGTCCGACGGCTCAACCAGCTCGGATTCTTCGAGCCTCTCGATGAGAACGAGGCGGTCTTGATCGACAAGCGAGCCGGTGTCGACAACGAGGTCGATCTGACCCTCAACCTCCAGGAGGCGAACCTGAACCAGTTGAGTTTCGGTGCCGGGGCATCGCAGTTCGACGGTTTCTTCCTGCAGTTGGGGTTCCGGACCTCGAATTTTATGGGCCGTGGCGAGTCGCTGGACGTGCAGATCCAGAACGGCCAACGGGTCAAGAACTACAACATCGGATTTACCGAGCCGTTCCTGTTCGGCCGGCCGATCACCGGCGGGCTCAACGGGTTCCGTCGTGATATCCGCTATATCAACCAGTTCACGCAGAGCTCGATCGGCGGGAGCGCCTCGGTGGGAGTCCGGATAGGGCAGTGGTCCCAGCTGGCCACCTCGTACTCGTACGAGGAGACGGAGGTCAAGGAGCTGAACCCGCTGTTTATGGACCCGGCCTTTCTGCGCTTCAATCCATTCCTCCAGGACACCCTGCTGCTTGGCCAGGACGGAGCGCGTAAGATCAGCAAGATCACACCGACGTTCCAGCTCAACACCGTGGACCACCCGATCTTTCCGACCACCGGGAAGAAGTACACGTTGGCGTTCCAGTTCGCGGGGCTGGGCGGGAACACGAAATACTACAAACCGACCGTCGAAGGTGTCTGGTATCTGCGGCATGCGTCGCGGCTGACGTTGGGGCTGCGCGCAAGTGCCGAGTACATCTCGCCGATTGGATCGTCGGAGGTGCTGCCGATCTTCGAGCTGCTCAGCATGGGTGGTGAATTCAGCCTCCGCGGATTCGACATCCGCAGTGTCGGACCAAGCGATCCGAACAGCAGACTGGTCATCGGCGGCAACAAGAGCCTGCTGTTCAATTTCGAGTACATGATTTCGATTGCGAACCCGGTGCGTGTGATCTTTTTCTATGATGCGGGCCAGGTGGCTGACTTCGGCCAGCCGTTCGCGACCAGCCTGTTCCGGACATCGACCGGCGCGGAGTTGCGGTTCTTCATGCCGGTGCTCAATGTGCCGTTTCGTCTGATCTACGCCTGGAATCCGCAGCGGGAGGGAGTACTGAACGATCGTTTCGAGCCGCAGGAGTCCACGGTCTTCAAGTTCGGCATGGGGACCACCTTCTAGACACTGCTCCGGGCGACATCGTGGTGGTGCCAGGCCTGGGTACCACGCCCGCGTGAGGTTCGGCGAAGCTGGTAGGCTGGTGGGTGGCGCTGGCGTGACGAAGGCGCAATCTGGGGAAGCGGTCCCGGTCGACCGATAGAATGGAGAGAGACGTAACGAGAGATGATTCATATCCAAGGACTGATCCGATGAAACTGTTGAGTGTGGTCGCGATGATGACGGTTGCGCTTGTCGTCCTGACGGCGCCGTGGGACGCTGCGGCAGAACAGCAGACACCGGCTGCTTCCCAGACACCGGCACCCGCAGCTCCCGTGTCGGCTCAGGCTCCGGTGCGCCCCCCGTTTCCGCCGGACGCCAAGTACGCTTATCTGGACCTGCAGCGGGTGGCCAGCGAGTCGAACGACGGACGTGCGGCGAACGAGAGAGTCGAGGCGCTGAGCGATGTGAAGATCGCGGAAATCGAGGCCCTCAATCTGGACTTGCAGGCGAGCCAGCAAAGGCTCCAGCAGAACGCCAACGTTATGAGCGGCGATGCCCAGCTCCAGTTGCAGCGTGAGATAGAGCGTCTGAGCCGCGATGTCGAGCGGATGAGCCAGGACGCCGAGTCCGAGGTCCAGGAGCTCCAGCAGACGCTCCAGCTCGAGTTTCAACAGAAGCTCGTTCCGGCTATCGACCGCATCGCCATCGATAAGGGGCTCGATTTCATCTTCAGCGCCGGAGACGGTGGTCTGCTCTGGGCGAATCCGGCGTTGGACATCACGGCCGACGTCATTCTGGAAGTCAACGCCTCCGTCCAGTGACCCCGTCGGTGCGGCTTACAGACCGTCGTTCCTCCGGTGATGACATCCGCACGGCCGGTGGACGCGGTGACCGGGACCCGGTAGACTGAGCCGGCTCGGTACCTCGTCGCTGACCCGGTCAGGCAGTGTCTTGGGTGCCGTCGCTGACCACGAAGACACGTGTCCCTTGATATCCCCGGGCTGCTCGACCGGCTCTGCTACCGCTATCCCTCGCTGCTTATTGACGGCGTGATCGAGCACGAGCCGGGTACGCGGCTCGTCGCCGTCAAGAACGTTACTGTCAACGAGGAGTTCTTTCAGGGGCACTTTCCCGGCACCCCGTTGATGCCAGGTGTGCTCATGATCGAGGCGCTGGCGCAGGCGGCTGGAACGTTGTTGCTCGCCGAGGACGTCCAGGCATCGGGGATGCGGACCGTATTACGCGGCGTGAACAACGCGCGCTTTCGACGTCAGGTGGTGCCAGGAGACCGGCTTCGTCTGGCTGTCACGATTCGCCGACGCCGGCGCCGGTTGGCAGCGGTGGAAGCCGTGGCGAGTGTCGGCGACCAAGTGGTCGCGGAGGCCGAGTTACTGGTCGGTCTGGTGCTTGGCGAGGTGCGGGTTGATCCGACCGCGCACGTGGCGCTGGGCGCGGAGATCGGAGTCGGCACGGTTGTCGGTCCCAATACGGTGATCGGGCCCCACGTCCGTATCGGATGCGGCTGTGACATCGGCTCCTCGGCGGTCATCGACGGGTGGACGGAAATCGGCGATGACAACCGGGTGTTTCCGTTCGCCTCGATTGGTCTCATTCCGCAGGATCTGAAGTTCAAGGGCGAGCGGACCAACCTCATCATCGGCCGGCGCAACGTGTTCCGCGAGTTTGTTACGATCAATCGTGGCACCAGGGGGGGCGGCGGGGTCACCCGCATCGGCGACGACAATGTGTTCATGGCCTATGCTCACGTGGCCCACGATTGTCTCGTTGGCAACAAGACCATCTTCGGCAACGGCGCGACACTCGGCGGTCACGTGTCGGTCGAAGACGAGGCGATCATCAGTGCGTTCTCGGGGGTGCATCCGTTCTGTCGCGTTGGGCGTCAAGCCTTCATCGGCGGCTATTCCGTGGCCACGCTCGACGCCCTGCCGTATGCGCGCAGTGTCGGTAACCGCGCCAGGATATACGGGCTCAATACGATCGGGTTGGTGCGTCGCGGCGTGCCGCCAGAGACCATTTCGCAGCTCAAGCGCGCGTTCCGCTATCTGTTGCAGTCCAAGTTAAATACGACCCAGGCCTTACACCAGATCGAACAGGACCAGACGCTGCAGTGCCAAGAAGTCGCGTATTTGATCCAGTTCATCCGGTCGTCTCGACGAGGTGTCAACCTTCGACGTCCACCCAAGCGGCTCGAGGCGATGGTTGCCGACGACTAGGTAGCATTTGCCGCCCGGTAGAGCAATGCGACTCGGCTTGATTGCGGGAAGCGGCCGGTTTCCGTTCCTGGCACTGGAGGGAGCGCGCCGTCTCGGTCATGACGTGACCATTGTCGCGATACGGGAGGAGACCAGCCCGGCTCTGGAGGCCGCCGCCGCCGGCGACCCGCCGGCCGATCTACACTGGGTGTCCCTCGGGCAGTTGGGTACGTGCGTCGCGATTTTGCGGGACGCTGGCGTCATCCGGGCTGTCATGGCGGGTCAGGTCAAGCACACGAGGCTGTTCACCGGCATCGTTCCTGACCTAACCCTGCTGAAAGCGCTGAGCCGCCTCAAGACCAAGAACACTGATGCCTTGATCTCGGCGGTGGCGGACGTGCTCGCTGACCATGGCATCGAGCTTGAGAACTCCACCACCTTTCTGCAACCGTTCCTCGCGCGTGCCGGTCTCCTGAGCGGACGGCCGCCGACCGAGGACGAGCACGCTGATCTGGCATTCGGGTACCGTATGGCCGATGCCATCGCCGGGCTCGACGTGGGACAGACGATCGTCGTCAAGGACCGGGCGGTCGTGGCGGTCGAAGCGATGGAGGGTACCGATGCGGTGATCGCGAGGGCGGGACAGCTGGCTGGGTCCGGCACCCGCGTCGTCAAGGTGGCGAAGCCGTTCCAGGACATGCGGTTCGACGTGCCGGTGGTCGGGGTGCCGACGCTGAACGCTATGCTTGACGCCGGTGCGACCGTGCTATCTGTGGATGCTGGACGCGCGCTCGTGCTCGACGGGGTGGCGTTCTACGAGCGAGCCGAGGCACACGGGCTGACAGTGGTCGGTCGGGAGATGCGGGACGACGATGGCGGCGACCGATAGGGGCAGACTGAGGGTGGCCGTCGTGGGAGTCGGGCATTTCGGGCGCCACCATGCACGGATTCTCTCGACCCTGCCCGGTGTTCGGCTCGAGGCGGTCGTGGATATCGACGCGGACCGCGCCTCGGCAGCGGCGGCCGGGACCGGCGCCGTGGTGGCAACCGACGTGACCGAGCTCAGTGGTCGGGTCGACGCGGTGACGCTGGCAGTGCCCACCGCGTCGCATCATGCGGTCGCCCTGCCGTTCCTCGAGCGCGGGATCTCCGTGCTCGTCGAGAAACCGATAGCGAGATCGGTCGTGGAAGCTGACGCGCTGATTGCCGCGGCCGAAACGAGTGGCGCGGTGCTCGCGGTGGGGCACACCGAGCGATACAATCCCGCTGTCGCCACGGCGTTGCCGCTGGTCCAGGCGCCACGGTTCATCGAGGTGCATCGGATCGGCACGTTCCCGGCACGAAGCCTGGACATCGACGTCGTGTTCGACGTCATGATTCATGACCTGGACATCGTCTTGACTGCCGTCGGGGAGGAGGTCGAGACCATCGAGGCGATCGGGGTGCCGGTGTTGACCGACCGCGTGGACATCGCCAATGCTCGACTTCGGTTCCCGTCAGGGTGTATCGCGAACCTGACCGCCAGCCGGATCAGCCGCGACCAGGTGCGCAAGCTACGATTCTTTCAACGAGATGCCTACATTTCGATCGATTGCGCCGAGCAGGAGGTCGAGGGGTGGCGTGTGACACGCGGTGGACCCGACGCCACGATTGCCGGGGGGAGACTCGACGTGCCACGGGGTGAGCCGCTCGAGCGCGAGCTCGCGGATTTCATCCACGCGGTCTCCGCAAACGTGCCGCCTCAGGTCGGTGGTGCCGACGGTCGCCGGGCACTTGGACTGGCGCAACGGGTTGCCGATGCGATGAGGCACGAGAGTGCGCTCGACCGACGACCGGCCCGTGAGAGAGAGCGCTGATGGGTGAGGAGCTGACTGCGGTCACGCAGAAGATCAGCGCCGGAGTGGAGCTGGTTGATCGAGACTGGCAAGTTCTGATCGGCACGCGTGACCTGATTGCCCTTGGGATGGCAGCGGACGAAGTGCGGCGCCGCCGTCATGACGACCAGGTCACCTTTGTTCAGGTTCACGACGTGCCGGTGGACTCGGCCACCTCCGAAGCGCCACTGCCGGCGCAGGCCGGGGAGTTGCGCGTGACCGGTCGCCCGGCGAGCGTCGCGTCGGCCGTCGCGGCGGTCCAGGCCGTCGCGGCGCGCGGCGGAGCAGTGCCGGTGACAGGGTTTGCAATCGAGCATTTGCTGGGGCTTTGCGGCGGCGAGGTGGGGCGGCTCGGCGAGCTGCTCGTCGAGCTGCGCGAGGCCGGGCTGGCGCTGGTGAGCGAGATTGCCGCTGACACGGTAACCGATCCGGAGCCAGTGTTCGTAGCGCTGCAGGGGAGCGGCTTGACGGTCGCACGTGTGACGCTGGGTGACTCGGCCGGTGAGGCGGCGTGCTTGCTCGTCCGCCGTATCGCGCGCTGGGACGGCGCAGGGGTGGTGTGTCGAACCGTCACCCCGTTGCCGCGAGTCGAGGCGGCAGCGCCGTCCACTGGCTATAGCGATCTGCGCCAGGTTGCACTGGCTCGACTGCTGGTTGACAATATCGATTCGCTGCAAGTCGACTGGTCGCGTCACGGTCCCAAGCTGGCTCAAGTGGCGCTGACCTTCGGCGCCGATGACGTGGATGCGGTACCGGCCGCTGAGCCTGATGATCTCGGGTGGCGCCGCTCGCCGCGCGAGGAGATCCGGCGCAACATCGTCGCTGCCGGGTTTACGGCGGTTCGGCGGAACGGTTGCTTCGAGACGCTGGACGGGCTCGACCGGTCAGGCCATGCGTAGCGAGATGATATCTGTCCAAAGGTGTCGGGGCTTCGCGTGGTGCAGCTGTGAGAAGAATTACCTCGATGGGGGCTATGCCGTCCGGTCAGATAACCCTCGGCGGGTTGATGCGGGCCGCCAGATATCTTCGATGGGCAAGACGGTGACGTATGAAGCAGGTTGTTCGAGGCACGAGGAGATGTCTGACTCCCGCGTAGCGGCGCTGGCAGAAAATCTCGCTCGCGATACGGAGCCGGCGTCGTCTGGGCGGTTTGAGGTGGAGCTTCGCTAGTGCCATGAGTTCCATCCGAGTCAGCGCGGTCGAGTACCTGAACGCCCGCCCACTTGTGCACGGGCTGCAGAATCACGGTGAGCTCTTCGATCTGCAGTTCGATATCCCGGCCCGGTGCGCGGCGCGGCTGCGAGATCACTCGGTCGATCTCGGGCTGATTCCATCGATTGGATACCTGCAGAGCAAGAATTATCGTATCGTGCCCGACGTGGCGGTCGTGTCGGAAGGCGAAGTGGCCTCGGTCGCTCTGTTTACCACCCGGCCCCCGGCCTCACTGCGGTCGATCGCCATCGACAGCAGCTCGCGGACCGCCAGTGCTCTCCTGCCCATCCTGTGCGCCGAATGGTGGGACGTCGAGCCGCAATTGGTGAAACTCAGACCCGAGCTGCCGGTTATGCTCAAACGGTGCGACGCGGCGCTAATGATCGGAGACGCCGCGCTCTTCCTCGACTACGAGAGCCAGGGCTACGAGAAGGTGGACCTTGGTGAGGAGTGGACCGCCATGACCTCGCTGCCGTTCGTCTGGGCCATGTGGGTGGGGCGGGCTAATACAGTGGGTTCGGATCACGTCGCGGCGCTGCAGGCGGCCCGTGCAAGTGGTGTCCGTGCGATCGACGAGATCGTGGCCCGTCATTGTCCTGACAACCCGGAGCAGATCGAGACCGGTCGCCGGTATCTGCGAGAGAACGTGTCGTTTCAGCTCGATGATCGTGCGCTGGCCGGGCTCAAAAAATTCTACCAATACGCCTATGATCTCCGGCTTGTGCCGGCACCCGCTGATCTCCAGTTCTTCGAGTCTCCGCCTGCATGAGTGTCGAGTCGATCGCAGAGGCGGTGCGGGCCGGGAGTCGGCTGAGCGGCGCGGCGGCCCTGGAGCTGTATGTCGACGCTCCGACGAGCCTGCTCGCCCGCTTGGCGGACACGGTTCGGGCTCGGAAGCACCCGACCGGGCTGGTGACCTACATCATCGACCGTAACGTCAATTACACGAACGTTTGCGTCGCGCGCTGCTCGTTCTGCGCTTTCTACCGTCCGGTGGGAAGCCACGAGGGCTACGTGCTGGGTTTCGACGAGTTGTTCCGGAAAATCGACGAGACCGTGGCGGTCGGGGGTGCGCAGCTGTTGCTCCAGGGTGGTCATAACCCGGACCTGCCGCTCGAATGGTATGAGGACCTCTTTGGGGCGATCAAGGTGCGGTACCCGGATTTCAAGCTGCACGCCCTGTCCCCGCCTGAGCTGTTGCACCTGTCGCGGTTGTCGCAGCGGCCCGTGCCCGTTGTCGTCGACCGGCTCGTGCGGGCCGGCCTCGATAGCGTGCCGGGCGGCGGCGCCGAGATCCTTGTGGACCGTGTCCGACGGTTGCTGCACTGCGACAGCAAGGCGACCGCCGACGAATGGCTGTCGGTGATGCGCGACGTGCATCGGGCTGGGCTCCGATCGACAGCCACGATGATGTATGGCAGCGTGGAGCGACTCGAGGAGCGAGTGGAGCACTTGTGCCGACTCCGGGCTTTGCAGGACGAGACCGGCGGTTTCACAGCGTTCATCACGTGGAGTTATCAACCGCCGAACACGGAGCTGGGTGGCGCCGAGGCGACCGGCGTCGATTATCTCCGCACGCTGGCGCTGTCGCGCATCGTGCTCGACAACTTCGACAACCTCCAGGCCTCCTGGGTAACGCAGGGGGGGAAGGTGGGGCAGCTCAGTCTCGTATTCGGCGCCAACGACATGGGCAGCGTCATGATCGAGGAGAACGTCGTGCGCGCGGCTGGCGCCGAGTACTGTATGGACGAGGCTGAGATCGTTCGGAACATCGAAGACGCCGGCTTTGTCCCCAAGCGGCGCAACATGGTGTACGACGTGCTCGGCGATCCTCTCTTCCGTGAGCGGTCGATCCCGCGCCGGACTCGGCTCGCCGTCGCCCGCCGGGCCGATGATGTCACCAGGGCGGCTGAGCTGTCTCACTATCCGGCCCGGAGCCGTTCCGGCAAGCGGCGTCAGCGGGCCGCCGACGAATCTTAGCAGGGTGCCCGAATGCTCGCGGCCCGCCGGGGCGGCGGTGCCAGGTGCTCCGTCGGCGCTGTTTCCTGGTGCCGAATGTGCGACCGTTGTAGCGCAGGCCGTCAAGCCGCAGGGCTCCCACAGATCCGCAGTTGTGAAGCGGTCCGGGAAGCATGATCCGATATATCGCCGACTGGATTCTGCCGATCGCCGGCCCGCCTCTGCGGCGCGGCCGGGTCGACGTGGAGGGTGGACGTGTGGTCGGGGTGGGTACCCTCGATGCCGTCGCGCCGTCGGGTTCGACCTTGGTCGAGCTGACTTCGACCGCGATCCTTCCAGCGCTGGTTAACACCCACACGCACCTGGAGCTGTCGGGCTTGAGGGGCATCGTACCACCCGCCCCGTCGCTGGCCGAGTGGGTGGCGCGTCTGCTGACGTGTCGTGCCGAGTCGGGGGGGGCGGACCCGGGCGCGATCCGGCGGGCGGTCGAAGAGGCGCGTGCGTCCGGGACCGGACTGTTCGGCGACATCGGGAACAGCCTAGCCGCGGTGCCGATCTTGGAGACCGCTGGGGTTGCCGCCTGCGTGTTTCGGGAGGTCCTGGCGTTTCAGGACAGTGGGGCGGAGGCCGTCGTGGGCGCAGCCGTGGCCGAGGCTCTTGCGGCCGCGCGGATGGGTCCGGTGCGGGTGGGCCTGGCGGCGCACGCGCCGTTCTCGGTCGGTCGGGCAGCGTTCGCAGCACTCGATACCGCCATCCGGGCGTCGTTCGACGGGCCGCGGTGTATCCATCTGGCTGAGTCGGCTGACGAACTGGAGTTCCTGCAGACCGGCCGCGGGGCATGGCGCGACTTGCTTGACCGGGTCGGCCGCTGGGACGCGGATTGGGTGCCACCGCGGTGCGGGCCCGTCGAGTATCTCGACCGGGTGGGATGGCTACGTCCCGGGCTCATCGCCATCCACGGCGTGCACTTGACGGATATGGAGCTGACGAGGCTGGTCGGGCGCGGTGTAACCCTGGTGACCTGTCCGCGCAGCAACATGTGGACGGGCGTGGGGCAGCCCCCGATCGACAGGTTCATCCGTTCCGGAGTGCGGCTGGCGCTCGGCACTGACAGTCTCGCCAGCGTGCCCGACCTCAATTTGTTCGCCGAGCTCGAGCTGATACGCCGCCTCGCTCCCTCGGTGCCCGCCCGCCGATTGCTCGAGTGCGCCACGGTGCGCGGCGCCGAGGCGCTTGGATTCGCCGACGAGCTTGGCCAGATCGTACCTGGTCGACGTGCTGCGCTGATCGCCGTGTGTGTTCCCGGTGGCGTGAGTGATGTGGAAGAATACCTCGTTAGCGGCATCACCCCGGACCAGCTGACCTGGCTCGAGGATGACGGTCCACCCGAGTCGAACCACTGACACGCGGTCCTCCTATGTTGCGTCGTCTGCGCATTTATGCCTCCTTCGTGCGAGTCGGGCACTCGGTGTTCGCCCTGCCGTTCGCCCTGGTGGGCGCCCTGCTGGCAGCGCAGCAGACGCCGCTCACGCTGGCACGGGTCGCGTGGATCGTTGCGGCCATGGTGGCGGCGCGCACCGCGGCCATGGCGTTCAACCGGTTGGTGGACGCCCAGTTCGATGCCCTGAATCCGCGCACGGCGGGCCGCGAGCTGCCGAGGGGCGTGCTGTCGAACCGGGAAGCCGTGGCTCTGACAGTCGGCGCCTCGGTCGGCTTCGTCCTCGTGACCACCCAGCTTGGCTGGATCTGTCTAGCTTTGTCGCCCATCGCACTCGGGGTCGTGTTCTGGTATTCGCTGTCGAAGCGCTTCACCACGTACACCCAGCTGTTCCTGGGGCTCGCCCTGGCGGTTGCGCCGGTCGGAGGGTGGCTGGCGGCCGGGGGTCGGGGGGGATGGGCGCCGTGGCTGCTGGCGCTCGCCACCGGCACGTGGGTCGCCGGCTTCGACGTGTTCTATGCATGCCAGGACCTCGAGTTTGACCGCGCGCACGGGCTGCGATCAATTCCCGCGCGGTTCGGTGTCCGCGCGTCGCTCGGGATTGCGCGCTGGCTACACGTGGTCACGGTGGTGGCGCTGGCGTCGGTGGCGCTCGTAGCTTCGCTTGGCGGCTGGTATCTCGCCGGAGTGGCCGGCGTTGCGCTACTGCTGGCCTACGAGCAGTCGATCGTTCGGCCGGACGATCTCTCTCGTGTGAAGCAGGCGTTTGATCTCAACGGCTACGTCGGTCTCTTCTATCTGGCGGCAACCGCCGCGGCGATCTATGTCGGGTGATGCGGCGCGTCGCATCGTGGTGGGGATCACCGGGGCAAGCGGTGCGCTCTACGCCGTGCGCACGGTTGCCGGGCTTCTCACGTACGGGTGTCAGGTCGAGCTGGTGGCGTCCGACTTCGGCCGCCGGCTACTTCGCGACGAATTGGGTGAGGCGGCGGCGATCGATGGCCTGCTCGAGTACCTTGCGACCCGATACGGTGACGGCGTTCGGGCCGGCACCCTGAGGCTGCACAGCAATCGCGACGTAGGTGCGACGATCGCCAGCGGGAGCTATGCCTGCGAGGCAATGGCGATCGTACCGTGCTCGATGAAGACGCTGGCCGGAGTGGCCCACGGTCTGTCCCGCACGCTCATCGAACGTGCTGCCGATGTTATGCTCAAGGAGCGGCGTCGGCTGGTGATCGTCCCGCGCGAGACGCCGATGAGCCTGCCGCAGCTGCGCAACATGGTCGCGTCCGCTGAGGCCGGCGCGCTGGTCATGCCGGCGATGCCGGCTTTCTACCAGGGACCGCGCACGCTGGACGATCTGGCTGATTTCATGGCCGGGAAGATCCTCAGCGCACTTGGTTTTGACCACGAGCTGTACCCTCCGTGGACGGGATGAATCCCGTGCCAGCACTGGGCCCGGTGCCAGAGTCCGGCACTCCATCGCTCGACAAGGACCCGCGCCGTATCGCGGCGATGTTTAACGCCATCGCCCACCGTTACGACCGCCTGAATCACCTGCTGAGCGCGGGACTCGATCGCCGCTGGCGGCGACTGGCCGTGGCGGCGCTCGACCTGCCTGACGGTGCCAGGCTGCTCGACGTCTGCACCGGCACGGCTGATCTAGCGATGACGGCCTCTCGCCACCAGACGACGCCGCGAGCTGTGCTCGGGGTCGACTTTGCCTGGGCGATGCTGGCATTGGGCCGGCGGAAGCTTCACGAGGCTGGGCTGGAACGGGTCGTGCGGCTGGTACAGGGGGACGCGTGCCGGTTGCCGTGCCCATCAGGCGCGGTCGATGCCGTGACGGTCGGGTTTGGAATCCGCAACGTGGCCGACACGTCGCTGGCGATCGAAGAGATCTTCCGGGTGCTCAAACCGGGCGGACGACTCGTGATCCTGGAGTTCGGGGAGCCCAGTCTGCCGCTTGTTCGAGCGGTATACATGTGGTATTTCCGACGCGTGCTACCCCGAATCGGTCGGCTCCTGTCCAGACACACCGAGGCCTATGACTATCTGCCGGCGTCGGTCAACGCGTTCCTCTCCCCCAGCGAGCTGGTGGACATCTTGTGGGCGTCTGGCTTTTCAAGGGTGCACGTAGACCGTTTGAACCTGGGTGTCGTCTGTTTGTATAGGGGCCATAAGCCGGTCGGTGACTGATCGGACCTGGTCGCTCGGAAACGGCTTCCAGCTAGCCGTCCATGGTGATGCCGGCGAGCCGCGTAGAGACGAGCCCAGAGAGAGCAGCCACGGCTGGCCAGGAGTACGGGCCAGCACCGACGCCAGTCTGCAAGCTTGAGACGAGTTCCTCGTCACCTCGGGAAGCTGGCCGGTTCCCGCTGGGTCTACGTGAGAAGCCACCCCGGCGACACCATGCAGAGCGTCGTCAGGGTGTTGTGAGTTGCCCGTGTCTCTGGACGGGCCGCTGATATACTGGCCAAGGGGTAACGTGCCCACTTATGTACTTAGACTTCGAAGGTCGCTACTTCGATACACCGACGATGGAGTCGGCCATATCGTGGCGCGAGCGGAGTCTCTTGTCGCTGTTTGCCCACCTGTTGGCCGTAGGGCTGGTACTGTTTGGGCCACGGCTGCCCTTCGTGGAGGAGGCGGCCGAGCGCCGGGCCGAGCGGCTGGCCGAGATGGTCGCGGAGCAGCAACTGGCGTTGCGCCAGGAGGCGCGGGACGAGCCCCAGTTCGTCTTCGTCCAGTCGCCGGACGATCTCCTTGCGGCCGAACCGCCGCCGCAGGCCGATATCTCAGACATCGACAGCGTTGCCGTGTCACCGCTGCAGGTCGAGACACCAGACAACGATCTGCCGAACGCGGAGGGTAACTCGCCCGAGTTCGTTCTCGCCGAGGAGCCATCCACCGGTCTGGACCCGGAGACAGAGACAGACGAGCGAGCATCGACCGTGCTCGAACCGGTCGAACCGGTCGAACCGGTTGATGGCGTGGCGGACGGCGTCGCCGATGGGTCTGCGCCGGATGCTCCGGGCGCGATCCCGGACAACGGCGCCGCGCTGTCCAATCCCCTCGCGCGCTTGGGGGACGCGTCGCGCGAGAGGCCGATGGATGTCCAGGGTGGGAGGATTTTCGAAGAGGCCCGGCGCAGGCTCGATACGGTCGCCCGCTCGGACACCTTTCATAATCTTGGGGGACGGACAGACCAGTTCGGTCCCCAGATCCAGTTCGACACCAAAGGCGTCGAGTTCGGCCCCTGGATTAGGCGATTTGTGGCGCAGATTCGTCGTAACTGGTTCATTCCCTATGCCGCCATGTCGATGTCAGGCAACGTCGCGGTGACGTTCAACGTGCACACGGACGGGTCGGTGACCGACCTGACCGTGCAGCGGCCCTCCGCCGTCGATGCCTTTACGAACTCTGCGTTCAACGCGCTCCTCAGCTCGAACCCGACACAACCGTTGCCGCCGGAATACCCGGATGACCGGGCGTTCTTCACGGTGACCTTCTACTTCAACGAGGTGCCGCCAGGGTGCTAGGAGCCCGTGGTGAAAGCCCCGCTGTAGTCGACCGGTGATCTGTCCAGCCTGGAGGGTGTTGCTCCGCGGTCCTACATGCCTCAAGCGGCCCCCTCCTCGTGCCGTGTACCGGCCGAGTGTGGCATCGATCACGCCAGTTCTTGGCGCAGCGCTGGGTTGCGCCACGGGCTTCTGGGGTCCTGGGCCGGTACTCCTTCGCGTATGGCGCGTGTCACGTTGTCGACTCCAAGACAGCGGTTCGGTCTGGCATTGCTGCTGACCATTGTGCTGACTCTGGCACTGATGGAGTAAGGCGGCGGATATTGATCAATGCAAACCGCGGATGGGCGTCCGATCCTGCTGGCCGTCGTGGGACAGACGGCGACCGGCAAGAGCGCACTCGCGCTGTCGGTTGCCGTGCAGCTAGGTGGCGAGATCATCAACTGCGACTCGACCGCGGTGTATCGCGGCTTCGACATCGGCACTGATAAGGTGCCCCCGTCGAAGCGGCGTGGCATCCCGCACCACCTGATTGACGTTGTCGAGCCGACGGAGGTCTACTCGGCTGCTCGTTATGCCAGAGATGCCGCGCGTTTGGTGCGGGATGCTACCGCCAGAGACCGACTGCCGGTGGTGGTGGGCGGCACGGGGCTCTACTATCGGGCGCTGACCCGCGGTCTCTTTCAGGGACCGGGACGCGATCCGGCGCTGCGCGCTCGGCTGGGCCGGCTGGCCCGACGTTGGGGCGTCGAGGCGCTGCATCGGCTGGTGGCTCGCTATGATCCGGACTCGGCACATCGGATACAGCCGCGCGATGAAAAGCGGCTCATCCGGGCGGCTGAGGTGTATCTGCTGACCGGCCGCCCCCTGACCGCCCACTTCGCTGGCACCCGGTCGCCGATCACCGACTATAAGGTAGTGACTGTCAGCCTCCGTCTGCCTGGTGCCGTGCTCGAGGCTCGGATCGCACATCGGGTTGACCAGCAGTTCACCGGGGGGCTACTCGACGAGGTCAGGGGGTTGCTGGCCGCCGGTGTGCCGTCCGATGTAGGGCCGTTCGGAGGGCTGGTTTACCGCCAGGCGCTGGAGCATCTTCGCGGAGTGCGCGACGAAGTGGCCACCCGCGAGCTGATCGTCCGTGAGAACCGCCGCTATGCGCGGCGGCAGTTGATCTGGTTCCGGAAAGAGCCTAACGTACAATGGCTTGACGATCCGGGTGAGCGTCTCGAGACCTGCAGCGCCGTGATCCGGAAACTCGACGCCATTCGCCGGTTGTCACCAGACCCTGGGAGCTCGTGGTGAAGACCCCGTCGCAGTCGACCGGCGCTGCATCCCGCCTGGGCGGTGCTGCGCTTCGGTCACCCATGCCCCCATGTGTTCCCTCGTCGCGCCTTGCCTTGGTCAGGCGCGGCATCGACCACGACGTTTCTCGGTGCCACGCGGGGTTTCGCCACGGGCGCTCATGACCAGTTGGTCGCCCGCCTGAGGCCGGACTCGGTCCCGTGAGTATTCGAGCTGAGCTGGAAGCGCGTGAGGCGGAGTATCTCGCCCCGTACGCCGCCAGAAGTCGTGACTCGAGGGGGCGGTTACGTCCCCAGTCCGAGGATCCGATTCGCCCGGCGTTTCAGCGGGATCGGGATCGGATCGTTCATAGCAAGGCCTTCCGCCGTCTCAAGCACAAGACACAGGTGTTTTTTGCCCCAACCGGGGACCACTACCGAACCCGGCTCACGCATACGCTCGAGGTGGCACAGATCGCGCGGACGGTGGCGAAGGTGCTCCGTCTCAACGAAGAGCTCACCGAGGCGATCGCCCTCGGGCACGATCTGGGGCACACGCCGTTCGGACATGCCGGTGAACGCGTGCTGAACGACCTGATGCCGGGCGGGTTCAGTCACTTCGAACAGAGCTTGCGCATCGTGGACGTCCTGGAGAGGGCGCGACAGGGGTTGAATCTAACTTGGGAAGTGCGTGATGGCATCGCGAAACACTCCAAGGGCAAGGAGGGTGGGCCGATCGGAGTGGACCCGTCGTGTCGGGCCGCCACCCTCGAAGGGCAGGTGGCCCGGGTGGCGGACATGATCGCCTACGTGAACCACGACATCGACGACGCCATGCGCGCAGGCGTGCTCGATGCCGCCGAGCTGCCAGCTGAGGGGCTCCAGGTGCTCGGCCGCTCGTCCTCCGAGCGGATCGGCACCCTGGTCTCCGACGTGGTAGACCGGACGCTGGAAACCAGACCGAACGTGGAACTGCGTATGAGCGACGAGGTGCTTGGTGCTCTCCTCGACCTGCGAGCGTTTCTGTTCGACGCGGTCTACGAGAATCAGGCGGCGACGGCCGAGTTCAGGAAGGCGTCTGGCATCCTGGGTGGGCTCTGGGAGCGGGTGCGGCAAGAACCGGACGCGTTTCTCGATCTCCGTACGTTGCAGGAAGAAGGGATCGACGTGGCTACCCGGGACTTTCTTGCTGGGATGACCGATCGGTTCGCCGTCGGTCTCTACGAACGGTTGTTCATTCCGAAGCCGTGGGCGAGGGCAGCCACCCTCTAAAAGCCCGTGGCAAATGCCCGCTGAATCCCTCGTCTTGCCTTGCCAGTCAAGCTGGACTCTGCGCGCCATCAACTCGGCGCAGTCGACCTACGTGGCCAGCTGCGGCGGCAGGTTCTACGCGACGAGCGTCATCTCCCTCGGCACCGACCTAAACACCGCCCCGTCGGTGAAGACCAACTACACGCTCGCCTTGACCGCCGGCGCCCCCGCCGGCGCCAACCCGATTCAACAGTCGTCGCGGCACCACGCCCGGGGCGCACCCGGGTCGGACCACCGCGTGATGCCAGCCACAGGCGGCCATCACGTTTTCCGTGTACGAGACCGCAAGGAATGCAGGTAGTATAATCTGCTTTTGGTCTTGGCTCGGGGGGCGAATCCCCGTGCGGTCGGTGTCTAAGACGGGGCACTAACTTCAATGAACCTCGACCTCCGCCAGATCCAGGGACCGCGAGATCGGATTCGACGGAATTTTCAGGGAACGGAAGTCGGTCCGGGTGGAGGCGACCAGTACACGGTTGTCGACACTGTGACCCTGGACTTGGAGGTCCGCAAGGATGGCACCAAGTATCTGGTGGTCGGTCGGCTCGACGCGACGCTCGAGCTTGAGTGCTGCCGCTGTCTTGAGCCAGTTCGCCGCGGTGTCGGCCTGGCTGTCGACTTAATGTATTTGCCGGCATCTGAGAACAGCCGCGAGGGTGAGGTCAAGCTCGAAGAGTCGGACCTACGGACAGCGTTCTACGTGGACAGCCAGATCGACCTGGGCCAGCTGATGCACGAGCAGTTTCAGCTGGCCTTGCCGATGAAGCCACTGTGTGGCGACGACTGCCATGGGCTCTGCGCGGTGTGCGGCGGCAATCGGAACAAGACCGCGTGTCAGTGCGTCGAAACATGGGCGGATCCCAGACTCGCCGTGCTGAAACGTCTATTGAACCAGTAGTCCACGGACTACACCTGGCGGTCTGCCGCGGGCCTGGTGGTCGGCTGATGCACCACGGGCAAGAGAGAGGACTCGACAATGGCAAATCCCAAGCGGCGGCACTCCAAGGCCCGTACGGCGAAGCGACGGACGCATCAGAATCTCGACCCGATCACCCTCGGCGAGTGTCCCCAGTGCCACGAGCGGAGGCCGTCCCACCAGGTCTGTCCGCATTGCGGGTACTACCGTGGCCGGCAGGTCAGGCGGGTCAAGGAGGCCTAGCGAAGCTCCGCCTCAGATCGCTCCGACCCGCTCCAACGACGGTTGGGGCCTACCGCTGCGCCTGGGGGGGGGACATTTTCCAGCGACGGCCAGAAACTATGTTTACGCAGAAGGATGCCAGGCGCAGAGGAGGTCAGGCGAGCGTGCCTCCGACGGGGGTCCGTACACAGTCATGAACGGTGACCAGTAGTCAACCCGGTCGGGTAGAGGCACGCCGGCCGCGTGTCGCAGTCGATGCCACCGGGGGAGACTTCGCACCCCGCAACATCGTCGACGGCGCGCTGGTGGCCGCCAGGGACCTCGATCTGGGTGTGATCCTTGTCGGAGCCCGCGATCTGCTCCGAGACGAGCTGCGACGTCACGACGACGCGGCTACACTGGACGTCACGGTGGTTGACGCCCCGGAAGCGATCGGCATGCACGAGTTGCCCGCGACCGCGTTGCGACGGAAGCCGAGCGCGGCGGTTCGTGTGGCGGCCGGCATCGTCGCGAAGGGGGAGGCAGTTGCGTTCTTCAGTGCCGGCAACACCGGTGCCACGCTGCTGGCGGCACGCGGGGCGTTTGGCAGCCTAGCCGGAGTGGGTCGTCCGGCACTGGCAACGACCATTCCGACCGCCGGACGGGGTGCCGTGCTACTGGATTCCGGGGCGAATGTCGAGTGTCGCGCGCAGCACCTCCTGCAGTTTGCGGCGATGGGCGTTGCGTATGCGCGGGTGGTGCTCGGCGTGCCGGAGCCAAGGGTCGGGCTGCTCTCGATAGGTGAAGAAGAGACCAAGGGTAACGAGTTGACCCGCGACGCCCACCAGCTGCTGCGTGGCAGTCGGCTCAGCTTCATAGGCAACGTTGAGGCACGGGACCTGTATCGCGGTCACGCGGAAGTGATCGTGTGTGATGGGTTTACGGGTAACATCGTGCTCAAGGTGAGCGAGGGGCTGGTCGACGTCGTCGAAGGGTCTCTACGGGACGAGCTCAACCGCATGTTCATTACCCGCCTGTTGTACTGGCTGTCACGCGGCACGTTCCGGCGTTTTCGACGGCGCCTCGACTACGCGGAGGTCGGCGGTGCCCCCCTGCTCGGAGTGTCTGGTCTGTGTATCGTGGGTCACGGGCGTTCGTCGATCAAAGCAGTGCGGAATGCCGTGGCGATGGCCCACCGTTTCGCGACGCACGACATGCTTGCGGGCGTCGAGCGAGAGCTGTCGATCGCGGCAATGACGCCGGCCTGATGGTCTCCGCACAGCTGGGTGGACGCGCCGGTTCGAATCGATGATCGCATTCGTGTTTCCGGGACAGGGCTCTCAGCAAGTCGGAATGGGCCGCGCGCTCGCGGACCGATTTTCTGAATGTGGGGAAACGTTCGAGCAGGCCGATGCCGCCTTGGGGATGGCTATCAGCGACTTGTGCTTCAGGGGGCCGCATGCCCGGCTGACGCTGACGGAGAATACCCAGCCGGCCCTCGTCGCGGTCTCGACGGCGGCAGCGCGGGTGCTGACCAAGCGCGGCATACACCCGGCGTTCCTTGCGGGCCACAGCCTGGGCGAGTACTCGGCCCATGTGACCGCCGGAACGCTGTCGTTCGGCGATGTGCTGAGGACGGTCCGGAACCGTGGCCGCTATATGCAGGAGGCGGTGCCGGTTGGCGATGGCGCCATGGCGGCGGTGCTCGGTCTGGACGAGGCGCTGGTCGCGCAGGCGTGCGTGGAGGCGGCCCAGGGGCAGGTTGTGAGTCCGGCCAATCTCAACGCGCCTGGGCAGGTCGTGATCGCCGGGGCACGCGAGGCTGTGGCGAGGGCCGGCGAGCACGCCCGGGCGCTCGGCGCCAGACGGGTGGTGCCGCTGACGGTGAGCGCGCCGTTCCACTGCGCCCTGATGCGGCCGGCCAAGGAGCGCCTGGCCATCGACCTGCGCGGGCTGGTGGTATCGGACCCGGCGGTTCCAGTCGTAGCCAACCTGGACGCGGAGCCGAAACGGGACGGGGCAGCCTCGATCGAGGCGCTCGTGGGCCAGGTGACCGCGCCCGTCCTGTGGGAACAGGTCGTGCGTCGTCTTGCATCGGAAGGCGTCCACACGTATGTTGAGGTAGGTTCAGGCACGGTGTTGTCAGGGCTTATCCGGAAAATCGACCGCGGCGCTCGTGTGCTGTCCGTGTCAGATCCGGAAAGCGTCGACCACGCGGTCTCGACACTGGTACAGTAGACACAAGATAGTGGGGTATTCTGGCGACGCCGCATCCCGTCTGGCCCCCCGTCACAGATGGCCAACTTGTTCCGTGGGTGTTTCAGGGACAAGGGTGCGGCCACAGCTTCGATACGCACCCGACCCTTGCGATATCACAGGAGAGCCATGAACGGGGCACGGCATGACGAGCAGCCTGCGTGATCGCGTCGCCGTCGTGACCGGAGCATCACGCGGTATCGGTCGCGACATCGCCAGACAGCTGGGTGCCGCCGGCGCCGCGGTGGTGGCGGCGGCGCGTGACGATCATGCCGGCGCCGTGGCCGAGGAGATTCGCCGTGCCGGCGGTCGGGCTGTCGCCGTCAGCGTCGACGTGACCGACGCGCACCAGATCGACGCCATGGTACGCACGACGCTCGACGAGTTCGGCCGGGTGGACGCGCTGGTGAACAACGCCGGCATCGTGCGAGACCAGCTGGCGCTCAGGATGACTCCGGCCGAGTGGGACCCCGTGGTCGCGACGAACCTGACGGCGGCGTTTACCTGCGCGCACGCGGTGTTGCGCCCTATGCTGAAACAGCGGAGCGGTCGTATCATCAGCGTCGGCTCAGTGGTCGGACAGATGGGGAACGCGGGTCAGGTCAACTACGCGGCCTCCAAGGCGGGGCTGGTTGGATTCTCTAAGGCGCTGGCCCGGGAAGTGGCGACACGCGGCATCACCGTCAACGTGGTGGCCCCCGGGATGATTGACACGGACATGACCGCGACGCTCGGCGAGTCCGCGCACACAGCGATGATCGCGCAGATTCCAATGGGTCGGCTGGGGACGACTGACGACGTCGCGTGCGCGGTCTGCTTCCTCGCGTCGGACGAGGCAGCGTATATTACAGGGCACGTTCTGGCGGTGAATGGTGGCATGTACATGTAGGAGGCACTGAATGGCGGTTGCTGAGAAAGTGAAAGGCATCATCGTGGAGCAACTCGGCGTCGACGACGAGGAAGTCACATCCGACGCATCCTTCGTGGACGACCTGGGCGCGGACTCCCTTGATACCGTGGAGCTCGTGATGGCGTTCGAGGAAGAGTTCGGCCTCGAGATTCCTGACGAGGACGCGGAGAAGATTACTCGGGTGAAAGAGGCGGTCGAGTACATCGAGTCGCACTCGAAGAAGTAGACGTTAGCTTGGATCTTGGGAGTACCTGTGAGTAGGCGTGTCGTTGTCACGGGCGTCGGCCTCGTGTCGTCGCTCGGTATTGGAACGTCGGTGACGTGGGAGGCGTTGTGTGCGGGCCGGAGCGGGATCGGCCCGATCACGAGGTTCGATGCAACCGCCTTCGCCTCGCAGATCGCGGGCGAGGTCCGGGGATTCGATCCGCTGGTCTTCGTGTCGCGGAAAGACGTCAAGAAGATGGACGTCTTCATCCAGTACGCGATCGCCGCCGCCGAATTCGCGCGCGCCGATGCCGGATTGCAGGTGACGCCAGAGATGGCGTCCCGCGTGGGCGTGTTCATCGCGTCCGGCATCGGCGGGTTTAGCACCATCGAGCGGGAGCATCGCGCGCTGCTCGATGGCGGGCCACGCAAGATCTCCCCGTTTTTCATCCCGGCGTCGATCATCAACCTGGCCGCCGGGCAGGTGTCTATCCGGTTGGGCGCCAAGGGGCCTAACTCGGCTGTTTGCACCGCCTGTTCAGCCTCCGCGCATGCGATCGGGGATGCGTTCGAGACGATCCGTCGCGGCGCAGCCGACGTGATGGTGGCTGGGGGCTCGGAGGCGGCTATCACCCCGTTGGGGGTCGGTGGGTTCGCCGCCATGCGTGCGCTCTCGACACGTAACGACGAGCCCACTCGGGCCAGCCGACCGTTCGACCGCGACCGCGACGGGTTCATTATCGGCGAGGGTGCGGCCGTGCTCATTCTCGAAGAGCACGACAGGGCCCTCAGTCGGGGCGCTTCGGTCTATGCGGAGCTGGTGGGATATGGGATGTCGTCGGACGCCTACCACCTCACCGCGCCGGCCGAAGACGGTGACGGCGCCGTCCGGGTCATGCAAGCCGCCATCGACCAGGCTGGTATCACGCCAGACCAGGTGGACTACATCAACGCACACGGGACCTCGACCCCGTTCAACGACCGCATCGAGACGGCGGCGATCAAGCGGTGCTTCGGTGCGCACGCGCATAAGCTGGCGATCTCGTCCACCAAGTCGATGACCGGACATTTGCTGGGTGCGGCCGGCGGTCTCGAGGCCGGGATCGTCGCGTTGGCCTTGCGCGAGCAGGTGCTTCCGCCGACCGTGAACCTCGAAAACCCGGATCCCGACTGTGACCTGGATTACGTACCCGGCGTAAAACGACCCGCGTCGGTCGATTTCGCGCTGTCGAACTCCTTCGGGTTCGGGGGCACCAACGCCGCCTTGCTTCTCAAACGCTACGATGGCTAGGGGCGTGGGACATGCCACTCCCGTCGTCACCGGATATCGGTGTTGCCCAGCGCCCGATACGAGGAGCGGATGAAGATTGTCGTTTGTGTCAAACAGGTCGTGACCCGCGAGTGGAACCTGCGCCTGGATGACGCCCGGACCTGGGTGCAGGACCGCGACGCCAGTTTCGAGATGAACGAGCCGGATGCCTACGCGCTGGAAGAGGCGTTGCGGCTGAAGGAACAGCACGGCGGCGAGGTGGTTGTCTGTTCCGCCGGGCCGGCCCGCGTGAGTCAGGTTATTCGAGAGGCGCTGGCGCGCGGAGCCGATCGGGCAATTCGCATCGAGAGCGACACCCTGGCCGCGGCGGACAGCGTTATGGTGGCCGAAGCCCTGGCCGCGGCGATCCGGGACGAGGGATTCGATTTAGTGCTCACCGGCTTGCAGTCCGACGACCAGGGCTTTTCCCAGACCGGTGTCGTGATGGCCGAACGGCTCGGAATTCCACACGCCACCATCATCATGAAAATCCAGGTTGCCGCCGGCCGGCTGCGCGTCAAGCGCGAGCTCGAGGGCGGGTGGTTCCAGTGGGTGTCGATGTCCACGCCGGCCCTGTTGACGATCCAGAGCGGGATTAATCAGCTGCGCTACGCCACGCTGAAGGGCATCATGGCGGCCAAGAAAAAGGATGTCCGGGTCGTGGCGCCGCCGGCCGGTTTAGAGCCGCGTCACGAGATTCTTGAGCTCTACGTGCCGGAGAAGGAGAAACAGACACGGTTGATCGACGGGACCCCGGCCGCGGCGGCCGCCGAGCTCGTTCGGTTGTTGCGCGAGGAAGTTCGAGCGATCTGAGGCCGGTCCGCTGGAGCCCGCCGTCGCCCGGGTGAAGTGAAGCCCGTCGAGCACAAGCACATGGTCCTGGTCATTGCCGAACAGCGAGACGGGGTACTGCACAAGGCGAGCTGGGAGGCGATCGTCGCCGCCCAGCAAACGGGCCAGCCTGTTCAGGTGGGGGTGGCCGGGAGCGATCTGGCGCGTGTCGCGGCCGAACTGGCGGTGGCCGAGGTGGACGCGGTTCTCACCGTGGTGCACGCGGCGCTGGAGTCCTATACGCCAGATGGGTTCGTCGCCGCCTTCGCCGACCTGGTGACCGGTATCCAGCCAGACCTCGTGTTCCTGCCGCACACCTATCAGACCCGGGAGTTCGCGCCGACGCTCGCTGCACGGCTCGACCGGTCGCTCATCACCGATTGCGTCGCGGTCAGGCCGCGGGACGGCCGGTTGGCGTTTGTCAGACCGATGTTCCAGGGGAAGTTCGTAGCCGACGTTTCGCCGACCGGCCCGGCGCCGCATTTCGCCAGCTTCCAGATTGGTGCGTTCCATCCCGATGCGCTCAGACTCGGCACGTCGTCTGCCGAGGTGCACGTGTACGACGTCTCGCTCGACGCGGAGGCGATCCGTCAGACCGTTGAGCCGCCGTTCAAGGAAGCGAAGCAGGCCGTCGATTTGACGCAGGCTGAGCGGATCGTAGCCGTCGGTCGGGGGATCAGGGCGCAGGCGCATATGGCGCTCGTCGAGACGTTGGCCGCATCGCTCGGGGCGGAGGTCGCGGCGTCGCGACCGATCTGTGACTCCGGCTGGTTGCCTATGGACCGCCAGGTCGGCAGCTCCGGCCAGACCGTGTCGCCAAAGCTCTACCTCGCCCTGGGGATTTCAGGCGCCATTCAGCATCTCGTGGGTATGAAGGGTTCGCGCACCGTCGTGGCAATTAACAAGGACGCCGATGCTCCTATCTTCGAGGTGGCCGACTTCGGCATCGTGGGAGACCTATTCGAGGTTGTCCCGGCGCTCATCGCCGCGCTTGACGCCGACGCCTGATGGAGCGGGAAATCCTCGATGTCGACGTTCTTGTCGTCGGCGGTGGTCCCGCGGGCGTCTCGGCGGCGCTCCGGCTGGCCTCGCTGCAACGGCATGAGGGTGGGGCGCCGCTCTCGGTGGCTCTACTGGAGAAGTCACGTCAGAGCGGTTCACACATGCTGTCCGGGGCGGTCCTCGACCCATCCGGGCTCGATGAGCTGCTGCCGGACTGGAGGACGCGTGGGGCACCGGTCGAGACCAAGGTGCTGGATGATCGGGTCTACTACCTGACCGAGCGGTCCTACCTCCGATTTCCCTTCACCCCCCCGCCGCTGCGCAACGACGGCAACTATGTGATCTCGCTGAACCGGCTCGTGCGCTGGTTGTCGGAGCAGGCCGAGGCCGAGGGCGTCGACATCTTCACTGGGTTCGCGGGGACCGAGGTGCTCTTTGAGGGCGACCGCGTGGTCGGCGTGCGCACCGGGGACCGGGGTATCGACAGGCACGGCGAGCGGAAGGGGACGTTCGAGCCCGGTGTCGACATCAAGGCAGCCGTCACCATTTTCGCCGACGGCGTGCGCGGCAACCTCACCAAGACGCTTATCCGGAAGCTCCGGCTCGACGGTCCGGCGCCGCAGACCTACGCAATCGGGATCAAGGAGCTCTGGCAGATTCCATCCGACCGGGTCTCGCCCGGCAGTGTGGTCCACACTATGGGCTATCCGCTTCGGAACGAGGAGTTTGGCGGCGGGTTCATCTACGCCTTGCCGGAGGGGCGGCTCGCGGTCGGCTTCGTGGCCGGGCTTAGCTATCGCGACCCGCTGTTCGACCCGCACGAGGCGTTCCAGCGGTTTAAGCAGCATCCCCTCGTGTCCGCGATGCTGAGCGGCGGCCAGATGATCAGATACGGCGCGAAGGCGCTACCCGAAGGAGGTTGGCACGCCGTTCCCAGGTGTCACGCCGCTGGTGCTCTGATTATCGGGGACGCCGCCGGGTTTCTGAATTCGATGCGGCTCAAAGGGATTCACCTGGCCATGAAGAGTGGCATCTGCGCGGCTGACGCCGCCTTCGCAGCGGTGCGCGCCGGGGACGTGTCGGTGCCGAAGCTCGCGACGTTCCAGCGGCTGGTCAACTCTGGGAGTCTGCGGCGTGAGCTGTATCCGGTGCGCAATGTCCACCAGGCGTTCGGCGGAGGGTTGTTCGCTGGTCTGGCGTTCGCCGGGTTGGCGCTGGTCACGGGCGGCTGGTGGCCCAGAGGTCTGCTGTCCAGCGAGGCCGGCCACGAGCGGATGGCGCGTCTCGCCCGGTACTACCGCACCGAGCGTCCCGACCCAGACGGCACGAGCAACGCTGTGCAGGTCGATCAGACAGTGACCTTCGACAAGTTGACCAACGTCCATTACTCGGGAACGCGTCACGAGGAGGATCAGCCGACCCACCTGCTCGTCCTGGATACCGACGTGTGTCGGACCCGGTGCCGCAAGGAGTACGCCAACCCCTGCGTGCGCTTCTGTCCGGCCAACGTTTACGAGATGGTAGATGACGGTAGCGGGACCGGTCCCCGCCTGCAGGTCAACGCCGCGAACTGCGTCCACTGCAAGACGTGCGACATCATGGATCCGTACCAGATTATCGAGTGGGTGCCGCCCGAGGGTGGGGGTGGTCCCGATTTCGAGGGGATGTAGAATGCGTCGCGCTGCATCGGTCATCTGCCATCACGTTGGGTTTCAGGCTTCCGACGTTCCGCCTCCAGGCAGTGAGCGGGCTACGCCAACGACCGTCGGCCGAATCTTGCCATTGCTCCAGCGGCGGACGGTCTTTGTGCCGCCGGTCCAGGACGAGCCCTGGTTCTGGCACCGCTTACCCGGTTCCGGGTCTTTGACGACGTCCGCGGGGTGGTGATCTTTGGCGACCGATACGGTGCTCACGCGGTGGCAACTGGTGAGGGCGGCGATCATTGCCGGGGTCGGGGCACCGCTGCTTGGGGCGCTGTGCCGTACGGTGCGGTGGCGGGTCGAAGGGGTGGAGCACTACGACGCCATCCTTATGCGGGATCGGCAGCCGATCTTCGCGTTCTGGCACGGGCGGATCCTCCCCGCGACCTACTTCTGGCGGGACCGCCGTATCGTGGTTATGACGAGTCAGAACTTCGATGGCGAGTGGATCGCACGGATCATCCGGCGCTTCGGGTACCACACGGCTCGTGGCTCGACCTCGCGTGGCGGCCGGCGCGCGCTCGTTCAGCTCAAGCGAGATATCGCTGCCGGGCGGCCGGCGGCCTTCACGGTCGATGGTCCACGTGGCCCGGCGTATCGCGTGCAGCCGGGCGCGGTATGGTTGGCGGGAATGACCGGTAATCCCATTCTGCCGTTTCACATCGAGGCGGACCGCTACTGGTCGGTGCATAGCTGGGACCGCACGCAGATCCCACGTCCGTTCTCCGCTGCGGCGGTGTCGATTGGTGCACCGTTCGATGTGCCAGACCCGTCGGTGGAAGGGGTCGTCGAGGAACGCCGGTCGGCGTTGGAACAGGTGCTGGCGGAACTGGCCGACCGTGCCCGGGCGCTGTTGGGACGCGAGTGAGGCCGGCCTAAAGATCCACGTGCCGACGGCTGGCGACAGGGGAGTAGCGCCGCCATGCTGCTGATCGGCAGCGACCGGTTCATCGACCACCAGCCCCCTGGGGAGCACCCCGAGCGGCCCGCGCGCGCCCGGGTGATGGCCCAGGTGAGTCGGCGCTGGATCGAGGCCGGTGGCGTGCTGACCCCTCCGCGCCAGGCTACCCGCGCCGAACTTGTTCGCGTGCACACGCCGGCCTATGTGGACCGGATCGCCGGCACGGCGGGGCACCGCTGTTGGCTTGACCCGGACACCTACACCTCGGTCGAGTCCTACGACGTGGCGCTCCACGCGGCCGGCGCCGCCGTCGCCGCGGTGGAGCACGCGCTCGCCGAGGGTGCACCCGCGTTCGCCTTTGTCCGCCCCCCTGGGCACCACGCCGAGCCGGACCGCGCGATGGGGTTCTGCCTGCTCAACAACGTCGCCGTGGCGGCGGCGTCGGCGCGTGCCGCGGGCCTGGGGCGTGTCGCGGTTCTCGACTACGATGTCCACCACGGAAACGGCACCCAGTGGATGTTCTACGACGAGCCCGATGTGCTCTACGTGTCGCTGCACCAGTATCCGTTCTACCCTGGCACTGGAGCCGTGACTGACGTAGGCCGTGGTGCAGGCGCCGGGTTCACGGTCAACGTCCCGTTCGAGGCGGGTGCCGGTGACGCCGACTACGATCGTGCCATGCGGGAGCTCGTGGGACCGATCGTGACGGAGTTCGATCCGGAGCTGATCATCCTGTCGGCCGGGTACGACGCGCACGTACGTGATCCGGTCGGCGGAATCAGGTTGTCGACCGGCGGGTACGGGGCGATGACGGCGCACGTGCAGCGGCTGGCCGAGAGCTGCTGTGACGGGCGGCTCGCCGTGGTCACAGAAGGCGGGTACGACCTGACGGCCCTGGAGGTCTGTCTCGAGTCTACATTGGCACAATTGGCCGAGGGTCCGCCGGCGTCAGCGATGAGCGTCGCGGGCGACACCGGTTGCATCGACCGCGTCATTCCGGTCGTGGGGCGGGCCCTGGAGCCGTACTGGCCGGGCGTCCTGACGAGCTAGCCGCTTGTGGTGAAACACGTCGCACCGAGACGCTTGCTGCACCCTCCAGACAAGGCGCGACGCGAGAGCATCCAGGGCAAGTATTCGACCGAGCAGTAACGCAGACAGGCGGGATGCAGCGCTTGTCGCATGCAGCGGGAATCGCGCCATCGTCGGCCCGGAGCCAGGAGGCCCGGATGAAAGAAGCCGGATCGCCAGGCCCCTGATTCAGTTCCCGAACTGGAGCGCCGCCAAGGGTGCCGTCTGGAGTATCCTGTTCTAGAGCAATCGGCCACGTGTGGGCGATTGCGCCAGACGGGCGCCGGTTCCCGTTCCCGACTCACATCCGACAGTCACGATCGTGTCCGACTACAATCCGCAGGCCATCGAGAAGAAGTGGCAGCGGCGTTGGGCCGAGCAACGCGCCTTCGAGGTGACTGAAGAGCCCGGTCGGCCAAAGTTCTACTGCCTCGTCATGTTCGCGTATCCGTCCGGTCACGCGCACGTTGGGCACGTGCGGAACTACATGATCGGTGATGTCATCGCACGCATGAAGCGGATGTGCGGCTTCAACGTCCTGCATCCCTTCGGCTGGGACGCGTTCGGCTTGCCCGCTGAGAACGCCGCGATCCAGAACCGCTCACACCCCGAGACCTGGACATTCGAGAACATCGCGCACATGAAGGGGCAGTTACAGCGGCTCGGCATCAGCTACGCCTGGGAGCGCGAGTTCGCGACCTGCGAGGCGCGTTACTACAAGTGGAACCAATGGTTGTTCCTCCAGATGTTCGAGCGGGACGTGGCGTATCGGCGTCGGTCTACGGTGAACTGGTGCCCGGATTGCGCGACGGTGCTGGCCAACGAGCAGGTGGTTGACGGTGGTTGCTGGCGGTGCGCGACTCCGGTCGAGTCACGCGAGCTCGATCAGTGGTTCCTGCGGATAACCCAGTACGCCGACGGGTTGCTCAATGGTATCGAGCGGCTCGCCGGGTGGCCCGATAAAGTGCTGACGATGCAGCGCAATTGGATCGGTCGCTCGGAGGGTACGCTGGTCCGATTCCCGGTCGACGAGTCCGGACCGGCCGGCGATGGGATGCAGATCGACGTGTTCACGACCCGGATCGACACGATTTTCGGCGCGACCTTCGTCTTGCTCGCGCCCGAGCATGCGCTTGTCGACCGTTTCGCTGACGCGGCACCAGACCCGGATGCGTTCGGCCGACGGGTCCGGCAGTTTCGCGCGCAGGATCGGACAGCCCGGCTGACCGGGGCGGTTGAGAGGGAGGGGTTCGATACGGGTCGGACCGCCGTCAACCCGTTCACCGGCCGGTCGGTGCCGATCTGGATCGCTAATTTCGTGCTCGCCGAGTACGGCACTGGCGCGGTGATGGCGGTGCCGGCGCACGACCAGCGCGACTTCGAGTTCGCGCGCCGCTATGAGCTTCCGGTAGAGGTGGTGATCGAGCCTGAGACGGTGGGTGACGCCGCGCCGCTCGATGGGGCGACGATGGAGGCGGCGTATGCGGGTCCGGGCACGTTGGTGAGGTCGGGCGAATTTACGGGGAGGTCCACGGACGATGCGGCGGCGTTTATGGCGCGGGCGGCCGAGTCGCGTGGGGTGGGCCGGCCGGAAGTGCAGTTCCGGCTCAAGGATTGGGGGATCTCACGACAGCGGTACTGGGGCACACCGATCCCAATCATCCACTGCGACACGTGCGGGTTGCAGCCGGTGCCGTACGAGAACCTGCCGGTCGAGCTGCCCACGGCGGTGGAGTTCACCGGCCGTGGGGATTCCCCTCTGGCCCAGATTCCAGAGTTCGTCAACACCACCTGTCCGGCGTGTCAGGGACCCGCGCGGCGCGACACCGACACGATGGACACGTTCGTCGACTCGTCCTGGTATTTCTACCGCTATTGCGATCCGTCCAACAGCGACCGGGCTTTCGACCTGGAGAAAGTGCGCTACTGGGCGCCGGTCGACTTTTACAGCGGCGGCGTTGAGCACGCCATCCTCCATCTGATTTACTCTCGCTTCTTTTGCCGGGTTTTTGGGGATCTGGGTATGGTGGATCACGACGAGCCGTTCACTCGTCTGCTGACCCAGGGCATGGTGCTGCGCAACGGCGCCGTGATGTCGAAATCGAAGGGCAACGTCGTCGACCCCGATCAGATGGTCGCGCGCTATGGCGCCGACGCGTTGCGGCTGTACGAGATGTTCGTCGCGCCACCCGAGAAGGATATCGAGTGGAACGACTCCGGGCTCGAGGGCAGCTTCCGGTTTCTGACCAGGGTCTGGCGGCTCGTTACCTCGCTAAGTCCGGTGGTAACCACGGCGCCGCAGGACGGCCTCGGGACGATGCCGCTCGATGATGCCCATCGCGGGCTTCGTCGAAAGACGCACGAGTCGATTCGCCGCGTGTCGTCCGATCTCGATCCGAGGGTGCATCTGAACACGGCCGTGTCGGCGCTGATGGAGCTGGTGAACGACCTGTTCACGTTTTGCGAGCGGCACGACCTGGCACCCAACGCCGCTGCGGCTGGACAGGGTACGTTATCCGATCAGGTGCCGGCGGAAACAGGCGCGGTGCTCCGGGAGGCGGTCGAGTCGCTCGTGCTGATGCTGTCGCCGTTCACACCCCATCTGTGCGAGGAGCTCTGGGAGCGCCTGGGGCACGCTGGCGGTCTGGTCTCGGTGGCCTGGCCCAGCTTCGACCCGGAAGTGGCGCGCGCAGACGTGATCGTGGTACCGGTGCAGGTCAACGGCAAGCTGCGTGCGCGTCTGACCGTGGTGACCGACGTGTCGGAGGCGGACCTCCGGGCGGCGGCGCTGGCCGCGCCATCCGTGCGGGCGCAGACCGACGGTAAGACGATTGGGCGCGTGGTGGTGGTGCGGCGCAAGCTCGTGAACATCGTGGTCTCGTGACGGTCATTCCGAGCCTGATCCTCAAGTCGACTGGCGGCGGCGTGTGGATGGGAGACCTGGAACCGGGGCCAGGCAAACACGCAACGGAGACACAAAGATGATTAGCCGATGGCGAACCAAGACGGCGTGGTTGACGAACCTGCTGCTCGCGACCATGGCCTGCAGCGGATGCGGTTATGCACTTGCCGGGCAGGGGTCGTTCCTGCCGGATCACGTCCAGACGATCGGTGTGCCGCTGTTCGAGAATACGACGACGGTGTTCGAGGTCGAGCAGAACTTGACCCGGCAGGTCCGGTCGGAGTTCATCGGGCGCGGGCGGCTCAGGGTCATCGCGGCCGATACGGGTGTTGACGCTGTGCTCGACGGTACGATCAGCAGCGTCACAATCACACCGGCCACCTTCGATGCGCAACAGCAGGCCTCGCGATACATCTTCACCCTGAGCGCAGCTCTCCAGTTTCGCGATCTGGTCACCGGCGAGATCATCTGGGAGAATCCCGCGCTGACTTTCAGCGACGAGTATGAGGTTGCCTCCGGGCCCGGTGGCCAGCTCGACGCTTCGACCTTCTTCGGTCAGCAGTCGAACGCCATGGAACGGGTCGCCAGGGACTTCGCGCGGACGGTCGTCAGTTCTATTCTGGAAGCCTTCTAGACTTACATGGGGCCACGCCCCATACCCCGGCTCGTCGCTTGCGTGGGCCCTTACGCCATGGGTCTCGAACGAGCACAAGCTTCTCGTTGGGAACCGCATGACGGGCTAAACTAACCGCACTGTCGGAACCTTCAGGGTGGCACGACGTCCTGATCCATATGGGTACGATTACACCGGCCACGGCGCTGACGCAGATTGCGTCCGGGAATCTGGACCCGGTTTACCTTGTGCTGGGGCATGACGCCGTGGAGACGGCGGAGATGGCCGACGCCTTTGAGCAGGTCGTCGACGAGGGTTTGCGAGCGTTCAACGTCGACCGGTTTCATGGCGGGGATGCTAACCTGGGGCAGGTCATCGAAGCGGCGCGGACGTTGCCGATGATGGCACCGCGTCGTATCGTGGTCCTACTTCGGGCCGAGCGCTGCCTGGCGCCGACACGCGAAAACCGGAGCACCGCGACCGAGCTGGAGGCATTCGAGGCCTATCTGGCTGACCCGCAGCCGCATGCGAGTCTCATCGTCGTCGCCGGCGACCTCGACAAGTGCCGGCGCACGACGGCCCGCTTGCTGGAGGCCGCCACCGTGGTGGCGTGCGGCGTCGTCGAGACCCTGGCCGATGCGGAGCGATGGGTCCGGCGCCGGGTCTCGACCAGGGGGATGTCGATCGAGCCAGCGGCCGCTCGTCTGCTGGCGGCACAGGTCGGTCCGGATCTCGCGCGGTTGAGCTCGGATGTCGAGCGGCTTCTGCTGTTCGCTGCCGCCCAGTCGTCCGTAGGAGTGGCCGAGGTACGGGAGATTTCCGGCCCGGCCGTCGCTCACGACGACTGGGGTGTGGCCAGGGCGATCGAGCGCGGACAGACGGCCCAGGCGCTGAAAGAACTCGCGCTGGTCATGGAGTCTGGCGCCGCAGCCCCCATGGTGCTGGGGCAGCTGGCCTGGGTGGTACGAACGAAACTGGCGTCCGGTCGGCTACCCGCCGCGGTGGAGGCGCTGTTCCGAACGGACATGGATCTGAAGACCTCGGCTGGCGACCACCGGATCTTGCTGGAGCGACTCGTCCTGGAACTCTGCGGCGTCAGTCTCGCCGCGTCGGCCGGCCGCTAGCTGACGATCGCTGCTCCGGCGAGGCGTTTCGTGAGCCGCGATTTGTATCGCGCCGCGGCGTTGTCGTGAATGACGCCTTGGGCGGCCAGCTTGTCGATCAAGGAGACGGTGCTGGTGATCGCTACGCGCGCCTCGTCGGTCTTGCCGTCGTCGATCGTGGCGCGCAGCGACTTCAACGCATGTCGCAGCCGTGTTCGCTTCCCGCGGTTTCGCTCACGCCGGACGAGGCTCTGCCGGTGCGCTTTCAACGTGTTCTTGTGATCGGCCAAGACGTCGTGGTCCTTTCCGCTCTTCCGCTAGCCTCTGGCCAGCAAAGTAGTCCTTGAGTATAGCACTGGTGACGCTCTGCCGGCGCCGTCCGCACGATCGTCGCTCAGTGTCCCTTCAGCCTACGTAGTTCGCGGCGCTGACGGGTATTCGGGGTGCTGGCGGCAGCCGTCCGTCCAGGTCCCCGTCGTTCGGAGGTGCACGGCCCGCTGCCGAGCCAGTGCTGCCCGAGCTCGGCGGCAGTCGGCGGCGGGGTGACGTCGTCATAGAGCGCGTTGGCCGTCGCCCTGGGGACGTGCTGGTTCGCGAAAAACAGAACCACTACCTGTTGTTTTCGACCGTTCGGACGGGTGATCGATAGCCGGTCGCCTCGTTGCAGCGTGCGGTGCGGCTTGGCGCGCTGGTCGTTGACGTCAACCTTGCCGACGCGACAGGCTCGTTGCGCCTCCGACCTGGTCTTGAACAGACAGGCGATGTCGAGCCAGACATCGAGCCGGACACGGTCGGACGGGGTGTCCCTGAGTGTCATCGGGGTGGTTCGGGGTCAGTGACGAGCGTTGCTGGTGTCGGGCTGAGACCCATGTGAGCTAGACGGTCAGCATCTTGTTCACTATAGTCCGGCTCTCGGCCAGGAGCGCGTCGATTTGCGCCGGCTGCCGGCCACCCGCCTGGGCGAAATCAGGGCGCCCACCGCCCCCGCCGCCGACGATCGGCGCGATCGCCTTCACGACCTTGCCGGCGTGCACCCGGTCGACGAGATCCTTGCTGACGGAGACGACCAGCGCCACCTTGCCCTCGTGCTCTGAGGCCAGCACCACCACGCCGCGTCCCAGGCGGTCGCGCAAGGAATCGGCCAGACCGCGCAGCGAGCCCTTCTCGAGTCCCGATACCCGTCGCGCGATCAATCGGGCGTCCCCGACCTCGACCGAGTCGTCGCTGGTGGCGCCGCTCCGGGTCCCAAGCTCCGCCTGCATCTTGAGCTGGTCCAGTTCGCGCGCCAGCCGTTTGGTCTCGCTGTGTAGCCGCGCTATCGTCTCCACCGCCTGGGGTCCGGGGACGCCTAGGGAGCCCAGCAGCGCGTCGAGTGCGGCGCGCTGCGACTGGAGGTACGCCACGGCGGCCTTGCCGGTGATCGCCTCGATTCGACGCACACCAGCCGCTACACCCGTCTCCTGGGTGATCGCGAACAGGCCTATATCGCCGGTGGCGCCGCAGTGCGTTCCGCCACAGAGCTCCATACTGACTCCTGGCACCGACACGACCCGCACCGACTCACCGTACTTCTCATCGAAAAGCGCCATCGCACCGGCGTCGATCGCCTCTCGGGTCGGGCGAATGTCGGTCCCGACCACGTCATTGGCGTAGATGTGGGCGTTCACCTGGCGCTCGATCCAGTCGAGTTCGTTGCGACTGATCGGGCCGCCGTGCGCGAAGTCGAAGCGTAGCCGGTCTGGTGCGACCAGCGAGCCCGCCTGCCTGACATGAGTGCCGAGCCGCTCCCGCAGCGTTGCGTGCAGCAGATGGGTCGCCGTGTGGTTGCGCCGGACCGCGTCCCGGCGCGCCCGGGTGACCTCGGCGGTCACGCGCCGTCCCACGTCGAGCGGCCCCTGCGTGACCTCGACGAGGTGCAGCCGGGGCCAGTTCGGGACCGGCCTCTTGACATCGTCCACCCTGGCCTCGAGTCCGTCGTCGGAGATGACACGCCCTGAATCCGACACCTGTCCTCCCGACTCCACATAGAACGGGGTCTGGCCGAGCACCAGGTGCCCCACCTGGCTGGTGTCAAGTTTGTCAGTCTGGCCACCATCCTCGTGAAACAGCTGTACGATCCAGGTCTCGACGCGTGTGGTGTCGTAACCGACGAAGTCGTCCGGGATCCTGGACAGATCGTCTTGACCGGGCGACGTGCTAATGACAAAGGGCGGGAGCTCGGCTGTCTTGAACTGGCTCTTTGCCCGCGACTGCTTCCGCTGCGCTTCGAGCGCCCGCTCGAAGCCGGCCGCGTCGATGGTGACTGCCCGTTCACTCGCCAGGTCCTCGATGAAGTCAAGCGGCAGCCCATGTGTGTCGTACAGGCGGAAGACTTCCGGTCCCGGCAGCACGCCGGCGCTGCCGGCCGCCGCCAGTGCCGCCTCGAGACGAGGCAGTCCGTCGTTGAGGACCGCGTCGAACCGCTCCTCTTCGGTGTGGACGATCTGCACGATGCTGTCGCGACTGGTGGGCAGCTCCGGATAGGCGCCACCCATCTCGGCGACTGGAACATCCACGAGCTGATGCAGGAACGGGCCCGTCATACCCAGCTTCTTTCCGTGGCGCATCGCGCGTCGCATGATCTTGCGGAGTGCATATCCGCGCCACTCGTTGGAGGGCATCACCCCATCGGCGATCAGAAAGGTCATGGCGCGCAGGTGGTCGGCCACGACGCGCATCGATACATCGTCAGGGCCAAAGGATGCCTGCCGCGTGTGGGGGCCGTAGACGCGGCCGGTCCGGTCACCGATCGCGTGCAGGAGCGGGACGAATAGATCGGTATCGTAGTTCGAGACCTTTCCCTGTAGCACCGCTACGATCCTCTCGAGTCCCATCCCGGTGTCGATCGAGGCGGTGGGCAGCGGCGTCAGGCTGCCGTCGGTGTCCCGGTCGAACTCCATGAACACGTTGTTCCAGATCTCGACGTACCGGTCGCAACTGCAATTAATACCGCGGCAGACCGGCTCGTCGCACGGAATCGCGTCGCCTCGGTGGTAGTGCACCTCAGAGCAACGGCCGCAGGGGCCGGTGTCGCCCATTGCCCAGAAGTTTTCACTCAGTCCGAGCTCGACGATCCGGTCAGCTGGAACGAGCGTGCTCCAGAGCGCGTAGGCCTCGTCGTCCCGGGGTGTCCCCGACTCGCCCTTGAACACCGTCGGGTACAGCCGCTCCGGCGGCAGCTGCCACACGTCGGTCAGCAGCGTCCAGGCGAACGGGATCGCCTCCGGCTTGAAGTAGTCACCGAACGAAAAGTTCCCGAGCATCTCGAAGAAGGTGTGGTGACGCTCGGAGACCCCGACGTTGTCGAGGTCGTTGTGCTTTCCGCTGACCCGCATGCATTTCTGGGAGCTGGCGGCACGTGTGTAGGACCGGTGTTCGCGTCCGAGGAACAGGTCCTTGAACTGGTTCATCCCCGCGTTGGTGAACAACAAGGTCGGGTCGTCGGCCGGCACGAGCGAGGCGCTTGGCACGGTCTGATGGCCGTGGTGTGCGAAAAAGTCGAGAAAGCTCTGGCGGACCGCGTTGGACGTCATTCGGATATCTTTTCACAAGAGCGACGTCCAGACCTGCGATGCTGGCGACCCGCTTCAGGGAAACGGGTCATCAGGACCGCGGCCACTCGTTCCGGGGGGAATCCCTGGCGCAGCAGGGCCTGATGGAGCCGCCGGAACTGGGCACTATCACCAATCGGGCCGTTCAGCCGTTTCGCGATGGCCCGCTTGAGCACCGACTCCTCGTCGATCTCGTCGAACACCGCGACCACCGCACGACCAGCTGTCTCCGGGTCGATGCCGATAGCCTCTATTTCCCGTTGTGCCCGGCTCCGGCCTCGGAGCTTCACTTCCGCTGCCAGGCGGGCGTAGATGAGCGCCGTTCGGGCATCGTCAACCACCCGCTCGCGGCTCAGCCTGGCGATCGCCGTCTCGACCTCGGCGGAGGGCAGCTCGCGGCGCGCCAGCCGATCACGGAGTTGGGTCGTCGACAGCTCCCGGCGGGCGAGCAGACGCAGGGCGATCTGATAGGCGCTCGAGGATCGGGGCGTGGTCACCCGTCAGTCACCGAACCGCGTGACGGCCGGCGGTTCGTCCCCGCCACCCGGTCGCGCTTGGGCCATCGCGTCGTGTGCCGTGCCCGTGATTGACGTGACACTCTGGAGGCGCAGCGTCAACTCGTCGGGGTTGGTGGACAACTGGAGCGCCGCTGGTAGCAGCCCGGCCGTCATCTTTTCCAGGGTGGTCGTGTCGAGACGGTGGTCTTCGACGAGGGGACATAGCTCACCGTGTACCCGCATGATCGGATCGCTACCGCTCCTGAGGTGGAGGTCTGAGGTGCCGGCCTTCACCGCGGCGGTGAGCAGCTCGGTGATGTCCATGCCCGGAGCCGTCAGGAGATCCTGGCGGTCCCGACCGGTGCCGGCGCCGGGGCGAGCGCCGGGTACACGTAGGTGAGCCATCCGTGCGTGTCGGGGATGTTGCCGTTGACGACATCGAAAAACCGGCTCTGGATGGCAGCGGTGACTGGACCGCGATCACCGTCGCCGACAGTGATCTTATCGATGCTTCGGATCGGGGAGATCTCGGCCGCCGTGCCGGTGAAGAAGACCTCGTCCGCGACGTAGAGCATTTCACGCGGGATCGGTTGCTCGTGCACCGGCAGACCTAGATCCCGTGCGAGGCTCATTACGACGTCACGCGTGATGCCCGGCAGTACCGACCCGGCCATCTGGGGCGTGAAGACGACGCCGTCACGGATGATGAAAATGTTCTGGCCGCTCCCCTCGCTCACCAGGCCAGACGGGTCGAGGGCGATTCCCTCGCTGTATCCGTTCAGGGTCGCCTCCATATTGATGAGCTGAGAGTTGGCGTAGTTGGCGGTTGATTTGGACATCGCTGGGAAGGTGTTCGGCGCGCAGCGGGCCCAGGAGCTGACCTGCACGTCCACACCTTTTTCGAGCGCGTCCTGACCCAGATACGCGCCCCACTCCCAGACCATGATCGCGGCCTCGACCGGGCACTTGAACGGGCTGATACCAAGCTCGCGATAGCCGCGGTAGAGCAGGGGGCGGATGTAGCAAGCGTTGTAGTTGTTGGCGCGGATCGTGTCCAGAACCGCTTCGTGAAACGCCGGTAGGTCCAGGTCGTAGGTCATCCGGTAGACCCGGGCCGAGTCGTACAAACGGCGGAGGTGCGCATCGAGACGGAAACAGGCCGACCCCTTCGGGGTGTCGTAGCACCGGGCTCCCTCGAACACGCCGCTACCGTAGTGGACGATGTGCGAGCCGATGTGGATCTTCGCGTCGGCCCAGTCCACAAGGGCGCCTTGCATCCAGATCTTGCCGCTGCCGAAACTCATTGCCAGACCTACCGATCCACCATGCTATCAGACACTTACCGACAGTGTAGTGCCCGCTCTGACACGGCGCAACATAATTCACGGACAGGTGCCGGCGTCGGCTACTGTGCTTCGCCGCAGAACGGGCAACCCCCAGCCCGGGCGTGAAGGGGCTTGCGGCATTTCCAGCAGAAGCCGGCTGGCGGGGTCGTCCGGGACCGCAGACGGGCGTGAATGTTGTGTATCTCTCCTCCGGACCCGCCGCTCCGCCCGGCGTCGGTGACCGGGGTGCCACGCCGCTCCGCCCGGATCTCGTCTAGGTCGGTCAGCAGATCCCCGGCGCGCTGATAGCGGTCTGTGACCTCAGGTGCCAGTGCCTTCATGACGACGTCATTGAGTGTGCCGGGGATGGCGTTGTTCAGCAGCCTCGGTGGCCGCACGAGCTCGCCCCGTCGCAGTTTCTCGAGATCGCTGGGCGAGGGCGTGTCGTAGGGTATGACGCCGGTCAGCATCTGGTACACGGTGACGCCGACCGAGTACAGGTCGGACGCAAAGACCGCTTCGCCACGGAATTGCTCTGGCGCCATGTAGGGCGGGCTGCCGATGATCGTCGTTCCGTGGGCCGCGATCTCCAGAAAGCGAGAAGTCCCGAAGTCGGCGACCTTCAAGGTCCCCGACTCGGATACGAGCACGTTGGCCGGTCGGAGATCCCGGTGGATGACGCCTTGTGCGTGCGCATGCTCTACCGCGTGCGCGATCTGGCTCGCGTAGTCGAGCGCGCGATCGACCTCGAGCCGGCCGCCGGTCGCGATGATCGTCTCGAGGGTCTCGCCCTGGACGTACTCCATGACGATGAAGAAGACGTTGTCCTGCTTCTCCGCTGTTGTGATCGAGACGATGTTGGGATGGTCCAGAGTGGCCAGCAGACGCGGCTCGCGCAGCAGCTCGCTGAAGTTCAAGTTTTGTCGGTGCGGGACCTTGAGCGCGACCCGCTTGTTGATCCAGGTGTCTTCTGCGAGATAAACCGTGCCGAACCCGCCGCTGCCGAGCGCGGACAGTATCTTGTACTTGCCGAGCAGGTGATCGGCGAACAACATGAAGGGCGAAAGTATAGCAGGAGACCTTCGGCGAGGCCGCTCGCGAGTGGGGAGGCGGAAGAGAGGAGGCAGCCTGCGTCCAGGTGGGGACGCCGGGTCAGATTGAGACCACTATAATCCCCGAATGCCACCGCGGTTTTTCGCACCGGATCTGTCGGGGTCGGATGTGCCGGTCGTCTTGCCGGACGACGAGGCCGGCCACCTGACGCGAGTGCTTCGCCTGGGTACCGGTGACACGGTCTCGGTGTTCGACGGGCGGGGTGTCGAGTATCTGGCCCGCATCGAGCGGGTGTCCCCGCGTCGGGTGGTCGTGCGGCCTTACGAGTCCGTGGTCCCGGCCCCCGAACCTGAGGTGGCGCTGACCGTGGCGCCGGCGCTGCTGAAGGGACGCAAGTTCGACGACGTCGTGCGCGACGTCACCATGGTCGGTGCCGTTGCGGTGCAGCCGCTGTTGACCGCACGGACAGAGGCTCGGGCGCGTGACACCGATCGTTGGACCCGGATCGCGGTCGCCTCGGCCAAGCAGTGCCGTCGCGCTGTCGTGCCGAAGGTCAGGGCGCCGAGGTCGTTCCGGTCGTTGCTCGACGACGACCGGTCTCTCGTGCGGTTGTTGCTCGTCGAGCCAGGGACGGTCGGTGCGGGTGGCACCTTGCAGTGCCTGCAGGACCGTCCACCACCGGCGACGGCGACGCTAGCGGTAGGTCCCGAGGGCGGCTGGAGCGGGGAGGAGGTGGCGGCCGCGACGGCAGCGGGGTTCGTGCCTGTCACCCTGGGTCGGCGGACGCTGCGCGCCGACGCAGTCGTTCTCTGCGCCGTATCGGTGTTGCAATACGTCTGGGGAGACCTGTGACGGCCGGGGTAAGCTGGTTGTGGGCCCGGGTCTCGCCACGCTACGGGCCAGGCGGCGGTTTGATCTCAATCGAGGCGGTGATCCACTGGTCGCCGTATGCGAGTGCCCAGTCTGCTGGGCCGGAGGGGCTAGCCGTAGCCCGTCGCGCATCTGAGACCGCGAACCCGACCGCACGCACGATCCCCTCGCACGCTGATAACGGTGGGCCGCAGCCATTCGCGGGGTCTGTCGTGGCATCCGGAAAAGATACAACGTTGAGCCGCGCCGTGGGAGGTTCGTCAGTCAGCGCCGACGACCCGGCAAGAAAGGCCCCGGCGTCGTCCAACTCACAGACGACGATCCGCAGGACGCGGGAGCCGTCTCGTGTGGTCGTGATCACGGGCGCCGTGGGTGTTTCCGATGACCCGCGGGCTGGACGCGCGTTGCCAATGGGGGAGTTCGTGTCCACGTTCGAGAACCGCAGTACTGCGCCGGCCGCCTGCCGCACGCCTCCCCAGTTGAAGGAGGCGGCGGTCTCCGATCCATCGGCGATTTTGTAGTAGACCGTCAATTGACACGCGATCCCCTGCCCATCCGCCTGGCAGACCGCGGCGTTGAAACCAGTAAAACCAGGCACTGCTGTCCATCCATCGGGTCCGGTTATAGTCGGATTCGCCTGGATGCCGAGGGTGGCGATGAGAAGGTCCGCTCGCCCACTCTCGCCGGGTGGCACCGGAATAGACAATGAGCGAGCCCCAGCCTGGCCGGTGCTATTGGTTACGGCGTCTTCGAAGTTTGGAGTCGGGCCACAACCCACGAAGAACAGGCTGGTCACGAGGGCGGCGCGCCATGCCAGTCGGTGTGACATCACGAGAGGATTGCGGGCTAACCGGCCTCGAATAGAGCACATGGGAACGCTCCTTTGCCCCACCCTGCTCAGACACGACGAGACACAAGTATACAGCGTTCCGGGGACAGGGTCGTCGGTTGCCCGAAAATTCGATCCTGAGCAAACGGGGCTGAGAATCCGCCATCGGGCCTAGGAAACCGTT
>Ga0310121_10000057_pt1 | contig 103098 bp, 86 predicted proteins | sample CB27_Tmax_986_MG_FD_203504 | JGI IMG/M metagenome (GOLD analysis project Ga0310121, IMG submission 203504) | Marine microbial communities from Western Arctic Ocean, Canada - CB27_Tmax_986 | ecosystem: Environmental > Aquatic > Marine > Oceanic | place: Canada: Western Arctic Ocean | collected... | reverse complement strand
ACGGGCCTGTATGGTCGAGATATGCCCGGCTAGCTGGACGCAGTGAACGGCGGGTGCCTCCGTGCCCGCCTGCCGGGCTTCTCGCCAGGACATCGAACGACTCGAGGAAGGTGGCGAAGCCGGACGCGGCCATGGTGGCCTAGCGTAGCGCGAGGGGGCTGGCGGTTCAACGGGGACAGGGTCAGGGACAGGTATCCTGACAAAAGTCTAACCTACAAGTTACGTTTGCACGGAATCTGAACTCGGATTGCTCCGCCGGAGTAATAAAGTTTGGATCGGAATGATTGGCGAGGAAGAGATACATGTAGTACTGAACGCCCCATGCCCCCAACTCGGCGATGGTGTTGTCACTGGAACCACACGTATGCGGTTTGCCATTATTGTGTCTGGCTTCATGCACGAATAAAACCAGCATCCCGGCGACCCACTGAAAATCTGTAGGGTAAGTCAGCGCCGCAGAGTTGTTAGTTCGTATGTTCATCATGTCATTCGTACAGCAGGAACTGTAGTTGATGTCGCTCCGAAATCGGATACCCCGGATCGCGGACACCATCCATCCGTACAGCGAGTTGGAAGTCCACGGGAGTGATGCATCAAATTCAAGGTGGCGCATGATTGTCAGCACGCGATAGGCCTGCGCTTCAAGGAGTGTCAGGTCGCGCGAGCTTTGCTCGGCGGAGCACACGATTTGGCCAACCGTCGGGTCGCCTTCGAACAAGAGACTCAGGTCGAGATCACTCGTTGCCACTTCCGCCGGTGTCGGGCACCGTGCGAGGATGTCATTCGCACTCTCAAACGCCGGCGTCGATGAGGTCGTTGTGGTTGGCGCGGTCGGGGACGAGTCTCCGCCACAGGTCACTGTGACCACCGTGGCAACGACGACGGTGGTGAAACGGGCGTGGCTAAATTTCATGTTCTGGGCTCTCTCGACGAAGCTGGTAACGAAGACTCTACCGCTATTTAACTAACCACGCCGTCCATGTCCACGTAGAGCCGTTTTTTTACCAACACATTGGCTTCTCGTTCACTCGTAGACGGATGATGCAATGCGGAGGATGGCTACCTACTTTTGCATCGTGACGCAAAACTAGCGGGTCAACGGGGAGGGGGTTACGGGAGGATTCGCTTCACGCTTGCGTGTCGTCGTAGCCTAGGGTGATGCATCCTTCTCTCACAATCGTCGAAGGGGCGGTTTCCCCAGATGACGAACACATGGCACTCAGCTACGGATCGTTCGACACAGATAAACGTCCGTTTCCAATTGTCGCTCGCGTGTCGCCACCCCGGAAGGGCGTGATCACTCTTGAACTACTGGTAGACGACTCAACGATACGCGGTAAAGAGATCATCGCTGACGTACGACGTAAAGTGCATTGGCTGTTCGTGGAAAAAGGTGAAGCCGAGCCCTGGGCGTACGCAAGATACCACTGCACGACAGGCGCTAATGTGTACAGCAACGTTCACTGGGGCTGGGTGTCCGCCTCCAATAGCACAGGTAACTAGGTAGCCTTCCGAAAGACTAGGACGCAGGTCGAAGAAGCCCCTCTGCTAGCACCTTGAGTGCTTCCGAGTTCGGCAAATTGTTACTCCCCATCATGAGTACATGGGCTTTCATCACGCCACTGCCCGAGGAAACAAATGCTCCACACGTTGTCTTTGCATCTCGACTCACAAGCCGCACAAAGGAAGCGTTCTTGAGATCGAGTCCGGCGATAGTCGTCAGCCACGCGAGCCATGGAGACACCTTCATTTCAGACCGGAGCGATTTCTGAGTACCTACAGCCGATACGACAACGACAGATTGCGCTGCAATATATCCCTGAACAGCTTCAACGTACATCGCCAGTAAACCGTGCTGCGCAGACTCTCGAATAAGAGCTAACTTCTTCGGCATTGTCGGGCTGTGAAACGGACAGACGTCGATTTGCAACACTCCCTCAGTCCCGAGAAGGGTAGACAACTGCAACAGTTTCGTAATACGGTGCTTCGCTGGATTTCTAGGCGATAGTTCCCGCTTATAAAACGGTCCCAATATCCGCGCCGCTTCTGCGTAATCCATCCCGCGATTCAGTAGACCCTTTCCCTGTTGCACATGGCTCCGCAATTGGTGCGGCATTGTCTGACCAGGATTGGTTGTTAAGGCAATAAGTGGTCGTCGCCCCGCATTAAATGAGACATACGGTTCGGGTGCAGCGTTCATATCAAACGTTGCATCAACAAATGACGACACGTCGAGAGATTCTGCGAGCCAATCACGCCAGAGTGTCTCGCAAAGCCGGATGAAATCTTCAGCCATGTTGGCCTAGCCTACTCAGGAGCGGCAGGCGATTCAACGGGGACGGGGGTGAGTCACACGTGTGCGTGGCGAACCACTCACGCGACAGCTTCTGACCTTCGGCGAATTGCTCCCGGAACGGTGTGTGCCCCGTCTCCCCTATATCTCCCTGAATGGGGTCGAATGGAGGGGACTGGAGTAAACGCGGGCAAAACGAAATACAGCGAGAAGCAGCAATGAATTCGGCCCTGAACTACGAAAGTCGTGCGCCATCACCATGTTAGGGTGAATGGGCCTTCAGGGTTCGACTCCCGCCGCCTCCACCATCTAACTTGTTCTAGCGAAAGGGGATCCCCTTTTGGCTAGAACTCGTCTCCACCATATCTCCACAATCCCTTCCGATTGTGCGTTGATTCAGCAGTTCAATCGTCGACTGCGTGGCCGTCGGACTCAGAATGAGGTTTCGGCAGCTACCCACTTGGAAGACGAGTCTCCAGACGAGTAGTCCACCGCCTCTCCGGGTGTTGCTGTGGGGGTCTGAAGGACGTTCCGCCGAAGATAGCCCCTGCGTTTCGCTCAACGCCTCACCACGCGCACGGCGCCGCCTGTGTAACGCTCTGGCCGTCCAGTGTTGTCCTCGCTCCTGAGGGCCGCTAGTCGCCTTCGGTGGGTGCGCCTAATGTTCCGAGATCGAGCGTAAATTTTATCGGGGCGGCGAGTTCGGCGACAATCTTATTGAGCAACAGGTTACAGTCGTTTGATCGCGGTCACTCTTCCGCCATTAGACCCTTGCCTGGTCCGTCGCCCGTCTAGTTCAGTGACCGCTAAGTGAGACTTACGATGGGAGCGTTTAAGTGCGCCGCGCTTCTTGTCCTCGGGGCGTTATCCACAGCGTGTGTGACCGCCCGGGTATTTCCGAGCTCTATCAATACCTATCCTCCAGTTCCGGTAGAGAGGGTTCTTGTCTTCTTCGATGATGCAGATATTACGGTTCCCTACGAAGTGCTCGGTGAAATTTTGCTTGAGGGCAGCTCTGGTCTAGGACAAGGCCAAGCCGCCCTGGTGGAAAAGGGGCAACAGGAAGCTGGAAAGATGGGAGCAAACGCCATCCTAGTTCTTGTGGCTGAAGACGTAAGCACCAGTTCGCGCGTGCTAGCTGCTTTGTTTCGGACCAACGATAACAACCGCCGTGTGAGGGCGCTCCGCCTCACACCTGAGTAACTCCGCCAACCACTCTCTTTACCGCACGGCCCGCGGCACACCCGCGCCCCTTCGTTTCGTGCCCCATGTGTCGTACGTCCCCCCTACGACACCTGACTGGTCCAGGTCGGCTGTAGCCGACGCGGAATATGAGCCGGGATATCGGTGGCACGGCGGATCGGAAAGCGATTCCGATCTGGCGTGAGGTATTCCGTGGGGCGTGAGCGTGGTGAGCGACCTGACGCACTTCAGCGACGACTGACGGCGGATCTATTGTGGGTAGGAATGTGGGAACGCGTGCGGTAGTGATTTGATAAAGTCTGACGAGTCAGACTCTTATGAGTCGCATGCGGCAGACACCCTCTCCGCCACTACACTCTATCAACGCGGGTGGTCGCAGTAAGCTGCGACATTGTCAACTTTCGGCCGCGGGTGACAGAGTCGGCCGATGACGAGCGAGCCCCCAGCTCGTTCCGGGTCTGGGATGAGGTGATGTGTGCTTGCCGAACGATGATGGCAACCAGGTCATTCCAGAGATATCACACCCTCTGTTTGTCAACGGAACCGTGCCATTGTCGCCATCGCCCCAGACGGTATTCCCGGCGACGTCGGTCAGATAGCTGGTCGCGCGCCGCCCCTCGCCGATCCGGTTCTCGAACGCCAGGTTGACGCGCGTGTTCCACCGTGGCGTCAGCTCGACGCCAACCCTGGCCTTGAGGAGGTCGGTCCGAGCGCGTTCGGCGCCCGTGTCTCCGTAGACGATGGCCGGCGCGGCGCGATCGTTCACCGTGCGGATGGCACCGGACGCGACCGGTTGCCCCGCCGCGGCGCGCAGACTGTCGTCGAGGCTGAAGTTCTGGGGCTGACTGTCGTTTTGCAGGCGGTTGTGGAGGAGGTAAAACTGGACCCGGCCGACGCGATCCCCGTAGGAGGTGGAGATCCGGCCGCCGTTGAACGTGTCCTTCGCGCCGAGCGATGAGTAGCTCTGCGAGAACAGGTTGGTGTCGATGCGCAGCTGGCGGGTCTCCGGCAGGCGCGTGTTCAGCTTAACCACACCGCCCATCGAATTGCCGCTGTATTCCGCCGAGAACGGCCCGTAGATGACCTCGGCCGACTCGATCTCGTCGGGAGACACCAGCGACCATCTCGGCGCCCCGTTCCAGCGGGTCTGCAGCGGGTTGTGGAGTGGCACCCCGTCGGTGAACACCATCGACCGCGTCGTCTGGAACATGTTCGCGCCTCGCATGCCGAGCGTGCCGTTCGAGTCGCCGATATAGCGCCGTCGGATGATGATGCTCGGCTGATAGTTCACGACATCCTCGGTCGTGGGCATGTTGAGGCTGGCGATCTGATCATCGGTGATCAGGTTCGCCGGGCTCGAATAGTCGGTGCGCCGCTCTGCCCGGTTCGGGCTCACCGTCACCTGCTCGGCGAACGCCAGGGCGAACTGGATGTCGAGCTCGAGCGTTTCCCCGCGGCTCAGCCGCAGGTCGTCGCTCCGGACGTCGGCAAACCCCGGAAGTGTCGCTTCGACCCGATAGGTGCCGGCGTCGAGCCCGAAGAGCGCGTAGCGTCCTTCGCCATCGCTCACCAGTGTCTGCGTCGTACCGTCCTCCAGGTTGACGACCTGCACGGTGGCGCCGGGAACCGCCAGTGACTGCTCATCGATCACCTGCCCCGCGATCGTCCCTCGCATGCTCTGGTTCTGGGCGTCGGCAGCGTCCGGGTTGAGCGTGAGCAGCAGCGCTACCGCGCACCAGATGATGGTGCAGTGTATGTACCGGCCCTGTTTCCGTTCTCCTGATCGCGTGCTCCTATCTGTTCTGGTTCGTGTTACCTGCCCAATCATGACGTCGTCCGTTCTCTTCCCCGATGTGGCGCGGCCTCGACCGCGCCCGGTGTAACTTCAGTTCGTGGGTTGCCGCGTGTGCAACCCGATCAATCGGTACCCGTCGTCTGCGGTGTGCCACGCGAGCATGATGCTCGCGCTGTCGGCTACCAGCAGCGGGTGGTCCGAAACGCCGGTGGTTCGCGCGACATCTCGGGTCTCTCGCCAGGTGCGTCCGGCGTCCTCCGATTCCATGAGATGCACCGCGGTGGCGTTTGGTTTCACGCGCTCCTTCCAGACGATGACGACGTGCCGGCCGAGCACTTCGATGTCGGCGTGCCCGAGAGTCGTCCGGGTACCGACCCGCATCGGCTCCGTGAAGGTCAACGCCTCGTCGACCGACCGGGCGTAGAAGGCGCCAGGCCCCCGAGGACCGAAGCCGGTCAGCCAGACGGCGTGATACGTGCCGTCGATATCGCGTGAGAGCGCCGGGCCATGGTGCGGGCAACCGTCGATCCGCCAGCCGTCGACCGCGACCCTGCCGACCGCCGTGAACCGGTCCCGGTCGAGGAACCGGACGACCCCGTGGTCGCGGATACCACCCTCGAGCACCTCCCGCCAGACCAGTACCGGCCAGCCGTCCGGGTCGAACGTGAGCGCGATCCGGCAGCACTCACAGACGTGGTCCTTGATCTTCCGGTTGGGCGCAAAGGTCACGCCGCCGTCGGTGCTCCATGTGTAGTAGAGCGCCGCGCCCGCGTAGGGCTCGCCATCTGCCAGCGCCTGCTCCAGGTCCCGCTTGTCGATCCAGACCATGAACAGCTCGCCCCGCTCGTTGACACCGAGCGACTCGAACCGGTGACCGGTCGGCAGTCCGTCGTCGTTGACCGTCCGCGGTGTCGAGAAGCTACGCCCCCCGTCGATCGAGCGCGCGAAGCGGATGTCCCCGGTGAACGGACGCGTGCCGCGCCTGGTCCAGGCGACGTAGACCTCGTCGGCAGTGCCGATGGCCACCTTTGGCCGCGCGTCGCCGGTGGCGTCGATCTCCTCCGCCTCCGTGGTCACTCGGGTCGGGGCCCCGAAGGTGCGACCCCGGTCGGTCGAGCTCGTGACGACCACATGCTGCCCATCGATCCATGTCACCCAGAGGCGACCCGTCTCGGCGAAGACGGCGGACGGAAATGCGCCGTGCGCCGCAGGCGGGCCTCCGGCGGACGGAGGCCCGCCCTGTGCGGCGGCGACAGTGCCGTCAGAAATGGCGGCCAGCGCGCAACCCAGCGCCACCGCAGTCGCCCTCAGTAGCTGTCTCGTCATCGTTCGAGGTCCTCGCTCGCACCGTGTTGCCGCCCTCGCGCGCGTCAGGTCATTGACCCGGCGCATCGCGAGGCGGTCTTCGGTTCAGTCGAACGGCTCGAAGGCCGTCGCTCACATCGAAGAACCGGGACTGACGATCAGGAGCGAGGTGGTGGGATCGATACCGGTGCGATCTGGTCGGGCGGGGACAGGACGGTTGATGTCAGCCGTGCCGCGATCAGATCTGGTGATGGCAGGGCGCCGGTCACCGGCAGCAGCCCAGGTGGACCGAGCATGATGGCCGGCGAGAGGTCATCGTCGTTGCAGACGAGCTGGCAGTCGTCGCCAGTGGGCGTGGCGCCAGGCTCATCACCTGGCGGCGTCGCGTGGTCTGCGTGCGGGTGCGTCAAGACAGCTCGGCGGGCCTGCATCGCCCCATCCCCGTGCATGGGGCACTCAGACATGGAGCAGGTTTTGTCGGCGGACCGATCCAACGGGCAGGACTCCGTCTCGCCCGCACTACCCGGGTGCGCCAGACAACACAGCGCAACCGAGGTCGCACCGATCGCGGCCACGTGCGTGCACACGACCACCGTGGCCGCGAGCGTGAGTCGGGATCGAATCCAGGACATGCCTGGCCTGATCATGGCGCGCCGACCTGGACCTGTCAAGCGGCAGCGGCGACAAAACTTGCCTTTCTCGTTGCCGGCATCACGTTGATTCTATTATGTTTAGAGCGCTCTCGGCTTCTGCTCCGTGACGCGCACCGTTCCTCCGGAGTACACCGGCGCAGCGTCGGTGTGCGAAGTGATCGCGGTGCGGGCGGGCTCCAGGGGGCGTTCGTGGAACGCTGTCCGATGGAGGTATGCATGCGCAGGCGCCGGTTCAGCACCATGCAAATGATTCGGCTGACCCATTGTCCCACCAAGGGCTCGCCTCGTCTTCGCGTCAGTGTCTCCCGCCACCCGGTGCGCGGCCCCGATCCCTGGCCTATAATCGGCGGGGCACGGGAGCCTATCACTGGGGAGATCAAGGATGAGCACCAGGACGTTCATCGTCGGCGCCACCCTGCTGGCGGTTGCTTTGGCCGTGACACCGGCGTTCGGTCAGGACCGAACGCCGGACGGCCAGCCGAACATCCAAGGAGTCTGGACCAACTTCGACCCGACGCCATTCGAGGCGCCGGACGACATCGACCTCGAGCGGCTCGCGCCACTCGCGGTCTGGTTCCCCGGCTCGAACCGACCCCAGCGAGCCCCGGCCACACCCCGGCCTGACGCTCGGTCGCGTGGACCTCAGGGGCCATGGGGCGACGGCCCGGGAGACGCGCTGCGAAACGAGCGCCGCCGCTCGATGATCGTTGATCCGCCCAGCGGGCGGGCACCGTTGCGGCCATCGGCCATCAACAGGCGCAACCGCAACCTGGTGAACCTGACCGACGACTGGCTGACCCACACACCGTGGGAACGATGCATCACCCGCGGGATTCCCGGGGGGATCTTCCCCGGCGGGTACGGCGCCGGTTATCAAATTCTGCAGGTGCCCGGCTACGTGGTGATCTTCTACGAGATGATCCACGAGGCGCGCATCATCCCAATCGACGACCGGGCGCCGCTGTCCGACAAGATCCGACTGTGGAACGGGGACCCGCGCGGCCGCTGGGAAGGTGACACGCTGGTGGTCGAGACTGCCAATTACAACGACCAGGGCACCATCGGCACGAACATCGCCAGCCGCGGCCTCCGGGGCATCCAGCAGAGTGAGGCGCTGAAAATCGTCGAGCGATTCACCCGCGTCGACGCCGACACCGTCGACTACGAGGTCACCATCGACGACCCCGGGCCGTTCACAACGCTCTGGACGGTGGCGATGCCGCTGAATCGCGATGATGCCTATCAGATCTTCGAGTACGCCTGCCACGAAGGGAACTACGGGCTCGAGAACAGCCTCCGGTCCGGGCGCGCTGACGACAGGGCCGCGACACCATAGCCCAGCGTGGGCCGGGTTCCAGCTGGGCCAGTCGGCCCGTGATCCAGAGGATGAAGACCGAGCAGACGGGTGGGGGTGAGGCGCAAGCGGTCTGGAGGTCAGCAATTCCAGACGGGAGCGAAAAATGAAGGACAGAATAGCGCTGCTGTCGACGCTGGCTGTGCTGGTTGCGGGCTGCGCTGCGGAACCGGCGCCCGAGCCGATCGCCATCACCAACGGGCAGGGGGAGATCGCGGGTGAGGTGACCGCCGACAGCGTCGTCCTGCAGTCGCGGCTGACCACCGAGGCGATCATCGTCGACGGCGACGTGCCGGGGGCACCCGGTGTGGCGCGGTTCGAGCTGGCAACGGCTGACAATGACGACTTCACCGACGCGATGGAGTCGCCGTGGATCGACGCCACCGCAGGACGGGACTTCATTGTCCAGACGAGGATGGCGGGACTGACCGCCGGCACGCGCTACGCCTACCGACTGCGGTATGGCCCGAACCAGGACAACACCCGTATTGGCCCGACCCGCTCGTTCAGCACGCTGCCGGGCGCCGACGGCGCGACGGAGGTGAACTTCGTCGTCGTCACCGGCATGAACTACAACCCGTTCCACGCCGACGGTCCGCGCGCCGGCTCGCCCGAGGACAAGGCGCTGGGCTACCCGGCGCTCGAGACGATACTCGGCAAGCAGCCGGAGTTCTTCGTCGCCACCGGCGACAACGTCTATTACGACGTCCCGTTCGGACGTTTCGAGCGCACGCAGACTTTCATGCGTCAGAAGTGGCACGAGCAGCTCGTACAGCCGCGCTTCATCGACCTGTTCGCCGAGGTCCCCACCTACTGGGAAAAAGACGACCACGACTACCGCTACAACGACACCGACAACACGATCGACAACGAGCCCGACCCGTCCCCCGCGCTGGGTGCCGCCACCTTTCTCGAGCAGGTGCCGGTCGTCGACCCGAACGATGCGAACCCGCTCACCTATCGCACGCATCGCGTGTCCCAAGACCTCCAGATCTGGCTGACCGAGGGACGTGACTACCGCAGCCCCAACATGGCGACGCCCGGTCCGGACAAGACCCTGTGGGGCGCCGAGCAACTGGACTGGCTGAAGCGGACCCTGCTCGCAAGTAACGCGACGTTCAAGATACTGATCTCGCCGACGCCGATGATCGGCCCCGACGACGCCAACCAGGCGGGACGCCAGGCCGCGGGCCACGACCCGTTCAAGCGCGACAACCACTCGAACCCGTACGGGTTTCAATACGAGCGAGACGCATTCTTCGACTGGCTGGAGGAGAACGATTTCCTCGACAACAACTTCTACATCATCGTCGGCGACCGGCACTGGCAGTATCACTCGGTCCACCCGCGCGGCTTCGAGGAGTTCTCGACCGGCGCGCTGGTCGACGCAAACTCCCGGCTGGGCCGAAACCCGGGCGACCCCGAGTCGAACGACCCGGACGCCCTGATCGCGCAACCGTTCAGCTCGCCCGAGCCAACCGGCGGCTTCCTCGAGGTGACCGTCACCCCGGGAGACGCGCCGGCCGCCGCCTTCCGCTGGTTCGACGAACGTGGCGCCCCAACCTACGAGACGATTCGCACTGCCTGGACGTAGCGGTTGCTGTCACGTTGACGGACTCGGCGCGCGGCTCGGCTCGGAAAGGGAGTGCCAGATGAAAAGGCTTGCTCATGCGCTGTGTTGGATCCTGGTGGCCGCCTGGGCTGTGACCGCGTCCGCGTTGCAGCCGCCGGTCGAATCGGACCAGGAGGTCCTCATCGAGCTCGAGCGAGGGTGGAACGACGCGTTCTATCGCAAGGACATCGCCCACATCGAGAACCTGCTGGCCGACGAGTTCATCGCGACCTATGACGATGGCAGCCGGGGTGACAAGGCCAGGGAGCTGGCGCTGACGGCGGAGTTCAACCAGCAGGTGGAATCAGCCGTTCAGGACGAATTCACGGTCAGGGTCTACCGCGACACGGCGGTGGTGTGGTTCACGCTGCGCCTGGTCGGCATCCGGCAGGGGCAGCGGGCAGAAGTGAACTTTCGTTACACCGACGTGTGGGTGCTTCAAGATGGACGGTGGCAGTGCGTGTCGACCCAGAGCACGAAGCAAACCCCGTAGTAGCCGGACCCACCGCAGGTCAGATCACCTCGGCCTGCATGCAGCGCGTCGACCTCATCGGCACCGTAGCCCAGGTCCTCGATCACGGCGTGTGCGTGTTGACCGAGGACCGATGCGCCCATCTGATAAGACGCGACAAGGAAGCACATTGGGGCATGTGTGACCGAGGAGCAACGCTGTTCAGACGGAATGCACCGCCGTCGAATGCAGCAGGGCTTTCACCACGGGCTTCTCGCCCGCCATCCCACGGTCGACATGCACGTTCCGCGCGAACCTCCGCATGGAACGGTATAGTGCGGGGAGATCTTCAACCCCGACGGAAGCCTCCAGCCATGACAACCCCCCGCGTGCTGTTCCTGACCTTGTCCACCGCTGTGGCATTGACCTTTGCCTGGCCCGCGGCCGCACAGGATGCTGCTGACGAAGAACAGCCCGAGCATCCGGTCATCAAGCCCATGACGGGGGCGGTGCTGAACGCCGATCAGTCCCGCCTGGACGATTTCGGCCAGATGCCGGTCCGCTACAAGGAAGGCGGCCGCGGCCCCGACATCAACCTCACCGCGGAAGGCCGCTTCTGGCACCTCGAGTATCAACTCGATGATCGCGACACCAGTAATGACGAGATCATCGCCAACTACGCGTCGGAGGTGAACCGCGTCGGCGGCGAAGTCATCGAGCAGAACGCCACGCGACTGCGCTTCCGCATCTTCAACCGCGGCGGCGGCACGACCTGGGGCATTCTGGACGTTCGCAGGAACGGCGCCTACGAGATCGAAATCATCGACGAGGCGGGGCTCGATCTGGGCCTCGAGTTCGACGCGGACGCCATGCTCAACGCGCTCAACAGCGTCGGTCGCGTGGCCATCTACGGGATCCTCTTCGACGTCGACCGGGCGGACCTGCGGGCCGGGAGCGGCGAGGTGCTCGATACCGTAGCCATGGTGCTCAAAGGCAATCCCGCGCTGCGGATCGAGGTACAGGGACACACCGACGCGACCGGGACCGCAGCCCGCAATCGTGATCTGTCCCTTGAGCGTGCGGAGACCGTGGCGGCTGCGCTGGCACTGTACGGCGTCGAGGCCGGACGGCTCATGCCGCGTGGGTTCGGGCCCGATCAACCGGTGGCCGACAACGACACCGAAGAGGGCCGCCAGCAGAACCGTCGCGTCGAACTCGTTCGTCTCGACTGATCAACGGCTCCTAACGGACTCGAGCGCCGATGTCGTCGCCACCAAGACCGCTGGACGTGGAAGACGCACGATACGGCGTCTCTATAACGCCGTTCGGACCAGCTGACAGCACCCAGACCGGCGCAGGAGCTGCATCCGAGAGAGGACCCGCGTTCACAAGATACCGATTCCCCCAGGGATCCGGCTCGGGCGCCGGCGCGGCGAACGGGCGCGACGCAGCGATCCGTCCTGCGGTCCACTCACTCCCATCCAACGGCTCCGGGACCCTCCCTTCCCCACCCAGGAGATCCGCCGATAGGTTCCCCGGCAAGCCCGAGCTGGCGGACGCCGACTTAAACCGCTCCGCCAGCGCCGTGACCTCCTGTCGCGCCCGCTCGATTCTTGACCGGTTGATCAGCGTCGCCACGCCCGGGGGAACCACGAGGGCCAGCACGCAGATCACGCAAAGGGCCAAAACCAGCGACACCCCGCTGACCCCGCGCCGGCCGGCGCGCGCCGGTGTTGGGGTGAGTTTCGTTCGCCACGACGGCCACCGTCCTCCCGTCAAGAAATTGACCGACACGCCGGCACTCCACGACCAGTGGACCGTCGTGAGCACCGCAGCCAGCGGTGCCAAGAGGTCCCCTCGGCGTCGGCGACCGGCAATCTGCAGTGTGCCGCCGGTAACCACCATGAGATACAGCCCGACCAGGACGACAAGCGGGACCGCTACGGGCGGCCACACGAAGCTCAGGATGCTGAGAAGGCCGAGCGTTGGTACCAACGAGGCCGGCAGCGCTTGCCGCCAGCGCAGCGACCGCGGATAGGCGCGCAGCATCGCAGCCTTCCACCAGCCGTAGCGAAAGTACTGGGCGGCCAGCTCCGAGAGGTTCTTACGTGCAAAGTAGGTACAACAAACGGCTGGCTCCAGCACCACGGGCCGTCCAGACGCGCGCATCCGATAGTTGAACTCGTAGTCCTCATTGGTCCACAAGTCTTCGTTAAAACCGCCGATCGCCTCCCAGGACGACTTCCGAAAACAGCCAAACGGCACGGTGTCGACCAACGTTCGCCCGTGGCCTAGCCGATGGGTCCGATAGACCGCGTCGCCGGCCCCCAGCGGATGAGCCACCGCCATCGCAATCGCCTCGGCCGTCCGAGTACTGCCACCGGGGGCAATCGTCCAGACACCGCCAACGACGCCAGCGTCCGTCTCGATGAGCGTCTCGACGGCGCGCCGCACGTAGTCCGGCGGCGGGAGGCTGTGGCCATCCAGCCGTACGATCAAATCCCCGCGCGCGGTCCGGATCGCGCGGTTCAGCAGCTCGGCAATGCCGAGCCCGGGCGCGAACAGGCACCGTAGAGGAAAGCCGGGATGCTGTAGGGCACACTGCTCGACGAGCGACGGCGTCCCGTCGGTCGAGCCTCCGTCGATGACAAGGACGTCACAAATCGTCGTGTCCTGACGGCGCACCGCCTCGAGCAACTCCTGGATGCGCACGGCCTCGTTCCGGCAGGGGATGACAACCGACACGCTGTGGCGTTGGACGGCCGACGAGCGTGTCCCACCGTCCGGCGTTCCGATGCCCTGCGGGAATGTCCTCCTCGTCATTAAGAAGCTCACCGTGGTCCTGACGTACCGCCCTACCGTCCCTTAAGCCCCACGACCGTCCCGATCGTCCGCACGAGTATCCAAAGGTCGAACACCAACGACCGGTGCTTCAGATAGTACAAGTCGTACTCCAGCTTCTCGAGCGCCCCCTCCACCGAGTCACCGTAGGGTGAGTTCACCTGCGCCCAACCAGTCAAGCCAGGCCTGGACAACAGCCGGGCGCGGTACAACGGAATCTCACGTTCGAGCTGGGTGACGAATTCCGGCCGTTCGGGCCGGGGCCCGACTAGGCTCATTTCGTTACGGAGCACGTTGACCACATTTGGCAACTCGTCGAGCCGCGTTCGGCGTAGCAAATGGCCGACACGCGTCACGCGTGGATCCTGCCGCACGGCCCACCGCGGCGGGCCGTGCGCCTCAGCGTCGGCTCGCATCGTCCGGAACTTGATCAGCGTGAACAGTGCGCCGCCGCGTCCCATGCGGCGCTGCCGATAGAACACCGGCGGGCCGGACTCGAGCCAGATCGCGATCGAGAGAAGCGGCGTCAGCACCGCCAGCGCCGCGAGGCCGGCAGCCGCACCCACCAGATCCATGGCACGTTTCGCAATCCCCGAGGCGTCCTTGCTGCGCACCGCCTCGACGAACGACGAGAACAGCCAGCCCGAATCCAGGTATGTCACCGGCACCCGGCGCAGGAGATCCTCGTAGACCTGTGACAGCGGCACCACCTCGACGCCCTTCTCCTGGCACTCCGCTAGAGCGGCCAGCAACGTGCCGCTCGCGCCGTGCGCCGGCGCCACAAGGACGATTTCGGCGACGCCGAACTCCGCGACGAGTCCCGGGAGCCGCTCGGACCCACCCGACACCGGTATCTCCTCAACCAAGTTGCCCCAGAGTGTGGGATCGTCATCCACAAACCCGACCACCTTGGTCTCGACCACGCTGGCTCCCTTGATCAGCCGGAGCGCCGCGTGGCCCGCTGCGGTCGCCCCGACAATCAGCACGCGCTTCTCTCCGTGGACGTTCGCGACGTACCACACATAGGCGAGCCGCCAGCCCAGCGTGAGCAGCGCGCCTTCCCACAACACATACAGGGCGACGAGGCGAGGTAGCTCGGACCGCGGCGCGAAAAAGTACGCGGCGAGATAGGCCATAAGCAACAGGCCGAGCGCCTGCCCCAACGCGGAGACCGTCCGGCCGACCGACCGAGCCGTCCGGAGGTTGTATGACGGCGCGAGCGCCACGAGCCAAGTTGGGACAGCCAGAAACCAGGCGGCGCGTTCCCACACGAACGAGATACTGAAGGGAAGCCCTGCGGTGATCGACCACGTCCACAGCGACACAACGATGCCTGCCGCCAGGGCGACCGCGTCGCCGGCAACAAGCAAGGCCCGTTGCTCCGAAGGCTGTAGGCTGCCCCCGGGATCGTAACGAGGGGTTACGACAGCTGCCGTCGCAGTTACTCCCTGTGAGTCCGTCATCAGGCCAGCACCGCCGCGCCCGCGCGAACGTTCAGACCACGGCCAGCTCGCCCGTTCAGTCGAGGGCGGCAAACCGTAACGAAGTATAGTCCCTCCGCGCACACGGTCGGGTAACGCGCCGTCCACGACAACGATTGGCAGCAGTCAGGTAGAAGAGGCGCTGCCTTGCTGCACCCGTGAACTCCAACACCTCAATACGTTCGTGCCCATTGCTGCTCCGATCCGCCACCCCCGTCGGTGTCGGATGGTCCTGGCTGGTGCCACGATGTCCAGAACCGTCCTGAATGCTCTCGACTCTTTCATCGACCGTCGAAACTGGTGGCCACGCGTGTGATAATGGGAGCGGCGCAGGCACGCCAATGGTCACCCGGACGTCCACCCTCGACGAGCACAACCGGCTGCGGAGACTGGCGTCTTCGGCCAGGACGGGCGCGCTCCTGGCCGTGCAGATCGCCGGGCTGACGCCGCCTGGGACAGCCGGTGCGACATCGTGCGTCACGTGAGGGTCGACGCGGAGCCCGTGGAGACCGTCCGTTGACTCCCCCACGGCCATGGCGGCAGGTGCGATCGGCAGCCGGCGTCCTGCTCGGCGCCCTATTGCTCTGGCTGGCCGCCCGCGGCGTCGCCTGGTCCGACGTCGTCGCGGCTCTCCGGGTAGCGCGCTACGACTTGGTCCTGGCGGCCGTTGGATGCGTCCTGCTGGCCACCGGTTTGCGGGCTTGGTGCTGGCGCCGTCTGCTCGCCGCCACGACGGTTCCCGTTAGTTTCCCCAGCGCTTGGCGGATCCTGCTGGTCGGACAGTTCATCAACATCTGCGTGCCCTTGCGGGCCGGCGACGTGGCGCGTGTTTATCTGATGGACAAGGCCGGTGGGGTGCCCATCACCGGATCGGTCACCAGCCTGGTGTTGGAGAAACTCTTCGACGTCATGAGCCTGCTCGCGATCGTGCTGCTCATGGCGCTGCTCCTAGAGTTGCCGACCGTGCTCCCCAGCGTCCGCCGCGGCGCCATCGCGGTCGCCGTGCTCGTCCCGCTCGGTGTGCTGGTGCTGCTCTGGCGTGGCACGAGACTCGTCGAGCTGCTCGAACGGCGGAGTCGCGGAAAGGCGGATGCCTGGGCGGCCGGGCTGTCACGTCAGCTCGGAACGGTGCTCGATGGTCTGACGCTCATCCGCCGATGGCAGGTGCTACTTATCCTGCAACTCAGCAACTTGGGCGTCTGGCTAGCGCTGGCGGGTGGGAACTACGCGGTGCTCCGCGCGCTCGGCATCGCGGCACCCGCGGTCGCGGCGATTGTCCTGCTAGTTGTGCTTCAGCTCGGCACATCGGTGCCGTCCACGCCAGGCAAGTTCGGCGTGTTCCAGTATCTCGCGGTCGTCGCGCTCACCCCGTTTGGCGTCGCACGCGAGCAGGCCCTGACCTACGGCGTCCTACTCCATCTGACCGGCTTCGGGCCGATCATCGTGCTGGGTGGCCTCTGGTGGTGGCTCGGCTCGGCCGCTCGCCTACGGCCACCACCATGACGCGGCCGTTCCGCGCAGTCGGCCGGCCGGCGCGGAGCGGTGCTCAAGCGGCCTCGTTCCATCGAGGTGGAGCAAGGCTAGCGAGACGGTGATACGAGACGATGCGGGAGCCGTTTCTGAGTAAGACATGACCAATCGTCTGATCGGCCGTCATCGAGAGCGGGCGTCGCCGTTGGCATTTGGAGCTCCGCGGAGCTCGGCCTGGCAGCGCCTTCCGTTCATCTGCCCAACGTGCGTAAGACGCGGGTGCGAGCACCAGGAACGATTCTCAGATCTTCTGGGGACCGGTGTGTGCAAAGCGGCCGTCCTGAACTGCTCACAGGCGGGCGTCGGACCCTTGAACAAGAGCTCCGGACGATCGATAATAATCCGTCTCTTTTACGGCGCACTCACCCGCACGACTTCACTGTCGTGTAAGTGGGAGGCGCGGAGTGTATCTTCTACTGCACTAACGTAGGAGAGGCTTTAGCAGTGCGTCCTACCTCCCGCCTCACCGTCCTCAACTCGTTCAGCGCCGTGAGCCAGGTGGTGAACGAGGGGTCCAGAATACCCCAGGGCATGGCCCCGTAAGCGACATTTTCGTCGTGCTCGGTTCGGAGGTGAGCATGCGAAGAGGAGGGGCACCGGTCACGGTGATGCTGGCCGTCGATCGAGGCCGGAAGTTCGGCTTGTGGGCAAATCCTTCGCGGAGTGGCGCAGCAGGTCGTGCGCCCATGTGCTGTTTTCGCCAGGATGGCCGTTTGAAGCGTCCCAATGCGTAACCGATACGTACTGCTCGCCGACGTGGTGGCCCTCGCCATAGCAGCGTTCGGGGCCTTCGTCCTGCGCTTCGACTGGTGGTTCTTTCAATATCGAGCCGAGTTCCCGGCTTTTCTGGCCGCCGCGATCGTCATTAAGCCAGCGATTTTCTACCAGTTAGGCTTGTACGGTCGGTACTGGCGCTACGCTGGTGTGCGCGATCTCAACGCCGTGGTGTTCGCGTGCGGGACCTCCGCCGTCGCGATGCTGCTCTTCATCGGTCTCGCGCTACCGTACGGATTGATTCAGGAGTTCTCGCGGGCGATTCTCGTCATCGACGGCGTCCTGACCGTGCTGGCGGTCGGCGGCATCCGGATGTCGATCCGCATTGTTCACGAGTCAACCGTCAAGACGCGCAACAGTATGTGGTCGTTTGGTCAAAGGGACACGACGGTCGGCAAGCGCGTCGTCGTCGTCGGCGCCGGCGATGCGGGCACGATGGTCGTTCGGGAAATACAGCGAAACCCGCAGCTCGCCATGGAAGCCGTGGCGTTCGTCGACGACAATCCTGCGAAACTCGGGAAACAGATCTACGAAGTGCCGGTCCTCGGAAACACCAAATCGCTCGGATCCATCGTCAGGAAGAAACGGATCGACGAGGTGATTATCGCCATGCCGACGGCGCCTGGCGAGACCGTTCGCGGGGTTGTCGAGAGCTGCCAGGCGCTCGGGCTGCGGTCACGGACTATACCCGGTGTCTTCGAGTTACTGGACGGCAAGGTGAGCGTGAGCCGGCTGCGGCACGTCGAGATCGCCGACTTGCTGCGGCGTCGCCAGATCTTGAGCAGAGCGGGGAGCAGCAACTACGTGACCGGGCAGACGGTGCTCATCACCGGCGCCGGTGGCTCAATCGGCTCGGAGCTCTGCCGGCAGGTGGCGTATGGGCAGCCGGCGCAGCTAGTTATGCTGGGACACGGCGAAAATAGTTTGTTCGAGACGCATGCGAACCTGCTTAATGACTATGCGAACGTCCCCCTCCACGTCGTTGTAGCCGACATCCGCGACCAGGCTCGGATCGGACGGATCTTCAAGCGGTTCAAGCCGGATATCGTCTACCACGCGGCAGCGCACAAACACGTGCACCTGATGGAGGAGAACTACGAAGAGGCGATCTCGAACAACGTCGTCGGCACCCAGATCCTGGTTGACGCATCGCTGCAGTTCGACACGAAGCGATTCGTCGCGATCTCGACCGATAAGGCGGTCTCCCCGGGCGGTGTCATGGGCGCGTCGAAGCGGATCGCTGGCATGCTGGTGCGGGACGCGGCCAACCGCTCGAATCGGCCGTTTGTCGTGGTTCGTTTCGGTAACGTCCTTGGTAGTCGTGGGAGCGTCGTACCCTTCTTCACCTCGCAGATTAAGCGCGGCGGGCCGGTCACGATCACGCACCCGAAGATGAAGCGGTATTTCATGACCATCTCCGAGGCGGTCCATCTCGTCTTACAGGCCGGGGGCCTGGGAAAAGGCGGCGAGCTGTTCGTCCTCAACATGGGTCAGCCGGTCGCCATCATGGACCTGGCCAAGGATCTGATCCGCTTGTCAGGCTTCACCACACAGGAGATCCCTATCGTGACAACGGGGATACGACCTGGAGAGAAACTCCAGGAGGCGCTGTGGGAAGACGATGCCAAGATCGAGCCGACGGCGCACCCGGACATCCTCAAGGTGGTGGAGAGGCAGACGCCAGAACTGGACTTGCCAGCAACCGCAAGGGCACTCGAAGATGCCGCCAAGAAGGGGGATCGCTGTCGGGTCGAGGGTATTCTGTGCGATTGCATCCCCACATTCGCTCCCTCGTCCTTCACGCTGTCGCTCGGACTCGACGATACGCTAGACGGGCACCAGGAAGGTCGTCTGTCGAAACCCGTGAGGACGGCGTCCAACCAGGATTAGCCATCCAGATGGACAGTGTCGACCTGCGACCATCGTCGTGATCGATCGCTGTGATCGCGGCGCCGTCAGACCGCCGCAAATCGTGTGTCTCAACCTGAGGTTCACGATCGTGGACCGGGCCGACAGCGGCGGGCCGCTCCGAGGTCGCGGGCACGCCAGAGACATCCAGCCGGCGGGATGTATGCATCCGAACATCGAGCTGATGTGAGCACGTCGTTTCTTGTCAGACCCACTGTCCCCGTGTCCAAAGCCGACCGGTTGATACCCTTTCAACGGCATGCCGGTGTCGAGTAACACGTTCTGGCAAGGCTACGTGGACCGTCTCCGGGCGGCACTGGACGACGGTCCAGCTGACGCCATTGGTGCGCTCGCGGCGACGCTGTTGTCGGCGCTGCAACACCGGAACCAGGTCTTTCTTGCCGGCAACGGCGGGAGTGCCGGAAACGCGATTCACTTGGCGAATGATCTGCTGTACGGCATGGCCAAGGAGAGCGGATTGGGGCTGCAAGTCGAGTCGCTTACCGCCAATTCATCGATTCTGACCTGCTTGGCGAACGATATCGCGTACGAGGAAGTGTTCGCCGAGCAGGTTCGAATCAAAGGCGGACCAGGCGACGTGCTGATCGTATTGTCCGGCAGTGGCAACTCTCCCAACATCGTGCGCGCTCTCGAAACCGCAAACGGCATCGGGATGAACACGTTTGCGATTCTCGGATACACCGGCGGGCGCTGCCGCGAACTCGCACAGGTGCCCATTCACTTCGCCGTCGATGACATGCAAATCTCGGAGGACATCCAGCTTATCGTCGGGCACATGTGCGTGCAGTGGGTCCGCGAGCAAGTAAGACAAGGGTTGGTCGGCACCGCGTGATTCAACGCTGGGTCGTTCTCGGCAGCAATTCATTCTCCGGAGCGCATTTCGTCGCGCATCTACTGGCGCACGGCGCCGAGGTGGCGGGGGTCAGTCGCTCGATGGAGGAGCAGGCCGTCTACCTCCCCTATCGATGGAATGCGACACCGGGGAAATTCCGTTTCCTCCAGGCCGACTTGAACCGCGATCTTGATGCGATCGTCGGGCTTGTGCGTGAGACCAGACCGGCGTACGTCGTGAACTTTGCAGCGCAAGGCATGGTCGCCCAGAGTTGGGAGCATCCGGTTCACTGGTTCCAAACCAATGTCGTTGCACACGTGGCCTTGCATGACGAGCTCCGACAGCTACCGTTCATAAAGCGCTACGTGCACGTTGGCACCCCGGAGGTGTACGGCACCTGCACCGGCACCGTCACGGAAGATCACCCATTGCGACCGAGCACGCCGTACGCCGTGTCGCGCGCGGCGTGTGACATGAGTCTCCGCACGTTCGTGAATACGTACAGCTTTCCAGTTGTCACGACACGCTCGGCGAACGTCTACGGGCCCGGGCAACGTCTGTACCGGCTGATTCCCCGGTGTATCCTGTCGATCCGGCTCGGACAAAAGATCCCGCTCCACGGTCAAGGAGCATCAGTACGCTCGTTCATTCACATTCGCGACGTCGCTGACGGAACCCGCCGCGCTGCGCTTCACGGCGAAGTCGGCGAGTGCTTCCACTTCGCCACGCGGGAGAGTCTGTCGATCAGAGAGGTAGTCGAGCGCATCTGCCGAAGATTGGGAGTCCCGTTCGAGGACGCCGTCGAGGTGGTTGGCGAGCGCCCGGGAAAAGATCACGCTTATCTGCTCGACACGGGCCGGGCTCGGACTCGACTAGGGTGGTCCGACTCGGTGTCGCTTGACGAGGGCATCGAAGACACTCTGTCGTGGGTAGACCGAAACCTTGACGTGTTGAGTAACGAGCCGTGGGAGTACGCGCACAAGCCCTGAACGGGTGTTATTTGTGAGATTACTCGTTACCGGTGGATGTGGGTTCGTGGGATCGGTGCTAACCCCAGCACTGTTGAGCGCCGGACACGATGTCACCGTCGTCGACACGATGTGGTTCGGGAATTTCCTTGTTCCTCACCCGCGGTTGCGCGTGGTGCAGGCCGACGTGCGCGACACCGACGCGCTACCGCTAACCAACATCGAGGCCATCATCCATCTCGCGAACATCGCAAACGATCCCAGCGTGGAGCTCGACCCGGTGGTGTCGTGGGAGATCAACGTGCTCGCGACTATGCAACTGGCCGACCAGGCGGTCCGTCATGGCGTGCGGCAGTTCGTGTTCGCGAGCTCTGGCAGTGTATACGGCGTGAAACAGGAGGATCACGTCACCGAGAACCTAACGCTCGTGCCGATCTCCACCTACAATAAGACCAAGATGGTCGCGGAGCGGGCCCTCCTTAGCTATCAGAACCAGATGATAGTTCACTGCTTGCGCCCGGCGACGGTCTGCGGGTATTCGCCGAGAATGCGGTTGGACGTCTCGGTCAACATGCTGACCATGCAGGCGCTCCGAGACAAACGTATCACCGTGTTTGGCGGACACCAGGTACGGCCGAACATTCACATCCAGGACATGATCGCGGCTTACTTGCATTTCTTGGAACACGCCATCCCATCGGGCTGTTACAACGTCGGCTTCGAGAACCTGAGTCTTTTGGAGATCGCAGACGCCGTCCGGGCGCAGGTCCCCGCCGACGTCGTGGTGACCGGCGCCGACGATCCTCGCTCGTACCGGTTGAACTCGGACAAGCTGCTGGCCACGGGATTTCGACCGCGACACTGCGTCCAGGACGCCGTCCGGGAGATAGCCGCTGCCGTACTGGCCGGCCGGCTTCAAGACGACGAGCGCTGGTACAACGTGAAGTGGATGAAGAAGGTCCTGTAGGGCACATGGGGAAAGAAATCGATCTACTGGTGAACTACCCCCGCACGCCGCGGGATGTGAAACAGCGAGGAGTCACGAAGACCGAGGAGGACCGGGCGATCGCACGCACGTTCGGCCGGGAGTTCTTCGACGGGGAACGCCGTCACGGCTACGGTGGATTCACGTACAGTCCCAGGTTCTGGCAGCCGGTAATCCAGACATTCCGGAGCCACTTCGGGTTGACGTCGACAAGCTCGCTACTCGACGTCGGGTGCGCCAAGGGATTCATGTTGCACGATCTGGCCAAAATCATCCCGGGCATGACGGTCAAGGGCATCGACGTGAGTACGTATGCCATCGACAACGCGATCGGGGACATGCACGAGCACGTGCAAGTGGGCGATGCCAGGTCGCTGCCGTTTCCGGACGACGCCTTCGACGTCGTGATTTCGGTAAATACCCTCCACAATCTCGAACGAGAGGAGTGTGCGTGTGCGTTGCGCGAGGTCGACCGCGTCGCCAGGCGTGGTGCCTTCGTCACCGTCGATGCGTACCGAAACGACGCAGAGCGTGAGGCCATGGAGGCCTGGAATCTCACGGCGCAGACCGTCTTGCACGTCGACGAATGGAAGGCGTTCTTCCGTGAGGCGGGTTACACGGGTGACTACTTCTGGTTCGTACCCTGAACGCACACCCGCTTCCCCTGAGAAAAGCACACGCGGATGTTGAACGGTGAGGTCGGTCGGGCTCTGCTGCACTCAATGCTGCGGATTCGCCGTGTTGAGGAGGCCATTGCGGAGCGCTACTCGGAAGGCAAGATGCGGTGTCCGACCCACCTGTGTATCGGCCAGGAGGGTGTCTCCGCGGGTGTCGGTCTGGCCCTACGACGGAATGATTTCGCCGTGAGCACACATCGCGCGCACGGTCACTATCTCGGCAAGGGGGGAGATCTCCCTAGGATGATCGCGGAGATCTACGGGAAGCGTACCGGCTGCTCGGCCGGTAAAGGAGGGTCGATGCACCTGATCGATCGCTCCGTGGGTTTCATGGGCAGCACAGCGATTGTCGCCAATACCGTGCCAATAGGGGTCGGTCTTGCGCTCTCGATTCAACTTCACGATACCGACCAGGTGAGTTGCATTTACCTAGGGGATGCTGGAGTTGAGGCGGGCGTGTTCTTCGAGTCGGTGAATTTCGCGGCTCTACGTAGCCTTCCCGTGCTGTTCGTGTGCGAGAACAATCTGTACTCGGTCTATTCGCCTCTGGGTGTCCGACAGCCCAAAGGGCGCGACATCGCGCGCATGGTGGCGGGGTTGGGAATCGAGGCGCACGCTGCGGACGGCAACGACGCACCGTCCGTCCACACATTGACGGGCCAGGTGCTCGACACGATACGCGAAGAGCAACGGCCCATCTTTCTGGAGTTTGCAACGTATCGATGGCGCGAGCACTGCGGGCCCAACTTCGATAACGACCTCGGCTATCGGACGGACGCGGAGTATCTGGAGTGGAAAGGGCGCGATCCGATTCCCCGTCTGACGACGGCGCTTTTCGACGGGCGCGCCGCCCCCAGCAATCTACTCGAGGATATGGACGCGAACATCCGCGCGGAAATCGACGATGCCTTTGCGTTCGCCGAGAACTCGATGTTCCCGTCACCCGAGGAACTGTTTGAACACATCAGTTCGTCCGAAAGTATGTCCGCGAAGAATTGAGCGATGGCCAGTGAAAGTTCGATGCCGACGGCGTCGCCCGCGGCAACTCGGGAGGTAACGTTCGTAGATGCCGTCAGGGACGCGCTGGACATCGCCATGGAGCTGGATTCCAACGTCATCTGCTACGGCCTCGGCACTGATGATCCCAAGGGTATATTTGGCACCACGGTCGGTCTGCGGGAACGGTTTGGCCCGGCGCGAGTGTTCGACATGCCGACGTCAGAGAACGCGATGACGGGCGTCGCCATCGGCGCGTCCTTGAACGGCATCCGCCCGGTCATGACGCATCAGCGCCTCGACTTCTTTCTCTTGGCGATGGATCAGCTCGTCAACAATGCCGCCAAATGGCGCTATATGTTCGGGGGACAGGCGTCCGTTCCGATCACCATCCGCCTGATTCTCGGCCGCGGGTGGGGACAGGGCCCGACGCACGCCCAGAATCTGCAGGCGTGGTTGGCGCACATTCCCGGCTTGAAGGTCGTCATGCCCACGACGCCGGCCGACGCCAAGGGGTTGCTGCTATCGGCGATCTTCGATCCCGATCCGGTGGTGTTCCTCGAGCACCGGTGGCTGCACAGTCTGCGAGGCGAGGTACCGCCGGGAGACGAACGGGTCCCGCTCGGCGTGGCGCGGCGCGTTCGGGAGGGGTGTGACGCGACGATCGTGTCGTTGTCGTATATGACGGTCGAGGTGCTCCACGCGATCGAGTCTCTCGAGAAACAGCACGTCAGCTGCGACGTTCTGGATCTGCGCAGTGTGCGCCCGCTAGACTGGGACGCCGTCTACGCGTCAGTGACGAAGACGGGCCGGCTGCTCGTCGTCGACACCGCGAATCCGACATGTTCGGTCGCCAGCGAGATCGTGGCCAGCGTGGCCAGGAATCGCTTTAGCGCGCTACGGTGTGCCCCGCGCCAGTTGGCGCCTCCCGACACGCCGTCGCCGACCAGCCCCGCGCTGGCGCAGGTGTACTATCCGACCTCGGACGACATCATCCTGGAAGTCGGCCGGCTCCTCGGGCGGGAGCTGGTGGCGGACACCACCGCGCTGCGTACCCACCAACCGGACGTTCCGGGCGACTGGTTTACCGGCCCCTTCTAACCTGTGAAGATTGCCGTCATATCGGCGTCGAGCGACATCGGTCACGCCCTGGCGGCACACTGGGCCGGACGAGGTGACGCCGTCGTGGGCACCTATCGCACGTCGTCACCGAAGACGGTCGCGCTGCAGGACCGCGGGGTCTCGTTGATCCATTGCGACCTCGATGTCCAGGCGTCCGTGAAGGCGGCGTGCGCACGGCTGGCAGAGCTCGCAGGGCCGTGGGATGCGCTCGTTGTATGCCCTGCCACACTCGAGCCGATCGGTGAGTTTACCGACGTCGACTTCGACGCGTGGGCGGAATCACTGAACCGGAACTTCGTCGCGCAGATGCGATGTATTCACGCGCTGCTGCCCTCGAGAAATCGTGAGGCGGTGAAGGGCCCGTGCGTGATCGCTTGGGCGGGAAGCGGCACGAACAGCGCTCCAACGGCGCTGTCGGCGTATACCATCTCGAAAATCGCCCAGACCAAGATGATGGAGCTTCTCGATGCCGAGGTGCCCGATGTGCGTTTCGTCACCGTCGGCCCAGGCTGGGTGAGGACCAAGATCCATGATGAAACCATAAGAGCTGGCCAGCGGGCTGGTGCCGCCTATGACGTGACGATCAGCAAGCTCAAAGGGAAGGACGCGTCCAGTTGGACGCAACTAACACGTGTGATCGCTTGTTGCGACTGGGTCCTCTCGGCCGATCGAAACGTGGTCGGCGGCCGGAACTTCAGCGTGGCCCACGATGCGTGGGGCACCCCGTCGCTGACGGCGGCGCTTCTGGCCGACCGAGATTTGTACAAGCTCAGGAGGTGTGGCAACGCATGGCGACCGGAAGTGTGACATCGGTGTCGTCGTCGCTCGATCGACTCATCGAGGCGCTCCCGGCGCTGACGCCGTTTCACGCTCCCATGTCTCCGATATACGAGTTCCTCGCTCTGGTCGCAGGGGAGCAGGTGCTCGCCAGGTTCGGCCCTGATGCCGACCGTCCGCAGCGGCTCGAGCCATTCGGCGGATTGGCGTTCCCGTACCACCGAATGGGAGCGATCGACTCGGTTGATCTATTCGGCCTGGACGAACTGATCCTGTTCGCCTTCTACTGGTCGAACCGCGATCGGTATCGCCGCGTGCTCGACGCCGGAGCGAATCTGGGCCTCCACTCGATCGTGTTGAATCGTTGCGGCTACGAGGTGCAGTCCTATGAGCCGGATCCCGAACACTTTCGGCTACTTGGCGAAAACCTGGCTGCAAATGCATGCTCTCGCACCAGGGCAATCAGCGCTGCCGTGTCAGACCGAGACGGCGAGGAGGAGTTCATCCGTGTCATAGGTAATACGACCAGCAGCCATCTTGCCGGTTCGAAGGGTCGGCCATACGGCAAGCTGGAGCGTTTTCTCGTGAAGGTCGCGTCTATTCGACCGCTCATGACGTGGGCGGATCTCGTCAAGCTGGACGTCGAGGGTCATGAAAGCCAGATCGTGTGCGCGACGGCTGCAGAGGATTGGGAGCTGACCGACATGGTCTTGGAAGTGGGCACGCGTGAAAATGCCGAGCAGATCTTCCAACACTGTACCGAACTGAAGCTGAACCTGCATGCACAGCGTAACGGATGGACCGCTGTGCGGCGATCCTCGGATATGCCCACAAGCTATCGTGATGGAAGCTTGTTCATCACCCGGCGGGACGCGGGGCCCTGGTCCTGAGACCATCCGCTCCAGAGGCTCGTGACTACCAATGAAACTGAGTGAGTACGTCATCGACTTCCTGGCCCAACGAGAGGTGACGCACTTTTTCGGTATCTCCGGCGGCGCCGCGGTGCATCTGTTCGATGCCGTCGCCCGGCATCCACGAACAGCCTATGTCTGCCCGCAGCACGAACAGTCCGCCGCGGTGGCCGCCGACGGCTACGCCCGCGTCACCGGGCGGATCGGCGCCGCCATCACAACCAGTGGCCCGGGCGCGACCAATCTCCTCACGGGTGTCTGTTGCTCGTACTACGATTCGATACCGACCTTTATGCTGACGGGTCAGGTCGCCACCTTCCGTCTAAAGGGAGACCGACAGGTGCGACAAGTCGGCTTCCAGGAGACGGATGTCCGATCGATCTTCCAGTCCGTGACCAAATATGTGGCGTCGGTACGGGAACCCGCTCGGATCCGGTACCACATGGAAAAGGCCTACCATCTTGCGTTCAATGGCCGGCCCGGCCCCGTGCTCGTGGACCTACCGGATGACCTCCAGCGAGCAGAGGTGAACCCGGAAACGATGGAGGGGTTCCGGCCAACGCAGACGTCCCACGACGACCAGACCGGGGACATCGACCGTCTAGTGGAGCTTCTGCACCAAGCTCGCCGGCCGGTGCTAATCCTGGGTGGCGGGCTCAAGACACCGCCCGTGTCCCACACCGCTCTTCTGGACTTCGTGGAGCACGTCGGTGTGCCGGTCCTGCTGACGTGGGCTGCCATCGACTTGCTTCCAGTCGATCATCCGCTTCGCGTCGGCACGTTGGGGGTGTACGGTCCGCGATTCGGCAACTTGACGGTTCAGAATGCGGATCTAGTCCTGGCGATCGGGACCAGGCTCTCTCAGAACGTGACCGGTGGCCTCCTGAACGCTTTCGCGCGGGAAGCGACCATCGCGATGGTGGACGTCGATCGGGCGGAACTGGACAAGTTCGACGGCCGCGGCATCACCGTGGCGCTGCGGATCGAAAGCCGAGCGGCGGAATTTCTGACACTGCTACGCTCGCGGCTCTATGACCGCAAACTGGGGGACCTGTCGCCATGGCTGGCAAAGACGTCGCACTGGCGGAAGCGGTTCCCGCTCGAGGGAACGGTCGGGTGCGCTCCTGACCGGCGCTGCGTGGAGGCGTACAGCTTCGTGGAGGCGCTGTCGTGCCAGTTGCCAGACGACGAGACGATCGTGGTGGACACCGGCGGCAATCTGACCTGGACGTGTAACGGGCTTCGGCCTAAGTGCAACCAGACGGTGTTCTCCGCATGGAATAACACCCCGATGGGATACGCGCTGCCAGCCGCGATCGGTGCCGCGTTCGCGGCCCCAGGCGGCGTGACCTGTATCATCGGCGACGGAGGACTGATGCTGTGCTTGGGTGAGCTCGCGACGGTCCAGCACCATCGCTTGCCGATTCGCGTCATGCTGTTCAACAACCACGGCCACGGAATTCAGAAGCAGACCCTCCAGACCTGGCTGGGCGGACGCTACGCGGGGGTCCATCCAGAGTCGGGTTTGGCCTTCTCGGATTTCGTGAAAGTGGGAACGGCCATGGGCTTCGATGTTGTGACGATCGACGATCCGGCGTCGATGGCGGCCCAGTTGAAAGACGTGTACGGACGGCCCGGACCGATATTGTGTAATGTGGAAATCCATCCGGACCAGAAGCTCTATCCTGTGGTCAAGTACGGCTCACCACTCGAGGACCAGTTGCCCTCTCTGGACCCAGATCTCCTGGATGCTGAGATGCTGGTTGGCGGCTTTCGACCCAACGCCAAAGAGAACAAGGGCAGGGGAGGAGCCGGTGTCTAGCAGCCCGTGGCGAAGGCCCCGCTGCGTTCGACGGCCGCCGCATCCCGTCCGTCTAGGTTGTTTCTCAGTCGAATACCGACTGGTGTGCTCCTTCGTCGCGCCCTGTACTGGCCATGCGCTGCACTGCGCACCAGGCGTCTAGGTGCGACCCAGGGTTTCAACACGGGCTGCTCGGCCCCCATGGGTCGACGCCGAAGCGCGGTGACCGCGGACGAGCGAATCGCCGTGGCCGTGCTGTGGTGCGGGAACCGCCTCCTCCTGCAGCTTCGTGACTTCCGAGCCGGAATCTCAGAGCCTGGTGAGTGGGGGTTCTTCGGCGGACACCTCAAGGACGAAGAAGCTCCGGACGAGGGGCTGCGGCGAGAGCTGCTGGAGGAACTGGAGTGGGCGCCGGCGGTGCTGCACCGCCTCGGCTCGTTCAGGGCCCGCGGTGGACGATCCACGATCATCGGTTACAGCGGACGAAGAGAGGCTTCGATCGACGGTTTGGTGCTTCGTGAAGGTCAGGATCTGGGTGCCTTTGCCCTCGACGAACTGTCGGCCGGCACCGCCTTTTCGCAGCAGTTGGGCCGGAGATTCGCCCTGACGGAGATCACCCTCCACGCCCTTCACCTATGGTGCGCTCTTAGCAAAGGGCCGACGTCTTCAGTAACAGTCCTTATCGAGCCTGTGTGAGGGGCTTCACCGTCGGCGTCGAACGATCGTGCCAGATCTGCCACAGCGTCCGTCACTCGCAGCCACGGTCACCGCTGTGACGCAACCCACATCGAGCCCGCGACGGCCCAGTCGGATGCGGGCCGCAGTCCTCTACGAAGCGGGGAGCCCGCTGCGCATAGAGGACCTCGACATTCCGGACCTCGTACCCGCACAGGTCCTCGTCGAGATCGCCTTCAGTGGCGTGTGCCGCAGCCAGTTGATGGAGGTTCGCGGCGCACGCGGGGTTGATCGCTGGCTACCACATCTGCTCGGCCACGAAGGTTCCGGGAGAGTGCTCGAGGTGGGCGAGAGCGTCACAAAGGTGGCTCCAGGCGATTCCGTCATTCTCACGTGGATTCACAGCACAGGGCTCGACGCTGGCGGTTCACGTTTTCTCAAGGGAAACCGCACGATCAATGCGGGTCCAGTGAACACGTTCAGCACACATGCGATCGTGGCGGAAAACCGGGTCGTTCGGGTGCCCGAGGGTCTGCCGCTGGACGTAGCCGTGCTTTTCGGATGCGCTCTTCCAACCGGCGCGGGGATGGTGTTAAATGAACTCAGTCCTGACCCTGGGAGCAGCGTAGCGGTCTTCGGCTTGGGAGCGATCGGGCTAAGCGCGCTCATGGCGTGCCGGCTGTTCGACTGCCGCCAAATCATCGCCGTCGACGTGGCGGAAGACAAGCTGGAGACTGCACGGGCGTTCGGGGCCACGCACACCATCAACGCGATGAGCTGCGATCCCCTCCAGGCGGTGCGTGACCTCACCGCAGACCGTGGTGTCGATTACAGCGTAGAGGCGGGCGGATCGACGGACACCATCGAGCAGGCCTTTGCCGCTGTCCGTCAGCACGGCGGCCGGTGTCTCTTCGCATCCCACCCGGAAGCTGGCCGGAAGGTCTGTCTAGATCCCCACGACCTCATTTCAGGCAAGCGCATCGCCGGCACCTGGGGCGGTGACAGCAAACCGGATCGGGACATTCCGAGACTGGCCGAGCTATACCGCAGGGGCCAGCTGCCGCTCGAACGATTGCTGACGGATCGGTACGACCTCGCTCACGTAAACGAGGCCCTCGAAGATCTCGAGGCTCGCCGTGTGTTTCGACCCTTGCTGGTCATGGAGTGAATGATAGGAGGCGTGTAGTTCTTAGTGCCATTTGAACGGATACTGGCTGACATTCGCGAGGTCGCCCCGGACGATGCGCACGTCGTCTTCGTGTCTGGGAATTTCAATATTCTCCATCCTGGGCACTTGCGTCTCCTGCGTTTCGCCAAGGAGTGCGGTAACTTTCTCGTCGTCGGCGTGCTGGATGACGCGACGGCTGGCAGCGCCGCGCTACTCAGCGAGACGCTGCGTCTCGAGGGCGCCCAGGCGAACAGTTGGGTCGACTACGCTTTCATCCTATGTCGGCCGGTCGGAGAATTCATCCGCGTCCTGAAGCCACACTTCGTGGTGAAGGGCAAGGAGCACGAAACCAAATACAACCCCGAGCAGGAGTCGGTCAGTGCCCATGGCGGACACCTCTTGTTCGGATCGGGAGAGACCGTGTTCTCCTCCGTCGACTTGCTCCGCCACGAGATGCAGACCGCGAGCTCCGCGTCAGTCGTCCTGCCACCCGATTTCGCGGCGCGGCACGGCTTCTCGGTAGGTGAGCTCCGCGACCTCGTCCATCGGTTCCAGGGTGTGCGAATGGTCGTGATTGGCGATCTCATCATCGACGAATACGTCGATTGCGATCCCGTCGGCATGTCGCAAGAAGATCCTTCGATCGTGGTTACACCTGTTCTTCAGCAGTCTTTCATCGGCGGAGCCGGGATCGTGGCCGCTCACGCCGCCAGCCTGGGAGCCGAAGTCGACTATCTCGCGGTGGCCGGCCGCGATGACGCCGGGAGAATCGCCGAGGAGCGTCTGCGGGAATACCATGTCCGTGCTCACCTAGTGGAAGACGACAGTCGGCCCACCACGATCAAGCGGCGGTATCGCGCGCAGGGCAAGACGCTGCTGCGCGTCAGCTACCTGCGGCAACACGGACTCAGCGCCGACCTGCAGGCGGCGCTCGTCAGCATACTCCGACCGCTGCTCGAGCAGGCGGACCTGCTGGTGTTCTCCGACTACAACTACGGATGCTTGCCACAACCGCTCGTAGACCTTGTGACGAAGCTAGGTAGCGAGCGCGGTCTCCTGATGATTGCCGACAGCCAATGTTCATCGCAGATCGGTGATGTGGCGAGATTCCAGGGCATGGCGCTTCTGACACCCACCGAGCGTGAAGCTCGAATCAGCACGCATAATCACGAAGATGGGCTGGTCGTGCTCGCCGAGGCGCTACGCCGGCAGGCCAAGGCACAGAATCTGATGCTGAAGCTCGGCGCTGAAGGCGTCCTTGTTCACGCGGCCGTGATGCGTGACGACAGGTGGCTGACCGATCGACTGCCAGCCTTCGCAACCGGCAGCCGAGACTCGGCGGGTGCCGGCGACTCGATGTTGGCGGCTAGCTCACTCGCGATGGCGCGCGGCGCGACGGTATGGCAAGCAGCATACGTCGGATCGACGGCGGCCGCGTGTCAGGTCAGTCGCCTCGGCAACGTGCCTATCCGGACGGAAGAGTTGCTGTCCGCATTCGCCGGGACGGCATGAAGGCGATCATCCTCGCGGCTGGACTGGGCACGCGGCTTCGCCCACTGACCGACACCGTGCCAAAGTGTCTCGTGCCGATCAAGGGTCGCCCATTGCTCGACATCTGGCTGGAACAGTTGTCGTCAGCCGGGCTAGGACCGTTCCTGGTGAACACCCATCACCTGGCAGACGAGGTGAGGCGGCACGTCTGCCGAAGCCCTCATGGATCCGAGGTGACGCTCATCCATGAACCTGAGTTGCTTGGAACCGGCGGCACGCTGCTCGTGAACCGTGAGTTCATCGGGAGAGAGCCGGTGCTACTTGTGCACGCGGACAATCTGTGCGTCTGCGATATTCGATCGTTCGTGCGTGCACACAAGGCCCGGCCCGCCGGCACCGTGATGACGGTGATGACGTTTGTGACCAACACGCCCGGCTCCTGTGGCATCGTGCGGCTCGACGAGCGCGGGGTCGTGGTCGAACTGCACGAAAAGGTTGCCGACCCGCCGGGGAACCTGGCCAACGGAGCGGTGTATATCGTGGAGCCCGAGGTTGTAGACTTCATGGCGACCTTGGGGACCCACCGTATCGACTTCATCACGGAGGTGGTACCGCGCTTCCTGGGCCGGGTCTTCGCCTGGCGCAATCACGGCACCCACATCGACATTGGGACGCCAGCCAGCCTGCATGCGGCCCGATCGGAGGTCTCCTTCTCGCAGCGTCGCTCGAGCGACCCTTCTAATCCGCAGTCCGCCGCACACTCAAAAGAACCATGCGCAAGACCCTGATATACCTGGCCGATCTCACGCATCGGGGGCTCATCCTGTCCTCAAACGTCTTTCCCTTGTCGATCGGGCTGGTTGCCGGCTATCTGCTCCAGAGTCGACCCGACGAGACGGAGATCGAGTTGTTCAAGTACCCCGAGGATCTCAGCGCCGCTCTCGATGCCCGGCGTCCCGACATCGTCGGGTTTGCAAACTACTCGTGGAACGTGAACATCAGCTATAACTATGCCAAAGTCATCAAGTCCATCTGGCCGGACACGGCCGTCGTGTTCGGTGGCCCGAATTACGGGCTAACCGAAGAGGAAGTTGGGCAGTTCTGGCGTGACTATCCGCTCCTCGATTTCCATGTCGTACAAGAAGGCGAGCAGGCGTTCGTCCATCTCTTCGACGCACTGAAAAGACACCGGATGGAGCCGCGGGCGCTGAAGAGCGTCGGTGAGGCGCTGCCGAATTGCCACTACGCCAGTGGCGACCGTATCGTGACCGGCCCGACACTACCGAGGCTCGAGCTGGCGGCACTTCCATCTCCGTACCTCATGGGCCTGATGGACAAGTTCTTCGACCGGCATCTGTGTCCCATGATCCACACCACGCGTGGGTGCCCCTTCCGATGCGCTTTCTGCACCGAAGGGGCCTCGTACTACAACATCGTCGGGCAGCGTCGCGACGGCCTGGAAGAAGAGCTCGACTACATCTCACGCCGCGTACGCGGCCCGCGCGATCTGTTCATCACTGACGCGAACTTCGGGATGTTCAAACAGGATTATGAGAAGGCGAGGCTGATCGCGGAGTGCCAGCAGAAATTCGACTTCCCACGATACATCCACGTCTCGACAGGCAAGAACCAGAAAGAACGCGTAGTCGACATCGCGAAGATGCTGGACGGCGCGCTCAACATGGCCGCGTCGCTTCAATCTACGGACCCGCAGGTGCTCAAGAACATCTCCCGTTCGAACATTTCTCTCGATAAACTGGCGGACGTTGGGCTGCTTGCGAACAAGGTGGACACCGGGACGTACAGCGAGCTCATCCTCGGCCTGCCCGGTGATTCCCTCGACACCCACACGCAATCGTTGCGTGACACGGTGGACGCCAACTTCGACAACATCCGCATGTACCAGTTGATCATGCTGCCGCAGACTGCGCTGAACACGCCGGACCAGCGGCGACAATTCAAGATGCGGTCGATGCACCGGATCATGCCACGGTCTTTTGGCCGGTATAAAGTCGCAGGGCGCGAGTTTGTCGCGGTGGAATCTGAAGAGATCCTGGTCGAGAGTTCGACGATGCCCTTCGACGATTACGTGACCTGCCGAGAGATGGACCTCACCGTCGAGATCGTCCACAACGGCAAGGTCTACGCCGAGCTTCAAGGTTTGTGCCATGCCTACGACCTGTCATGGTTCGACTTCATCATGCGGTTCTTTCAGAAGCGCCGAACATGTGGCGACGAGGTTCGACAGCTCTACGACGACTTCAAGGCAAGTCATTCGGTGCGGCTGTGGGACACACGGCGGGAACTTGAGGAGAACGTGGCACGGGACATCGACGGTCTGCTGCACGACGACCGTGGCACCAACGAAATGTCCATGGCTAAAGCCACCGCGTTCTTCCAGCTCTTTGAAAAGATCAACCGGGCGCTCTTCGACGAGCTGGCCAGGTGGCTCGATGAGCAGAGCCGACTCGACGACCTCACCATGCTGTATCTGGATGACTGTCGCCGCTTCAGCGAAATGCGGAAAACGAACCTGACTCAATACGAGGCGGAATTTGTCGACGACTTTGAATTCGATCTACAGAAGCTAGAGGCGGAGCGGTTCGAGATGCTCCCCGACGATGTGCGGACGCCAGAGTCCAGGGCGTATGTCGTGACGCACCTGCCAGCGCAACGGGAGCAACTTGCCGGGTACGTGCAGGAATTCGGCAGCTCCCACGATGGGCTGGGCAAGATGCTGATGCGATATCCCCACTTGCACAGAGTCTTCCGTCGGGCACAGCTTGTTCAGTGATCGAAGCGCTCTGGATCGTCGACAAGTGCGCACCGCAATTGTGACGGGTGGTACCGCCGGCATTGGCCTGGCCGTTGCGAGGGCCCTGCTGCAGCGCGGCGATGCCGCATTTGTCTGTGCACGCGACAGCCGGCGCCTTGCTGACGCCCTAAGCAGCCTCGCATCGCATGGGCGCGACCGCCTCGCTGGCATGGTGTGCGACGTGCGCGATGCCTCGAGTGTCGAAGCAATGGTCGACGCCGCCGGTGACCGGTTCGAACGTGTCGACGCGCTGATCAATGCCGCGGGTGTCGGCACGATTGCGCCAATCGACGGGCTCACACCGGAAGCCTGGCAGAACATGATCGACACGAATTTGACTGGCGTCTTCAACTGCTGCCGTGCCACGCTGCCGCTGCTCACCGCCGCCGGACAGGCGGACATCGTCAACCTCGGGAGCCGTGCCGGCCGGTACGCCTTTCGGGGAGGCGTCGGATACAACACGACGAAGTTCGGACTGCAAGGATTCACGGAGGCCCTGTTCCTGGACCTCCATCCCCGCGGCATCCGGGTCAGCCTCGTGGCTCCAGGGACGGTTGCGACCGGCCTTGCCGGAGTTGCGCCACAGGACTGGCACCTCGATGCCGACGATGTCGCCAAGGCCGTCCTGCATGTGCTCGATGCTGACTTCCGGGCGGCGATCAACTGGGTTGAGATTCGACCGGCTCGTCCACCGGTGACGTGACATGACGCCAGCGCGCTCTGCGGACTCTCGCGCCCCGTTGGACGCTCGGGTCGCGCTCGTCACGGGCGGCGCCCAGGGGATCGGAGCCGGCATCTGCGAAGGACTTGCTGATGCCGGCGCAGCGGTGGCGATCGTCGACGTCCAGGTCGAGAAAGGCCGCCAGCTGGCCCAGCACCTGACATCGAGCGGGTTCCGCGCCGCCTTCATCCGCGCCGATATCGCGACAGTCGATGGCTGTCAATCGGCCGTCGCTCGGACGGTTAGCACCTTCGAGCGCCTCGATATCCTGATCAATAACGCGGCGCCACACCGTGATCGCTCGATGATCGGCAAGGTCGGTGGGGCAGATTGGGCGGTGCACGAACAGGTCGTGCTGCAAGCGGTGGTCAATCTGACCGACGCCGCGCTGCCCCATCTGGCGGCGCACAAGCGGGGCGCGGTCGTTAACATCTCATCCGTCGTGGGCTCCGCGGTGGCCCTGGATCAGTGCTCGTGGCCGTACCATGTTTCTAAGGCGGGCCTGAATCACCTGACCCGCTGGCTGGCGGTACGGCTGGGTCCGCACGGCGTCCGCGTGAACGCGCTCGCTCCCGGATTGATCGACCGCGATGCCGGGCATCGTCTGACTGACGATTCAGCCACGCGTGCGGTGGTCGAGTCGGTCGTGCCGCTGGGTCGCGCCGGCCGGGCCGCCGACGTCGCTCGCGCGGCGATCTTTCTCAGTTCCGAGGAATCGGCGTACATCACCGGTCAGGTCCTCGTCATCGACGGAGGACTGGGCCTCGGAGAAGTTTTTGGCGTCTCGCAGCGAGCCCAAGCGCTGTCCGGCCACGATCCAACTCTCGAGCCGAACGGCGCATCCTCTTAGGCACCTGCCAACGGCGACCCGTTCGATGTCGATGAGGCTCCTCCAGCCGCGTTCGTACCCGCAGCGAACATGGATCTCCTGACCGCCTTTTTGACGGCGGCGCTCGTTCCGGGTGGACTCGAGTTTCTGTTCATCGGAGTGGCGATCGGCACCGCCCTGCTGTTCCGTGCGGGTCGGTGCCAGCACTGGGCACGGCGCTGGCTAGTGTTCTTGATCGGGAGCTACTGGTTCTTGAGTGTGCCGGTCGGTGGAGCGCTGTTGACGCGGGGCTTGACACTGGGCATGCATCCGTGGTCCCCGGAGTCTGGCGTCGTCAACGCGATCGTCGTGCTGGACGGCGGAACGGTCCGGTATCGTGCCGGGGGAAGAGAGGTCGCGGTGGTCTCCCGCACGAGCGCGCTGAGAGCCCTGGAGGCGGCGCGGGTATACCGGAGTGTTGATACGAGGCCCTGGGTAGTCGTAACCGCCGGTGGCTATGACCTACCGCCGAACATGATCCGTGAAGGCGAAGCGCTCAAGGAGGCGCTGATCCGAGCGGGTGTGCCGCCGCATCGCATCGTGCTCGACTCCGATTCAAATGATACCCACGAGAGCGCGGTACACGTCGCAACCTGGCTCCTAGGGCGACACGTGACCGGCACCGTCGTGGTGACATCCGCGCCGCATATCCGGCGCGCCGTGCAGGCATTCCGCGCGCAGGGAGTGGACCCCGTGCCGGCGCCAGCGGCAAATCCGGTCGCGCCCACCACGTTTCGAGCGCAATACCTGCCGTCCGTAACCGCGCTGCATGTTTCGGAGCAGGCAATCCATGACTACGTGGGACTGGTCTATTACTGGGCCAGGGGCTGGATGAACCCGAGTGTCGTTCCGTCGGATGGCGTCGGCTAGCCGACACCATCACCCGGGGGAATCGGACCACCTGCTCCGTCGCATAGTCTTCAGCTCGCGAACCGTTGTCCTTACCACACGCCATCGTCCGAGCCGGGAAGCTTCTGGGTGGGCGTCTGCCGCCCTCGGCCTTTCGACTGTTTCACTGGACCTGCAATACAGCGCTTCCTGCATATCTCGCGCGGCTCAGGCAATCAGACCGACCGATCGTCATCGGCCCCTGGACGTCGGAGGTTGGTCACGAGCTGCTCTATTGGATTCCTTTTCTGGAAAATCTCCGAATCAAGGGTTGTCTCCCGCGCGAGCGGACCTACGTGATCTCGCGAGGCGGCAACGCATCATGGTATGGAAACATCACGGACCGGTACTACAACGCGTTTTGGGCTCTCGCGCCCGATGACTTCAGGCGCAAGATCGGCGAGCACCGGAGGGGGAAGCTGGAGAAACGGCTGGTCGTCGACAATATCGACCGGTGGTTGCTTCGGCGAGCAGTCACTTATTTTGGCCTGCGGCAGTATCACGTGCTCCATCCGATGATCATGAACATCCTGCTCATGCCGATCTGGAAGGCTCACCTTCCGGCAGAGCTGGAGGCAGCGCACCTGGCATTCCGATCCTTCGTCGACGAACCGCTCGACCTGGAGGCCGCCGGCATCACGCTGGATGGTTCACGTGAATGTGTCGCCGTCAAGTTTCAATTCAACTATTGGAACTTCGCCTCAGAGCAGAAGAACACCGACTTCGTCCGCCGGTTGGTCGACGTTCTCTCAAAGCGCTACACCGTCTTGTTACTACAGTTGGCTTCACCGGTCGACAATCACGAGTCTCCCTTGATGGAAGGCAACAGATGGGTCGTCGACTGCCGGACAATGCCAACGGTCGACAATCTGCGCGTCCAGACCGCACTGCTCCGACGGGCGAAGTACTCGGTGACCACGCTGGGTGGATTCTCGATGCTGTCGGCGTTCGTTGGGCGCCCAAACTATTCCTTCTATTCCGGCGCGTACAACGACGGCCACTTCGAGATGGCGCACCTGCTGTTCAAGCAGCTGAATCCCGGTGGCTGGCAAATCCTCGACTCGACCCGATTCGACATCACGAGCCTGCCATAGGGGCCAAACGGTGCGCGCCCACGGGACGTTGCTCGGACGCCAGCCCCTTGGCATAATCGTGGTACCTTTTCATACGTCGCATGTGTGCCCGGCGGCTCGGGCGGCAGGTGGCGTCTGACCACAGAGGAGGCACAGCATTCACGTTCGAGACCTTGTCAGCGCGCTGGCGCATCCGCACCGCACGGCGAGTTACGTGTCGTGGCATCTGCACTGGAGTGTGGCTCGCGCGGCGGCGCGCATGACCGAAGACAGGGGCCCTTGCGATGCGGAGTTCGCGCGGGACGGCTGTAAGCAAGGGGTCGTGCCCGAGGCCGAGTGCACACGGCTCATCGCAGCGTTCCGACGCGCCAGGCCCCGGCTGTTCGACGTTGGAGACTGCCTCGACGGATACGTAAACGGCCTGTCCGGGGAGCACAAACAGGCGGAAAAGCTGAATCTGGGCACCGTCTTCCTCAGTATCGACGCCGAGCAGCGGGCCGCACTGACGCCGATCTTGAGCCTCATCGAGCGACCCGTCCGCGCCTGCCTCGGGACTCCGTGGCAGGTGGTCAACACCCGGTGCTGGAAGACCCGGCCGGATGCCGTGGCCGTCGGGCCGAACGAGTGGCATGTCGACGGCTTCCCCGATGCGTTCATGAAGATCTTGCTGTATCTGTCGCCCGTCGGCTCCACGGTCGGGACGACCGAAGTCGTCACACCAGCCGGCCAGACCCTTGCGGTGAACGGACCGCCCGGTTCCTGGCTCTTGTTCAGAAACGGCCGGCTCCTTCACCGTGGCGTGGTGCCGTCAGCTCCCAGCGAGGAGCGCACCGTCGTCGAGTTGACGATCAGCTCGGCGTTGGGCGGTCAGGCGGCACCGATCGTAGCGGGTCTGAACGCGAAATATCCGCGATACCCGTGGCTGCGTCCCGACCCCGACACGATCGTTGAGCTCGATGCCTAGCTCGAGCCGATTCCGGGCCATTCCGCCGCCCATCCGCACGTTCGGTGGTCAGACGTTGGAGCGGACGCGCGCCATCTCGGTGGCGGTGTCGAATGTCTGGCGCCGGCGGCGGTGCTTGAACGTGGGCGGCGGCCCATGGTTCGCGCATCCGGGTTGGGATAATCTGGAGGAAGTCCGCAGTCTGATCAATCGGCGGCCCTACCGGCTCAGCCCGTCCGGCGTCTGGCCGTTTCCCGATGACAGTCTCGACACCGTGTACACATCCCACGTCCTCGAGCACCTCGACGATAACACCGTGGGGGGGGTCTTGACGCAGGCCTTCCGCGTCCTGCGTCCGGGCGGGCGGCTCATCATCTGCATTCCAGATTTTGATCGCGCACGCGAATGTTGGGCCAGCCGGAACCCTTCGTTTTTCACCGATCGGCACTGGAGCTATGGGCAGGTCGCGCACACGTGGAAAAACCGTGGCATCACGGACTCGCTCGACTACCGTGCGGCGTTCCTGTTCTGTGGTTTCTGGACTGCCGAGTACGGCCATCCGTTCAAGCGCGACTTTCATCACCACCCGCGGGCGTATCATGGACCGCCGCCCGTGGCCGAAGACATCCTGGCGGGGTTGCCCGGGTCACGCCCGCCCAGTCAGGTCTCGCGTTTCCTCCGCGACTGGGTACTTGCCAACGAGACCGGCATTCAGTTCAACCACCAGAACGCGTGGAGCCGCGCGGAACTGGTCGCGCTCTTGGCCGGTAACGGATTCCAGACCGTGTCGTGCGAGACACGTCAGGTGGTCACGGCGTGCGCGGATGTACCGCGGATCTCGCGGCGGGCCGGGCAGAGTACATTCTGCCTGGCGATGAAACCGTGATCGAGCCTTCGTGATCAGACAGTTTCTGACCGATAGCGCCAAGTACTTCGTTGGGGCAGCGGTTACGGCACTTGGTTACCTGGTCAGCATTCCGATCCTCAGCCGATGGTTGTCGCAACAGGAATTCGGGGAGTACCTCATCGCGACGGCGACGGTCGGCCTCCTCAGCACGGTGTCCGTCGGATGGATCACGCCGTCGGTGTTGCGCTTTCAGCCACACTACGCCGTCGAGAACAACCAAGAGCCGTTCAACACCACGACGATCAAACTGGCGGTGTGGGGCATCGCGGCGACCTGCGGGTTGCTCGTCGTGACCCAGCCAGTGTGGCCTGCTTGGCTGCCCCGCGGGACGGGCATGCTCCTGGCTGGCATTCTCGCTGCCGAGTCGCTCATTCTGCTCATGACAGCGTTCCTACGCGCGACGCGGGCCTTGAACTGGTACCTCGGTCTCGGGCTCTGGCTGGCGGTCGGCCGCCTGGCCCTGGGCCTCCTGTTCACCATGGTCTTGGGCGCCACGGCGGTCGCGATCCTCGCGGGCTGGCTGCTGACACAGCTCGTGACGCTCGCGATGTTCGTCGTGTGCGCCGCACCCGTGCCGTACCGGCGAGTGGTCACGGACCGGGTGACCCCGCACATCGCGCGGGAGATCATGCGTTACGGGGTCCCGGCCGTCGGGATGGTGTTGCTGGTGATGGTGCTGAGCATTGCCGATCGGTACGTACTTCTCGCGTTCCGTGGGCCGGAGGAAGTCGCGTTATACGCGGCCGCCTACGATTTCACCGAGCGCAGCTTGTCCCAGCTGGTCACGATCATGGCGCTCGCCGGTGGCCCGCTGCTCTTCCAGACGTGGGAAGTGCACGGCGAGACGAAGACTCGGCTACTGTTGACTGATCTGACATCGCTGTATCTGATCGTGGGGATGCCGGCCACCATCGGTCTCTGCGTGTTGTCGACGCTCATTGTCAACCTCCTTCTGCCTGACGGCTACGCCTTGGCCGCTCGCGTCGTCGCCCCGGTGGCCGTCGGCGCGTTTCTTTGGGGACTCCTCCACAACTATTCATACGCGTTGGGAGTTCGCAAGCGGTCGGACATCCAGATGTTCTGTTTCGTACCGGCCGCGGGCCTTAATCTCGTGCTGAACCTGCTGTTCGTCCCGACCCACGGCTACATGGCGGCGGCGTGGACGACCCTGGCGTCCTACGCCGTAGCCCTTATGAGCGTCATCGTTGTCTCCCGCCGATTTCTACGCTGGCGGTTTCCCTCAGAGACCATGCTGAAGGTCATGGCGGCAAGTGCGGTGATGGCGGCCGTGGTGTATTTGCTCGCGTTCCGGACCGGTGCTGAGACGTTGGGGGCACTTGCCGTCGCCGTCATCGGTGGGGTGCTCACGTACGGTGTCGTATTGGTCCTGCTGCAGGGTGTCCCGTCACGGATAACGGCGTCGCTGGCGGAGCGGTCGTTCGTGAAGGGGCTTGACTGATGGGTCTCTCTCTCTCGGCGCTTCGGTTCATCGTTCGTCAACACCGGCACCGGCCGCTGGGGGCCGCCGTCTGCACGCTCGGACGCAATCGCGTGGTCGCCACCTACGATCGGGTGATCACGATGATGCGCGAAGAGGGATGGGACCCGCATCCGCTTCCTGAGGAACAGGACCTTCGCACGAACATCCCCTCCTGGAAGGACACGCCGAATTCGAGCAACACGAGCGACGTGGTCTTTTTCAAGCTGCTCGGCGTCGAGACGTTGGTTTCGCTTGACGTATCCGACTACGAGGGTGCCGACGTGATCTGTGACTTGAACAAACCGCTGCCCTCCGACCTACTGGGCTGCTTCGATACGGTGATCGATAGCGGCACCATCGAGCACGTTCATGACGTCCACGCCGCACTGCGAAACATCAATCTCCTGGCCAACTCGAGCGGAACCGTGATGCATTTCGCGCCCACATCGAATTACATCGATCACGGCTACCATCAGCTCAGTCCGATCTTTTTCATCGACTACTACGCCGTCAACAGGTTCGAGCGATGCGACGTCTGGCTCATTGAGCATATCCGGCCGTTTGCAACGATGGACAAGTGGCATCTGTATCGGCACGAGTACGGTACGCCGATCGCCCCGTTCGCCTGGCTGTGGTCTCGCAAGGCTTGGGCCACGATTGTCGTGGCGAAGAAGGGTCCCGACTCCACGGCCGAAGTGATACCACTGCAAGGCAACGTCTCGCCGCCATGGCGGCACGAGACCGCCGGTGTGTCAGACCCGCGGCTGCGCACCCTTCGTCGGCGACTCGAGCCGGGTCTCAGGCGAAGCCCATGGCTATGGAAACTGGTAGTGCGGGTCTACCTCTGGGGGCACTATCTTGTGCGGCGTAAGGCCACTAATCATCCGTATGTGGGGAAGATGTAGGTCGGTTGCTGCCTGACCCGGCTAGTGACACTCGGCCAGAGTCGGTCGCCAGGCACCGCCGTCGCGAGTGATTGTCGTTTCACACAGCTGCGACGGCTCAATCCCGGCTCCGATAGACATGCTTGTCCGTTTCAACCGCGTTGCCATGACGGTGCTCGTGTCCGGCATCGTGTTCAACGCCCTGCTTCGGTACGTTTCCTCTGCCGCATGGCTCTATGTGCTTGCCGGGGTCGTGTTCGGCGTGAACGTCCTGGCGGCGGTGAGCCACCCGCGGTTGCGGGCAGGCATGCTGCCGATGCTGCCGTTTTTCGCCGCGGGTCTCGTGTCGGTCATGATCGCGGTCGCATTCGTCGACTGGCGTATCGCTGTTGCCGGGTTCGTTGGCGCCTATGCGTACGTGGCCGTGTGGCTGCTGTGTCTCGCACGCGAGCACGACCATTGGTCCGCGATACGGCAGTACGCCAGGCTGCACATGTGGCTGGGCGCCGCGACGGCCGTGATTGCCATCTTTCAGTATTTCTGGAGCCCAGATTTACTCGGGATCATGCCACCCCGGCCCTACACGAGCGCAGATTTGATCGCCCAGGGTTTCACCAAACGTGCCACCGGATTGATCGGGAGTCCCCAGAATCTCGGCATCTACATGGCGATAGCGGGTGTGTGTGTCGCGCTGGCGGCCAGGACGAGAACAGCGAGACTGCTGCTGTGGCTCCCGATAGTCGTGGCGGGTGGGGTGTCCGGGAGCGCGGCATTCGTGTTCGCGACGCTGATGGCGCTCTCCGCCTACGGCTGCCTGGTCGCCAAGCGGTCGTTCCTACGTGCCGCGGCGCTCCTGCTCCTGTGTGCGATCGGGATCTCCGGTGTCTGGACGGCCCAGGGCGTAGGCCCAGGGCTGGAGAACCTCCCGTTGGTCGGCGGACTGTATGTGGGCAATCCGTTGGAGGACCGTCTTCCCTACTACACCGACCTACTCGTGACCGGAAGCCCGCGCGAGTTGCTGTTCGGCCACGGCCTCGGAACTGCCAGCCGCGTGTCCGAGGTGCTGCTGGGCGACGAGCCAGTGCCGGACATCTGGAAACCCAGCGAAAGCCATTTCGCGACCATCTTCTACGAGATGGGCCTGGTCGGTTTCGTCGGGTTCTGTTTCATCGCCCTGACGGCACTATGGCGGTGCCTCTCAACCAAGGGCACAACTCCGATCGCGACGTTCGTCATTCTCGTCATGCTGTTCAGCAACATCGCGATCACGCCGTCGTTCTCGGGTTTGACACTGTCTGCGGTCGCCTGGCCCTTCATCCTGTTGCCGGTGCTTGCCTACCCGTGCCGTGGCGACGCCGTCGGTGCACGATCGCGCTGACTACACGGGGTGCTGCGTCTCCGGCGTACCTTGACTCGACTTCAGCGGGACCTAGCGGAGCGGAGCGGCGTGAAATACCGGGGCACGATGCCCGCGCCGTCATCGGTGGTTCACGAAACCAGGTTGTGATTCCAGAGCGCCGAACCCACTACCCGCTGCTGATCTACACGTGGCTCGTCAGGACGGCTACGGGCTGGCTCCCCGACGCGCCGCCACTGATGCGGTTCCGTGGCTGGCTCTACTCGTTCGGCATGCGGAAGTGCGGCCGTAGGCTCGAAGTAGCTCACGATGTCGTCCTGACGGCCATCGAGACGCTCGAGCTGGGCGACGGCGTGTATCTCGCGAATGGGTGTGTCGTGCTCGGTGGTGGTCCGATCCTGATTGGCGACAACGTTATCTTCGGTCCGCTGTGCCTGCTGGCATCCAGCAACCACACGTTCAACGGCACCAACTTTAAGGGTCCAGGTACGACCGGAGCAATCGTTATCGAGGCCAACTCCTGGGTTGGCGGCCACAGCACACTGCTGATCGGGACCCATATCCGCGCAGCGTCAGTGGTCGGCGCCGGGTCCGTCTGCAACCGCGCGTTCGACGCGGGCCAGGTGCTGATCGCCGGGTCGCCGGCACGGGTGGTCAAAGCATACGTTCGTGACACGGCGATCGACCATGTATAGGGACGGCAGCGTCGTCGACGTGATGTTCTTCGTGGAACATCGCGATCGCGAGCTCGAGGTCATCGCGGCCGTCACTCGGGTATTGCGCGAGCGGTACCGGTTATCCGTTGCCGTCGCTTCGACGCTCTATAGTCCGGTAGTCAGCGCAGCCTTCATTCGGCCGCGGGTCGTGGTATCCACCGGAATAGCCCCGTCGAAGTCGGAGTCGCACGGCCCCGAGTTCATCCACGCGATCTTCAACTCCGTCTACGGACGCTCGATAACATACGCGTGCATGAACTGGGAGCAAGTGTTGAGTCCGATCAACAAGAGCTTCCGGCCGCCGCGGGACCATCTCACGAAGACCCGCGTGCATCACGTCAGCTGGGGCGCTGACTATCGTAACTTCTTGGTCTCCTGCGGCGTTGAGCCAACGCACATCGAGCTCACCGGTAAACCGTCGCTGGCGTTGCTTCGGCGAAAAGTCGACGGCGATGTAGCCTCGATTCGGCGCTACCTCGCCGACACGACTGGGCTACCCCTCGACAAGCGCTGGTTGTTCTTCCCCATGACGTGCCACATGGGGTTCTTCGGTGAGTACCACGTTCGGAGCCGCATCGGCGTCGGTTCGGAAGAGTCGACAGTGCTGGAACATGCGGCGTATGTACGCCGGACGATCAATCAGATCTTCCGCTGGCTGGCGAGTCTCAACGATGCGCCCGACGCCCGCGACTTCGTCATCGTGCTGCGACCGCATCCCGCGATCGCGATTCACCAATATGAGGACCGCTTCCGCGAGCTCGTGGGACAAGTTCCAGACTGTGTACACATCTGCAAGGCCGGAAATGCCCACGAGTGGCTCGCAGCCAGCGAAGCGTGCTTCACCAACTTCAGCTCGCTCGCGCTCGATGGTAACGCCGTTGGAAAGCCGGCGTTTCTTCTGGAGCCAGAACCGTATCCATGGTTCCTTCGAGTCGACTGGCTCGAAGAACTGCCCCGTGTGCAAACCTTCGAGGGCTTGCTAGCGGCAGTGACGCACCGGACAACGGACCCGGTCTCGCCGGTCGCCGCCCTGGCGGGCCACGCTGAGTCTGGACTGGACGGCGTCCAGCGGACCGCGGCTCACCTCGCGCGGCTGGCGAAGCGCGGTCAGCCAGGGCGGCGGTCGCTGATGGGATTGCTGAAGATATTCAATGGCGTTCATCGACGGCGCGCTATTGGCAGTCTCATTCGTGGCGCTGCGGCGCGCGCCAACCTCTGGCAACTCGTGCGTCCCGGCATCCGCCCCGATTACTTCACCGCTCGCGATGTCGTCCACTCCTGGTCCGAAGACCGTCTACCACGGTCTGAGATGTCATGACATCGACAGTCCCGTTCGTCTCGGTAGTGATCCCGTGCCGCAACGAAGCGCCGTTCATCGGTGCGTGTCTGGACTCCGTACTGGCGAGCGACTATCCGAGCGAGCGCCTCGAGATCCTGGTAGTGGACGGCCGCAGCGCGGATGGCACCGGCGCGATCATCCGTGACTATGCGGCCCGGGACGCGCGCATCAAGCTGCTCGACAATCCAAAAGGGATAACGCCCGCCGCGCTGAATACCGCTATCACCGTCGCCCAGGGCAGCATGATCCTGCGCATGGATGCTCACGCGCTCATCGACGCTCGGTACGTATCGCGGTCGGTCGAAGCCCTTCAGACGTATGGCGCTGACAATGTCGGCGGCAACATGCACACGCTTCCGCGACAGAAGAGTCTGTTGGGCTGGGCCATCGTCAGCAGCCTGTCCCACCGATTCGGGGTGGGGAACTCGCATTTCCGGGTGCACTCGACTGAGCCACGCTGGGTGGATACGGTGTTTGGCGGCTGTTACCGACGCGATGTGTTCGCTCGGGTCGGTCTGTTCAACGAGGCCCTGGCGCGCGGCCAGGACATGGAATTCAACCTGCGCCTTAAGAAGGCTGGCGGCCGCACGCTCCTCGTACCGGACATCGTCAGCTACTATTACGCCCGGGCGGAGTATGGTTCGTTCTGCCGCCACAATTGGGGGAATGGCGTGTGGGCGATACTGCCATTTTTTAACAGCCCGATCATGCCCGTCTCGTGGCGGCACCTGGTACCGTTGGCGTTCGTTGTCGCCGTGTGCGCGATGGCGGTTCTCGGCAGCTTCCTTCCGGTGGCGTGGTGGGGGCTCGTGGCCATCCTGGGTGCCTACGGCGTGCTAAGCCTGCTGGCGTCCGCCGACGTCGCGGTGCAGCGGAGGGACCTCCGGTATCTGCTCGTGATGCCAGTGATGTTTACAAGCCTGCATGTCGCGTACGGACTCGGCAGCCTGTGGGGGGTGATCAGTGGCGTTATCCGTTCTCGATTCCTACGCCCAGCAGGGAGCACACGCGCAAGGACCGCCTCGACAGAAGGTAAATAATTCCAGGCAAGCTAAATAGATGGAGCAACGTGCGCCACAGGCAAGCGACAGGTTGGAGCGAGAGCGCGAACTGCATGACGCGCTTCGCGGTGAGCTCAAACATAATGAGCTCTACACGAGCAACAAGAAGTTCTACGCCATCGCCGGGAGCAACATCGCGTTCGTAGAGCGCTGGCTACGACACCGTTGTTCCGGCGCGACCGTCCTCGACTACTGCTGCGGCGACGGCCAGATGGCGCAGTTCTGCGCGACCGCTGGAGGTCAGGCCTGGGGCATCGACATCTCACCAGTGTCGATCGAGAACGCCAGGCGCGCGGCACGCGCCGCCGGCGTCGACAAGCAGACAACATTCGAGGTCATGGATGCTGAGAACACGACGTTCGCCGACGACATGTTCGATGTCATCGTAGTCAATGGGGTCCTGCATCATCTCGATTTACCCAGGGCGTACCGGGAGCTCTCGCGGGTACTCAAACCGGAAGGTGAGATCATCTGTACGGAGGCCTTGCGCCACAACCTGCTGATTCACACGTACCGCCGGTTGACGCCCCGTCTGCGGTCGGCATGGGAGATCGGGCACATTCTGGGAAAGCCCGACATCGATCAAGCACGGCGTTTCTTCGACCGCGTGGAAGTGGCTCGGTTCTTTCATCTGGCGACCATCGCCGCCGTGGTCTTCAGGCGTACACGCGTGTTTCCCGTCATCCGCGCGACGCTCGAAGCGGTGGATCGCGTGCTGCTGCGGATTCCGTGGCTGCGGTGGCAAGCGTGGATGGCAGTGTTCGTCCTGGCACGCCCCCGAAAAGCCGAAGGGTAGGTTCACGCGTGCAACAGATGAGGAACGTACCGATGAAGGAGATGTCCACCCGCGGCACCGTGGTCGTCACCACGCTCGTATTCGTCGCCACCGTGGCCACAGCCGAGTTGCACGCCTATCTGGACCCGGGTGCCGGAGGTCTGCTGGTTCAGCTGTTGCTTGCCCTGACGTCCGTCGTTGCCCTCACGGGCAAGATGTTTTGGAGCAAGATTCGGACCCTGGTATCCCGCATCGTCGGCAGAGGCGGCAGTAACGCTGACTAGCCGGTGGCCGTGGTGACCCAGGCTCGGCCCGCGGGATAAACGATGTCAACGACTTCAGTTCGACCACTGATCGTCTGGGCCACGACCCGTGTCGCTGCCGCGGCCGTGGCGCCCGCGGTCGTGTTCGTTGCCGCCTTCAACAACGTCGTCTTTCGTAATAGTGCGGATCTGCTTTATCACTGGAATCTGACCGCGGCGTTCTTCACCGCCTTCCTCGGGAGCTGGGTGCTGCTCGCCACGGTGTTTCTGTCGGCAGACCGGTCTCGTGCGGCCAGGGTGCTGTCCCGGTGTGCGATTCTCGCCGCGTTGACGGTGCTGGTCTTCGATGCGGTGCGCCCGTGGCTCGACAACCCCACGGTCCCGGTCGCTCTGGCGATCCCGATCGAGGTGGTCGTGCTGACGGCGCTCGGGTTCGGTCTGGCGCGCGTCCGGTTCGCCCACCTGGCGACCGTCGGGGCGGTCACCGCGATTCTGATTGTCAGCCACGGGGTGGTTGGTCATTACAGCTTCGTCCGGCATCTTCCGCCGAGCCTTGTGAAACAGCAGACGCCACGCGTCTATCGTCCCCCCGCGAGCTCCCTGCCCCAGGGGAATGTCTATCACCTCGTTCTGGATGCGTTTCAAAGCGAAACCTTCGAGCACTTGCGCGACCGGTTGCCCGATCTCGAGTTCGAATTCGACTACTATCGGCGATTCAATACGAACTACTCGCAAACGGCAACGGCCCTGCCGGCGATGCTCCGCGGGCGCTTTTTGGAGCCGAACGGGTCGTTCCGTGAATGGCACTATGCGGCGCCGGCCGAAGGCTTCTGGGATCGGTTGGCCAGCGCCGGGGCGACGCTCTCGCTCTATCCGTATGCCCCGTACTTCTGTCTCGAGAAGGCGTACGACTGTCTATCGGCGGTCCATCCCGCGGTCACGACGGACACCATTTTGTCAGCGACGGTGATCGACCTGTGGTTCTTGAGCATCGTGCCCAACTCGGTCCGGCGCATCCTCAATGGCCCGGCGCTCACTACCGGCCAGCCGTTCGTCGGAACCGAAGAGACAACCGGGTTTTCGATCACGGCGCTGTGGGGTCAGGGCATCACGCTGCGCGCCGGGGCGCTGCTAGAGCGGGTGCGTCGCCTGGTGGTCAACCAGGTGTTCGGTTTTGCGCAGTTCAACCAGTTGCTGGCGGAAGAGCGTCGCCGGCCGGCAAACGGCCAGTACGTCTTCTATCATGGGATGATCCCGCATGGGCCGTATTCACTCGATGAAGATTGTCGGTTCGAAGAACCCGAGGCGGTGCCCGCTGCCACGTCGCTGAGAGAAGAGATCTTCTCAGTCGACCCGAATGCCGGGAGGTACATGGCGTTTGCCACATGCGCCATGAAGATGATCACGATGCTGACGAACCGATTGAAAGAGGTCGGTCACTACGCCGACGCGCTCATCATCGTGCAGGCGGATCACGGTGACCACGCGTTGCTCAGAGAGACGATTCCTGGCCTCGACCTCTCGTTCGCCCTCGATCCCACCGCAGAAACGTATCAACCGGTCGATCACTGGTATCTGAATGACGCGAATTGGGAGGAGCTCCGTTACGGAGACAGCGCCCAATGGCGCAGTATCGCTGTCGAGGTGTCTTCATCCGGGCTACTGCTGGTCAAGCCGCCGCACGCCGTGGGTGGCCGCGATCGTGACGTGCCGGTGCAGATGATCGACATCGCGCCAACCATACTGAGGCATTTCGACCTCCCCACCGACGACCTGCCCGGTCTACCCGTCGAGGATCTACGCGATGGCCAGGAGCGGGAGAACGTCTTCTTCACACACGGACGCTACACCGGCGCAGAGGGCTTCCCCGGGAAGAAACTCTCGAAGTACCGTCTCACCTCCGACGGGTGGACGTTCGTGACGGATCTCCCGGTGGTGGACGACCGGTGACGGGTGGAGCGTCCGAATTTGCTCCGGGCTCCGTTCCGCACGGTGACGCGGGGGGTCTGGCCGCCACCCTCGCGCGTACGCTCCGCTCGTGGGTTGCCGACCGACCGGTCGCGCGCACCGCAGACAGCCTGGTATCGACCACGGCGCTCGTCAGCCGCCTGGCGGAGCACTGGCCACAGCGTAACCCGGAAGGACCTGCAGGCTCGTCGGCGCCTCACGAGGAGGCTCTCCGTCGCGCGACAGGGGTTGGTACGCGCGCCACGATCAGCCGGCCGCCACCGCAGGTGGATGTGAATGATCGCAAGGTCGTGGCGGTGCCTGGTTGGGCCGTTCCGCAGGATCCGGGGCGGCCAGACGCATATCACCTCATGGCCAGTCGGCTCCGGGCGGCTGTCGTGCACCGACTCTTTCCCGAGTCGGAATCGCGAGCGCCGTGATGGCGACCGTCCCGTCCCGACCGTCGCTCGTGATACTCGGTGCCGGCAGGCCTTTTCGCGGTCAGACTCCAGCGGCGCTCAGCGAGGGAGCGGGACGCGTGGCCGCGCTCCAGTGGTGCCTGCACGCGTTCGCGGCCCAGCAGCCGGAAGTGCACTTTGTAGGAGGATACCGGTTCGAGGAGATCGTGAGTCGGTACCCTGACTTGCGCTACTCGATGAATCCGGAGTGGGCGACGACCGGGAGCGCGGGATCTCTCTTGATCGTGCCGTTGGAACCGTCGCGGACCTACTACGTGATCTACGGAGACGTGATGGTGTCCGCGACGCTCGTTGAGCAGATGATGCGCGCGGACGCCGTGGCCGTGGCGGCGGTTGACCGCCAGTGGCAACGCAGGGGTTCACGGCGGAAGAGCTTGGAGTTGGTCCGTCTGGCTCCATCCCGGAGCGGCGCTCCGCCGCGGATCACGGCGATTGGTACCGACGTGGCGCCGGAGACGGCGGACGCGCAGTACGTTGGGCTGCTGAAGCTGTCGCCCGAGGCCGTTGCCGTGCTGCTTGCCATCCCCGAGACGGCACGACAGGCCTGGCGGTCCTGGAATCTGCCAAAGCTGATCGCGACACTCGTGGAGCGGGGTGTGCCAGTCAGGGGGCTCGACTCGGCAGGCGAGTGGGCAAGCTTTGACACACCGCAAGAGGTTGCCCGGTTCATACTCGGATCAAAGGCCGATACGCTGGATCGGCTCGCTCCCATTGTTCAGCGCTGCCACGTGCTGGAGTCGGTCGCGTGCACGGTCCGCGAATGGCGCCAGAGTTCGGCCGCGATGCTTGACCGGATCGGGTCGCGCTTCGCGGGGCGGCAGGTCATCGTCCGGAGCAGCACGAAGCGCGAAGACCGGTGGGTGGCGTCCCAGGCGGGTCGGTTCCTCTCGGTCGCCGACGTCTCGGCTGACGACCGCGCACAAGTGAAAGCGGCGGTCGGGCGTGTCATCGCGTCGTACGGCGAAGCCGAGGGCGAGGATCAAGTGCTCGTCCAACCGCTGCTGCAGGATCCGATGGCCACCGGCGTCGCCATGACCAGAACGATCCGGCGGGGTGGCCCGTACTACGTGCTCAGCTACGAGGAAAACACCAGCTCGACGAACGGAGTGACCTCCGGGCGCGGTGAGCACATCGAGACCATCTTCGTGCATCGGCGGGTGCTCAGCGACGAAGCCGGGACACGGAGCACCGGCGACTCGGGGATCGTGTCACGCGTGCTGCCGGCGCTCGCGGAGCTCGAGGGGCTCGTCGGCCACGATGCGCTCGATGTCGAGTTCGCCGTGGATGAGGCCGGAAGGGTCGTGGTCCTGCAACTCCGGCCGATCGCGACGGACTACAGCGCCTGGACCGCGAGTGACGCGCGAGTGCAGGCGACGCTCGAAGCGACCGCGACCTTCCTCGAGGACGCCGCGACCCCGCCGCCGTTTCAGGTCGGCCGAACCGCCGCCTGGGGCATCATGCCGGATTGGAATCCGGCCGAGATCATCGGTGAGCGCCCGCGGCCGTTGGCCTTCAGCCTCTATCGGCGCCTCGTGACGGATGATGTGTGGGCGAAGCAACGGGCGCAGTCCGGGTATCGGGACCTCCGACCGGCGCGGCTGGTGGTCAGTCTCGCCGGCCATCCGTATGTCGACGTTCGCGCCAGCTTCAACTCGTTCGTGCCGGCCGCCCTCGCGGAGCCCCTGGCCGGCCAACTGGTCGACGCCTATCTGACGAAGCTGCGTCGGGAACCGGAGCTCCACGACAAGATCGAGTTCGATGTCGCGCTGACATGTCTGACCCTCGATCTCGAGCGGCGGTTCGGCGCGCTGTGTGCTGACGGGTATCCCGCCGAGGGTCTGGGCCCACTACGGGCGGCACTGGCGGACATTACGCGGAGCGGGATGACGGACTCCGATGTGTATCTGAGATCGATCGAGATCTTGGAGCAGCGGCGGGCTGCGATCCTGAACCGCGGCCGGCGGCCACTCCATCGCGCCGCCGCGTTGCTCGATGACTGCGCACGATTTGGCACGTTGCCGTTCGCTCATCTGGCCCGGCGCGCATTCATCGCCACGTCGCTGCTCCGCAGCGCCGTCAGCGAGGACATCATCGACGAGCAGACGCTGTCCGCCTTCATGCGATCGTTGTGTACGGTGACGAACCGGTTCGTTCGGGATGCCGGGCGCGTGTCGGCACGGACGCTGGCGCGCGACGACTTCTTGGCGGACTACGGACACCTGCGGCCCGGCACCTATGAAATCACGGCGCCGACCTATGCCGAGATGGACGTCACGCCGGCCGGAGAGGAGACGCTGGCGCCCGGTCCGTCGGACTTTGCGTGGCCTCCGGGTGCGGCCTCGCGTCTCGCGAACAGCCTGCGCGCCCTGGGACTGGACGACGACGTCACACGTTTCGAGCGCTTTTGTCGGGAATCGATCGAAGGTCGGGAGCTCGCGAAGTTTCGTTTCACGCGCAACCTGAGCCTGGCCCTCGATGCTCTCGTGGAGCTTGGCTCAACCGCCGGTCTGTCCCGTGACGACCTGTCATACCTGGACTGGAGACACTTCGAGGCGCTCCTGGTCGGTAATGCAAGCTCGACACATCTCCATGGCTGGGTCGAGGACGGTCGTGACTGGTATGCGGTCGTGCAGGCTGTGGAGCTCCCGCCCCTCATCTTCGAGTCGCGAGACCTGTGGGGGTTTCGCCTGTCGCGGGGGCGGCCGAATTTCGTCGGCCGCAGTCGGGCAATCGGTCCCCTTGTAGTGCTCGAGCACGTCACACGACCCGAGCAGGCGTTGCGCGGGGCCGTCGTCATGGTGCCGCAGGCTGATCCCGGCTACGACTGGCTCTTCACCGAGGGCATCGCCGGCTTGGTCACGGTCTTCGGCGGGGCCAATTCCCACATGGCAGTGCGTGCGGCGGAGTTGGGGCTGCCTGCCGCGATTGGAATCGGGCCGGTCCTCCGCGACCAACTCCAACCCGCCAAGACAGTTCTCGTCGACTCCGAGAGTCAGCGGCTCGAGCGGCTCCTGTGAGACGCATCGCGGTGACCACCCGTGTGTTCGTGCCGGACAGTCGGTGTGAGCGATGGGACTGCCTTGATCAGGCTCTCGCCCGCTTGTTGATCGAAGGCGACTGTCTCCCGATACCGGTGCCAAACGTGTTGGCCGCGCCATCCATCTTCTTTGACGATCTGGGGATCGATGGCCTCGTGCTGAGCGGTGGTAACGACACTGGCCTCGCGTCGACGACCGAAGGAACTGCGCCGGAACGTGATCGCCTCGAGGCCCAACTCGTGGACATCGCTGCGGGACGGGGGGCACCGGTGCTGGGCATCTGTCGGGGGGCGCAGGTACTCCACGCGCTCGCCGGGGGACGCCTTGTCCAGGACGATCGGCACGTCGCGCGTCCCCATCGGGTGCACGTCGTTGGACCGGCGCCAGCGGACTGGCCCGAGCGATTCGACGTCAATAGCTTTCACCGGTGGGTCATTCCCTCGGACGACCTGGCGGATGGCCTGCGCCCCTTGGCGCTCGCAGACGGCGGGGCCTCGGTCGAGGCGTTCGTCCATCGCGAGCAGCCCTTCCTCGGGGTCATGTGGCACCCCGAGCGGGTGGGGGTGCCTGAAGCGACGGCCCGCGCGCTGGTCGCGTGGCTCCGGGGAGACCGATGAAGGCGGTGATTCTCGCGGCCGGTCAGGGTACCAGATTGATGCCGCATACCGCCGTGCGGCCGAAGTGCCTGATTCCCCTGAACGGCCGCTCGCTGCTCGACCGACAGCTGAGTACGCTGCGGACCATCGGCGTGCGCGACATCGCGGTCGTGGCGGGGTATCGTGCCAGCCAGGTGCGCGCAGCCGCGCAGGGATGTCGGGTGTTCGAGAATCCCGACTACGAAACCACGAACATGGTCACCAGCCTCATGGCCGCACGGTCGTGGCTCGAATCGACCGACGACGTGATCGTGACGTATGGCGACGTCGTGTTCGAGCCGAGGGTGGCTCGGAGGCTGGCGGATTCGGTCGGTGACGTGGCCGTGGTTGTCGACTCGGCGTGGCGGACGTACTGGGAGGCTCGGATGGCGAATCCCCTGACAGACGCGGAAACGCTGCGCCTCGGCCCGGACGGTCTCATCCGGGAGGTCGGGGCCGTAGCCGACAGTTACGATCAGATCGATGCGCAATACATCGGCCTGTTCCGCATCGCCGCCGCGGCAATGCCTCGAGTGCTGAAGCTCTACGACAGTCTCGATCGCGCCACGGTGTTCAGGGGCCGTGGGCGCGATCAGCTGCATATGACCGACTTGCTCCAGTTGCTCATCGAGCATGGCCTGCGCGTCCACGCCGTTTCGCAAGCGGGAGGCTGGCTCGAAGTCGACACGGTGGCTGACCTCGAGCTCTACGCTCGTCTCGCGCGCGAGGACACCCTTGACCGGTTCTGCGTGCTCGACTGAACGCAGGCCTCACCCTTTGGCCGCGGCCTGGCGCTTTGCCCGCCAGCCTCGCGAACGCCGGCGCGTGGTGTTCTATGTCGAGAGCGCCGCTGACTGGCCGCACCTGTCCGGCATCCTGCGTCGGTTGGTCGACACACACGGGCAGCCCGTGAGCGTCCTGGCCACCGCAGCGGACGACCCCATATTCCAGTTGGAATCTGCTCTCGTGTCCGCCTTCCACATCGGTGAGGGCCACGCGCGAACGATCCTGTTCCGAGCGCTCGACGCCGACCTTGTCGTCATGACGATGCCCGACCTCGGGGTGTTCCACCTCAAGCGGTCGATACACCCGGTGCACTACGTCTACGTATTCCACGCCATCAACAGCACGCACATGATCTACCGCGCCGACTCGTTCGACGCCTACGATACCGTCTTGTGCGTGGGGCCGCATCACAGCCGCGAGATCAGGGCGCGCGAAAACCGATACGGTGTCCGAGCAAAGCATCTGGTCGATCACGGTTCGACACGTCTTGACGCGCTGCTGCTTGCCACTCAAGACGTCAGGCCCAGCGCGACCGACCCGGTTATCCTCGTCGCCCCGTCGTGGGGAGCGAGCTCCCTCATCGAACACAATGGTCAGGCGGTAATCAAGGCGTTGCTCGACGGGGGATATCGGGTGCGACTCCGCCCCCATCCTATGCAATGGCGAATGGCGTCTCCGGCGCTCTTGGCCATCCTGGCGGCGTTCGACGGCGTGTCGCGCTTCGAGCTCGATACGGCCGCGCACGCCGATCGATCGTTTTGCGAGGCCGGCCTGCTCGTCAGCGACTGGTCAGGGGCGGCCTTGGAGTTCGGACTGAGCACGGGCCGGCCGGTACTGTTCATCGACACGCCGCGAAAGGTCCGCAACCCGCCGTACGCGGCCCTCGGTTTGGAGCCGGTGGAAGTCGGCATACGCGAGCGCCTCGGTCGCGTGCTCGAGCCGCAGGCGGCCGTCGACACCCCGAGCGTCGCGAGGGAACTGCTTTCACTGAAGACCGCGGAGCCCGCAGGGCTCGCGCGTTTGCGCGACGAAGTGGTCTTCAACGTGGGCAAGAGTGCAGCCGTCGGCGCGGACACGATACTCGAAGTCCTGGCCGGCGCCGGTCAAGCACGGGCGACCTGACATCTGTGCCCGCCTCGTATGTCGATCGCATGGTCCCAGGGTTAACCGACGTCACCTCGGGCGGTTGGCGGGTGTCCTGGCCTAGGAGCCCGTGGTGGAACCCCGCGTTGCACCGAGACCGGCGATGCGCCCGGTTGACAAGGCGCGACGAGGGAGCAAATTTGGGCATTTGTGACCGAGGAGCAACGCCGTCCAGGCGGGATGCAGCGCCGGTCGAATGCAGCGGGGCTTTCACCACGGACTCCTCTAGAGCGTGTGCACCTGAACCCACCCTTGGAGCAAGCTGCGGCGCCGAGGACGGTGGCGCTGAGAAAGCTCGTTGAGCATGTGGTATCCGTTTGCGAAGCGGTTGCTGGATCTGGTCGGCGTCGCTTTGCTGCTGGTGCTGACCACCCCGCTGTTTGCGGCGACGGCCCTGGCGATCGTGCTCGACTCTTCGGGGCCGATCTTCTATCGAGGGCTGCGCGTCGGCCGGCACGGCCGCCGCTTCCATATGCTAAAGTTCCGCACCATGGTGGCGGACGCTGAACAAAGAGGCGGTACGTCCACCGCGGACGACGATCGGCGCATCACCCGGGTCGGCGCGGTGCTCCGGGCCTACAAGCTCGACGAGCTACCGCAGCTCATCAACGTGCTCAGGGGGGAGATGAGCCTCGTCGGCCCGCGCCCGCAGGTGGAGCACGACGTCGCGATGTATACGGAGGAGGAGCGGGCGCTGTTGACTGTGCCACCGGGCGTCACCGACTATGCCTCGATCCAGTTCCGCCACGAAGGTGAGATCCTTCGTGGGCATCCAGATCCGGACGCGGCATACGTCGACCTCATACGACCGGAGAAGATCCGCCTTGGCCTCGAGTACGTTCGGCGACGATCGTTGGGCGTGGATGTGGCAATCCTCGCGAGCACGGTACTCGCGCTGTTCGGTGGGCGTGCCGCACAACGCCGTCCACGAGAGAGGTCGCGATGAAGGCTCTGCGCACCGCAGCCGAGGAGGGCGTCGGGGCCGAGCTCGAGCGTATCTTCGAGACGAGCCGTGACAGCGTCGACACGCGGCTCGAGACTTTTCCGCGCTACGCGCGGCGCAAGACGATCACACGTTTCATCACCCTCTACGAGCTGTTCAAGAGCGTCCTGGACGTCAAGGGGTCGATCGTCGAGTGCGGGGTATTCCGTGGCTTCAGCCTGATGACCTGGGCACACTTGAGCGCCGTGCTGGAGCCCGCGAACCTGACGCGCCGGATCTACGGCTTCGACAGCTTCGAGGGCTTTCCCGGCGTGGCGGACAAGGACCGTAACCCGCGGCAGTCACCCCACGAGGGAGGGCTTCGGGCCGACGCATACGACGAGCTGCAGGAGCTCATCCGAGTCTACGATTCGGACCGGTTTCTGGGGCACATCGATAAGGTGCACCTCGTCAAGGGCGACGTAACCAAGACCATCCCGGCGTTCCTGGCTGAACATGGTCACCTCGTTGTGAGCCTGCTCTTCCTCGACTTGGATCTGTACGAGCCCACGCGGACGGCGCTCGAGCACTTGGTGCCGCGGATGCCGAAGGGCGCGGTGATCGCGTTCGACGAGCTCGACAATCCGATCTGGCCGGGGGAGACGCTGGCGACGGTGGAGGCGATAGGGCTGAATCGGTTGGAGATCAAGCGCTTCCCGTGGGATCCGTACGTCGGGTTCGCGCGCATCGAGTAGATGCCCATCGTGGAAGCCGAGCGTTCCCAGCACCAGCGATATCGTGATCTTGCGCGGACGATTCGGATGCGCTCGGTGCAGATGGTGCACCGCGCCCGGAGCTCACACATCGGCAGTGCCTTGTCCATCGCCGACCTGCTCGCGGTGCTCTACGGCGGCCGCCTCAGGGTCGACCCCACCCGCCCGGCGTGGGAAGGTCGCGACAGGATGGTCCTCAGCAAGGGACATGCGTGCGTGGCGCTCTACGCGGCGTTGGCCGAGCGCGGGTACTTTCCGGTCGAGTGGCTCGACACGTTCTATCAGAACGGGACCCTGCTGGCCGGTCATGCGACCGCCGGCACCCCGGGCATTGACGTGTCGACCGGTTCGTTGGGCCACGGTCTGTCGATCGCCTGCGGGATGGCCCTGGCCGGCCGCCGCGCGGGCGCCGACTATCGCGTCTTCACCGTGCTCAGTGACGGCGAATGCGACGAGGGGTCAACGTGGGAGGCGGTACTGTTCGCACCCCATCATCGCCTCGACAACCTCGTCGCGATCGTCGACTACAACAAGATCCAAAGTCTCGGACGGGTCGAAGACGTGTTGAATCTCGATCCGCTAGCCGACAAGTGGCGCGCCTTCGGCTGGGCGGTTCGCGAGATTGACGGCCACGACCTCGCGAAGATCGATGCGGCAATGGACACGTTGCCGCTCCAGGCTCACCGTCCCACGTGCCTTATCGCGCACACCGTGAAGGGTAAAGGCGTGAGTTTCATGGAAAACCGGTTGGCTTGGCACTATAGGCCACCGGAAGACGACGAGCTGGCGCTGGCCCTCGAAGAGTTGACATCGGCATGAGGACCGGCTTCATGGACGCGCTGTTCCAGGCGGCCGAGGCCGACTCGCGGGTCACCCTTGTGGTCGGTGATCTCGGCTACTCGGTCGTGGATCAGTTCGCCGCTCGTTTTCCGAATCAGTTCTTGAACGTCGGGGTGGCAGAGCAAAACATGGCCGGCGTCGCGGCGGGCCTGGCACTCAGCGGTCAGATCGTCTTCACGTACTCGATCGCGAACTTCCCAACTTTCCGCTGTCTCGAGCAGGTGCGTAACGACATCTGCTATCACGGAGCAGACGTCAAGATTACGGCGGTCGGGGGCGGGTTCGCTTACGGCGCGCTGGGCGTGTCCCACCACGCCACCGAAGATCTCGCGATCATGCGGTCTCTGCCTGGTATGACCGTCATCGCGCCCGGCGATCCGACCGAAGCCGCGCGCGCGGTACCCGCGGTCATCGCCCGCTCCGGTCCTTGCTACGTGCGGCTTGGCAAGGCCGGAGAGCCGCAGGTGCACACGGGCCCCATCGACTTCAGAATCGGGCAAGCGATTCGTGTTCGCGAGGGCGGTGATCTGACGCTCATTACGACCGGTGGCCTGCTCGCCAATACGATGGCAGCGGCGGAGGAGCTGTCGCGCCAGCACCGGCTCGAGGCCACCGTCTTCAGCATGCACACCCTGAAGCCCCTGGATACGGACGCCGTCGTCACGGCGGCGCGGCAAACCGCCATGGTCGTGACCATCGAGGAGCACAGCGTCATCGGCGGTCTCGGTGGCGCCGTGGCCGAGGTATTGGCTGAGCAGGACGCCCCGCGCGCGCGACTGATGCGCATCGGAATTCCATCGGCGTTCGACTCACGGGTAGGCACGCAGGCATATCTTCGCGAGCGCCATGGTCTCTCGGTAGATGCGCTCGTTGGTTCGATCGCCGGCGCCGTGACGGCGCCGGCGATCTGACCCTCCGCCGGCATGCCCGATCTCGACCACCAACCTGTGGCGCCCGCAAGGCCGCTCACCGAAGACTTTTCGACCGTCACCGAGCGATCGGCGGCGCGTGCCACGACTGAACAGCGGTCGATGCTCCGCACGCGCTATGAGCTGGCCGCGGAACTGTCGGCCGGCAAAGACGTGTTGGAGGTGGCCTGCGGCGCTGGGATCGGCCTGCGGTACCTCGTCACGAAGACGCGACGGGCCGTTGGTGGCGACTACACGGAGAGTCTGCTGCGCCAGGCGGGCGACGTCGACGGTACCGGTCCCTGTCGCGTTCGGCTGGACGCGCAGGTGTTGCCATTCAGAGATCGCAGTTTCGATGTCGTCGTGTTATGCGAGGCGCTGTACTATGTGCCGAACGCGGCGGCGTTCGCCGCCGAAGCGCGCCGCGTGCTCCGGAACGACGGGGTCCTCTTCATCTGCTCGGTCAACTGCGAGTGGGACGGTTTCATGCCCAGTCCCTTCAGCACCCGCTACTTCGCCGCGCAGGATATCGTGCGGCTCCTCGAGGGGGCCCGGTTCGAGGTCCGGCTGCTTGGTGCTTTTCCGGTTCGGCCCCACTCCTCGCAGTCGACGGTCGTGGCCCTCCTCCGCCGCGTCGCGGCCAGGCTGCACCTCGTTCCAAAGACAATGCGGGGCAAGGAGTGGCTCAAGCGCGCCTTCTATGGACCGCTCGAGCCGCTCCCGACGGCGGTGGGCTCGGACCTCGGACCGCCGGCGCCGTTGGTACCGCTCGACGGTCGAACGGTGGTCACCGACTTCAAGGTGCTGTACGCGATTGGTCGCTTGACATGACTGTCTGCCGCTGGTGCTGCTCGAAGAAGCCCTGGATCGCCGCCGTGGTGATGTCGACGTGCTCCGATGTCGTTTCGGCGCTCATCGGCAGCGATATAACCTCGCGGCAGATGTCGAGGCTTTCGGGAGCGGCCGGCTCCGCGAGATCCAGACCTGGATGGCCCCACAGCGGTCTCGCCCAGTGAACGAGCGTCTCGACACCGGCGCTCCGCAGATGCTGGCGTAGGGCGTCGCGTGCCGGCGTCCGGATGACGTAGTTCTGGTAGGCGTCGAGGTGGCGCGGGTCATCGAAAACGGGCAGCCGGAGATCGACGATCCCATCGAGGCCGGTTGTGTAGCGCGCGGCCGTCTCGCGACGGTGGCGGATCCAGTCGGGAAGGTGGCGGAGCTTGACGTCGAGCACGGCCGCCTGCACGTTATCGAGCAGCGCGGTGTAGCCGTGATGATGGTACACGCCACTCTCGCGGTCCTCGCCGTTGTAGCGAAGCAGAGTGACCATACGCGCGACGTTGGCATCGTTCGTGGTGACAGCACCGCCGTCCCCCAGGCCGCCGAGCGTCTTGAACGGGTAGAAACTGAAACAGCCGGTTAGACCGAAGGATCCGGCTCCACGGCCTTCGAATGTCGCACCGAGCGCCTGTGCGGCATCTTCCACGATCGAAAGCCGGTGCCGAGAAGCAATGGCGGCGATGCGATCCATGTCGCAAACGCGGCCGTTGAGATGCACCGGAATAACCGCTTTCGTGCGCTCGGTGATGGCTGCCTCGAACGCCGCCGGATCCATGTTGTAGTCTGGCCGCACGTCTACGAGCACGGGTGTGGCGCCGGTGTGAACGATGGCCGACACCGTGGCGACAAAGGTGTGCGCAACCGAAATCACCTCATCGCCAGGCCCGACGCCCGCCGCGAGCAGTGAGAGATGCAGCGCGTGGTATCCGCTGCCGACGCCGACTGCGTACTTGACGCCAACGAACTGCGCCAAGTCACGCTCGAAGTCACGCAGCTGCTGCCGCAGGACGAGGTCGCCGTTCGCGAGCGTCGATGAGATGCATTCGTCGATCTCGGTTTTCAGGCGTCGATAGTGCTCCTTCGGGTCGACGAACGGCACGCGATAGGCCAAGATGTGTCCTCCAGCACCATGATGTCGCCTTAGCGATAAAGGCTGAGCGCCGAGTGTACCACCACAGCATTCGCGGAGCGTCGAGACCTGACCCGACGCGAGCGGAACAGTACTGCGTCGAGCGCCGGACGTGCCCCAGCGGCGCCACGCGGGGAAAGCATCTCGTCCAAGTCCGCTTCATGGACTCCGACCTGTGACACCTGGGTGGTGTGTGGCGCCATGGTCTTGAGCCTGGGATGAAACGATTCCTTCGCGCCGTGACGAATCCCGCGTACGAGTGGCTCCGCGTCGCGCTAGTCGGGCCCGTCCTGCTCTTTCCCTCTAGCTTCCCGGTTGTGACGACGGGCGCGCTGAGTGCGTTGCTTTTGCTGTGGCTGATCCAGGTGGCTGAGTGGCGCACGCCTGCGCGCCGGACGCCTCTGCGGTACCCGCTAGCCTTGCTCTTCGTCATGGTGCATGTCGCCGTCTGGATCTCACCGCTACCGGCGGTGTCGCTCCCCAAGTGGGGGAGTGTCGTGCTCGGCATGCTCGTATTTCGGGCCACACTGTTGTCCGTAACGGGCGCGCCCGCCTTGTGGCGGGGGGTGGCGATGTACCTGTTGCTCGGCCTCGCGACCGTGACGGTCGGTGTGGTGGGTGTCTCGTGGCGAATCGGAGACGACGTGAGTCAACTCGCCCGCATCACGTCGCACATCCCACAGCTCGTCAGCGGCCTGCCTGGCACGTGGCGCGATGAAGGCGTAAATCCAAACGCCCTCGGTGGCACGACCCTCTTCTTCCTACCGCTGTTGGCGGTGTTCGTGGGGGCGACGCTGCGCGAAGCGCGATCCGGCACTTGGTTCACTGGCGACCGCGAAGGTTCGAATCCGCTGGGTCCCCCATTTTCAGACCGGCTCCTGCGAACTGTTGCCTTGCTTGCCAGTCTCTACTTCGTTGGGGTCCTGGTGCTCAGCCAGTCGCGCAGCGCGTGGTTGGCCGCCGGTGTGACAGCCAGCGTGCTGATGCTAGTCCGCCTGTTCTCTGAGCGCAGGCGACGGTCTCGGCGGGTGCTTCTCCTGGTTGGCGTCGGCACCATCATCGCGGTGGCTACGCTGGGAGCTCGACTGCCGGTTGCGGGCATGGCGCTCCAAGGGCGGTCCGAACTCTGGTCAGGCGCCCTCGAGGCGATTCACGCACATCCGTTCGCCGGTGTCGGGCTCAACACCTTCCGGCGGTTGGTCAGCGTCTCGCCCCTCGTCTTCTCAGACAATCCTTCTGATAACACGCACGCCCACAACATCTTCCTGCAGACGGCGGTTGACGTCGGCATCCCCGGCCTCGTGGCGTATCTCGCGATTCTCATCGTGGCGTCGGCCATGTGCTGGGAGATCTACACGAGGGGAACGGCGATCGAGGCGCGCTTGGCGCTAGGCTTGTGGGCGAGCCTTCTGGCTGTTCACCTCTTCGGCCTGACCGACAGTATCGCGCTCGGTGCGAAGGTGGGTCTCTATTTCTGGTTCGGCCTCGGCTTGATCGCCGGGGCGCACCACGATGTCGTCCGACGGCAGACGGCTTGAGGATGATTTCGTCCTGGCATAATGACACCCGGTGAGCACATACCCTTCGTCGGATTGGTGGCTTATCGGCAGCAGCGCCCTCTGGATAGCGGGCCTAGCGATCCTGGTTGCCGTCCACAGTTACCACGGCTGGCTGGCTTCCGAGACCCACCGCCGCCTTCCGGACCAGTTCAAGACGCGTGGTTGGGTGATCCCATTCGCCCTCGGGATGACTCTGTTCTGCACAGGGCTGGCCGTCAGCCGCCACGCGCCCTGGTGGGAGCGAACCCTCTGGGGCGCTGCGGCATTCTCGTCGTTGTGGCGAGCGGCAGGCCAACTCCAGCCCGTGCTCGAACGACGGACCGAGAATGACGCGCACAGCCAGCGGCCGCGGTGACCCAAGGATGTATCGTGAGCTCGACGACCATGTCGGCTAGCCGGCGCCGCTGCGTAATCCTCGACCGTGACGGGACGATCAACGTCGACTGCCACTACCTTTCCAACCCCGATCAGGTGGAACTGTTGCCGGGTGCCCTCCCAGGGCTGGCGCGTATGGCGGCCATGGGACTCGGACTTGTCGTCGTCACCAATCAATCCGGCCTAGCGCGCGGATACTTCGACGCAGTCCGCCTAAGGGCGATACACGCTCGTCTGGAGGCGCTCCTCGCCGAAGGTGGAGTCGTCCTCGACGGCATCTTCATCTGTCCCCATCATCCTGGCGAGCGGTGCCGATGCCGCAAGCCCGAGCCCGCCTTGGCCCTGGAGGCGGCAGCGCTGCTCGGATTCGATACCGGCGAGGCATTCGTCATCGGCGACCGGGCCTCTGACATCGCACTCGGCCGGCACCTCGGCGCGTTCAGCATACTCGTGACGAACAACGATGGCCGGTCTGTCGCAGCGGCGCCAGTCGTGAATGCAGATGCCGTAGTGGCAGATCTCGACGAAGCCGCCACGGTCATCGAGCGTTGTCTTGGCCGGCAACCGTCCGGCACCGATAGAGCACGTGGCCGTCAGGGCGGCGTCACCCCACCCCTTCCCCGCTAACCGCGGGTTCGATGGTACGATGTAGCCGGTTGTTTGATGATCGGAGGTGGCATGACGACTGAAGATACACGCGGCACGGGGGACAATGCTGGCCACCCGCCGCCTCTGAATATCGGGATCTACGAAGACGAAATCTCTTTGCGTCCACTGGTCAGGACGCTGTGGCAGTATCGGCAGGTCCTCGCGACATGGACGATCATCCTGGCCGCGATCTTTCTTGTCGGTTCGATCTGCATCTACGTGTTCCAGCCGGCGGATCGACAGGCAAGTATGGAGTTCCGCCTCATTTTCGAAGGTGCCGACAACGGTCTTTACCCGAACGGCATTCCGTTTTCCCGCTCAGAGATCATAGCAACGCCGGTCTTAACGGAGGTCTACGAAGTCAACGAGCTGGAGCGCTATTGCACGTACGACCAGTTCAAGAACGGGCTCTTCGTCCTGGAATCAAACAGAGAGCTGGATCTCTTGGGATTCGAGTTTCAGACCAAGCTTGGAGATTCTCGACTCACGGCTGTCGACCGGGCGAATCTCGAAGAGGAGTTCCGCTCGAGGCGGCAGGCGTTGGAGGTGCCACAATACGTCATCACCTTTCTCCGCCCGACCGGCCTGACGACGATCCCGGACGAGTTAATGGGCAAGGTACTCGACGACATCCTGTCTAAGTGGGCGGACCAGGCGACCACGCAAAGAGGGGTGCTCAACTACCAGACAAGCCTGTACACCACCAGCCTGCTGTCCCAGGAACTCGTCGTGGGTGACCAGATCGTGCGGGCGGACATCCTGCGGGGGAAGATCAACCGATTCCTCACCAATCTTATCGATCTCCAGACCTTGCCCGGCATCAGCGTCGTGCGAGTCGGAGTGAATCGAATCTCGCTGCCAGAGATTCGCGCCAATCTTGAAGACCTCTCGCAGTACTTTCTCAATCCGCTCACGGCGTACCTCTGGAACAACAGCCTGTCGAGTGATGCAAATCTGCTCCAATCGTATATAGAAAATCGCCTGTTCGACACCGAGGCCGACTTCCTAGAGGCCGAACAGAAGGTCCAGTCCCGCGAGCAGGCGTTGGGTGCTTACGTCACCAACGGCACCGTCGTGAACAGGGTGGACGATGAAGGCAGAATCTCGGCCGACGGCTCGCAGTCGGCTGGAATGCCGGCCCTCATCACGCAGTTCGGCGATTCGTTCCTGGACCGGCTTATCAGCATGGCCGGGGCCACCGAAGACATTCAGTACCGCCAGGAGTTGACCAACCGGGTGATCGAGTCGAAAGATGAGAAGAGCGGGCTGCAGCGAGAGCGCGCGTACTACAACCGGATGAACGACATCTTGGAACCCATATTGCGCAGCGGTCGGCAGGGGGATCTAAACCCGGAATTGGTGCGCGAGGCGGACAACCGGTTTCTGGAGATTCTCGATGGCGTTGTCGAGAACGTCGAGCAGGCAAATGCCGTATACGAGGTGGTGTCGGCTCAAAATCTGAATCCGCGGACGACTCTGTTTACGATCACGAGCCCATTTTCCGTGGGGACACTGTTCGGGGTCACCCCCGGCACGCTTGCGATCAATAGTGTGATTGCCCTGGTAGTCTGCTTCATGTTTTTGCCTCTGATCTGTCTGCTGCATAACTACTTCCGGCGGCAGATTCGACCGGCGGACCCTCAACATCAGCCTGGCGTCAGGGCAGAGGAAGAGTAGCGGGCGCGCGCAGAGACGATCGGCGCGTAGAGGCTGCAGGGCTTCGGACAACACCAGACGGTCTGGCCTCGTGGCACGCCACCGGCCGGGCCGGCTCTGGACTTCTCACCGACGAGCGTGCGGTACCTCAGCGCTCGGCACGGAAGGCCCCCCACAGACAGGCGGCAGGAGGCCGCCCGAACCCGGCGGGGCTTTTCCTATCTGCCTGACCTCGCTCACTTGAAGAGATCGTCGAACGTTTGCTTGGCGCTGCGCGGACCGGTCACCTCTGAATGGGTCTGACGCTCGACGGTGATCTGCGGCGTGAAGACGCTGCACGCATTGCGCTCGTCCTTCGGTGAGATCCTGGCGGTAATCGGCTGGACGCATTCGAACCGGCTGCCCGTGTCGAATGACGCGCACTGGGCGCACGTATGGAGCGCTGCCCCACAACCGGAACAGGTGGTGTCGGCCACGATCGCCCCCTTCAGCCTCCGCCCACACTGTGCGCAACGCATGACGTCGTGGAAGCCGGGTATGTTCGGTGTGCCGGGCTCCCGGTTGATCACGCTGCGCGGCGCGCCGTCGCGTCGACCTTGCTGCGGCAGCCGCGACTCGCGGGGACCCGGATCATCCTGGTAGCCGCGCTGCCGGTACTTGCGATCGCTCATGGTGGGATCAACCCTCTCGGTGACCTGCCTGGGCAGACCCGAGGACACGGGTCGACACCCCCTGTTGGCGCCACAGTGTACCCTCTGCGCCGGTGTCGGCGCATCACCAACTCCGGGTTCCAGATCGCGATCAAGCGTCGGGACGCGGAGTCGCCTTCACCGTCACCCCCCCGCTACCGCTACAGGGCGCGGCAGCAATCCCGCCGCTTCGGACTTTCCGCTGTAACCCTGGCCAAAACAGGACGTTCAGGCAGGCTGACCGCTCACGGCGTCTTCCGAAGCAACCTTGACGAAGACGGTTGATCGCGCCGCTCCGCCGACCGGCTCAACCGAGCGCGTCGATGGCCTGGCGCACGTCTGCGCTGTCGGGCAGGGTGGGGATGTCGTAGACCTCGGCAAACACCACCCGGCCGTCCTTGTCGGCAACGAAGATCGCACGTTCGGAGATACCGTCGTCCCGCTGGACGCCATAGAGTGCCGCCACGCAGCCATGTGGGTGGAAGTCGCTCAGCAGATCGTAAGAGATACCACCCAGGGTCTTGGCCCACTCGATCTTAGCCGGCACGCTGTCGACGCTGACGCCCAGCAGATGCGTGTCATGTTCATCGAACCATGCGCGGTCGGTTTCGTAGCCCTGCATCTGCATCGCGCAGACCGGGGTGAAGGCCAGCGGGTGAAAGGCAATGACGACGTTCTTCCGCCCCCGGAAGCTCGACAGTCGTACCTTGTGCCCACGATGGCTGGCCAGCTCGAAATCGGGGGCCGTCGTTCCGACGTTCACACGCATCGATCGCTCCATCGCGCGCCGAGTCCACCGGCGCTCACCTGATACCGACCAGCCGCACCTGCTCGATCAACCAATCGCCGCCGATCTCGCTGGACACCAGCTCGAGCTCCAGAGCCTGCAACAGCTCACCACCAACGGTAGCCCCTGCGTTGACCACGGCCGTGGCGGTCGCGAGGGCGCGTCTGGTCTGGTCGTCGACCGTCACCCGCACCTCGTTGAACTTGACTAACACGCCACTGGCCGGCACTCGCACCGCCGCCGCCACCCACGCGACCGCATCGCGTCCGGCCACCGGTGAAAGCGGCGCTCCGACATCGACGTCTGCGTCAGCGGTCAGGTAGGTAGTAAAACGAGACGCTCGCGCCTGCCGGATCAGTGGGGCTTCGCGATCCTCGACACTGACGACCTGCGCCACGTCGTCCAGCTGGCCTCTGATGCGGTCCTCGTCGTCGCCCGCGCAGGCCGTCGACACCACCCGGCGCGTTCCGGCGCAATGTTGGTCCGATCCCTCCGGTACACCCCGTGATTGTCCTCGATTCACGAAACCGCCGTCGAGTCTCGCACCACTTCCTGTTGCGTCCAGACGGCCGGTCACGTAGGCTCGTAGTGCAGCGATCGTAACGCAGCTCGTGCTTTCGGGCGGCGGCCGAAAACCGAGCAACCGTGCGAACACGGCACGCGAGTGCGTATCGCGCCCACGCTCACTCAACCCGGCGAAACTGGTGCCCCTTATCGCGCGTCCGTGGGGCCAGGTAGCGCCACTCGAGGCCCAAACATGCCAGTCAAATTCGTCTTCCTGCTCACCGCCCTGCTGCTCTTCCTGGTAGTCCCCTCGGCCGTGGCACTGCTAACCGAGTGGTTCTGGTTCAACGAAGTCGGCTTCGCGGCCATCTTCGTCCGGACGCTCAGTGCGAAGGCGAGCATGGGCGGGCTGGTATTTCTTATCGCGTTCGCCGCGCTGGCCTTCAATCTTCGGCTGGCGCTGCGGCGCCTCACCAAACCCTACATGCTGTTTCCGGGCGGCGGAGAGGTTCAACCGATCGTGCTCGACCGCCGTCAACTCCAGCTGCTGGGGACCGGGGTCGCAGCCCTGGTCGCCGTGTTTCTGGGGATCTTCGCCTCGCGCGAGTGGCTGACCTGGCTGCAGTATCAGAACGCGGTGCCGTTCGGACAGACTGACCCCCTGTTTGGCCGTGACGTCAGCTTCTACGTCTTCACGCTGCCGTTCCTCGACCTGGTTCGGTATCTCGCGCTGGCGACGGTGGTGCTCTCGCTCATTGGTTCGACCGCCGCGTATGTCGTATCGGGCACGCTGGCGCTCGACCCGGCCCGCGGCCTGGTCATCGGCGAGGGGGCGCGACGCCATCTGGGCCTCATCGTGGCCGGGCTGTTCCTGTTGTTGGCGTGGGGCGCCTATCTCGACGTACCGCGGCTGCTGACGACCCCGGCCGGCATCTTCCACGGCGCCGCGTACGTGGACGTCGTGCTACGGGCGCCGCTGTTGCGCATACTGCTGGCAGTGGCGGTGTTCGGCGCAGGCATGAGCGCCTTCACGGCGCTCACGCCACGCAACGCGCCGCTCATCGCTGCCGTCGGTTTGTACGCCCTCGTCGCCATCGGCGGCAACATCGTAACGTTCGGGCTGCAGCGGCTGGTCGTCACACCCGACGAGCAGCAACGAGAGGCGCCCTACATCGCGCACAACATCGCGGCGACCCGGCAGGCGTTCGGGCTGGAGTCGATCGACGAACGCGAGCTGTCCGGGGACGCGACGCTGACGATGGCCGACATCGAGAACAACACCGAGACGATCAACAACGTCCGGCTCTGGGACCACGAGCCGCTGCTCGACACGTTCGGGCAAATCCAGGAGATCCGCACGTACTACGATTTCGTGTCGGTCGACAACGACCGCTACTTCATCGACGGGGAGTACCGGCAGATCATGCTGTCGAGCCGAGAGTTGAACTCGGACAGCCTGCCCAACCGCTCCTGGGTGAACGAGCGGCTCCAGTACACCCACGGCTTCGGGGTCGCGATGGGTCCGGTCAACCAGGTCACGCAGGAAGGGCTACCGGTGCTGTTCATCCAGGACCTGCCGCCCACCTCGTCGGTGGACATCCAGGTCGACCAGCCGAGTATCTACTTCGGCGAGCTGTCGAACGATTACGTCATCGTGAACACGGACACCGACGAGTTCCACTACCCGGAAGGGGACGACAACGTCTCGACCCGGTATGACGGGAGAGGCGGGGTGGCGATGTCCTCGCTCTGGCGGCAATTCCTTTTCGCGGTCCGGTTCCGTGCCTACGAAATCCTGGTCGCCAGCCAACTCGGTGACGACAGCCGGATCCTGTATCACCGGAACATAGTCGACCGCGTGACCACCGTCGCCCCATTCCTCCGCTATGACACCGACCCGTATCTCGTGATCTCGGACGGCCGGCTGGCCTGGATCATCGACGCCTACACGATCAGCGACCTGTATCCCTATGCGACTCCAGCGACCGCCGGGGTCAACTACATCCGCAACTCAGTAAAGATCGTCATAGATGCCTATGACGGTACCATCTCGTTCTATCTGGCCGACGCCCAGGAGCCGATCGCCAGGACGTTGCAGGCGATCTTTCCCGAGTTTCTGCGTCCATTCGATGAAATGCCGGAAGACCTGCGCCGGCACATCCGCTACCCCGAGGGTTTGTTCTCGCTGCAGACGTCGATCTACTCGACCTACCACATGACCAACCCGGAGGTCTTCTACAACCGTGAGGACCAGTGGGAAGTGCCGGTCATCGACGGTGAACAGATGGAGCCCTACTACACGATCATGCGACTGTCAGGAGAACCGCGCGCCGAGTTCATCCAGATGCTTCCGTTTACACCGCGTGGCAAGAACAACCTGGCAGCGTGGATGGTGGCACGCAGCGACGGGGAACACTACGGCAAGATGCTGGTGTTTCAGTTCCCAAAACAGAAGGTGGTCTTCGGGCCCAGCCAGATCGTCGCCCGCATCAACCAGGACCAGGATATTTCACCGCAGCTCACGCTCTGGAACCAGCAGGGCTCCGAGGTCATCCAAGGCACGCTGCTGGTGATTCCAATCGAGGAGGCGTTGCTGTATATCCGCCCCCTCTACTTGCGGGCGTCCGGCGGGCGCATCCCCGAACTGAAGCGGGTCATCGTGGCGTATCAAAACCAGATCGTGATGGAGGAAACGCTGGACGCGGCGCTCGATCGGCTGTTCGGGTCAGGATCAGGCACGCTGCCGGCCGGAGCCGGCGTGGCGGAGCAGCTGAACGTGCAGGACCCAACCGACGCCGGCACGCGGGCGGTAAGTACAGCGGTAAGTACACTGGGTAGCACTAACCCGCTCGCGATGCAGGCCACCGAGCACTACCGGCGCGCGGTCCAGGCGCAGCGCGAGGGCGACTGGGCGCGCTACGGCGACGAGATTGCGCAGTTGGGCGAGATACTCGAACGGCTGAATACGGGAGCGAACTGAACTTACGTGGGTCTCCGCCCCACACCCCGGCTCGTCGCTTGCTGGGGCCCCTTCGCCCCGCGCCGCTTCCTCGCGGGCGCACGGGTGCGCGCGCTGGAATCGGACTAACAAACCTCGAGGAGGACTGGGAATGAAGGCAACAGGTCTTGCCGTGGTGTTGGGTGTGGGAATAGCTACCGCTGGGGGATGCGATGGTGAACCGGAAGTGCCGCCGGTCGAGATTACACTGGGCCTGCGGGTCTTCGTCGGGGCGCAGATCATCGACGGCACCGGCGACGCGCCGATCGAGGACGGCGTGCTGGTGGTTCGCGACGGGCGGATCGAGGCGGTCGGTGCGCGTGACGCGGTTGACGTGCCGTCCGACGCCGAGCAGACCGATGTGACCGGGCGCACGATCATGCCGGGCTTGATCAACGCGCACGGGCACGTCAACGACGTGCGGGGACTCGAGGCAGATCCGTCGTTCTACACCGAGGAGCACGTCGAAAGCCAACTGGGGCTGTACGCACGCTACGGCGTCACCACGGTGTTCAGCCTCGGCGGCGACGGACCAGAGGGCATCGCGGTGCGCGATCGCCAGGACATGCCGGGCTTGAGTCGCGCACGGCTCTACGTAGCCGGACCGGTTGTGACGGCCGTGACACCTGAGGAAGCCGTGGCACAGGTGAACGCCGTGGCCGACAGCGGTGTCGACATCGTGAAGATCCGCGTTGACGACGGGCTGGGCGCGGGGCAGAAAATGCCCCCGGAGGTCTACCAGGCGGCAATCGACACCGCCCACCAGCGCGGTCTGCGACTGGCGTCGCATGTCTACTACCTGGAAGACGCCCGGGGCTTGCTCGAGGCGGGCACTGATCTGATTGCCCACAGCGTGCGTGACGTCGAGGTGGACGACGAGCTGATCACACTGCTGCGCGACTCAGGAATCTGCGTCTGTCCGACGCTGATGCGCGAAGTCTCCACCTACGTCTACGAGTCGCGACCGGACTTCTTCGACGACCCGTTCTTTCTGCGAAACGCCGACCAGGCGGTCATCGAGGAACTCTCGACGCCGGCCTATCAAGAGCGGATCAAGAACAGTCAGAGCGCGCAGACCTACAAAGCGCAACTCGAGGTTGCCAAGCGGAACCTGAAGACGCTGTCCGATGCCGGCATCCCGATTGCCATGGGCACCGACACGGGCCCGGTCGGACGGTTCCAGGGCTACTTCGAGCACGGCGAGCTCGCGCTGATGGTGGAGGCGGGGCTAACACCGATGCAGGCGATCCAGGCCTCCACCGACGACGCGGCCCGCTGTATGGAAGTCGATGCCGACCTGGGCACGCTCGAAACCGGCAAGTGGGCCGACTTCCTGGTACTCAGCGCCAGCCCGCTCGACGACATCGCCAACACCCGCTCGCTAGAGGCGGTCTACATCGCCGGGAACCCGGTGCCGGGGGTCTGAACGCTGAGTGAATTAGACGGCCGTGTATCGCGCACTCAGTGCGTCATGGCGTGCAACAGGACGTTGACGCCGAGCGCGTAGCCATCCGGCGAGAACTGCTCGAAGTACCCCTGGTCCTCCCCCTCCCGCTCCCAGGCGTCCTGGATGTCGGTGTTGTGGGTCATGGCAACCATGATCCGACCGTCCTCGTCGCGGATGGTCCGAAAGTGCGGCACCTCGCTCTCTGAGCCCCGTTCGGAGGTCCCACCCGTGCTGCGCCAGAAGCCGATATTGGAGATCTGCGGGATCTCCCAGATGTAGAACATGCCGTGAAACAGCGGGTGGTCGAGCGGCAGGTCGGCGATCGGGTACTGGGCGGGTGGCAACACCCTGCCGATCTCTGCCTCCCACTGCTCCCACTCCCGGGTACCCCAGAAGTCGTCGGCCCAGAGAAATCCGCCCTTCAGCAAGTATTCCCGCAAGCGCACGACCTCTTCCTGAGACAGCACGATCGTTCCGACCGCCGACACCACGATGAAGGGACAGCTGAAGAGCGCGTCGTCGGCGATCGGCACCACCCAGTGGTTCGGCTCGCCGTTATCGTCGAAATTGACAGGGGCCGAAGTCAACTCCGACATCCGGACCATGAAGTTGATGTCGGCGAATGGGTAGTCGGTGGACCAGCGGCCGCGGCCCCACTGGCCGCTCTGATACATCAGACGGCAAAACGAGAAGCCGTTGTCGTACTGGCCGGCCGGCTTCAGCCTGGGCGGATAGCGGGAACGGCCGAATCCGAACTGCCCGAACGCCGCCGAGGCGATTGCCAGGGCGGCCACCGTCCCGACGACGAGCCGTCGCGCCCTCCGACCGTGCGTCACTCCAGCACCTCGCCCGCGACCGGCCTAGGCTTCATCCGCCCATTGTGACACGTCGGGGCCCGATCTTCGCCCCGGTCGTGGGTCGGTCTGACATTGCTCCGTCACACCTCCCGGGCCACTCCTCCGTCCGCAGCGACGGCAGGCAGGGCGGCCACCCCCGCCTCCCGGCGCCCTAGTGCCTCGACCACGGTGATCAGGGCGGACAGGTCGTCGCGCCCGCGGCCGCTCTCGATCAGGGCATTGATGAACTGCATCGTTAGCGACCCGGCCGGGAGCGCCGCCCCATGGTCGCGGGCCAGACCCAGGATGATGTCGAGGTCCTTGTGGTAGAGCCGCGATTCGAACCCCCCGCTGAAGTCGCGCGACACCATCCGCGCGCCGAACAGGTCCAGCACGCGGCTCGACGCTACGCCCCCCATCAGCACCTGCCGTACACGATCGACATCCAGCCCGCACCGGTTCGCCAACGTCAACGCCTCGGCTACCCCCTGCGCGGTGACCAGCAGCGAGAGCTGATGGCATGCCTTCGTCGTCTGCCCGGCGCCCGACCCACCCATATGGATGACCGTGGGACCCAGCAAGTCGAACAATGGTCTCGCGCGCTCCAGCGCAGCCGACGACCCGCCCACCATGATCGTCAAGGCCGCGTCGCGGGCGCCCTGGGCGCCCCCCGAAACCGGCGCGTCAAGCAGGTCGATGCCCCGGTCCGCCAACGTCCGGGCCATCACGCAGGTTGCGGTCGGATCGATCGTGCTCATATCGATCAGGAGCGCGCTGGGGCGGACCCCCTCGATGACCCCATCGTCGCCGAGCACGACCTGCTCGACATCTCGGGTGCCGGTGAGCATCGTGAAGACGACATCGCTCCGCCCGGCCACCGCCGCCGGGGAAGGACAGGCTGCGGCGCCCTTGTCGACGAGCGGCCGCGCCGCCTCCGGGCGGCGGGTGTACACCGCCATGGCGTGCCCGCCCGTCATCAGGTTGAGCGCCATCGGACGCCCCATCGTGCCCAAGCCGATGAAGCCGAGTTGCATAATCTGCCGTGACTCCAGATCTCCCGTCGAGGTGCTCTCCTGGACCGTCCCTGTTCGCGGCGCCATCGACCGCTACGAGCGGTCGACGGCCGCGGTGGCGATTGCCTGCGCTGTCACGAAGAGCGTCAGCGCGACGCCGGCCTCCATGGTACTCACGCCGAGCCGATCCCTCGCTTCTTCCAGTAGCGCGCCAACCCGAGCCAACACTGCGCGAGCGGGGCCGCCCGGTCGTAGAGGGCGACAGCGGTGTCCGGCATGTGCCGCTGCAGATACCGCCGCGCCTCGACCGTGAAGAGGTTGAGCCGTTCCTCCTCGTTCCCCTCCAGCTCGAGAACTGTCCGTGCCAGCGCCGCCATCCCGTCGAGATGCTCGACCAAGTCGGCCAGATGACGTGTAGGGGCCTCATGCGGTCCGAAGTGCGTGATGAACAGTGTGTCGGCCTGCCACCGGTCGATCAACGCCACACTCGCCTTCCAGACGTCGATGTCGATGTCGGGCGGTGGCGTGGGCGGCATGGCGAACTGCTCCGGGCCCATGCGGATACCGGCGGTGTCCCCAACAAAGGCGACTCCGCTGGATCGGTCGAAGTAACTGACGTGGTGCGAGGCATGACCGGGTGTGTAGGCGACCTCGAAATCCCGGTCGGCCGCCCTGATCCGCTCGCCGCCACCGAGGACCTGCAGGTTGTCTCGCGGCACCGGTAGGAATTCACCCCACAGCCGGTCCATGTCGTCCCCGTACAACCGGCTCGCGCTGCCGATTAGCCTGGCCGGGTCTGCCATGTGCGGAGCTCCCCGTTCGTGCACGTACACCCGGATGTCGGGATTGTCACGAACGAGGGTCCCGGTGACACCGGCGTGGTCGAGATGGATGTGTGTCAGCAACACGGTCCGGACGTCACCGATGTCGATGCCCCGTCGCGTCAGTGCCCCGCGCAGCGTGTCGAAACAGGTCGACGGCCCCGGGTCAACCAGCGCGACGCCGGCCGAGCTCTGGAGCACAGCGGTGGCGATGACTCGGGGAAATCCCAGAAACTGAAGGTCCACATAGTCGATGCCTGGGGCAAGGGTCTGCATGGCGGTGAAATTCTACTATGCACAGGCCGTCGGCTTGACCTCGTGACGATCTCCATAGTCTGATCGAGATCGCATGCCGCACGATCCGCACACCGACGACGGGGTCCTCGAGAAGACCCAGCAGAAGATCCGGAGGGCGCCGCGCTACCGGGTCATCCTGCTGAACGACGACTACACGACGATGGAGTTCGTCGTGCAGATACTCGAGACAGTGTTCCACAAGACCCCGGTGGAGGCCCACCGGATCACGATGCAGGTGCACACGCAGGGCCACGGGGTGTGCGGGGCCTACGGTTACGAGGTGGCCGAGACCAAGGTCGCGACGACCCACGACCTGGCCAGGAAAGAGGACTTCCCGTTGCAGGCGACGCTCGAGGAGGAGTGACAGCGAACCCATGTTCAGCGCCGCACTCGAACTGATCCTGAACGTCGCCTATCGTGAGGCTGCGGCCCGGCGGCACACGCATCTGACTCTCGAGCACCTGCTCTACGCCATGGCGCACGACCCTGATGGCGAGAAGATCCTGGCCGCCTGCGGGAGCGACCTGCCCGCACTGCGGCACGCACTGGACGAGTTTCTCGGTACGCTCGAACAGTTCCCACGCGGAGCGGCCAGGCGGGAACCAGACCAGACCCTGGCGTTCCAGCGGGTACTACAGACAGCGGTCCTCCATGTGCAGAGCGCCGGGAAGGACGAGGTCCGTTTCGGGGACGTGCTGGCGGCCATCCTGCAACAACCGAACTCCTACGCCGCGGAGCTGTTACAAGCCCAGGACATCACACGGCTCGACGTCCTGAACTACATCTCGCACGGCATCTCCAAGGTGCCGAGCGAAACTGCCCGGGGCCCGGCGACCGAACCGGCCGAAGGGGGCGGGGGCGATCGCCCCGCACCCTCACGCGACCCGCTTGCGGCGTTCGCTGTCAGCCTGACGGAACGGGCGAGACGCGGACAGCTCGACCCGCTGATCGGTCGCATGGAGGAACTGCAGCGCACCCTTGAAATACTCTGCCGGCGCCGCAAGAACAACCCCGTGTTCGTTGGCGATGCCGGCGTCGGCAAGACCGCACTGGCCGAAGGGCTGGCGCGCAGGCTACTCGATGACGACGTGCCCGAACAGCTGCGCGGCGCCGAGGTGTTCTCGCTCGACACGGCGGCCTTGCTCGCCGGCACCCGATTCCGGGGCGACTTCGAAGAACGCTTTAAGGCGGTGATCGGCGCACTATCGGAACGCCCGCTGCCGATCTTGTACATCGACGAGGTGCACGCGACGGTCGGCGCCGGGGCCACCACCGGCGGCACGATGGACCTAGCCACGCTCATCAAGCCGGTGCTCGCGGCAGGCGAGCTTAGGGTCATCGGATCGACCACGTTCGACGAGTTCAAACATATCGAACGTGATCGGGGGCTGGCACGCCGGCTCCAGAAGGTAGTCATCGAGGAGGCGAGCGTCGACGAGACAGTCAAGATTCTCAGCGGGCTGCGGACGCGCTACGAAGAGCATCATCTGGTGACCTACACTGACGGGGCGCTCAAGGCCGCCGTCAAGCTGGCCAGCCGGCATCTGCGGGACTCGCGGCTCCCGGACAGCGCGATTGACGTGCTCGATGAGGCTGGCGCGAAGATCGCTGCCGGCCGGCTCGTCGCGGTGGCGCGCGTGCCGGCAACCGTGACCGCCGCGCCGGACGTGGACGATCCGGCGACGGGTATGAAGGGCGCTGACGACACCGCCGCTCCGAGCCGCCGCCGGGTGACCGCAGTCGACATCGAGCGGGTGGTCGCCCGGATCGCACGGATCCCAGAGAAACAGGCGTCGGTCTCGGACAAGGAGCGGCTGCGCACTCTCGGCGACGCGTTGCGCCGGGTCGTATTCGGCCAGGAAGATGCCGTCGACGCCGTCGTGACCGCGATCAAGCGCGCCCGCGCGGGGCTCGGTCAGCCGGACCGGCCGGCCGGCTGCTTCTTGTTCACGGGACCGACCGGGGTCGGGAAGACTGAGCTGGCCAAGCAGCTGGCCATCCACCAGGGAAACGAGTTCATCCGCTACGACATGAGCGAGTATATGGAGAAGCATGCCGTGGCGCGACTGATCGGCGCCCCACCCGGCTACGTCGGCTTCGAGCAGGGGGGACTGCTCGTCGACGCCATCCGGGCGCATCCGTACGCCGTACTACTGCTCGACGAGATCGAGAAAGCGCACCCGGATGTCTTCAACATCCTGCTACAGGTCATGGATCACGCGACGTTGACGGACAACAACGGCCGGAAGGCCGACTTCCGGCAGGCGGTGGTAATCATGACCTCAAACGCCGGGTCGCGTGAGATGAGCGCGACGGCGATCGGGTTTGGCGAGGACGCGGCGACCGGCGGCAAGGGTCAGGTGAAGGCAGCCATCGAGCGTATCTTCAGTCCGGAGTTTCGCAACCGTATTGACGCAACCGTCACATTCGACACTCTGACGGTGGATGTCGTCGAGACGATCGCCGAGAAGTTCGTCTTGCAGCTCGAGACCCAGCTGGCGGAGCGCCACGTGGCGATCACCTTGGAGCCCGACGCCCGCGCCTGGCTGGCGCGGAAGGGGTATGACCCCAAATATGGCGCCCGCCCACTTGCGCGGTTCATCCAGACGGTAGTGCGCAACCCGCTCACCGATGAGATTCTGTTCGGTCGACTGGAACACGGCGGCACCGTGCGGATCTGCCTCGTCGACGACGCGCTCCGCTTCGACGTCGAACCGCGCGAACCGACGAGCGACGATGACGACGACCAATGAGCCGGCATCGCCCCACGCCGCCTCGGACAGCGCGCCGACGGCATCCCGGAGCGGCGGCCGGAGTGACGACACCCGGAACGACCATCTGCGGGAGCGCCTCTGAGGGCTGTCAGGACGCCCGGTTCAATCGGCGCCAGGATCAAGCGCCAGCACGAGTTCCCGCAACCGCTCGATCTCGGTCTGTGCGGCATGCAAGATCGCGCGCCGTTCCTGCAGCGTCGGGGTCGACCAGTCCTCGCCGTCGAGCCTAACCCTCCCGTCTAGCTCGTAGTCCACGAGCATCGAGTCCATCGTGTCGATGTAGAGTCGCATCTTCGCAAGATCTCTTGCCGCTCGGAAGACCGCAGGACGGTCTTCCGACTTTACATCCCCGTGGCGGCCGACGCGCGTTGCGCATCGTCGACCGCAACGACGAGCGCAGTCATCTGGTGCTCGTTGATCGCCGAGGCGAAAGCATAGTCGATGTTGACCCCGGCGGCGCTCAGCATACGGGTTGCCGACCCGATGGCACCCGGACCATTCGGCAACTGGATATACAGCACCTCCCGCTCTGCAAGCGCGTAGTCACGGCTGCGCAGCAGCCCGGCGGCGTGTACCGGGTTGTCGGGCACGAGGTGCAGGACCCCGGAGCTCTCCAGATTTATCGCGATGATGTTGACCTTCTCGTCGGCCAGCGCCCGACACAGGCGCGCCAGCGCGCCCGGGGTGTTCTCTAATCGCAGGGTGAGCTCCGTACGGATCGCCATGCACCGAGCTTAACGCACTGTTGGGGCGTGACGGAAACGTGGTTCCAGACGAGATCGATGCCACGGGTTCTTTGTGTTTCGACGGCGCCGGCGATCGGGTCCCGCCGCCGCTTCTGGTGGGACACGCACTGGGATAAGATGGGCGCATGGTTGCGCGTGCGCCCGCAGCGATCGCCGTCGGAGGCCGCCTCAAAGGCTTCGCCTATGCCATCCGCAACGTCGTGGCGGAAGCCAGGAAAGTGGAAGAGAGCGGGCGTCGGGTCACGTACCTCAACATCGGAGACCCAGTCGCCTTTGGGTTTCGCACACCGCCGCACCTGGTCGAGGCGGTCGAGCGGGCCATACGAGACGGCGCGAACGGGTATACACCGGCTGCTGGTATCTGGCAGGTCCGCGAGGCGGTCGCCGGGTCCTATGCGGCGGCGGGGCTACCGATCGAGCCGGACCGCGTCATCCTCACGTCGGGCACCTCCGAAGGCATCGAACTCGTGCTGTCCGTGCTGGTTAACACGGGCGATGAGGTGCTGGTGCCGGTGCCGACCTACCCGTTCTACACCGCGACGCTCGCCAAGCTGGGCGCTCGTGGCGTCTTCTACCGCACCGATCCAAGCAACGGGTGGATGCCCGATCTGGCCCACATCGAGAGCCTGCTCGGACCCGCGACCCGCGCGATCGTCCTCATCGATCCGAACAACCCGACCGGCGCAGTCTATTCCACCGAGACTCGCCGCGCGATCGTGGAGCTGGCGGATTCGCGCGGCATCGTGATCCTGGCCGACGAGGTCTACGCAGATCTCGCCTACGACGCGCCGGTGCCGCCGCTCGGGTCGATCGACCCCGACGCGCCGGTCATCTCGTTCTCATCGATCTCGAAGACCTACCAAGCTCCCGGCTGGCGCGCCGGCTGGCTCGCCGTCAGCGGCGGCGAGCGGCTCAACGCGGTACTCGGTGCCATCAAGGAACTCGCCGACGGTCGGCTCTGCAGTACCGGACCGATGCAGTTCGCCATCTCGGCGGCGTTGACCGGCAACGACGACCACAAGGCGACCTTCATCCACGCGCTGCGCGAGCGGGCGGAAGTGACGGCCAGACGGTTGAGCGGGATCGAGGGCATCTCGTGCGTCCCGCCGCGCGCAGCGTTCTATGCCATGCCGAAGGTCGAGTTGCCGGCGGGCCGAACCGACGTGGATTACGTCATCGGGCTACTGCGTGAGACCGGGTTGCTGTGCGTCTATGGCTCGGGGTTCGGTACCGACCCGCGCGACGGGTTCCTGCGCATCGTCTTCCTAGCGCCACCACCAGAGCTCGAGACGATCTACGATAAAATAGCAACCTTTACGGCTCGGTTCCGCGCGGCGGCGTAGTGCATCCGACTGGCGATACTCTGTCTTGCGAACAGATATTACTCACAGAGCTCGTGGCGCGAGCGAACGAAACGTGGCCCAGTGGTGACGAACAGTCCCGTTCGAAGAATCCAGGAGTCCGTGATGAACCCCCCCTACCTTCAACCGGCGTGGCCGCATCTCGGCTGGACGGCGTTGTTCCTCGGTCACAGAGGCCTCAATGTGCTCCCGCATCGCGCTCGGCACTGGCCGAGCACGGCATCGACCACGACAGGACTCGGTGCCACGCGAGGTGCCATCAGAAGCTCCCCGCCATGATCACACGGCGTCTCCTCGTGGTATTAGTTGCGGTGACGGCGCTCGCCGACCCCACCTCGGCGCAGCCCGCTGAGGCACCGGCCTACGAGCCCCTGGTCGAGAGCCTGGAACAGGCAATCCTCGCCGGCGAGCCAGAGGCCTATCTGTCGCTGCTGTCGCCGGCGGCCGACAAAGCGGCGGCGTTGGTGTTCGCGGCCGAGAACGTATACCCGGACGCGGACCGCGTCACGGTTACCCCCCGCTTGCTGATACCGCTGGACGACCTGCCGGAAGGCGGCGGCTACGAGCTCACCATCGAGATGTTCGCCGAATCGGACGAGCGCGGATGGTTAGAGACCTGGCGGCTCGAGATCGTGGAAGGCGACGAGGCGGTCTGGTCTATCCGAGACCAGATCCATGTCGACTCGATCGAGGGGTTACGACATCTCCGTCTGACCCCAACCCGGCAATACGACGCCGCCAACATGGTGGTACTCGGCGATGACCTGTCGCTGACGCTAACCGAGGGGTCGGTGTTCGTGGCCGAGACCGAGCTTGGCGTCACCGGACTGGTGCTGCTGGGCACAGGGATCATGAACTTCAGCCCCCAACCGGAGGCGGAGCAGGGTCAGGTCCGGATCTTCAGCGGTAACGAGACGCTGGAAACTGAGTTCGAGGCGGCGTTTATCCGTTTGCACCCGGACGTGTTCAACTCGCGGGTCTCCACGAGCGGGCTCGTGGAGCGGTCGGTCGACCCCGACACGTTCAGGGAAGCCACCGAGGTGTTCGACGAGTTCATCGGCCTGTCGTTCACCCTCGACCTCTCCGGCATCAGCGACCGCCTGTGGTCGCTGAATCCAGGCGTCGGTGACTTCATCGCCGAGGTGCGCACGAAGCGCGACGGCACCCTGACCTACGCGCAATCGGGGCAGCAACCGGAAGACATCTCGCTCTACGAGCGCGAGACCAGCCGGGTCATTTCGATCTACCAGTCGGCACGGAAGCGGGCGACCCAAGGACGCTACTTCGGTGACGACGATATCGTGCCGCTCGACGTGCTGGATTACAACATTTCCGCCTCGTTCGAGCCGCTCGGTACCGCGCAGCAGTCGTTGCGGGACGTACCGGAGCTGATCGGGTGCCGGATCGAAGGTGCCGCCCGGCTCACGGTACGGGTGAAGGGGCTGCCGATCGCGGCGTTCAGTCTACGCCTGGCCAACGAGCTGACGGTGACGTCGATCACGTCGCCCGAATTCGGGTCCCTGCTCTATGCCCGGCTGACCGGACAGAGCACCGTTGTCGTGAACCTGCCGTCGGAGGTACCGGGTGGCACCGAGTTCACCCTCAACGTGACGTACGCGGGCGACTTGCCAGCACAGCAGCTCGATGAGAACTGGATCGCCAGCCGGTCCTTCATATTCGAAGCCACAGCCTTGTTTGGCCTTGGGGAACCCCGCTACATCTACAGCAACCGGAGCTACTGGTACCCGCAAACGCCCTCCAGCGACTACGCCACCGCGGCACTCGAGTTGACGGTGCCCGCCGGCTGGGGTGTCGTCGCCAGTGGTAACCCGCTGGCCACGAACCCGCCGGTCGGTCTGTCCGAGGGAAGCAGTCCACGCCGGTTCTCCTTCGTCGCCGTCCAGCCGGCACGCTACCTGTCGGCTTTGATCTCCAGATTCCATGACCACACGCCGCTGCAGCGCATGATCCGGCTGCCGGATGACGTGGTTTCACCGTCGGTGACCCGCGCGAATGGCGCCGTGATCTACGACACGCTGGCGATCGACGGGTACGCCACCGAGCGGGGCGTGGACGAGGTAGAGAGCCTCGTTAACCGGACGGCGGACATCGCGTCGTTCTACGCCGCACTGCTGGGTGATATCCCCTTCCCATCGATGACGGTGACGCTAACCGACAGCCGGTTGCCAGGGGGTCACAGCCCCTCGTACTTCGCCATCATGAACAAGGCCCTGCCCAGGCAGCCTGGCCAAATGCTGTCGTGGCGGACCGATCCCGTAAGCTTTAGCCGCTACCCTGACTTCTTCCTGGCGCACGAAGTTGCGCACCAGTGGTGGGGACAGGCGGTGGGCTGGAAGAACTACCACGAGCAGTGGCTCAGCGAGGGGCTCGCCCAGTACTTCGCCGCGCTCTACGCCGAGCAGATAGGCGGCCCTGAGCTTTTCCACGACATCTTGAGCCAGATGAGGCGCTGGGCGATGCAGCACTCCGACGAGGGCCCGATCTATCTCGGCTACCGCCTTGGCCATCTCGATGGCGAGCCACGGATTTTCCGAGCACTCGTGTACAACAAGGGCGCCATGGTGCTGCACATGTTGCGTGGGTTGATCGGCGACGATGCGTTCTTCGCCGGTCTCCGACGCTTCTATCATCAGTGGCGGTTCCAGAAGGCTGGGACCGACGCGCTGCAGCTGGCGTTCGAGATCGAGTCCGGAAGGTCGCTGACCCGGTTCTTCGAGCGCTGGATCCACGAGTCGGCACTGCCGGAACTGCGGTTCTCGCATCAGGTTGAGAACACGACCCAGGGCGAGGAAGTCGTGCTGCGGTTCGAACAGCTGACCGAACGAATCTTCGATTTACCGGTCACCGTGACTCTGGCGTACGGGTCCGGCGAGGAGGAGGCGGTCGTCGTGCCGGTGACCGACCGTGTGACGGCAGTCCGGATACCGACGCGGGGCCGCGTGAGCCGTGTACGTGTCGACCCGGAAGAGGTAACGTTGGCGGAAATCGATCGCTGACGCGCCAGGACGACGTTCGCCGATACCATATCCGGAGCACGGCGCCCAAGGCAGTCATCATCCGGAGCAGCCGATGCAACCCGCCGGCCGACGGGCGCGTCTCACTAACGTGGGGCTTTACCGCAGTCCTCGGCTCGGTCACGCGCTGGGGCCTGATGATCCGCGCCGCTCCGTCGCGTGCGCACTCGTGCGCACCGTGGTTGTGACCGACGGTTCCGAATGAGTACATACCTCTCGCCTGGGACCGTATGACGGGCCGACGACCCAGCGGAGGCGGACGTCGCTGCCTACACGTGGCGGCCCCGGATCGTGAGTGGAAACAACAGTGAGATCAACCACTTGTCTTCATGGCTGTCTGGGAGTAGGGGTGATTCTGCTGTGTGGGTTGCCGAACCTCGCGGCGGCACAGCCGCCAGACGTCGTCATCGGCCCGATCGTCGAGACTGACGCTGTTCACCCCGGCACGACCGCTCATGTGGCGCTGGAGGTCAGGCTCAACCCCGGCTTTCACGTCAACTCGAACACGCCGTTGGACGATCTCCTGATTCCAACGGTCCTGACGCTCGACCCACCCGCTGGTCTGTCGCTCGAGGGCGTGGCGTTTCCAGAGGCGATTCTGCTGGAGCAGGTCGGTGTGGCGGAACCGCTGGCGGTGTTCGAGGAGGAGTTCCTGATCGGCGCGGCGCTAACCGTCGACGCGGCGCTAGCTCCCGGTGTCTACGCGATCCCCGGCACGTTACGCTATCAGGCCTGCAACGACCGGATGTGCTTCAACCCGACGAACGCCCAGGTTCAGTTCGACCTGACGGTGGCGCCGGCCACGCAGGCGCTCAGCACTGTCCATCCGGATCTGTTCGCCGGCCTGAGCCTAACCAACCCGGCTGCCAGAGACGCCGACCCACCGGCAGCGGGTGCCCCGATCCTTGACGACCTGTCGATGCTGCTCGCCCTCGAGGAGTTCGAGGTCCTGGGCAGCACCGGCGGATATCTCGACACTGAGGCGTTTCTCGCCTTCATGGAAGCGGCCGAGTCAGGTGAAGGCGAACAGGGATGGTTCGAAGGACGCGGGCTACTCGCGATCCTGGCGCTCATTCTGGTGGGCGGCCTGGCGTTGAATCTGACCCCGTGCGTGCTGCCGATGATTCCGATCAACCTGGCGATCATCGGCGCCGGCGCGAAGGCCGGGTCACGGATGCGTGGCTTTGCGCTTGGCGGAACCTACGGTCTAGCGATGGCACTCGTCTACGGCATCCTCGGGCTGGTGGTCATTCTGACCGCCGGCACCTTCGGCACGATCAATTCGTCCCCTTGGTTCAACCTCGGTATCGCGACGTTGTTCGTCGTGCTCGGCCTGGCGATGTTCGACGTGCTCGCTATCGACTTCTCGCGGCTGCAATCGAAGCTGGCCGTTGAAAACAACGAAGGTGGGTCGTTCGTGGTCGCTTTCGGGATGGGAGCGGTCGCGGCACTTCTGGCCGGCGCCTGTGTCGCCCCGGTGGTCATTCAGGTGATCGTGTTCTCGAGCAACCTCTACGGCACGGGGACGACGATCGCGCTCGCCCTGCCGTTCTTCCTGGGCATCGGGATGGCGCTTCCGTGGCCGATCGCCGGTGCCGGCCTGTCGCTGATGCCCAAACCGGGCGCCTGGATGATCCGTGTCAAGTACGCCTTCGGCGTCTTCATCCTCGGCACTGCGGTCTACTATGGCTGTCTGAGCTACGGACTGTTCGCTCAGCGCTGGGTCGACCCTGCCGATGTCGCCGACAGCGTGCAGGAGTTGCTGGCCGAGGGCTGGTACGCCTCGCTCGGTCAGGGGCTCAAAGCGGCGCGTGCCGAGGACAAGCACGTGCTTGTCGACATGTGGGCCACGTGGTGTAAAAACTGTCTGACGATGGACAAGACCACTCTGAAGGCCCCGGCAGTCGTCGCCGGGCTTAGCGACTACGTGAAGGTGAAGTTCCAGGCCGAGGACCTCGACGCCTCTCCGGTGAACGAGGTGCTGAAGCACTTCGGCGGCATCGGGCTGCCCACCTACGCCATCCTCCGGCCCCGGTCCGACACCCGGAGCGGCGATGCCGGACCCTGACCGGTCGAGGCGTCTGCCCAGGATCCGGGATCGGCAGCGCCATGGGATCGCAGCGCCGATCTCCCTAGAACGCGAAGCCTGCATTCTGGATGTCAACCCCTGAGACCCGTATCGTGGCCGCGTCCCTCACAGAGGTCGAATCATGATCAGGATCAAACCAGCGTGGGCCATGACCACCGGCGGTCTGCTGACTGTGGTGGCTTGCGCGGTTCAGCCCGGGGAGACGAGCTTGAAAGCTTCATTCGCCGAGCAGATCGTTTCGCTCGAAGGTGTCGCGGATTTCGGGCACAATGACGAGGAGCTGACCTTCTCCGGACCCGACGGACGCGGCGGCACCGGAAACTGGCGCGTGCGGATCGACTCCGCCGCTCTCGAGCCGCGCGACGACGAACGGGCACCCTACGAGGGTCACGTGCTCTCTTCCTGGTATCGAAATGGGGAACTGATCGAACCGCTGGGTTCGATGTCGGGGCTCCCGGACGCGTTCCTCGACGCCGGTGTCGCGCAGGACTGCTACGCCCTCTGGGACACCGCGTCTAACCGCTGGGACTGGTAGGCTGGACCGCCCAGGGTGCCCTTGGCGAAGGCCCCTGCACTCGACCATCCCGACTGGAGGGCACTGCGCCATGGTCACAAGTGCCCCAATGTGGTCGCTCGTCGCACCTGGCCCGCCACGATCGGTTACTCCGCAGGGACCTTCACTCGGAGTGCGTGCGAGTGCACGGTCGCCGTCAGAAACCGGGCGCCCTGCTCGACCTCTCCGTCGACGTGGAACGGGATCGGCCGCTCGGCGGAGATCGTGATGGTGCTGGCGGTCCGGACGGTCACACCCGGTTCGCGGTCGATCGTCCCGTTGAACAGACGCCGCGCGCCCCAGAGCACGCGCAGCGGGCTGAGCGGCCCCACGACCACCAGATCGAGCAGGCCGTCATCGAGCCTGGCACCCGGCGCGATCAGCGCGCCGTTCCCGTATTGCCGGCCATTCGCCAGCTCCACGATCAGCGCACGCTGCTCGAACGTTTCCGCCCCCGCGGTGATGACGTAAACCTCCGCCACGTAACTGAAGACCTGTGACAGCGTCGCCAGGACGTAACGGAGCAGCCCGCGCCCGGAGAGGCGATCGAAGAGTCTGACCACGTTCGCGTCCAACCCGACCCCAGCGAGGTTGACGAAGATGCGGCCGCCCAGTTCCCCAACATCGATCGTCCGATCGTGACCATAGACGGCGGTCGCGATCGCACGCTCTGGGCGCAAACTGATTCCCAGCTCGCGAGCCAGCCCGTTGCCTGACCCGGCGGGCACGATGGCCATCACTGCGTCCTGAAACATCAGGGCTGAGGCGACCTCGTTAACGGTGCCGTCGCCACCCCAAGCGATGATCGGCGAAAATCCGCGCCGCACGAAGTCCGCCGCGAGCTCGCGTCCATGCCCGGCGCGCTCGGTGAAGACGATCTCTCCGGTGAGGTTCGCCTCGCCGAGGGCGCCGCGGACGACTTCCATCAGCCAGTGTCTGCCCTTGTCACGAGAAATTGGGCCGGCAACCGGGTTGATGATGGCTGCTGCTGGTGAAAGTGACGCGGTCATCGGCCGTCGGTTCTCAACCGTGGACGAACCGGCGAGCGCAACCGGATCCGCACATTCGCGTCCATGCCATGCTCCCTCGCTCGACGCCAATGTTATAGTAGCTGCTCAGGATGGGACGTCGCAGGGTTTGGATCGCGGTCGTAGTCGTGGCCCTGGCGACGCTGGGATTCACCGGAAATAAAATCCTACTGTCGGAACGGGCGCTCGACGACGAACGGAGCATCCAGCGTGTCTTCACCGATCTCAGCTGGACCCTGTCCCTGACACTCGCCGATCTAGGCGCCGCCCAGCAGGCCTACGTGGCAGCCGGCCAGGATCGGTTGTACTGGACCGCTCAAGTCAACAGCCATCTGGATACGGTGCGAGGCAGCCTCGACAACCTGCGGCGGCTCGCAATCAGCTCGACCTCGATCGAGGCACTCGACGCGGCCGACGGGGCACTGGCGGATCTGGAGCGCATGGACCGGCGCGCCCAAGAGCATCTGGACGCGGAGCAATCGCTCCTGGCATCGGATCTCGTCTTCACCGATGGTCTCAAGCTCGTCGCCAGGGCCGCCACGCATGTCGAGTTTGCGCGCGCCACCGAGCACACCGTGCGGAACGAGACCATCAGGGCCACCCGGTCCTCGCAAGCAATAATGGTCGCAGCGGCCGCCGGTGTCAGCATGCTGGCCTTGCTCCTGCTGGTACCGATGAGGCGCAGCGAGGACCAGGATGGCTCCGATTCGGCCGACGCCGACGGGTCGATCCAGACCGGCACGGCGGAATTATCCCCTGAAGACCGGTTGATGCTCGACGATCTCGACCTGGCCGCTTCACCTGCCGCCGAGACCTCTCGCGGTGCCAACACCGCATCCGAGGCCACCCCGGCTGGACCTACGCCGGACCTTCGGGTCGCCGCCGACCTGTGCACCGACCTCTGCAGGCTGTCGGACACGAGCGAATTGCCCGCAATTCTCGCCCGAGCGGCCGCGCTCATGAACGCCAACGGCCTTATTGTCTGGGTGCGAGACTCGACTGGGCAAGGGTTGCGACCCGCCATCGGGCACGGATACCCGCCGGGGACCCTGGCGAGGCTGGGATCGATCGGCGAAGACAGCAACAACGCCACCGCCGCCGCCTACCGCACCGCACGCATGCAAGTGGTCCGGCGCGAAGACGACGACGCGAGCGGTGCCTTGGCGGCGCCGCTGATGGCGGCCGACAGCTGCGTGGGTGTGCTGTCGGCGGAATTGCGCGACGGGTGGGAGTCGAGTGACGCGGTGCAGGCCACCGCCGCCATCATGACCGCCCAGCTCGCAACCCTGCTCTCACCCGACCCACCCGCCGAGGAGGTGTCCGCCCAAGCGACCCGATAGCCTGAGATTCCTCGGCACCCGCAGTTCGACCGGATCCTTCCGCCTGCTTTCGGGTCTCCCGGCGGTGCTGCAACGCCCCCCCCCCCAACAGTGTCGGAAGTAACCCCAGAGGACCAGCGCGTCATCCGAACAGGACGACCGACTTGGAGCGGCCGCGAGCAACCCCGACTCTGTAGGGAGATCCAGGTCGGCACGACTTTTGTATTAGCCAGCGAGTAGGTCGCGCGGAGTCAACGGGATGCGTTAACTCAGGCAGGCGCTGGCACCGCTGCATCCCGTCTCGCGGGCACTGGCGATTCCGTGCGACCTCCTTTTGCTGAATCGTCAGGTTGAACTGACTGGCGGCAGCGCCAGACCCGAATGCTCCTCAGTCGCACTCCGGTCTTCGGGCTATACTGGACGGATGGAGCCGCTGAGTCTACCGCTCGACTACGGCGCGATCGAGCGTATCCTCCCGCACCGCTACCCCTTTCTGCTCGTGGACCGGATCACGGAGTTCGAGGTCGACAAGCGAATCGTCGGGGTGAAGAACGTGTCCCTCAATGAGCGAAATCTGTCTCGCCTGCGCGGTGAACGGCCGGTGCTGCCACCGACGATCCTCACGGAGGCAGTCGCTCAGGTCGGTGCCATCCTGATTCTCGCGAAACCGGAGAACCGTGACAAGCTCATCTACATCGTGGGCATCGAGCGGGTCCGGTATCGACGGCCGGCGTATCCTGGGGATGTCGTCAACATCGAGGTTAGCGTCAAACGGCTGCGCAGTCGCATGGGCCAGCTCCACGGCGTGGCGATGGCCGACGGCAAGGTGGTGCTCGAAGGCCGGATGACGTTCGCGCTCGGCCCCACCAAATGAAGGCGGTCAACGCAACCGGCGATCATCTCCGGTTCTCCTAACGCCTGTCTCTTCGGCTTGTTGTCCTCTGGGTAGGTACTCCCTACACCGCTGTCGATGCGGAGGCCGGCGGTGTCTCGAGAACATCCGCCTCACACACCTGGTTTCGTCCTCCGTGCTTGGCGCTGTAAAGGGCGGCGTCCGTCCGTTCGATCAAGCCGGTCGGATCCATCTCCGTCGGTCGGTGATAAGATCCGGTTCATGGGTTCAAAGAAGAATCACAGAGCGGCGCGTCCGGCACCTGGGCCCCAGGAACGGTCGAAACGCATCCCGTGGCCGTTCATCGCCATGGCGGTCACCGCCATCGCTGGCGCCGGCATTCTCCTCACGACGACGTCGGACACCACTCCGGCGTCGTCGGACGCGACCGGGCAGACGGCACAGTCGGCCACGACGCCGGCGGCCGATCCTGGTCAGGGCACCTCGCCGGTCAGCGCTCAGCCGCTCACCGCCGAAGGGCCCAACACCCTACCGATACCGCCCTTACCGTACGTACCGCAGATGGTTCCACGCCCACCCGAGCTGGTGAAGCAGGCCTATGTCTTCGCGGCCCAGAACCCGGACGTGCTGGGGCATGTACCGTGTTACTGCGGGTGCGAGAACAGCGGGCACCGCTCGAACGTGGACTGTTTCGTCGGATCCCGTACCCCGAACGGTGCCGTGGAGACGTGGGACACCCACGGCATGACTTGAACAGTCTGCCTCGATGTCGCGCGTGACGCGATGCAGATGAATGCTCTCGGCGCGTCGGTCTCCGATATTCAGAACGGGATCATCAGCAAGTACGCCGAGCACTATCCCACTTCGACACCAACCCCGGCCGTGCCGCGCTAGACTCCTGCGTGCGCTCAGACCCCTTCCTCCGGGAGCGAGTCTGAGCGCCCGCGTCCGATCTTCCTCCAGCCCCTTGCTATAATCGCGCGTGTCTCCGCGTGGACCCCAGCGTCCGCCTCGGTCCAGCCAGCCACGGGCCGAGCTCCTCCGCAGCCTCTTCGACTCGATTCGAGAGGGCGTGTACATCGGGACGCTCGACCCCGAAGATGGCACGACCCTCGGTGCCAATTCCCACCTGAGACTGATGTTCGGATTCGCGCCCGAGGCGCCGCTCGACACGGTCCGGCCGTTCGCAGCAGATCGGTTTGTCGATCCACGTGCCCGCACCGCATTTATCGCCCAGCTCCGCCGCGACCATGCCGTGAGCGACTACCTGCTACGGCTCCGCCGCGCCGACGACAGCCCGATCTGGGTCGAGGTGACCGCCACCCTCCATCTGGCGGACGGCGACGTCGGGTCACGCCTCGACGTGCTCGTCCGCGACGTCAGTGAGCGACGAAAGCTCGAGGACCAGGGCCGCGATCTCAGCCACCAGCTGTTGCAGGCGGAGAAGATGGCGACGTTGGGCCAGACCGTGTCCGGCGTGGCGCACGAGCTAAACAATCCGCTCGCCACGATCCTGACGTGGGCCGAACGCCTGGCGGCGCGACCAGTCGATGCCGGCACGAAGCGAGGGTTGGAGACGATCCTCAGCGAGGCGGAGCGCGCCGCAAAGATAGCGCGCAACCTGCTGACGTTCGCGCGCAAACGCAACACGACCCGGACACTGGTGAATCTGAACGAGATCGTCCGGGACACCCTGGCGCTGCGCAGCTACGAGCAGCAGGTGTCGAACGTTACGACGCTGGAGGCCCTAGCCAGCGGTCTCCCACCTGTCTTCGCTGACCCGAACCAGGTGAAGCAAGTGTTGCTGAACCTCATCATCAACGCCGAGCAGGCGATGTTGGCGGCCAACGGCCGGGGCACGCTGATCGCCCGCACCTGGTACAGCAACGCGGATGAGATGGTGGTGCTCGAGATCAACGACGACGGCCCGGGCGTGCCCCAGGAGGCGCAGCCGAAGATCTTCGACCCGTTCTTTACTACCAAGGCAGTGGGGAAGGGGACCGGGCTCGGGCTGACGGTCGCCTGTGCCATCGTGGAGGAGCACGGGGGGCAGATCCGGGTTGTCTCTACACCTGGATCCGGCGCATCGTTCTTCGTCTCGCTCCCGGCGACGGCGAGCGCCCAGCGCGCTTCACCAGCGCCCTCACCGGCACCGCCGGCGGCGACCGGTGCAAAGTCCGCAGTGCTGGTGGTCGAGGACGAGCCAGCGCTTGCCGCCGCGGTGGCCGACGCCTTGACCGAGGCCGGATACTGCGTGGAGTGCGCGGCCGATGGCCAAGAGGCTCTGGACCGGGTCAGGGCCGGAATCTTTGACCTGGTGATCTGTGACTTGAAGATGCCACGGCTCGATGGTCCTTCGTTCTATCGGCTACTCTCAGAGCTGAAGCCGGAGCTCGCGCGGCACGTGATCTTCGTCACGGGCGATGTCGCAGGCACCGAAACTGAGCGGTTCCTTCTCGACACCGGCTGCCCCTGGCTGCCCAAGCCGTTCCGATTGAGCGAGCTGCTACGGGTCGCTCACGACGTAGTCGGCTGAACGAGAGCCCGCCGACGCCGCTAGGACCCCCTCCGTGACACCCGCTGCACCAAGACCGGCGCTACGTTCGGAGCTGTCACGACAGCTGGGAGACACACCACTAGCGCGCCACGGCGGTCGGTCCGGTCGTGGCGGTGCGCGCCCGCCGGCCGGCCGCGACCAGCTGTGCCTTGGCCATCTTCAGCGGCGTCCGCTTTGTCGTCGATGGCGTTACCAGTCCCTTCATCGGCGCCGCGACCTGGTCAGGACTCAGCTCCGAACCCAGCATCCTGTGCAGCCGCTGCACAGCGCGCGCATGCAGCTGCGATACGCGAGACTCGTTGACGCCGATCTCGCTCCCGATCTGCTTCATCGTCACTTCGCCGTAGTAGTAGAGCCCGATCACTTTGCGCTCACGCCACGGCAGCGCCTTGATCGCGTCCCGGACGCGTGACGCGACCTCCCCCCGCTCGCACGCCTTGTCTGGCCTCGGCAGCTCGGCCGGTACCATCACCGGTGGCAGATTGGCACCGTCGACGGCGTCGGCCGTTGCCAGCGGTGACGTCTGCTCGATGGTGTTGATACGGATGATCGTCCGACCCAGGCGAGTCTCATCAGACCCCATGTGCTTGGCCAGATCCGCGAGCGACGGCTCGAAACCGAGCTCGTGTCTCAGCTTCTCGCGCGCCGCCTCGAGTTCCCGCCGAATGCGTCGGATGCCGCGCGGCCATGCATCACGACGCAGCGCGTCGATCATCGCGCCGCGTACACGACGTTCGGCGAAGGTTTCGAACTTGATGCCGCGCTTTTCGTCAAAACGGTGTGACGCGTCGATTAATCCGATCATGCCGTCTTGGACGAGGTCGCCGAGATCTACCGAATGCGGCATGGACGCGGCCATGCGGCGGGCAAGCGCTTCGACGAACGGTAGACCAGCGGTAATCCGGTCGTGATCTTTGGGTTCCAATGTCTGAGTTTGAGCCTTCATGGTCGCCGTCGCCTCCGATCTCTGTGCAGCGCGCGTCCCCCATACGGCGACGCGTCGTCGAGCAGACACCGGATGTCGCAATCTCGGTACCAGGCGTAATACGAACAGGAGATAGGATTATCAGGCTCACCGAAACAGATGTAACACCTTTAATGTCTTCTGTTTGCAGAAACTATTGTGTGGTTCTCCTGGAGCTGGCGGACAGAAACAGTCGAACTGGATCGTCAATTGTTTGACGAATGCCAAGCTCTATTCGCCAATCGCTTGACGAGGCTCGCGATGATCGCAAGGCAACCCGCCTGGCCGGCGGCGGCGCGCTGATTCAGTTTTGGGGGACGTCAGCGGGAGAGCTGGGGCTAGGTGTCCTGGCAGCGTTCCCGGATGCTCTTGGCCACAGTGATCGCTTCGACTGCGCTTGACATGATCTGCGCCGCGCGGGAGGTATTTGCATCTTTCAGTTTTGCCTCGAGCAACTCGGCATTCGCCAAGATGATCCCGAGCTGATTGTTCAACCGATGAAAGAGCACGCCGAGATCGGTCGGCTGGTCCATCTGGAATGGATCGGTTCGCAGGTCTGGAAACGGAACCTGGTTGCGCATCGCTTCAGCCGGTCTACGTGCCGGTTCGCGCCGAGCTGCCCTGACCGGAGCCTGGTTCGGGCTCTCGCCAGAGGGTGTCGATGAAGATCCGGACCGAGCCACCGGCGGTGCGGACGTATTCGATCTTGCCACTCGCGATCCAGTTGTAGATCGTGCGCCGGCTCACGCCAACCAGCTCACAGGCTTTCATGATCGAGATTGTTTTCCTATCGACTATCATCACTGGCGCTCACATTTGCCCTTCTACGCTGCCCTGGTTTGATCTGGTCTCCGTCGAACGTCTTACTCTCAGGACCGGGCTCGAGAGTGGTATCGGCTCCGTGCACCGATGCCATTAGATTCGCGCCAAGAATTGGTCCACCCTGGGCGGCCGGCCTGCTTGACCGATTCGCCGAACGGGTGTCAATGTATTGGCGCGGTCGATTAAATGGTTAAAAACGAAACACATCTGCTGCTTGTCGAAGATGAGGCTCCCTTGCGGGAGGCGACCGCCGAGCGCTTGGCCGAACACGGTTACCGGGTCGTGCAGGTCGAGAGCGGCGAGGCTGCGGTCGACCAGTTGACCAATTTCGCGTTCGACGTCGTCCTGACCGATCTGCGTTTACCCGGCCTCGACGGCACCACGGTGCTCGCGGCGGCGCTCGAGCGCTACCCCGAGATCGTCTGCATCGTCGTGACCGGCTTCGGCACCGTCAAGGATGCCGTTGAGGCGATCAAGCTGGGGGCCACAGAGTTCATCACCAAACCGTTCCCGTTCGACCAGCTTCTACATGTGCTCGCGGCGGCGCTCGAGCAACGCCGGCTGCGATCCGAGAACGCGTATCTGCGGTCACAGCTGGAAGAGCGCTACCGGTTCGAGGGGTTGGTCGGACGCAGCCTCCGCATGCGACAGCTGTTCGAGCTGCTCGAAACGGTGGCCGCAAGCGCCAGTACCGTACTAATGACCGGTGAAACCGGCACCGGGAAGGAAATGGCGGCAAAGGCGCTTCATCACAACAGCCCTCGCCGGGTGCACCGCTTCGTCGCTCTCAACTGCATCGCGGTACCGGAGGCGCTGCTCGAATCGGAGCTTTTCGGGCACGTCCGTGGCGCGTTCACTGGCGCCGTCGCCGCTCGCCAGGGCCGTCTCGAGACCGCCCACCGCGGCACGCTCTTTCTCGACGAGGTCGGCACGATGAGTGCCAGCCTCCAGGCCAAGCTGCTGCGAGTGCTTCAGGAGCGGGAGTTCGAGCGTTTAGGAGACAACCGGACGATCAAGATCGACGTCCGGATCATCGCGGCGACCAACGCGGACCTGTCACAGCTCGTCAGCGATGGGCGGTTCCGTGAGGACTTGTTCTATCGGCTGAATGTCATCCCGATCTTTCTGCCATCGCTCCGGGAGCGGCGCGAAGACATCCCCCTGCTGGTCCAGCATTTCGTTCAGCGACTGACACGCCAGGAGACGCCGTCACGTGAGGTCACGGTTACGCAGAAGGCGATGCGCCGGATGATGGCATACGCCTGGCCTGGGAACGTTCGGCAGCTCGAGAACGCGGTCGAGCGCGCACTCGCACTGGACCGCGAGCGCACCCAGATTGATCTCGCCGATCTCCCCCCCGAGCTACAGCACGCGGCAGCAGCTCCTTCGGTCCCAGTGTCTCTGCCAGAGGGTGGACTCGACCTGCCAGCCTACATCACCGAGATCGAACGACAGCTGATTCGCCGGGCCCTGGAAGAAACCGACGGGAACAAGCAGCAGGCAGCCCAGCTCCTCGGATTGAAGCGGACGACGCTGGTCGAGAAGACGCGGCGGCTGCTGTGACCCACGAAGCAACGGCTCCAGAAACGCCCTCAGAACCGCTCCGGGTCGCTGTCTGCGTCAGTTGGCCGTCATCCCCGGCCGCCATCCGTCCCGAGGGGGACGCCATTGGTCGTCGGCCGGGCGTGAACACGGGAAGCAGAAGCGCTACGCGGGGTCGCGATGAACCGTATCGGGGGTGAACGCGGGGAGACAGACGGCCACGTACTCGGCGCCGCCCGGCTCCGGGCTACTGTAGCGAACCCACTCGCCGGGCCCGGCGACGACCGCCTGGCCAGCGCTGACGTCCAGCGTTCCCGCCAGGTGCTCGACTCGCACCAGGCCACGCAGCACCACGGTAATCTCTTCGAACTGGGGTCGCTGCCCAGGCTCGACCCAGCCCTCCGGCGACACCATCCGCGCGATGCTGACCCGGCTATGACCGCTGTTCACCCGTCCTGCGTACTCTTCTATCCGCTTGGGGAGATTGCCCACCGCCTGGATCACGGTGGGACTCTTGATGAGTCGGGGCATTGGTTTCGCGTCAGGGGACTGCGAAGGCGCTAGCAGGCTGCCTCTCGGTCAGGTCACCCGTCACCCAGAAGAATTCTCGGATGATTGCGCGAAGCTCGTCGAGCGACCCTGCGTGGTTGATCGCCACGCGCAGCCGTGACCCGTTGTCGAGCCCCTTGGTGTACCAGGAACCGAGCGCCCGGAGCTTGTTGATCACCCATCGCTCGCGGCTCCGTGCACTGCGTCGCTTCGGCCCGGCCGTCGCCGTGTGACGAAACCCGTCGGTTTCGCCTGTCCGCTCAGAGAGCAGCAGGTCGACATACGCGAGCAGAAAACGCCCCCGTTCCTGGTCGGCAACAGGGCGCACCACTCTGCCGTGACCCAGCGCCTGCGCCTGCTCGAAGATCCAGGGGTTCCGTAGCGCACCGCGCCCCACGAGCACGCCGGCGACCGCAGTTCCGCGCAAACGCTCGACCATGTCCTCAGGCGCCACGCAATCGCCGCTGCCGAACACCGGAATCGAGACGCTGCGCGCCACCTCGTCGATCAGACCCCAATCCGAGTGCCCCGCATAGGACTGCACGGCGGTGCGGCCATGCACCGCTACGGCCGCAGCGCCGGCGTTCTCCATCCGGCCAGCGACCTCGGCGGCGTTGACCTGCGTGTCGTCCCACCCCGCACGCATCTTAACGGTAACCGGAATCGACACGGCCTGGGTCATCGCCCGAACCACGGTGGCGGCATGCTCGGGCGTCCGCATCAGGCTGCACCCCGCCTCGTGCTTGGCGATCTTTGGCACGGGACAGCCCATGTTGACGTCGACGATGTCAGCGCCCATAGCCTCGACGATCCGCGCGGCCTCCGCCATCTTGCCGGAGTCGCCACCGAAGATCTGGATGGACACCGGACGCTCCTCCTCGGTGTACTCGGCGTACTCGAGCGTCCGGTCGATCCCGCGAACCAGCCCTTCGGAACTCACCATCTCGGTGACGACGAGCCCGCAGCCGCCGCCGTGTTTGACGAGGCGACGGAAGGCGCTGTCTGTCATTCCCGCCATCGGGGCCAACGCGAACGGCGATTCGAGTGTGACCGCACCGATCTTCACTGTTCTCCCTCGCAACGAGCAGATTGCCTGCTAAAGGCGGCGACACCGCTGACACCGATCCGCTGACTTCTCAAGAATTAGTAGGCCTTGACGTCCGCCGCGTCGACCTCGACGGACACCGCCTGGCCGATCAGATCGACCGACAGCACGAGCCGGGCGTGGGAGCCCTTCCGGACGAGGCGTCCGACCACCCCGCGCAGCGGGCCGTGCACCACCTCGACCATCATACCTTCGTGGATGAGCGGACAAGGGTCGTACAGAAGATCGGTGTCGACGAGACGCCGAATGCTGTCGATCTGGTGCGGCGCAATCGGGGCTGGCTGGCCGTCGAACGACACGATACTGACGACACCGGCGCACCGGAGAATCCCCACACGGCTCTCGGCGTCGAACCGCCCGAAGCAGTAGCCTGGAAACAACGGCCAGTCGATCTTCTTCCGGCGGTCCTTCCAACGACTCCACTGCGTGATGGTCGGCAAGAAGGTCTCGACCTGCTTGCGCTCGAGCTGGTCTCGCACCACCTTTTCGTGGCGTGAGCGGGTCCAGATGGCGAACCAGTGCCTGGGCGACGCCTCGACCAGAACGCCGAGACCGTCATGACTCAGAGCGTCGGATGTGTCCGGCAGGAGAACCATCGCGCCGACGCACGCCTCAGAACCCGTCTCCAGCGATGTCCCGGTTGCCCAGGTACTCGTCGTAGAGGCTCTTCGAGCCTTCGTCCATCCACTCGACAATCGCTTCGTTGCGGAGCCTGTTCAGATATTCTCTGAGGGCTCGGAGCCGCCGTTCGCTGAAGACGTTAGCCGCGATGCCTTCGCGGACCTCGTCGAAGGCCGTGGCGGTCGGCTGCGTAGCCGCTTCGAGCTTCAAAATCTGATACCCGGTTGTCGTCCGCTGGACGTCGCCGACCGCCCCGACCTCGAGGGTCTCGATCCGCTCGCGCACCGGTCCCGCCAGGTCGGCCAGCTCGATCGGGCCGATCAGCCCTCCGTTGGCCTGGGAGGCCGCGTCGGACACCTCGGATGCCACCAGCCCGAAATCCTCGCCGGCCAGGACCCGCTCAAGCGCCGACGCCGCCAACGCCCGCGCACGGTCGTCCCGCGCTCCGTCAAGCGCACCACTCTGCTCGGACACCGCGATCAGGATTTCACGTAACGTGACGGTCGCCGGATCGGTAAATTCCTCGAGGTGGGTCTCGTAGTACTCGCGGGCCTCGGTATCCGTGATCGACACCCGGCCCAGGATCTCGATCTGCTCCACCTGGTTGACCCGCATCTGCCGCTCCATCGACTCGCGTAGCTCGGCCAGCGTCATCCCTTCGTCGCGTTCGAGCGCCTCCAACAACTGAGCGTCATCCAGACCGTTCTCCTCCTTGATGCCGTTCAGAATGTCCTGGAACTGCTCGTCGCCCAAGGAATACCCGAGCTCGCGACCCCGCTGTACCATCAGCAGCTCCTCGACCGCGTTGACGATAAGCTCCGGAGTGAGCGCCTGGACCACCTGGCGCAACTCGTCGTCAGTCTGTGGCACTGAGCCGCTGGCGCGCACGGCTCTGATCTGCGCCGCCTCGAGGTCGGTCTGCGTGACGAGGTCTCCGTTCACCTTCACCAGAATCCGCTCGAGCACGACCGCGCCTGGAGTATCGCTGGCAAGCGACTGCGCCGGCACCGGCTGAGCCAGCGCCGCGGTCGCCCCGATCACGGCCAGACCTCCGATGATTCGTTGAACGCGTGTCTGCATCGTTCACCCCACCGGCTACGATTCTATCGCTTCGAGCCCGCGCAACTCCACCAGCACCCCGCCGACCCGCGCGAACAGCTGCGCCGGTCCCTCGCGGTTGCGATCCGCACGTTGGAACTCGACCCGCGAGAAACCAGCCCGTACCTCGTCGCTGCGGGCTCGTGCGGTCCACCAGGACAGGTCCCCGGGCTGGTGGGACCTCGTCGCGTCTGGCTCGCGCAGGTCGACAGTGAGCGTGGCGGGAGGTTTGAGCCGCGTGTCCGGCCTCCGCTCGACGAACTGGACCAGCCGGGTCGCGTCCACAAGGGTAGTGGCGCCGAACTTTATGACGAGCACATGGCCCTTCCGGTCGATCGTCTCGACGCCGAGCCGGTCAGCCAGCAACCGGATTCGCCCGTAGTCGGCCAGTGTGGCCACCGATGGCGGAATCGGGCCATAGCGGTCGCAGAGCTCGTCGAGCACCACCGTCAGGTCTTTCTCGGTGCGGGCCGCCGCGACTCGGCGATACACCATCAACCGTTGGGTCATGTCGGGGACATAGCTCTCATCGATCCTCAGCTCGACGTCCAGGTTGACCATCGCTCGCACGCTATCCGCGACCTCCTCTCCCTTCAGCTCCAGCACTGTTTGCTCGAGCAGCTTGACATAGAGATCGAACCCGACCGACTCGATGTGTCCGCTCTGTTCGCCGCCAAGCAGGTTGCCAGCGCCACGGATTTCGAGGTCGAGCGCCGCGATCCGGAATCCGCTCCCCAGATCGCTGAACTCCCGTATCGCTGCGAGCCGCTTTCGGGCCACCGGAGACAAGGTCTCTTCTGGCGGCACGAGCAGGTAGGCGTAGGCCCGCCGGTCGGACCGTCCCACCCGGCCCCGCAGCTGGTAGAGCTGCGCCAGCCCGAAGCGCTCGGCGTGGTTCACGATGATGGTGTTGGCATTGGGGATGTCGAGGCCGTTCTCGATGATCGTCGTGGCGAGCAGCACGTCGAACTTCCGCTGCACGAAGTCGACCATGCACTGTTCGAGGTCCTTCTCGCGCATCTGACCGTGCGCCACGGCCAGTCGTGCCTCGGGCAGCAGCCGCGCCAGGAAGTCGCCCATGGCATAAATCGAAGTCACACGACTGTGCAGAAAGTAGACCTGCCCGCCCCGCTCGAGCTCGGTGCGAATGGCGCGCCCGATTACCTGATGGTCGAATCTGACCACGTTGGTCTGTATCGACTGGCGATCCTTGGGTGGCGTCTCGATGACCGACATGTCGCGGATGCCGACGAGCGACATGTTGAGCGTGCGGGGAATCGGCGTGGCGGTCATGGTCAGGACGTCGACCCGATGTCGTAGCTGTTTGATCCGTTCTTTGTGAGCCACGCCGAATCGCTGCTCCTCGTCGACAACCAACAGCCCGAGGTCACGAAACCGGACGTCCTTCGAGAGAAGCCGATGGGTGCCGACGATGATGTCCACCTTGCCGGCGGCCAGATCCTCGAGCGTCTGTTTCTGCTCGGTGCGGGTGCGGAACCGGCTGACCAGATCGGTCCGGACCGGGAACGCGGCGAACCGGTCGGTCACTGTCTTGTAGTGCTGAAACGCGAGCACGGTGGTCGGTGCCAGCAAGCCGACCTGCTTGCCGTCCATCACGGCTTTGAACGCCGCCCGCATCGCTACCTCGGTCTTACCATATCCGACATCTCCGCAGAGGAGGCGGTCCATCGGCGACCTGGACTCCATGTCTCGCCGGATGTCAGCGATCGCGGTCTCCTGGTCTGGGGTGAGTTCGTACTCGAATGCATCGTCGAACTCGCGATGCCAGTGCGTGTCTGGGCTGAACGCGTGGCCCGACACCGACTTGCGCGCCGCGTACAGCTTGAGCAGCTCCTCGGCCATGTCCCGCATGGCGCTACGGACCTTCGTCTTAGTCCTCGCCCATGAGGTCCCGCCCAGCCGATGGAGGGTGGCCTTCGCCGTCCCCGTATATTTCTGGAGCAGGTCGAGCTGCTGCACCGGGACGAACAGCTTGTCCTGGCCGGCGTAGCGCAACTCCATGAATTCGTGGTGCTCGAGCCCGACCGGAATTTGCTTTAGCCCAACGAACTTCCCGACACCATGATCCACGTGGACGACGTGGTCGCCGATCTTCAAGTCGCGGAAGTCGGACAGGAACGACCTGGCCGGTCCGGTGCGCCGCTGGCGCACGCGCCGCTGCTCGTCGAAGACATCCGGCTCGGCGAAAATCAGCAACCCGGCGTCAGGTAGCCGGAACCCCCGGGTCAGCTGTCCGGTCGCGACAAGCAGCGCCGCCCCGTGGATATCGTCGGCCTGGTCGACCGCTAGGGCCGTCACCTCGTACTCGGCCAGCAACTCAATCACACGCTCGGCCCGCCCTGGCGTGCCGGCCACCAGCAACGCCGTCTCTCCACGTTTCCGGACCCCGATGATCTCGGCCACCCAGTCCGCCACCCGCCCGTGAAACTCCATTACCGGCTGGGCTGACACGTGCCGCACCGCGGGCACGGTGTGTTGGTCCTCCCAGAGTTGCTCCAAACGCGCGGCTGACTGCAACCACCCGTCCACCGCCGGCCACTCGGCAAACAGCCGGGCAGGCGGCACCACCTCGTCCCCACGCGCCACAGCATCCGCGAACCCGGCCGCCGCCTGCTCTATCCGTTTCCCGATCGTGGCTCGCGACTCATCTGCCTCCGACAGGTAGATGCGATATCCCGGTATCCGCTGCAGAAAGTCTGGCAGCCAGGCCGATCGGTCGGCTTCAAGACCTGGGGTTTCCTGGTCGGGATCCAGCTCGAACAGCTCTCGCAGCGGCAGGATCTCGGCGCGGTCGATCGACCGGATCGATCGTTGGGTGGCCGGGTCGAACCGGCGTAGGGACTCCAGGCTGTCGCCGGCGAACTCGGCCCGGATCGGCTGGTCATCCCCCGCCGGGAAAAAATCGACCACTCCGCCACGGCGGCAGAACTCGCCGTGTGCGTCCACCGGGTCCTCCGGCCGGAACCCAGCATCGGCCAGCAGGTCTCCCAAATCCGGTGGCTCGAGCAGCGCTCCGATCTCGAGGCTGGTGCCGGCCGCCCGAAGGCGATCAGGTGGACTCAACCGTGGCAGCAGCGCAGCAGCGGCGGCGACGACGACGCGCACGGAGCCGGTGGCGAGACCGTAAAGTGCGCGTGCGCGCGCAGCGGCGACGTCGAAGTGCGGCGCGAGTCCGCGATACGGATCGACCTCGTGCGACGGAAACGGCAACACCCTGCGGCGAAGCTCGTCATCCGATAGCCCGGCCAGACCGCCGAGGAAGAAACGAACATCCGCGGTCATTTGTTCGACATCGCCGTCGGTCGGAACGATGACGACGACCACCGCGTCGGCGGCGGCGGCGGCCACCGCGAAGCCCTTGGCGGCTGGCGAGAGACCCCAGATCGGGCCGGCCGCGCCAAGACCGGCTCGGGTAGCCGCCGACTTGAGCAGGGCGCGGAGGGCGAGGGAGGTTCCGGTCACTGGGGAATCGGCGGGGCTCATCCCCCGACTGCCGCATGGCTGACAAAACCGGGCCGCGGATGCCGGTACCCGGGGCTAGGAGCCCGTGGTGGAAGCCCCGTATCCGACCGGCGTTGCATCCCGCCTGGATGGCGTTGCTCCTCGGTCACACATGCCCCACCAATGTGCTCCCTCGTCGCGCCTTGCCAGCTGGGCGCATCGCCGCTCTCGGTGAATCGCCGCGTTTCACCACGGGCTCCTCGCTCCACCCTCTACCCCCGGTCGCCGGCCTCCGGGCTCCGGGGCCCGGGCTCCAGAGAGGGGTCGTCAGCCGCCTTAAACCGCACGTTCTCGGTGAAACTCCAGGCATGGCTGGGCCGGTAGATGCCGACGTCCTTCGTTCTGGATTTCACCCGGAACGTGTAGAGCAGACGATGGTAGTCGTAGGAGGACCCGTCGCGCTTGTGGGCCGCCACGTCGAGCTTGTAGGTACCCTCCACCAGGTCGAGCCGGTCGATTGCGAACACCACTTCGCCCTCGCCCTCGAGCGACTCGGACTCCATCTCCTCGATGCTGGTGTTCGTGCCGTAGCAGCACACGCCATCCGTACTGAAGATGCTGATTCCGAAGGCGAAGTCATCGACCGGGTGCGCGGCGCGGACCTGCATGCGGATCGTCAACGGCTCGCCCGTGTGAAAGACGTGCGCGGGGCCATGGTCGCCCTGTAGCGTCACCTTCTCGATCTGTACGGTGCCTGACCCCCAGCGGCCCTCCTTCGCGACAAACATGTCGGTGGGCGGTTCATCGTCATCGGCTGCCTCTGGGTGCGGCGCGTCCGCCTTCAAGCCGGCCGGCGCCGCGTCGGGCACGACGGCCTCGCTGACCGTGCCGGGCGGCGCCCGGGTAACCGGCGTCTGCTGCACCTTCGCGTCCTCGGCCGCGAGATGCTGGTCTTCGGCTTGCTCGACGTCGGTCAGATACCTCTGCACGACCCGCTTCGGGTCGCCGGTGGTCCGGTTCTGCCCAGCGTCGAGCCAGACCGCCTCATCGCAGAACCGCTCGACCATCGACAACCCGTGGGTAACAAGCAGGATGGTCTTGCCGCGTCGCTTGAACTCGGCGAACTTATCCAGACACTTCAGGCTGAAACCCTCGTCACCCACCGCGAGCACCTCGTCCACCAGGAGGACGTCAGGGTTAACGTGGACCGCGACCGCGAACCCGAGCCGCATATACATCCCGGACGAGTAGGTCTTGACCGGCGCGTCGATGAAGTCCTCCAGTTCGGCGAACTCCACGATCTGGTCAAAGGCGTCGGTGACCTCCCGGCGGGTCAACCCCAGCATGATGCCATTGATGAACACATTCTCCCGACCGGAGATCTCTGGGTGGAACCCGGCCCCCAGTTCGATCAGCGCCGACACCCGGCCATTGACGCGCACGACACCGCTGGTCGGCTTCGTGATACCGGCCACCAGCTTCAGCAGCGTGCTCTTCCCGGAGCCATTTCGGCCGATGACGCCATAGGACACCCCTGCCGGCACTCTCAGCGAGACATCGCTCAGCGCGCGGAACGACTCGTCCGGCCGGAGGTGCTTGACAAGACTACCGGTCAGCAGGGCGCTCTTCAGGGTGGCGAACTGCCGGCGGTGGCCGTGTCGCCGGTACACCTTGGTGACGTGGTCGATCTCGATCGCAGGCATGGGTTCCCTAGTAAGGTGCTCGCCCTTCTCAGACCTCCTCCGCGAACGAGTCGCGCAGGCGGTCGAACAACGCGTAGCCCGTCAGGAACAGCACCACGCCCGCGAACGCCAGAGCTAGTAGCCATTTCCAGTG